>Ga0172380_10001421_pt1 | contig 41046 bp, 39 predicted proteins | sample Leawe162metaG_FD_119747 | JGI IMG/M metagenome (GOLD analysis project Ga0172380, IMG submission 119747) | Leachate microbial communities from a municipal landfill in Southern Ontario, Canada - Leachate well 162 metaG | ecosystem: Engineered > Solid waste > Landfill > Unclassified | place...
ATTCCTCCGCTACCCGCCGCAGGATCTAAAATACGTGCATTCTCATATGGTTCAAGGATTTCTACAAGTAATTTAACAATTGGACGAGGTGTAAAAAATTCACCTCCACGTTTTCCTTCTGCAGAAGCAAATTCACCTAAAAAGTATTCATAAATGCGACCAAGAATATCTTTTTCTCTGTCAAACTCATGATCAAATGATATGCGAGAGAAAATATTAACAAGCTCACCTAATACGGTATGGTCAAGATTTGTCTTCATGTAAACTTTTGGTAAAACATTTTCCAATTGAACTGGATTATCTTTTTCAATCAACTCCATTGCTCCATCAAGAATTTTCCCTAATTCTGGATCCATCACTTTTGTTTGTAAATATTCCCAACGAGATTTTATTGGAACATAAAAAATACCCTCTGAAGTATAAAAGTCTTTTGTTTCAAGAATAGTTTTTCTAGCTTCTTCAGTCGGAACATAGAAATTTTCATTTTTAGAATCGCGAGTCATGGAAGTTAATATCTCACGACGTTTATAAAATGAATCGGAAATATATTTTAAAAACAAAAGCCCCAAGACAACATTTTTATATTCGGATACATCAATATTTCCACGAAGTTTATCCGCAGCTGCCCAAAGTTCCTTCTCAAAACTTAAATCATGATGAATATTTTTTATTCTTTTTGTAATAACTTTTTCTTTGGCCATTTCTTGTTCTTCTTTTATTTGCTTCTTAATATCTTCTGGCAAACTGCCTACTTCATACATAAAACTAGTCCCAACTTCTTTAGTTTTTAAATTTTCTACCCCTTTTAATCTTTTCTGTATAGCTTGCCTAGTTACTCCCAAAATTCTTGCTATATCAGATGTTGAAATATATTCATTATTTTTCATATTAAAAGTATAGCAAATTCAAAACAGGTTGTCAAGCGACAACTATGTGGATAAATTTATTTTGTTTATATTAAGTCTTATTTTACTTAACCGGACACGTATTCTTCCCTATCGTTGCGTAAAAGCCACACCAGCTGAAAATTGCTTCAAAGATACAGAATCCTGAAAGGAAAATAAGAATCGGATTCCAAACTGTTGTGATGGCTAGGATTAGCAATATTGCACCCAATATTGCACGGATTATGCGATCACGTTTGTTTATATTTTTAGCACCACTCTTATTAGACGTTTTTCTAGATCGGATTTTCATTATCAAGCGATATATAAATCCAACAATAAAAGCAAATATATACATTACAACTATATAGCCGATTCCAAATGGAGAAAGAATAAAACTAATTGGTGATTCATTAAAAAAATCTTTTTTAATTTTGGGAATTAAATTAACAGCATTTATGGTCTCTCCTACATTAAAAGCTTCTTTCTCACCAATAGCTAAAGAATATTTACTATCATTGTTTTTGCTCCATACATAAATATCGTATTTCCCTGCTTCTGCGCGAGCTTTATATTCAGGACCCTTTAAATATGAATCAAAACCAAAAGGTTCAAAAAATTTTACCCATTCAAATTTTTCTCCATCAAGAAATACTAAAGGCTGGTTCATCTGGTCGTCTTTTATTATAATGGCATAAACATTTTTCGTTTGATCTTCAATGTCCGGAACCAAAAGATTTACATATAAATCAAAAGGCTGATCTATGTTGAAACTATATACCTGTGAATCACCTTCTAATTTTGCATAATATGCTTTTGAAATTTCAGGGCTAGAAACTAGCGTCACGGGATCTTTCGTAATTCTAGGCTGATGCGCAAAACTAAAAACTGGTATTAACAATAATAATGCAATAAAAAATACTATTAATTTATTTAATTTCATTTTTATATTATATCACCTATAAAAACAAAAAACTAAATAAATATATTTTTAAAAAGCTTGACTTGTAATATATTACTTGCTAGTATATATTTGAATTTCTCTAATGAAATTTAGTACTTTTAACGGTCCAGTTACTGGATGGCCATAAGGCCAAAAATTGCTTTAAAAAGCGAGGCCAAAATGGTGTAAAAGCCATGGCGCATAAGACCAACCGCAAATATATACCATATCGGTATAGCGCTTGGTCTTTTTTTTGTTTTAATTACAAAAATAATATAAATATGATAAATTAGACTAATGCAAAAAAGACTCCAAACAAAATTCAACATCTCACCAAAAATAATAATACTATCTACTGTGTTTTTGGACGTGCTTGGTATAGGTCTTATCATTCCTGTTTTACCTTACTATGTAGAATCATTTGATGTGCCTGATATCGTAGTCACAATGCTTTTTGCAGTTTTTGCATTATTTTCTTTCTTTAGTGCTCCAATACTTGGAATGATTTCAGACAGAAAAGGAAGAAGGCCAGTATTGCTTGTAAGTCTCGCATCTAGCGCTATAGGTTGGATAATTTTTGCATTTTCAAAAACAATTTTTGGTTTATTTTTAGGACGAATTATAGATGGCTTGGCTGCAGGTAATGTTTCTACAGCTCAAAGTTATCTAGTAGATATTTCAAAAGACAAAAAAGAACTAACTAAAAATCTAGGGCTTATCGGTGCTACTTTTGGAATAGGTTTCATTATTGGTCCGTTAGTAGGAGGAGCACTTTCTGGTATTAGTATGAAATTACCTTTCATTGTTGTCGGCATAATGGCCACAATAAATACTATTTTAGCTTATTTCTTTTTACCTGAATCACACCATGAAAGAAATACAAATAAACTTTCTTTAAATCCATTTACTCCAATTATTAAAGCATTCAAAAATAAAAATATCTTTCCGCTTTATATGGCATGGTTGTTTTTTGGTATTGCAATATCTCTAAACCAATCTATCTTTGCCCTATATATAGCAAAAGTATTTTCTTGGACAGTTATCGCTTCTGGACTTCTTATGACACTCGTAGGAGTAATAATTTCTATCAACCAAGCTTTTATGATACGAAAAGTTTGGCTTAAATATTTTAAAGAATCATATTTAATGGTTTGGATGCTCGTGCCATTTGCTATAGGTTATCTCGTCATGGCTATGCCTTTTAAATTCGCATTTTTATTTGGACTCATCGTCACTGCATTTTGTCATTCAACATTACGAGTAGTTATGACGAGTCAGATAATAGGATTCTCAGATAAAAAAGAACAAGGAGAGATGATGGGAATACTTACATCACTCATGTCTTTGTCTATGATCATCGGGCCAATATTCGGAGGTGTTGTTTATGAAATATCAAAAAGCCTACCATTTACATTGGCAGGTATATTTTTATTTATTGTATTTATTTTTGTATATAAAACTTATAAAAAGATAAAACCAAAAGATCACATAGAAATCGAACCAGTAGAAGCATTGTAAAAAAATAAAGACGTCAATTTTAAAATTGACGTCTTTTAATTTATAAAAGCGTGATTTGGGAAAAAAATAATCTGTTGTGTTAAAAGAACATATAACGTTTTTTCAACTTTCGGGAAAAAAGCTATAAAGATAGGAATGTGCCTTTCCCCATCAATTATAGATCCTTTAAACATCCACATATCCTCTACAAAAAAATTTTTAAGAAGATTATAACAAATCTGAAGCCCATCATTTAATTCTTCATCTGTAGTAGTAACATTTATAAAAGTTTCCTCTAACGTTGAGCCAGGTGGAAAAATTTTTTTGATTACAAGATCTACTTCTACCTCTTCAGTAGGTCTTATTTCTAAAAGAGCTTTTGAAAAAAACTCTTTAACTTGCCCCAAGATAAGGGGCTCCCAATCAGCATTATCACTGAAAAGACGTATCTTTCCAGAATGCTGTAAATGTCCCGTTATCTGGTTCATAAGAATATGTTTTAAGTTTTCAATAAGAATTTATCTATCTTGATAATAACATAAATAGATAAAAAGTAAATACTTAGTTATCCACTTCTATAAACTTATACAAAAGTCGTACAGGAGTACCGAGAGCGCCTCCAGCAAGGTTTTCTCCTGTCATAGATGTCATACGTGGAGCAATGTCTAAATGCACCCATTTATAATTTTTAATAAATTGATGCAAAAAAATAGCTCCATATATAGCACCGCCATAACGAGAATCTTTATTATGAATATTTGTGAAATCTCCCAAGCTTCCTTTTATTTCATTTTCATATTCTTCCCACATAGGAAGTCTCCAAACATAATCCCCTGTATATTCTCCAACCTTTTCTATCTTTTTTGAAAGTTCATCATCGTCTGTAAAGAGCGCTGAAGCTCTCTCTCCGAGCGCTACAGCTGCTGCACCAGTCAATGTAGCAATATCTATCACAACTTTTGGATTATATTTTTCTGAATAAGTTAAAGCATCTGCTAATATCACTCGGCCTTCTGCATCTGTATTTAAAATCTCAATAGTTTTTCCTGACATTGATCGGATAATGTCTCCTGGACGATAACTTTTACCAGATGCCATATTTTCAACTGAAGGAATAATACCTATGACATTCTTTTTTAATTTCATTTTTGCAACAAGAGCTAACGTATGTATTACAGATGCTCCACCAGACATATCCATATTCATTCCCAAAAGTGATGAAGAAGGTTTTAGATTTATTCCACCACTGTCGAATGTTACACCCTTACCTACTAGCACAATAGGTGCTTCGTTTTTTTGCGTACCAAAATATTCCATGACAATGAACTTCGATTCTTCGTCTGATCCGCGTCCAACAGAAAGTATCGCGTGCATTTTAAGACGCTCCATTTCTTTCTCGCCGAGCACTGTGACTTTCACAGTCAAACCCTTCACAGCTTCTTTTGCTTTCTCTGATAAAATTTTTGGTGTCATATCTCCACCCGGTGTATTTGCTAAAGATCTTGTCTTGTTTACCTCTTTTGCGATAATATCCCCTTTTAAAATGGCCTTTTCTACATTTTCCTTAGTTCCAAAAATAAAAACTTCTTGTATAGAATTAAATCCTTCTTCAGGAGGAGTTTTATAATCTGTAAATTCATAATTTGCAAAATCAAGCTGAGTACCAACTATTTCTCCAATCTCCTCATCTGTAAGTTTCAAATTTTTAAATAAAAAATCTTCAAAATTAAAAGCAAGTTTTGGCATCTTTGCAGATTTTGCTGTCGCAACCATCTTGCGCACAAGAATATAAAATTTTCTCAAATTCATTTTTTCATCTGTTTCTGATTTTAAATAAAGAATCTTCATCGCATTTTCTTTCACAATTTCATCTTTATTCTTTGGTCCGATAGATACAAAAAGTACATCGTCTTTTAATTGTTTTATATTTCCTTTAAAAATTATTTTCATTTTGTTTTTATTTAAATATTTTATCTTTTTCTAATGATTAATTCTTCTTTTGAATTTTTCTTTTTTAAATTCTTAATAATCTTTTCTGCTACAAAACTTGGCTCCATATAATCTTGATAATTTTCTGGGATTTTCTCATCAAATAAATTTGTCTTCATTGCTCCAGGGAAAATTGAAAATACTTTTATCTTTTTTCCATCTACTTCTTTTCTCAAAGATTCAGTAAATCCTTTGACTGCAAATTTACTTGCGCAATATGCTGTTTCGTTCACCTTGCCTTCTAATGCACTTGTCGAAATAATATTTACTATTAACCCAAAACCCTGTTCTCTCATTTTAATAAGGGCAAGTTTTGATCCATATGCTGTTCCAAATAAATTAACTTCCATTAAATCGTGCGCTCTTTCCCAATCTGTCTCTTCTATCGGCAAATGAGGCAACCAGATACCCGCATTGTTTACCCAAATATTTAATTCACCAAATTTTTTAGATACAATTTCTACCACATTTTTCAATTCATTTTCTTTTGTGACATCTGCCTTAATTCCTAAAATTCCTTCTGGTGTACCTAAAAGGTCCTCTTCATTCTTAGCGCAAATTACCACATGAGCATTTTCCTTCAAAAAAGAAAGAGCTAGAGCTTTCCCTAATCCCTTTGTCCCACCTGTAATAACAACAACTTTATTCTTTAATTCCATGCTATTTCACTAATTTAATACCTAATTCTTTTAATTGTTTATCTGATATTTCTGAAGGAGAAACCATCATCAAATCTTTACCTTCTCCATTTTTAGGAAATGCCATAACTTCACGAATATTTAGCTCGTTTTCAAGCAACATCATTAAACGATCAAAACCCCAAGCAATACCTCCATGTGGAGGAGTTCCCGAACGAAATGCTTCGAGCATATAAAAAAGATTCTTTTCAACTTCTTCTTTTTTAACTCCCATAATGTCATAAACAGCGAGCAATGCTTCTGGCTCATGATTTCTTATAGAACCACCTCCAATTTCAAAACCATTCAAAATTATATCGTATTGATTCGTAAGAATATTTGGAATATTTTTTTTATTTAATAAATCATCATGAAATTCTGGTTTTGCCGCAGAAAATGGATTGTGTGTAAATGTCCATTCACCTTCTGCTTGAGGATTATTTTTATCATCTGCTTTTTCAAAAAATGGAAAATCTATAACCCAACAAAAAGCCAAAAGATTTTTATTATCTTTATCATTTCTTAAATCAGGTCTATCATTGCCATATTTTTCCATTGCCTCTTTATATGAAATTCTTGGAAATGGAATTTCTTGTATTTCTTTATCCGGATATAATTTTTTTACAATTTCTATCAACAAAGATTCATTTAAGTTCATCACATCTTCTCTGTCCACAAAACTCATTTCCATATCAAGCTGGGTAAATTCTGGTTGTCTGTCTCCACGTAAATCTTCATCACGCATACACTTTGCCATTTGAAAATATTTTTCCATTCCAGATGCCATCAAAAGTTGTTTGTATTGTTGAGGAGCTTGAGGTAATGCATAAAATTTTCCTTGATCAAGACGAGAAGGCACAATAAAATCTCGCGCGCCTTCGGCTGTAGATTTCGAAAGTATTGGAGTTTCAATTTCTGTAAAATTTTCTTTATCTAAATAATCACGAATTAATTTCGCAACTTTATGTCTGTTGCGAATATTTTTTTGCATTCGCACGCGACGTAAATCCAAATATCTATGTTCGAGTCTATGTTCTTCGCCTATCTCATAACCATCAGTAGATAAATCAATTGCTGGAGTTTCAGCTTTATTAAAAACTTCAATATCTGTAACTTCAAGTTCAACATCACCATTCAAAACATCAGCTTTAATATTTTTTTCTGGACGTTTATTTACTATCCCTATAACTTTTAAAACCCATTCTGACCTTATTTCTTTAGCTTTTTCAATAGCTTCTGTATGATTTGGCAAAACAACGCATTGAACTTTTCCAGACATATCACGCATATCAAAAAAAACCATCTTTCCTTGGTCGCGTCTTATATCTACCCAACCTGCAATAATTATCTCTTTACCGACATGATCTTTTAAATCTTTTATATAAATTCTATTTTGCATACTTTAAATTTTAATTAATAAATTTTTACACCAACTTTTTCTCGAATTTCTTCCATCTTTTTAGAAGCAACAATTTTTGCGCTCTCTCCTCCTTTTTTTAAAATTTCAATAACTTTTGGAATATCTTTTTCAAATTCTTTTCTTTTTTCTCTCATTGGCGCAATAAATTTTTCTAAATCTTCAATTAATAATTCTTTTATTTCTTTATACTTCCCTTTTTTTTCTTCATAAATTTTCTTTAATTCATTTTCATCTCGTAAAAGTTTATGAATTGCAAAAATATTTTTTGGAAATTCTCCACTTGAATCTGTGACAATACTCATAACACATTTTTTTATTTCATCATATTCTGCAAAAAGAGGAATTGTATTTTTATAACTCTTAGACATTTTTCTTCCATCAGTCCCCGGAACAACTGCAACATCTTTCATAATAAATGCTTCTGGAAGTTTAAATGTCTCACCAAAAATTCTATTGAATTTTTCTGCTGTATCGCGAGCTATTTCAACATGTTGTTTTTGGTCAGCCCCAACTGGAATAATATCTGGACTATAAAGCAAAATGTCTGCTGTCATAAGCATCGGATAATTAAAAGTTCCAACATCTATTTCATTATTTTTTGCCTCCGCATCTTTATAAGCATGAGCGCGCATAAGATATGGCATTGTTGTAATCGTATCAAAAATCCAAGCCAACTCTGTGTGTTCAGAAATATCAGATTGTTTGAAAATTGTTATTTTTTTTGGATCAAGGCCTATTGCCAAATAATCAAGCAAAACACCGATAATATTTTCACGCATTTCTTTTGGATTTTGCAAAGAATGCATTGCATGATAATCAGCTATAAAAACATAGCCGTCATTTTCTTTTTGTAAATCAACAAATTGCTTCATTGCCCCAAAATAGTTTCCTATATGCGGTTTTCCTGAAGGCTGAACACCAGATAATAATACTTTTTTAGACATAATTTTATATTATCATAATTTTCCCCATTTTAATAACATATTTGCTAACTTTTTAATTTTGACTATTTTTTTACTATGCTAGAATTGCACTAATGGTAAAAACAAGAAAAAATGAAATACGTATTCCTCCTCAAAGCATTGAATCAGAAAAAGCTGTTCTTGGTTCTATAATGCTTCGAAAAGATGCAATGAATGAAATTGAAGATGTTGTAAATCCTGATTCTTTTTATGCTGAAAAACACAAAATAATTTTTCAAGCGATGATTGATTTGTTTATAAAAAATGAACCGATAGATATGCTTTCACTTTCTACTAAATTAAGCGAGAAAAAAATGCTTGAAGCTATTGGTGGAAATCAATATCTTGCAGAAATTGTGAATGTTGTTCCCTCTTCAACTAATGTAAAACACTATGCTGAAATAGTACAGAAAAAATTTGTACTAAGAAGTTTGATAGATGCTGCAGATTATGTTTCAGAATTAGCATTTGAAGAAAGTGATGACCATATGGATGATATTTTAGACATGGCGGAAAAAAAAATCTTCAGTGTTATTTCATCTCCTAAAAATCAAAAATTTGTAAGCTTAAAAGATGCCTTGCCTGAAGCATTTGAACGTATTGAAAAATTACACGAACATACTGATGCATTGCGTGGAATATCAACCGGTTTCAAAGATTTGGATAATATACTTTCTGGACTTCAAAAATCAGATCTTATTATATTAGCAGCGCGACCTTCTGTTGGTAAAACTACGCTTGCACTAGATATAGCCAGACTAACAGCTTTGCAACATAATAAAGCTGTGGGAATATTTTCACTTGAAATGTCTGCTCAACAATTGGTAGATAGAATGCTTTCAGCTGAAAGTCGTGTTGATGCGTGGCGTATACGAACAGGAAAAGGTTTGCACATAGAACATGATTTCGGCAGAATACGTGATGCAATGGATAGACTTGCAAAAAGCAAAATATATATTGACGACCAAGCTGGTAATTCAATAGTACGCATGAAAGCTATAGCTCGTAGGTGGAAAGCTGAAAAAAAACTTGATCTTATAGTTGTTGATTATTTACAATTGATGACTACTTCAAAAAATTATGATTCGATGGTCAATCAAGTAACTGAAATCAGTAGATCGTTAAAAAGTCTAGCCAAAGAACTAGATGTGCCAGTGCTTGCCCTTTCACAGCTTTCTCGTGCTGTGGAATCTCGTGGAGGAAAACCAAGACTTTCTGACCTTCGTGACTCAGGATCTATCGAACAAGACGCTGATGTCGTAATGTTTATTCACCGTGATGATAAAGGTAAAGATGAATCAGAAAAGACAAATATCGCAGAAATATTAATCGAAAAACATAGAAATGGACCTACTGGAAGAATAGAGCTTTATTTCGATGAAAAAACAACAACATTTTTAAATCTTGAAAAAAGTAGTCTAAATGAATTTACTCAATCAAAAGTCGATGATAATTTAGACGATTTCTAATTATGGATACTACAGAAAAATTAACTGAAATTTTTAAAGAATTTCCCGGTATTGGTGAAAGACAAGCAAAACGCTTTGTTTATTTTTTAATGGCTCGGAATCCTAGTTATGCTGAAAACCTATCGCAATTAATTTTAGATTTAAAAAAAGAAATAAGCCAATGCAAAGAATGTTTTAGATTTTTTGTAAATAAAAATAATAAAAAGGTTTGTGAAATTTGTGCAGATCCAAACATTGATTCATCTATGTTAATGATAATAGAAAAAGATTCTGATTTAGAAAGTGTTAAAAAAAGTAAAACTTATAATGGAAAATATTTTATTTTGGGAGGACTTGTGCCGATAGTCGAAAAAAACACTGCAAGTAAAATTCGCATAAATGAACTTCTTGAAAAAATTAAAAATTCAAAAAATTTAACTGAAATAATTCTCGCTTTTTCCTCTAGCCCTCAGGGAGACCATACAGACTTTTATATTCGTAGTCAATTAAAAAATTTAATTGAATCTTCTCAAATTAAAATTTCATCTTTAGGCCGAGGGTTATCTACTGGCACAGAACTAGAATATTCAGACAATGAAACCCTCAAAAACGCTCTAAAAAATAGACAATAAAAAAATCCGCGCAATGCGGATTTTCATCTGTATATCAGAGAATCTCTCTGTATTTTTTATCAACATGAATTATTTCCATGTCTTTTCCATAAAGAACTAAAATTTCTTTCCCAAAATTTCCATCAAAATACTGAATTGGTTCCAAACCAAAACCTCTTTCTTTTAACTTTTCTTTTCTTTCTTTCTCATAAAAAATGAAAGTAAACGAAAATGGAAAAAATGCAATACTTGAAGAAATTATAATTGCTTCCCTAAAAGAAAAGTCTAGATTGCTTATACAGCAAGCTGAACAAATTGAGAGAAAAAGTAGAAATGAACTGATTCTCAGTACCCATCTGTTCCATGTTATTACTAAGATAATAATAAAAACGATTATTATTATCAGTGAAACTGATCCAATAGTTATCAGAAATCCAATTTTGTTGATATAATCATATCTTCCAAAGAACACAATACCAATTATTACGATATAAAAAGCGAAAAACATTTCTAATTTCTTTAGTTTACTTTTATTCATTTTTCAAATATTTATTAGTTTAACAATTGTTTTTTCTAACTTAGATAATACGACACTTTTATATAAAAAGCAATAGAATAACAATCATTTCTACTGGATAAGTAAGTTTTAATTTAGTCAAGATATCTCTTGACTAAATATAATAAAAAGAGTACAATTGTATGAAAGATTTTGTGATATTTGAAAACATTTAAAAAATTATACTATGAAAAAAATCAGTTTTTTACTTGCAATTTTCGCGTTAATTTCTTTTCAGGCTATGGCTCAAAATGAGCACAAAAGACTGATAAAGGAAATAAGTGAAGAAATCAAAAATGGTGCAAATGAAAAAGCCATTGCACTATTGTCAGAGTTAAAAACCCCGGAATTAACAGACAAAGAAGCACGCTTTTTTGTTTGTTACAGTTATCTAAAATTCTATTATCCAGACAATTTAATTATGTCTGAAAAATACATCGAAGGGGTTCTGGACACCATTTCGACTGGTGTAATATTATTTAACACAATGCCAGAAAGAGGGATACTATTCTTCACTCGAAATACAATGATGAAAGTTATGAGAAACAGTTGTCAATTAATTGACAAAGATGCGGAATGTTTTTACAAACTTGAAAAGTTTTATAAAGATACTCTTGTCTTTATAAAAAATTCGGAACAAAATGAAGACATTGCTACCCCATCTATAAAAATTACGGAAATTCAGAACTATGATTCATTAATGGCTGAAAAAAATAATAGGGTAAAAAAACTCGAAGAGGAGCTTGATGTATCCCGCAAAATGCTCGGGGATACGATTAAAAAAACCACGGAAAGACTGACTAATACCGAGCTAAAGAAAAACGCCCCAGAAGCTCTCAATGATTCTGTTTACCTTGATATCACAGTCTACACTGTAGACTCGATAAAATTACAAACTTATTTGGTCTCAGAAAAAGGAACAGTGAGTGGAGAATACTCTGTATCTGAATACTGTAATGAAAAAGTAAACTCCTATATAAAAAATGGAGTATACGAAATTTTAAGGAGATGGTCTTTGATTTCAACTGATACATTAAAAATTTCAGCAAGTATAATAGGCGAAGCTGATGACATTTGGCTGGATACTACTCAACTTCATACCTTCTCATACGACTGCTATGGAATAGGATCTCAAATGGGACTCAAAGTGGGCGATAAAATATCAAATGAAAAAATTGCCGAACTAAGGGTGCTTAATGCTAAAAATTTTATGGAAGCGGGTGTTAAAATCACCGAAGCAGAAATAAAAAAGATAGTGATAGTGGTAAAATTGGTTAGTCTACAATCTGTAGATTGGAAAAAGGATCAAAAAGAACAAAAAGGTCCAGAGTTCAGAAAAGAAACAATAACTCTGGTACGAGAGTAAAAAAATCATTATAAATAAAAATCCCCGATTTAAATCGGGGATTTTTTTATTTTATAGAAGTTATTTTTACTTGGAAATATGGCTGACGATGACCATTGCGTCGGAGATAACGAGATTTTTGTTTATATTTCATAACTAAAATTGTTCTTCCACGTCCTATTTCTGTAATTTCTGCATTTACTTTTGCCCCTGCTATATAAGGAGTGCCAATTGTAGTATCTTTACCATCATCAACTAAAAGAACTTTATCAAAAGAGATCTTGTCCCCTTTTTTAAATTCCCCTTTTATTTTCTCAATAGAAACAAAACTGCCTTTTGAGACCTTGTATTGTTTACCGCCTGTTTTTATAACTGCAAATTCCATAAAGGTTATATTATATGAAATTTTGAAAAAAGGCAAGCTTTTGTTATAATTTGAGCTATATATGCAAACAAAAATCATTGAAAGGTATTTCTTTTTTGGATTATTACTAGCAACTTTATTTTTTACTTTTTTTATATTTCGTCCTTTTTGGATAGTTCTTGTTCTTGGTATTTCTTTCTCAATAGTGCTTTTTCCTATATATAAATATTTACAACGAAGAAAATTACCAGATTCTTTATCTGCTTTTTTTACTGTGCTTTTTTTTATTATAGTTTTATGCGGACCACTTTTTGGGATAGGTGTTCTAGTTTTTAATCAATCGCAAGATGTTTATAATTTAGTTGTAGATAATAAAAATACTGGTCCTCTATTAGATTTAGTTGGAAATAAAATAAATAATATATTACCAGCAAATATGTCTTTTGACATTACACAAAAAGCTTCAGAATTTGTAACTTTTCTAACAAATAATGTAACAAAAATATTCAGCACCACTCTTTCGGCAATATTTTCATTCATATTAATGCTTTTGAGTATTTTTTATTTTTTAAAAGATGGAGAAAAATGGAAAAAAGCATTAATAAAACTAAGTCCGCTTTCTGAAAGTGATGATACAAAAATAGTTATAAGACTTTCCCAGGTTGTAAATGGAGTAGTAAAAGGATATTTATTAATAGCGCTTGCGCAAGGTATTCTTATGGGAATAGGATTAAAAATATTTGGTGTTCCAAATCCAGCGCTTTGGGGAGTCGTAGCGGGAATAGGATCCCTCATACCAATGGTTGGTACTGCAATTGTGTCCGTGCCAGCAATTATCTTTCTTTTTATCACAGGAAACAATATACCGGCAATAGGATTGATAGCTTGGTCTGTTGTTATGGTAGGCATGATTGATAATTTATTAAACCCAATTATTATAAGCAAAAAAATAAATATACCAACATTATTGATTCTTTTCTCAGTTTTAGGAGGTATTTCCCTTCTAGGTCCTATTGGTATATTAATCGGTCCATTAACTATAAGCTTGCTATATGCTCTTATTTCAATATACAGAAATGAATTTCAGCATGATAATTCTTAATTATTTTATATGTCATTAAAATTTTACAATACATTAACTAAAGACAAAGAAGATTTTGTACCGATAAATAATGACGAAGTTTCTATGTATTCTTGCGGGCCAACTGTATATAATTATCCTCATATAGGAAATTACAGAGCTTATATTTTTACAGATGTCTTAAAAAGAGTTTTAACTTATAGCGGATATAACGTAAAACACATAATGAACATCACAGACATAGATGATAAAACTATTCGTGATTCTCAAAAAGAAGGAAAATCATTAAAAGAGTTTACAGAATTCTACACTGAAGAATTTTTCAAAGATATAAAATCTCTTAATATTTTAAATCCAACTAAATTCACGAAAGCTACTGATTATATAAATGAAATGGTTGGAATAATAAAAATATTGTTAGAAAAAGGACTCGCTTATAAAAGTAAAGATGGAAGTATTTATTTCGATATTAAAAAATTCAAAAATTACGGAAAACTTTCTAATCTTGTTTTAGAAGAACAAAAAGAAAATGCTGATAATAGAATAAAAACAGATGAATATAATAAAGAAAATGCGCAAGACTTTGCTCTCTGGAAAGCATGGGATGAAAAAGATGGTGATGTTTTTTGGGATACAGAGTTAGGAAAAGGGCGACCTGGTTGGCATATTGAATGTTCAGCAATGTCTATGGCAAATTTAGGAGAACAAATAGATATCCATACTGGCGGAGTGGACAATATATTCCCCCATCATGAAAATGAAATAGCTCAATCAGAAGGCGCTACAGGAAAACAATTTGTAAATTATTGGATGCACAACGAATGGGTCCTAGTTGATCAGAAAAAAATGGCTAAATCATTCAATAATTTCTACACATTAAGAGATTTGATTGCGAAAGGAATTAATCCAATTTCATACCGTTTTTGGCTTTTAATGGCTAATTATCGAACTAGAGTAAACTTTGTATGGGAAGCATTAGAAGGTGCAGAAACAGCATTAAAACGCCTTTATAGGCTTTATATAGAGCTTGGTAATGACGTTGGAAGTGTTAATGAAGAATACCAAAAAAAATTCAAAGAATTTATACAAGACGACTTAGATACCCCAAGAGCATTATCTTTACTTTGGGATTTAATGAAAGATGAAAAAATTTCAAATGCTGACAAAAAAGCTACTATTTTAGATTTTGATAAAGTATTTGGTTTAGATTTTGAAAATATAAAAAAAGAAGAAATTCCAGAGGAAATAGAAAAACTAGGAAAAGAAAGAGAAGAAGCTCGCAAAAATAAAGACTTCAAAAAATCTGACGAACTACGAGATAAAATAATTTCTCTTGGTTATGAAATAAAAGATACACTTGAAGGTGTGAAAATTCTAAAAATTTAAATAGCATTAAGCTCAACAAAGAAAGTCGTGCCTTTATTGTCTCCTTCTGATTCCGCCCAAATTTTTCCTTTGTGAGCATCTACTATGAGTTTTACAGTAAATAATCCATATCCCGTACTATCAACATTTATTGATACTGAATTCTTCCCTCTTCCTCCTTCTTTAAATAAATTTTTCTTATCTTCAGCATTAATACCCACGCCAGTATCCTTTACATAGAAAAGAATTTTATTTTCTTTCTTCTCAAGTCCAACTTTAATACTTCCCTCTTTTGTATATTTTACAGAATTATCAATTAAATTATGCACAACTTCTTTAAGCCAAAATGCATCACCAGACATATTATAATCTCCACTTTTTATATCTGTTTCAAACTTTAATCCTTTCAATTCTGCAGGACCTTTCTTTTCTTCTACAAAACGAAGAACTATTTCTTTAAAATCAATTGGTTTCATTTCATATTTTACAGTTCCTGTTTGAAGATTTGCAGCATTCAAAACTAAATCAACTGTATCAATACCTTCATTGTCAGATCGTAAACCTTTTTCTGCCATATCTTTTAAATCTTTCGAAATTTTACCAAAAGTTCCTTCAAGCATTTCAGCAAAAATATATTTCGAACGAGTAAACGAACCCTTAACTTTATGAGTTACCAAGTGTGTAAGAGATTCTCTTTGTGCGAGCAAAGCTTCGAGCTTTACATTTAATTTTTGAATATACAATCTCTGATCTGATTCTCTTTTAAGATTTTTAAATAAAATAAAACTCAATCCAATAGTTATAAGAATTGTTAATCCAGTCAAAAGCTGATCTGCAGTACTATTCACAAAGAATAATTGCCCACCCATAAGGATCATAAGGCCAAAAACTAAATAATACGTACTAAGAATTTTTACATTAAAAATATCAAGTTCAAAAACTGAATAAATAATAGCTATAAGAAATACTGGCAATAAGAACAAACTATAAAGATTATATTCATAGACTCCAGTTATGGAAGCAATATATTCTGTAACTCCAAAAACAGAAAGAAAAAGGAACATAGAACCAAGCATTATTAAATTTGTCTTTTTTTCTTTCAAAGAATGTTTTTTAATAAATGGAACAATAGTATAAAAAAGGATTATAAGTAATATTATTCCTTCAACGATAAGTTTATATTGCCCTAAAAGTTCATTATTTGAAGCTTCACACCAAGGTTGAAAAAAACCAGTCACTGATTGTTGAGTTATTGTTAAATAAAAAACTGGAATAGTAAGAATAAAAAGACCTACTTTAATTAATTTTGAAATATCAGATTTTTTAACGAATACCATTACAAAATAAAGACCTAAAACATAAAACATTATCTCGGTATAATCAAGAAATGACCATGTAGTATAGACAAGATGATAGTTATTTGAAGTCCATGCAATTACATCGCCAATAAGCCATAAAGAAAAAGTAACGATAAAGACCAAAAATACTTTAGAAAAAAGATTGAATTTTGCCTTAAAAAATACAAAAATTCCCAAAATTAGAGATAAAATTGTTGGAACTAAATGCGAATAGCTGGCAATAGTTTTAATACTGGCTCCTTCACCCTGTAAAGCTAAATAACATGTATTTAAAATTTCATTATTCATATTTTTTATTTGGAATTAATTTTTTTACTTTTGATAAATGGTTATACCAAAAAGAAGATTCCTCTAAATCTAAGGGCGATAAAGGAACTATTAATGGTTTTATGCCTGTAAGATTTACTACTTTTCCCAAAGCTGGCAAAATTACATTTTCTGTAAATTTACTTTCATCTTCACCTTTAGAAATTAAAAAATTTTCAAATAAAATACCATAACATGTAACCAATAAAAAAAAATTAGTGTAAAAATCGATAGGTTTTTCATTTTTCTTTTTATACCAATCACGTTCTTCTTCAATAAAAGAAAAATCTTTTAAATCATACAAACCAAAGAGCTTCTTGTGAAAATCAACCAGAGATTCGCCCCATAAGGTTTTTATATCTTTCAACTTTTTACCATTATATTTATTAAAATCAATAATAGTAATTTTTTCTACACATTCTTTTCCTGTTTTATCAATTTTATTTTGTATGTGTAATTGTCCCAACGAATGTTTATATTTATTATTTGAAGTAAATTTATCATCAAAATATTCAAGAAAAACAGGATGTAAATTATTCTCTTTTGCCAAAGACACAAACATCTTAGTGTCATAATTTGGAGTAGCCAATTGTCTCGCCATAATTCCACATTTTTTATTTTTACAAATATTTGGAATATTGTTGTTAAGCAACTTTTTCACTTTTGCCACAAGTTTTTTGTCTTTTTGTCTTTCTCCCAAAAGACGAAGTGCTTCAGACAACGGCGTATAAACTATCTGATTAAAGATATTTCTGTCAGACATTATTTTATTGTAGTCACCAATTGAAGTCATAATTAATTTTCTATAGTCCCAACATTATCTTCTGTAATATCTATATTTTCAGTATTTACAACAGATTCCAAACATACACCATCAGCTACATCCACTTCGGTGCACTCTACTTTTTCACAATTTATAAGACCCGTAGCGCAAGCTTCAGTACAATCTTCATCCACACAATATTTAAAATCATTGGCAGAAATAGTATATTGATTATAATAAGAAAAACCATTTGGAGGACATATATCTGGCTCATTTTCACAATCACGATAAAAACAAGTTTCCGCTTCAGAATTACATTCTGTTTCTATAAAAAAATCATAATCTTTCTTAAAATAGAAAAAATAAAAAGAAGTGACTATTGTAATAAGACATCCTGCCAACATTATATATAAAAAAATATTATGACCTTTTTCTTCTGTCTCTGGCATATTAATATTATAGCATAAAAAATAAAAAAAATAAGAATATTTAAGTTAAATTATCTAAATTTATTGACCCTTGTATTTTTAATATATTATGGTACTCTTTATTATGAGTAATATTGCTCATTAAAAAAAGAAAGGAGGAAAAAATGGTAGACAAAAACATTTTAATCTATCAGCAAAAAATAGACTCTACTATTGAATCTATTGCTGAAGAAATCAAATACATAACTAGCACTGTTGTAAAAAAACCATTTGTTATTTGGAGAATAAAAAACTCTGAAACATTAAGAAAAAAAATGAAACTTAAAAAAGTAAAAAATATTTTTTTAATTGATGATGTATATGCTATGCGTATTCTTGTAGATTCAATAGATGAAATATACGCAGTTCTTGAACATATAACAAAAAAATTTAATGGTTTTATTGATCATGATTATATAGAAAAACCAAAAAGAAAACTGTATGAAAAAATACAAAAAGAAAACCGGCTAAGACTTGTGCAATTCATTGCATATAAAAATGGAGTACCATTTGAAATACAAATTACGACAATTCTTTTTAATAGAATAAACGAATCATTCCACCAAAAATATCATGATCTAAAATACTTATAAAACCTGTAACATATAATATATAGTACAGGTTTTTATTTTTTATACGAATCTAATAATTCACAATATTCTTTTATAATCGGATGATCCACTAATTTAATTTTTAAAATATTAGCAACTTCATTATAATACCAATGATATTCTTCTAGAGTTCCACGAAACTTTTTTACTACTTCAGATCCTTTTTGTAATAAATTAAAATATGCTTGAAAATTAACCATTTTATCAGAAGCAATAATAATTAATGCATCATTTGATACATTTTTAATTTTTTCCAAATATGCTTCTTTCTTTTCTTTCCATGTTGCATATTCTTTACTACTAATAAAACTCACCTCCTTAACTAAGTTAGTAATCCTATCTCCAAACTCTTTTTGTAAAATATCAATAGAAACATCAGGACAGTCTTCAAGCACATCATGAAGTAAAGCTGTAGCAATTACATCTTCATTATTTGTATATTTACAAATAGCAAAAGCTACTAATACAGGATGTGCAATATAAGGTATTATGCCACCTTTACGATATTGTCCGTCATGTTTTTCACATGCAAAATAAAGTGCTTTTTTTATATTATTCATTTTTTAAAAATTTCATATTTTTAATATACTCTCTACATATAGGCAGTGATTCTTCCCAAAATTTTAATGCTTTATTTATATCAAAGGAAACAGCACCAAAAACTGACTTACTTTCAAGAGAATTCGAACTAATGCCACATTGTTCTAATATATCAATTATTTCCTCTTTAGTCTTATTTATAATAGGAGTATGATACTTTATATTATATTCTGCTAAAAAATTCCGTGATAAATTACAAAAAGTATCATGTTGTTCAATATATCTATCCTCTCTTGCTTGATAACCAGAATATCCAGAAGCAATATGTTTAATATTATTTTTTACACAATAAAGAATTGCATTAACATGTATTGCAAGTGCAAGCACTATTGGATAAACAACATGAGTTTTGTTTGTTTTTTCTATACCTAATTTCCTTATTAAATACATATTTACTTTAATAATACGATCTGAATCAATAGATTTTGAAAAGCAATTTAATAATTCTTTATATCTAATATCAGGTGCTGAATCACCATTCCTTCCAACTAACTCTGGAAATCCTGATCTATATGTAAATAGCTTTACTTTATATCCAGCACGTATCATTTCAACTACAGTAGCTGAAGAATCTCTTCCTCCTGAAAATAATACAAGTACTTTCTTTTTAGAATTCATATACTAATATAATACCATAAATTATAAAATATACAACTGGAAACTATGTACCAATATAACTGATTTTATCAAAATCAATCCCTTCTTTCTTAAAATCCTCAGCAAATTTTTGGGGCAATATTTTTATATTATCAGAAGGACTTGCCCAGTAAATTTCAAAAAGTTCATGCGCGTGCGAGCGATTATTTTTTTCAAGTTCTAAATAATCTTTTCCATTTAAAACTTCAAAGAAAAATTCCACAGGCTGATTATTATTTTTATCTACAAATGTATGTATATACAAAAGTTTACCTATTTCTGGCTTAATTCCAAGTTCTTCTGTAATTTCCCTACTTAAACATTCTTTTACGTCTTCTCCAAATTCTAAATGCCCACCCGGAAGAGCATAATAATCAAAGTCTTTAGAATGTTTTACTACAAGCAACTTGCCTTCATTAGAAATAACAGCTCTGCAACGTACAATAAATTTTTTATCTTCCATAAATTAATTAATTTACATAAACAATATAATACTTCCGATAATCATAATGCCAACGGCAACTATTTTGGGAAAAATTGCATATTTGTCCATATTTTCTTTTGCAATATGTGGTAAAAAACTTGTACATAAAATCGTTAAGAATAAAACTATTGCTGGTTGGAAACTTCCAACAAGAAAAACCATAGACACAGGCGCGAGAAGTAGAGCAAAATTTGTTAAAAGATTTCCAGAAATTGTCATCAATTCACTTGCAACATTCACTATAAAAATTTTCTTCCCACCCGCCCTATTCATGTGCATAAATTCTCTTCTGTATTTTGGAATAAATAAAAAGATAATCATACCAGAAACACCAAGACCAACATATTCCCAAAAAGAAGAAATCCAAAAATTATTTTCAACAGTCACATATTTAAATAAAATTCCAGAAATTGCAACCAAAAAACAAGCAATTATCATATAAATTGCTGGTTTCCATTTAAATTTCTTTCCCTCTTCAGAAAAATCTGAAGAAATTAAAAACACACCGAACAATGTAACAAAGGATCCTATTATTTGCTGACCTGAAAGTGTCTCGCCTAAAAATATATATCCTAAAACATAACCAAATATTGGAACAGTTAAAAACCAAGGAACGACTGTTGAAATATCTTCTGTCTCAAGAGTAAATAAATATAAAATAATCCAAACAATAGTAAGAACTCCTGTAAACATCAAAAGTAATTTATCTAAAGTAGGAATATTGGACACATCAGAAGAAAAAGCCCATATTAAAATTGCAATAAAAATACCAATTAAACTAGAAAATAAAACTAAACCACCAGAACTTCGTTCTTTTTCTTTTTCTGAATATTTAGAAACTAAATATTTATCAGCAATATTTACTATTCCCCATAAAAATGGAGCAACTAATGCTAAAAAAAACCATGTCATATAGGTAAATTATATCACAAAGTTTAGTTTATTTTTTCAATTTTTTCCCAAGGTAAATTTTCCTTTCCAAAATGCCCATAAACTGCAGTTTGCTGGAAAATAGGATTCTGTAATCCTAAACGTTCTATAATTGCTTTTGGACGAAAATCAAAATTTTTCTTTACTATTTCTGCTAGATCTTCTCCTTTTTCATTTATCGCTTCTATCATCAAAGGTTCTGCCATACCTATAGCATATGCAACACTCACTAAACATTCTTTTCCATAACCAGAAGCAACTAAATTTTTAGCTACAAAACGAGCCATATATGCGGCAGAACGATCAACTTTTGTAGAATCTTTTCCAGAAAAACATCCGCCACCATGAGGTATAAGCCCTCCATAAGTATCAACCATCAATTTTCTCCCAGTTAAACCTGTGTCAGCTTCGAATCCTCCTTGAATAAATTGTCCAGTTGGATTCACTAAAATTTTCACATTCTTTTTCTCTTCGTCTGAAAGTAAAGGATTTATAATTTTTTCAGTTATTTCTTTTTTAATTTCTTCTTGAGATATATCTATAGAATGTTGTGTACTTACTAAAACTGTTTGCAATTCTCCATTTGAATAAGTGACTTGTGTTTTTCCATCTGGGCGAAGCCATTTTATTCCACCGCTCTTTCTTATTTTCTCTAAACCAGAAGCTAATTTGTGAGCCAACACTACTCCTTTTGGTAAAAATTCTTTTGTCTCATCTGTGGCAAAACCATACATTATTCCTTGATCACCTGCTCCTCCTGTATCCACTCCCATAGCAATGTCTGGAGATTGAGTAACAATGTGCACTATAATTTCTAAATTTTCATCATAACCAATTTCTTTATAAACATCTCTGGCAACTTTTTCATAATCAACTTTTGCATTTGATGTAACCTCTCCTCCTATAATAAGTTTTCCATGCCCACCAAATGTTTCTACCGCTACCCTACTTTTGTGGTCTTGTTTTAAACATGCGTCTAATATAGCATCTGATATCTGATCACAAACTTTATCTGGATGTCCAGATGTCACACTTTCAACTGTATAGTTATTGTTGTGTTTATAAAACATAAAATATATTATACTACAAAAATTTAATAAAGTTTCAATAAATCTTTAACTTTGACCAATCTCTCCTTAGGTGAACCAACTATCTTAACAAATGGAATTTTGTGTTTTTCTAAAATATCTTTTATTTTTCTGTCTATATCTTCTTGAAATTTTATATCAGTTGTTCTCACACCATCATCTTCAATGATAAATTCTCCACTAGGCAAATATATTACTAAATCATAATTACTAAATCTCGGCACTAAAGTTTTAGTAGCAAATTCAATTAAATCTAATTCATTAGAAAATAAATATTCTATATAAGCAAGTAAATCTATACCGCAACGATCAGCTACCCATTTATTTTCTGCACTTTCTAATTCAATTTGTTTATTAATTAACCAATGTTCTGTCTCCACTGTCGCTGTATGATCTAGCTTATATCCTGCTTCTACTGCAAGCCTAGCTGCTTCAGGCAAAATTTTAAAATCAGGATAATCCTTATTAATTTGTTGTGCTAAAGTAGTTTTACCTACCCCTTGAGCACCAATAATTGCAATTTTCATAATTTATTTTGTTCCTTCACGCCATCCAGAAATATATTCTTTTTGACGAGGAGATAAACTGTCTATTTTTATTCCAAAACTTTCAAGTTTTAAAGCTGCGATTTTTCTATCTAAATTTTCTGGTAAAACATGCACATCTTTAGATAAAGTTTTATAATTTTTTAAAATAAATTCTCCTGCTAATGCTTGATTGGCAAAGCTCATATCCATAACAGAAGCTGGATGCCCTTCTGCGCTTCCAAGATTTATCAAACGTCCACCAGCTAAAACAAAAATAGACCTTCCATCTTTTAATATATATTCTTCGACAAAATCTCTTAATGTCTTTTTTTGTTTTGTTATTTTTTGTAAAGAAACCAAATCAATTTCAACATCAAAATGCCCTGAGTTTGAAATAATACATCCATTCTTCATATTTTTAAAAGTATCTTCATTTACCACACTAGTATTTCCTGTAACTGTACAAATAAAATCTGCTTCTTTAGAAGCTTTACTCATAGGCATAACACGAAAACCATCCATGGATGCTTCAATAGCTTTTATTGGATCAATTTCCGTAACAATAACATTTGCCCCCATTCCACGCGCTCGCATTGCGAGACCTTTCCCACACCAACCATAACCAGCCACTACAAAAACAGATCCAGCGATAAGTTTATTTGTCGCACGAATAATTCCATCTAATGTAGATTGCCCTGTACCATATCTATTATCAAAAAAATGTTTTGTCATTGAATCATTCACAGCAATCACTGGAAACAAAAGAGCTCCTTCTTTAGCCATTGATTTTAATCTCGTTACTCCTGTTGTCGTTTCTTCTGTTCCACCTTTTATTTTTTCCAATTGTTTAGGTCTAGAGTTATGAAGTAATGAAACCAAATCAGCTCCATCATCCATAGTAATATCTGGATTTGTATCAAGTACAGCATTTATATGTGAAAAATATTCTTTATTGTTTTCTCCATTTTTTGCAAAAACTGGAATATTATAAAATTTTACAAGAGCTGCGGCTACATCATCTTGAGTGGACATAGGATTAGATGCGCAAAGTGCAATATTTGCTCCACCTTCTTTTAAAGTAATCATTAAATTTGCTGTCTCTGCTGTGACATGCAAACATGCGCCAATAGTATTATTTTTAAATGGTTTTCTTTTCTTAAAATCTTTTGAGATTCCAGAAAGAACTGGCATATCATTATTGGCCCATTTAATCTTCTTTAAACCTTGTTCTGCTAAATCTATATTTTTTATATCGTATTTCATGATGACCATTATACAATAATTGTTTTGCAAAAAGAAGTGTAATCTAGTATCATTAATTCTGTTATTAATAAAGTTTAAATTATATGATTGACACTGTAGTTAACACAAAAAATATAAAAGAAGCTGATGTAGTTATATTAAGTGCTCCGTATGAAAAAGGTGTTTCTTTTATGGGTGGTACTTCAAAAGCGCCTAAAAAAATATTAGATTGTCTAAATAATAATTTGGAGCTTTTTGATATAAATTTTCTTTGCGAACCAGCAAAAAAAATAAAAACAGCTCATAAAGAAATAATAGGAATAAAAAGACTTTCTCCAGAAAAAGCTGTTAAAAAAATATCAGAAGAATATACGAAGTTATTTAATGATAATAAATTTATCATTATGCTTGGAGGAGAACATACAGTGTCTATCGGTGCATTTGATGCAATTTCAAAAAAAGAAAATTCAAAAGATATAACTATTGTTCAAATAGATGCTCATCAAGATTTACGTGATGACAATAGCGACTATAGTTCTCATCCTACAAAATATGCACATTCTTGCGCAATGCGTAGACCACACGAACTAGGATTTAATTTAGTTCAAGTTGGTATTCGTACTTTCTCAAAATATGAATATGAATATTGGCAAGCAAATAAAGAAACAATCCAAGTATTTGAATGGACAGAAAAAACAAAAAACGTGCCAGAAATATCAGAAATAATTTCATCAATAAAAACAAATAAAGTTTATTTGTCCATTGATGTTGATGGATTTGATCCTTCTTGTATGCCGGGTACTGGTACTCCTGTCCAAGGAGGACTAAAGTGGAGATATGGTTTGGATTTGATAGAAAAAATTATAGAAGCAAAAAATGTTATTGGTGTAGATATAGTGGAAGTATCGCCACAAAAGGACTGTGTTTTGACAGAATTCGGCGCAGCTTCAATTTGCTATAAAATTATGGCAAATAAATTCAAGACTAAATTGCTTTCTTAAAAATTTTTTTGCGATAAATAAAATAAACTTCAATTAAATTTGCTAATACTAAATAAACTGGAAAAGCATATATTGCGAAAATCCAGTTTTTTGTTATCAATAAAGCTAAAATATTATTTATAATTCCACCGATATATATTGAACTAGTTTCAGTTTCCGAATATTTCCAAGTTTTAATAAAAGTTGGGATATAAGCCAAAAAATCGCTCAAAATGGCAAAAAGTATTGATATTCCTAAGTTATCTGTAATTACATAAAAAACAAGAGCCATTATAGAAATAAAACCACAAACTAAATCAAAAAGCTGAATTTTCCAAAAAGCATTTTTTCTGAATAAAGAAAATAATAAAACTAAAAATGGACCGAATCCTGCCATTAATGTTCCTAAAATTGATAAACCTGCTCCAGCTTTTAATTGTAAAAATACTCCAATAAATGGCGCAAGAGTCCAAATAAACCATGAAACTAAATTTGGTCTTGTATTGCCATAAATAATATTTTTTATATACCAAAAACAAGCTATAAGGTTTATAAAAACTCCAATAAAAATAATTTTTTCAGGAAGCATCTATTAATCATAGCAAGAAAATATAAAAATAAGTAAATAAAAAAGACCGTATTTTTATTACAGTCTTTAATTTTCATTTAGTTATGAAATGTTGAAATTCCCAAATAATACGCTTTTGTTGTATCATTTCCTATTGATAAATTGCTATAAATAACGGAAACAACTCCAATCACTTCACCTTTTGAATTAAAAGCTGGTGAACCTGAAAAGCCAGGAAAATCAAAAGGTCCTTTGCCAAGTTTGACCAAAATAATTTGATCTTGTAATAGTTCAACATCTAAGTGTGAAATATTAATAAAATTATTTTTATATACTTTCACTCCCATACCTTTGATTGATATTAATTTAACTTTTCCTATTTTAGTATCTGGAAAATATCCTTGGATAAAAACAGAGTCACAATTAGGAAAATTAAAATTAGTTTTATAAATATTTGATTGGAAGTTTTTAAAACACAAAGCTTTGCCATTTTTAAACATTGATTTGTAATCAATCAAGGAAATATCATCACAAACTTTTTTGGTATATGATTTTAGTCCTTTAAATTTTTCTTCCCAATCATCAATGCAATGATATGCTGTACAGAGAAATAATTTTCCTTCAACATTACAAAAAAATACATTACCAACAGTTAATATATCTTTTTTATAAATGCTATCATTTATATTTGTTTTTATTTTTTCTTCTATTTCTTGAGGAACTGATGCGGGAGTATATGTAGCCACTGGTAAAATGCAAAAGTTTTGATTTATTGCAGTAATTAAAAAATCATTAGAAAGTTCTATTGGTTCTGTAAAGCTAATACTTGCATTTTTCCTAATAAGGTAAGAAGATTCTTTTGTTAATTGTACTGATGGAATTAGCTGTGTTGGCTCTTCTAATCCCAAAAAGATAGATACTGGATGATAAAATATATCTCCAATAATCATACCAGTAAAAAACACGATAATAAAATAAAAGAAAAAATTAACTTTTTTCATAATTTAGAGATTTAAAGGTTAATATTAGATTTAGATAAATTAAAAACTCCATCACATAATAGAATCTTTAATTTATCCAAATCCTTTCAACCAATAAACCTTAGTATCAAAGAACTTTAACTATCAAAAGTATATCATATTTAGATATAAATGTCAAGCTAAATAACCCTTATAAAATAAGGATATTTTACTTTATACTTTTAAATTCCTTCTTTTTTGAGCTGTTCTATTAGTTCTTTAGATTTCTTAGAAAGTTTATTAGGAAGTTTGATATTTAATTTAATCAATAAATCCCCACGTTTAGTTTTTGAAACTGGAACACCTTTTCCTTTCACTCTTAAAATTTCATTAACTGTAACTCCTTCAGGAATAGTGACCTTGATTTCTCCATCTAAAGTTTGTATAGGATATTCAATTCCAAGCAATGCTTCTGAAAGTTTTAAATTCAAATTCATAACTAAATCACTTCCTTCTCTTTTAAATACAGCATGTGGTGCCACATTTATTTTTATATAAAGATCTCCTGAACTTCCTTTTGAAATCGCCTCACCCATACCAGTCATACGCACCATTTCACCGTCACGAATTCCTGCAGGTATATTTATAGAAATTTCTTCTTCACGACGCAAAACTCCAGCTCCCCTACATTTGTCACATTTTTCAGCTGGAACTTGTCCAGAACCTAAACACTCTTCACAAACTCTTGTACTCTGAACAGATCCAAGAAATGATCTTTTTATTTCATGTATTTTTCCTTGACCATTACAATATTTACAAGTATTCATCTTTGTACCAGCTTTCGCTCCAGATCCATTACAAATAATACAATTTGAAGTCTTTGTAATTAAAATTTTTCTATTAACACCAAAAATGGCATCTGAAAAAGAAATTTGTATTTCAGTAGAAATATCTCTTCCGTGACGAGTTTTCGTTCTACTTCCTCCACCCCCTCCCGTAAAAAAATCTGAAAAAATATCATTCAAATTTCCAAAATCAAATTCCGCTCCCCCATTTTGAAAACCAGAAAAATCAAACCCACCAAAGCCACCTTGTTGATATCCTCCTTGTCCTTGCATATTTTCAAAACCTGATCCAAATTGATCATATTTTGAACGTTTAGAATCATCTGAAAGAGTCTGATAAGCCTCATTAACCTCTTTAAATTTGGCCTCATTGCCTTCTTTTTTGTCAGGATGATACTTATGCGCCATTTTATAAAAAGCCTTCTTTATTTCGTCTTTTGAAGCGCCTTTATTAACACCTAATATTTTATAATAGTCTTTTTGCATAATTTTTTTTAATTATCATATCATAGGTTCAGCCTCTCCCGACACTTTCGGTCGGGACTCCGACCCATTAGGCGTCGGAGTTGTTTCATTTAACTCTTTTTCCTCTTCTTTTACTTCTTCCTTATTTTTTAATTTTCTTTTTGCTTTTCCTTCTATTATTGCTTTTTCATCTATGCTTCTAATAATTGTTGCTTCTTCTTCGGCAATTAACTTTTGTGCATCATCTTTTGAAATTGAATATTTTTTACGAGAAGTTTCAATAATTTCTTTTTTATAAGAAATATGTGTTGGTGGTAAAACTCTTAAAGTTTCTGCAGAAAATGGATCATAAGATTCACCATCAATTGTCATTTTTACATACATTTCACCAACAGCTAAGTTAATCATATCTTTTACATCAAATACAGGAGCAAATTCAGGTTTCATCTTAACTGCATCTTCTCCCCCAATACGAAAAGTAATAACGCTACCACAATTACCAAGTACTGCTTGGTGAATTTTTGGTAAAATTTGTCCAACATATTGATGAGCCATAGTAAGATTAAGCGCATATTTTCTGGCCTCTGATAAAATATTTTCAAAAGTTTGTGTAACAACATTCTGAAACTCATCTACATATAAATAAAAATCTTTACGTTTTGCTTCAGGAATAGCGGCACGTTCCATTCCTGCCTGCTTTATTTTTGTTAAAAACATTGAACCTAAAAAGGAAGAATTTTCTTCTCCAAGACGACCCTTCGAAAGATTAATCAGTATTATCTTCTGATCATTCATAAGCTTACTTATATCAATTTTATTTTGTTTCTGACCAAAAATATTTCGGAGTAACGGATCTGAAAGAAATTGTCCAAGTTTATTTACAAGAGGAATAATAGCATCCGTATCAAATTTTTCAGACCAATCTGCAAATTCGATAGCAAAGAATCTTTTAACCATATCATCTGTAATATATTCCACTACTTTTTGTCTATAATTTCTATCAGTTAACATTGAAATCATTCCACGCATTGTCGCATGAGGATAATCTAGCAAAGCTAAACATGTAAAACGAAAAACGTGTTCTAATCTTGGAGTCCAATTTGCTCCGAACTGTTTTTGAAAAACTTCAATTAAACCTTGAGTTAATTGAAATTTAAACATTGAGTCAACATTTGCAAGAGGATTAAAAGAGGCTGGAAAATCAATATCTGTAGGATCTATAATACAAACATCTTCTATGCGCTCCTTTGGTATATAGTCTAATATTGCATCTATTTCATCTCCGTGTGGATCAATTAAACAAATTCCATGACCATATGTTATATCTTGACGCATAAAAAGTTCAAGAAGTTTACTCTTACCCACGCCTGACTTTCCAACTATGTATAAATGTCTTCTGCGGTCTATTCTTTTAATACCAAAAACAAATTTCTTTTCTTCCAAAGAAGCAACATAATTCGTACGCCCAATAAAAGAAACCTCCTCAGGTTTTACCTTTCCAAAAACAGGTAATTCTGGTGGAGGTGGAGCATATTTAATTAACTGAACTCTATTCGTCTTTGCCATATATTTGCTTATTTTACTATAAATTTAAGTTAATTTCAATTTAAAAAATAAATTACGAATCTAGCCATTTAAAAAATTTTGCTTCCAATTTTGTATAGTTTTTCCAAATTTTTTTAGGTAATTTTGAAATAGGTTGTATTCTTCCTTCATCTCTCAAAATTGGATAAAAAAATGCAAAAATAAGTCCTAGAAAAGCTAATGGGATACACCAAAAAAATACAGTTGAACCAAAAAAGCGAATTATTAAGACAGATGCAATTATTACAAAAACAATAACAACTTTATTCATAATATGATTTTATTCCAAAATTTTTCTTAATACATCTTCTGGCACTTCACGAACTTTTTCTTTAGATAAAGTAGCAGGTTTTTCCTCCCCACCTTGACTTGATGATACAGGTTTTATTGTTTTTTCTGAAATTAAATTTTTTAATTTATTCATATCCTCACTACTTGCAGATCTGTCTTTTAATTTTGAAGAAACTGAAGGCTTTGAATTTCCCAATTCATTTAAAGAAATTGGTTCTGGGGTTTCTTTTTTAACTTCTTCTATTCTTGATTCTTCTTCTTTCTCATTAATTTTGGCTGTTTCTTTTTTTTCTTCAGAAACTTTATTTTCTAAGAGAGTTTTATTTAAAATATCTCTTAATGCTGAATTTTCTTCATCAGAACGAATATGCTTTGGTTTTCCATTATTAAACACTTTTTTAATTGCTGAAAAAATTCCTGGTTTAGTATTTCTATTATTAACTTGTGGATGCACGCTAGATCTATTTACCCTCTCAGCATATCTTTCTTCTGCTGGTTTACTACTTAATGTATCTTTTTGTTGAAATTCTATACCTAAATCAGCCAAAGGCTTGAAAAACTTAGTCTCATCATAAGAAATCTGTTTCATAGACCCCTTTAATGGTTTTAATTCCCCTGACTTCATTCTTGCTATACAATCTCTGCAATATACTGGTCTTCCAGGTTCTGGTTTAAAAGGAACAGTAGTATCACTTCCACAAATTGAACATTTAACATTAAATCTTTCCATACTACCAGTATCATTTTCATTACCAATAGACATTCCACTCCAATTATTAATTTCTCTTTCAACAACTTCTTTTGTTCTGCAATAAAGCTTTCGTGAAGATCTTATAACTTCATTTTCTATTTCTTTATTTCCAGATTTTACTAATGGAGCCAATGTTTTAGCAGAAAATGGTCTTGAAGTGACGCCATCTATCATTAATTTTAAATAAATTTTATAGTTTGGTAAATTAACAATATCTTCTGGAGTAAATTCCGGTGAAAATTCTTTTTCTAAAAAATCTGCATCATCAGCTCCGACTCTAAAAACCACCATAGTACCAACGTTTCCAAACACAGCATCACGAACCGCAGAACTTTTATCTGAAACAAGCTGTGCTGTGTATTGATGCGCTACAGTAAGATTTAGTCTATATTTTCTTGCTTCTGACAAAATACCTGCAAATGAATCAGTAACAAAATTCTGAAATTCATCTACATATAAATAAAAATCTTTTCTTTCATCTTCTGGAATACGTACACGCTCCATTGAAGCAAGCTGTATTTTAGTAATTAACATTCCACCGAGCAAGGCAGAGTTGTCTTCACCGATACGCCCTTTTGAAACATTCACAAGAAAAATTTTTCCTTCATTCATTATGTCAAAAATATTTATTGTGCTTGTTGATTGACCAACAACATTACGAATTATAGAACTGGAAAGAAATTGTCCAACTTTATTTTGAATAGGAGCAATAGCTTCATTTCTAAATTTATCTTGCCATGCTTCATATTCATGAACCCAAAAAGCTTTAATAACAGGATCTTTTAAATTTGAAATTATTTTTTGTCTGTAATCTTTATCCACTAACATTCTAGGAATACCCAAAAGTGTCGTACCCGGAGTATCAAGCAAAGCTAAAATAGCATTGTTTAAAATGTATTCCATTCGTGCAGACCAAGCATTTGCCCAAATTTTGGTAAAAATTCCCATAAGTCCTGAAGCAACCAAATGTTTATATTTAGGATCAGCAAGCTCTAAGACATTAAATCCTATATGATAATCCGTATCTGCGGGATTAAAATAAACAACATCCTTTAATCTATGTTGTGGAATAGCTGATAATACGCCTTCTACTAGCTCACCGTGTGGATCAACAACACAAACACCTTCTCCATTTAGAACATTCTGAATAATCATATTAAACATAAATACAGATTTACCTGTACCTGATTTTCCAAGAATATAAACATGCTGGCGTCTATCTTTGCGCTTTATGCCAAAAAGTGTATTTTTATCACGAAATGTCGTAAGCCCAAGGTATGTAAGGTCTTTATTTTTAGGTATTTCCGATAATTCCATATTGTTAAATTATACCAAATATATATTAAACTAAAAAGCCCTAAATGGACTTTTTAGTAGATTAAATTATTCTTTTTTTGCTTCTCCAGATTCAGGATTTTCACCTTCTTTAAATTCTGCGTCTCGTACATTATTTTCTTCTTTTGTTTCTGAAGGATTTTCTGTATTTTTTGTTTCTTGAGATGCCTTAGAAACAGCTTCCCCAATCTTAGACATTTCAGAAGAAAGTTCTTCCATTGCTTTTTTAATACTTTCTGCATCAGAACCATCTTTAACACCACGCAAAGAAGTTATTTTTTCATTCACTTCTTTTTTTAATTCTTCAGGAATTTTTGTTTCATTATCTTTTAATGCTTTTTCTGCTGTATATAAAGTCATTTCTGCAGTATTTTTTATATCTGCAATTTCCTTTTTCTTTTTATCTTCATCAGCATGAAGTTCTGCGTCAGCTTGCATTTTTTTAATGTCTTCTTCTTTAAGACCAGAACTTGCTTCAATTCTGATTGATTGAACTTTTCCAGAAGATTTTTCCAAAGCTTTAACATTTAAAATTCCATTTGCGTCAACATCAAAAGTAACTTCAACTTGTGGCATGCCACGAGGAGATGGTGGAACGCCATCTAAAATAAATCTTCCTAAACTTTTATTGTCAGACGCCATTGGACGCTCACCTTGCACAATATGAATTTCAACAGAAGTTTGATTATCTGCTGCAGTTGAAAATATTTGTGATTTAGAACTAGGAATTGTCGTATTTCTTTCAACTAATTTTGTTGCTACTCCTCCTAATGTTTCAATACCTAAAGATAATGGTATAACATCTAAAAGAAGAATATCTTTAACATCACCCTGTAAGACTCCAGCTTGCACTGCGGCACCAAGAGCAACAACTTCATCTGGATTTACGCCCATATGTGGTTTTTTGCCAAAAAAATCCTCAACTACCTTTTGAATCATAGGCATTCTTGTCTGTCCACCAACCAATATAAGTTCATTTATTTCACTTATTTTAAAAGGTGAAGCTTCCACTGCCCTTTTTGTAATATTCATTGCACGATCAATAAATTCTCTACAGATTTCTTCCAATTCTGCGCGCTTCATTGTACGCACAAGATGAAGTGGTCCAGCGTCGCTTGATGTAATGAATGGAATATTTATTTCACTTTCAACAGCAGTAGAAAGTTCTATTTTTGCTTTTTCAGCAGCATCATCTAAACGTTGTCTAGCTAAAGGATCTTTTCTTAAATCAATACCATTTTCTTTTTGAAAACCTTCAGCCAACCAATTCATAATTTTCTGATCAATGTCTTTTCCTCCCAAGTGTGCGTCACCATCTGTAGACTTTACTTCCACAACATCATCACCCACTTCAAGTACAGAGATATCAAATGTTCCTCCTCCAAAATCAAATACAGCTATCTTTTCATTTTTGTTTTTATTAAATCCATATGCAAGTGCTGCCGCAGTAGGTTCATTTATAATTCTTTTTACATCAAGACCTGCTATTCTTCCAGCATCTTTTGTAGCTTGTCTTTGTGAATCATTAAAATATGCGGGAACTGTTATTACTGCTTCTGTAATTTTTTCTCCAAGTCGTGCTTCAGCATCTGCTTTAATTTTTTGTATTATCATTGCAGAAATTTCTTCTGGACGATAAAACTTATCTCCCATTTTTACTTCTATTCCACCATTCTCTGATTTTTTTGTTTCAAAAGGAACAGTCTTAATATCTTTCTGAACTCCCGGTTCATCAAAAGTATGCCCAATAAATCTTTTAATTTGAAAAATTGTATTTTTAGGATTTGTTACACTTTGGCGTTTTGCTAAAATTCCAAAAATACGATCTTTTGTTTTTGATTCTGCAACTATTGAAGGAGTAGTGCGCATTCCTTCAGAATTTTCTAAAATTTTTGGCTCACCACCTTCAATGATAGCAAAAGCCGAATTCGTTGTACCTAAATCTATACCTAATATTTTTGACATAATATTTATTTCATTTAAATTTCCTGACCCGATAGTCAGGGTTAATAATTAATAGCCCTATTATATACCAACCTTTATTTTTTAACAAGTATTTCGCGACCACGAAATACTTGTTAAATTTATTAACCTTTGCTATAATTTGAATATGGTTAAAAAACCTAATATTCAAAAGGTTATTTTAAAAGTCCTAGCAGAAAAGCCAGCTATTTCTATTGATTCTATTAAAAATAGTAAAGATACAAAAACAAGTTATGCAATAACCCGTTCTGTTAAGAATCTTATAGAATCTGGATGTGCTGAAATGCTTCATTCAGACAATCAAGATTATTTAAAAATAACAAAAAAAGGGAAAAATAAATTAAACAGTATAAAACTTCTAGGAGAAGATACTCTTGTACCTACAAAATGGGACGGCTTTTGGAGAATTATAATTTTAGATTTACCAGAAGAAAGAAAAAACGAAAGAGAATCTTTGCGATATCTTCTTAAAAAAGCAAATTTTGTTTGCATAAAAAATACTGTTTGGATATCCCCCTTCCCTTATGAAAATTTATTTACAAATATTAAAAAAGATTTAAATCTTTCAACAGAAATGATGATAATTGTCACAGATAAATTAGATCCTGAAACAAACATTTCTTTCCTAAAAGCTATAAAAAATTAACAAAAATGAGCAAGGACTCCCCTTGCTCATTTTTATATTTCTTTTTTAAATCCTCCTGCTTGCAAATCCCAAAGTTTTTTATAAAGACCACTCTTTTTATTTGCAAGTTCTTCATGTGTTCCATCTTCTACAATTTTTCCTTTTTCTATCACTACAATTCTATCCATCTGTCTAATAGTTGAAAGTCTGTGTGCTATTACGATAGTAGTTTTACCTTGAATTAATTTTTTAAGCGCATCTTGAATTAAAGCTTCAGATTGAGAATCAAGCGAAGAAGTCGCTTCGTCTAAAATAAGAATCGGCGCATTTTTTAAAATAGCTCGAGCAATGGCAACTCTTTGTCTTTCTCCACCAGAAAGCTTAATCCCTCTTTCACCAACATAAGTTTGGTAATTTAATGGCAAAGAATCAATAAATTTATCACAATGCGCTAATATTGCAGCTTCTTTTACTTCTTCATCTGTTGCATCTCTTCTACCATATCTTATGTTTTCTAAAAGAGTTCTATGAAAAAGAATCGGTTCTTGTGGCACAAAAGCAATATTATCACGTAATTTTTTTTGACTAATATTATTTATATCAATTCCATCAATTAAAATTTTTCCAGAAGTAAGATTAAATAATCTCATAATAAGGCGAACGAATGTCGTCTTCCCTGCTCCAGAAGAACCAACAATAGCAACTTTTTGTCCAGCTGGAATTGTAATAGAAAAATTATCTAATACTTTGGATTTATTGTTCTCGTAAATATAAGTAACATTTTCAAAAACAACTTCACCTTTTATGTTTTTAGCAACTTCTGTGGGATTATCAAGAACTTCATATGGAGTATTTAAAATAACAGCCATTTCCTCTGCGTCAGAAAAACTTTCGTAATATGCTCGAACTATAGATCCAAAACCCCATAAATTCTCAATTAAACGAATCACATAACTTTGCAATAAAACAATAACAGGTAATGTTATTAGACTAAGCTTCCAATCACCAAGAGCAATCCAGAAAATAATAAATTCTATACTAAATGAATACAAACTTTGTACAGCGCTAAGACCTTCCCATAAATACCAATTGATTACATTGGCTTTTTTTTGTTTGTCTATGACTTCCCCCACACGATCTTTCTCGTATTCATGGCCAGTAAACAATTGAATTGATGAGTGATTTCCAATAGAATCTGTTATTGCTCCCGTAGTTTTTGATTCAGCCGCAGAAGACAAAATATCATATTTTAATTTATAACGAATATAAATAAATGTTGTTACTAAAAACACAACACAAAATATTCCTAAAATAAGTGAATATTTTGGAAGCAAAGTATATATAGCGACAATCGTACCAACTCCACGAATCAAAAGTGGGAGACCATCTAAAGCCATTCTGTCAGCTAATTTTTCAAAAGCTCTAGCATATTTATTTACTCTGTGAGTAAGTGATCCTCCAAAATTATTTGCAAAAAATGAATGTGAATGACCTATCAAATATGAAAAAGCTTGTTTGCGAAGACCAGCAATAACTCCTGCTTCAAAATATGAAAGTAAAAAACCTGATGTTCTACGAATTATCCATCTAGAAAAATTTAACAATAAAATAAATAAAATTATAATTTTTGCTCCTGAAACAATACTAAAATCATTAGTACTTAAAATATTCCAAAGTTTTAAGTATTGAAGTGGAATATAAACATCAAGACTAGAAGAAACTATTGTAAGAATAATAATAGCAAAAAACGAAACTTTAAATTTCTTAACTTCTTGCCAAAAATATTTGAGCACCAATCCTCGGTGCAAATTTGTATATTCTTTTTCCATATCGTTATAAAAACAAAAATAAGACAATTTTATGTCTCATTTTTATTATACCACATTAAATTAAATATTACTATAATTAATAAACTTCCTGCTGATAACAACGTTCACAATAAACTATTTCAGGTCTGTCAGGGGAATAAGTTGTTTTAATTCCTTTGTTACATTTAGCACATTCTCGATTATATAACTTTGGAGGTAAAACCAAATCAAATCTATTTTTACGTCGACATTCAGGACACTTTCTTGGAATTATTAAATTTAATTTTTTAAGAATGTTTAATTCTCCTTCTATTATTTTATAACAACGTCCACATTCACATTTTATAACTTCATTTAAAACATTTTTAAAATCATTTAATTTATCAGGTAATTCTGAAAATTCAATAGTATTTATATATTTATTTGGGGTAGATTCAAACCATGAGTAACCACTATCTAATACTTCTTCTCTATTTTTTATAAAATACTGGTTAGCAACAGTTTCATTATAACCAAACGGTGAAAATTCAATTGGAAAAAACTCCCCATATTTATAAATTCTTCCTTTTTTATCAATATAAGGATTCTTCTCCATACTAGACATAATTTGTATTCTTAATTTTTCATATTCATCTTTTGAATATTCTTTATTTAAGATACAATATTTTTTTCTTTTTAAATTTGAACAACCCAAAATATACTTACAAGAAGAAGCATAATAACTATACTCATTATTATAAGAATCTGGATAAGACCCTATACAAAATTTTATATCTGACGCTTCATGACCAGCAATTAATGTTTCATACGCCAAAGAACAATTACCTCCCCAACAAGTATAATCATAACAATCTTTTGTAAAAGGAACTGAAAGAAATTGCACAAAACGAGAATTTTCTGCACTTGTTCCTAAATAAACATCATGAGAATTTTTTGATTCATAAACATAATTACCAGAAACATTTACATTTAAACTATTACCATAATATTCCCTATTTGGTTTAATAATCCAAAAATCCTCTGACATTTTTTTATATTTAGAAAATTCAGAATAAGAAAATAAATTTACATTTTTTATAAAATCTAAATATTCTTCTTTTGAATATTGTTTATTAAAAACACAATAGTTTTTGTTTTTTAAATTCATACAACCAAAACAATCATTACAACCAGAACAATTTTTACAAAAAAATAAATCAAGGGAATTTTCACATTCAAGACAAGAAATACAATTAAAACATTTATAAATTCCAGTACATTCATAACAAAGCTCAGATTCTCGTGCCCTATGACAATCTGAGGAATCTTTTAATATATTTAAAAAATCTGAATAAAAAGAATTTTCACAAAAATCTGCATAAAATAAAGCATAACAGTTTTTTAAATGAGAAGCATAATTTGTATAACTTGTATTAATAAGAGAAGAATACAAAGTATCAACAGACATATGTGGAGTTTTATTTTTTAATTCCAAAAATTGTTCTAAAAAATTCCTATTTGGATCATATTCCATACCATATTCAGTCCCATCCCAATCATCCGCCCACCAACACTTAGAACAAAAAACTAGTTGTTCTTTGTCTTTATGAAACATAGAAATAATATTTTCATTACATTTATCACATTTACGTTTATATAAAGAATAAACATTCATGAACGCTAATCTTCTTTGTAATCTACACTCCGGACAAAAAGTTGGTGGAGGAACTTTGATTTTTTCATAAAAATTAAAATCCTCTTGTTCTATAACAAAGTTCTTTTTACAATTTTGACATTGTTTTGTCTCGTTTTGCATATTTAATATATTTCCTGCTGATAACAACGTTCACAATAAACTATTTCAGGTCTATCAGGAGAATAAGAAGTTTCAAATTCAACTTCACATCTGCCCTCATGATTATGATTTTCTTTATCACACATACATTGTCTGTGCCAAAGTTTCAAAGGATTTCTTTGAGCCAACCTTTCATAATGTCTACAATTAGGACAAAGTTTTGGTAATGGCAAGTTCATCCTTTTGTAGAATTGAAATTCAGGTTCAATGATTTTGAAGGCTTCTGTGCATTGTTGATTACATTCCCCTTTATGACTACATTCTATGACTTTGTTTATTATTGATTCATCTATATCTTTTATATCATCTGGAATATCTTCATTTTTAATGTCTATTATGTAGTTTCTTTCTTCTCTGTCTTTCCATTTATATCCTTGATCTATCGCTTGTTCTTTCGTTAATGGAAAGTATTCTTGAGCTATTGTTTCGTTGTAACAAAATGGACTTAATTCTGTTGGAAAGAACTCTCCGTATTTGTATATTCTTCCTTTTTTATCAATATACGGCATATCATTCATGTGTTTGATTATTTTGGGTACTAGTTCTTCATATTGTTCTTTTGTATATTGTTTGTTTAAAATTACATAATTTTTATTTTTAATACTAATACAACTAAAAATATTATTAGATAAAATACACGATTCAATGTATTCTGCATTTTGAACTGTATCAAAAGCTGAATATGAAAATTTAATATTATAATCATTTAAAGAACCAGTGCAATACTCATATATTAATTCTCCTTTCCCTGAAAAAGCAACATCCATGCAATCCTTTTCAAGAAAAACCCTAAAACCATATTTCATATTTTCAGAATCATGCATTTCAAAACAATTTTTGCAATTCTTTACATTTAATAAATCATTTCCTGTAGAATCCACAGCTTTAATAATATTTGCATATCTACAAATAGCCTTATTTTTAAGTAAATTAAATTCATTAATTAAAATTTCACGTAATTTTTTACTTCCAAAATTTATTTTTTTAATTTCACTAAAATAGTCTTCTTTAGAATATTTTTTATTCAGAATAAAAAATTCACTATTTCTTAAGTTCGAACACATAAAACAGTGGCTACAATTTACACAATCAAATAAAAAGTAAGAATCCAAACAATTTCTAGAATAAATGGTATTTTGAGTATTGTAATTTTTTTCACCTTCAATATCTTCAAAACAATTATTTGATTCTTTAATGTTATAACAATCAAAAATATTGTTACATTTATCTATTGCTCTAGAATAAAAAATATTTTCACAACCAAGTACTACAGATACAGAAAGATAAACGTTCTTACATTCTCCAACCATATTAGAATAATCTGAGTTTATTGCATTTCTTTGGAAAAGAGCTATTTTAGGAACAATTTTAGATAATTCTTTCCATTGTTGGAAAAAAGATTTTGAAAAATCAAAACTGATACCGTATTTTGTTGAGTCCCATTTATCAGAATACCAACATTTTTTACAATAAACTGGAAAAATAGCATTAGCTGGATACATAGAAATAGTTATATTTTTACATAAATCACAAACACGTTTATATAAAGTTCTTTCATTGCGCCAATTAAGACGTCTAGTAAATCTACATTCTGGACAAAAAGTTGGTGGAGGAACTTTTATTTTTTCATAAAAGTTAAAATCTTCTTGTTCAATAACAAAATCTTTTTTGCAGTTCTGGCAAATTCTATTTTGTTCATGATTCATTATATTCAAAAATATTTACTCTGGCTGGACGTATTACGCGCTCTCCAAGTTTATAGCCCTTTTGAACAACTTCAGAAACTTTATGATCATCTTCTTTTTTATCAGTTGGAATCATTTCTATTGATTCATGCATACTTGGATCAAAAGATTCTCCTACTTCACCTATTGGTTTTACTCCGTATTCTTCAAAAATATTATTCATTTGAGTGTATATATATTCCACTCCCTTACGCCAATTTTCATCTACTTTCTCCCAATTTTCTTTATTTGCAAATGCCATATTAAAACTGTCTATAACCGTCAAAAATCTAGTTAAAATCCTCTCACGCATTGCTTCAGAAAAAATTGCTTTTCTATCTTCTTCTTGTCTTTTAAAATTAGCAAAATCAGCTCGCTCTTTCTGCCAGCCAGTCAAATATTCTTCCTTTTCTTTTTTACAAACCTTTAAATCAGCCCTAATTTTCTTTAAGGTCTTCTTTAAATCTTCTTCTCCATCGTCATTAAATTCAAATTCAACAACTTCAGAATCAGCTTCTTCCTCTTTAGAAATAGGCATTTCTGCCCCATCTATGCCAATATTTTTTACTTCTTCATCTTTATTTTCATCCATATTTTTATATTAACACAAATTTATAAAATAAAAACCCCTTTCGGGGTTTTTAGAATTAACGTTTACTCCATTGTGGAGCCTTTCTTGCTTTCTTGAGCCCGAACTTTCTACGTTCCTTTGATCTTTGATCACGTTTTAAAAATCCCAATGTTTTCAACTTTCCACGAAGTTCCAAATCAGATTCTACTAAAGCACGAGAAAGTCCATGACGCACAGCTTCTGCTTGAGAGTGAATTCCACCACCAGAAACTTTAACTTCTACGCTCCATTTCAAAGCTGTTTTACCAGTAGGCAAACCTTTTACTATAGGATCTTGAATCAAGCGACGCTCATCTTCTGTTTGAAAATAATCCTTTGCATCTTTTCCATTAACAACAAAACTTGCTTTCGATGCTTGCCAAATACGAACTCTTGCAGTTGAAGTTTTTCTTCTTCCTATTGATTCAATATATTTTTCTGTTGATTTTTTTTCTACCATAATTATATAAATAAATTTTAATCTTCTATTTTTAAATTCTTCATCATTTCTCTTCGCAATTTATTATCAG
>Ga0172380_10001422_pt1 | contig 41042 bp, 54 predicted proteins | sample Leawe162metaG_FD_119747 | JGI IMG/M metagenome (GOLD analysis project Ga0172380, IMG submission 119747) | Leachate microbial communities from a municipal landfill in Southern Ontario, Canada - Leachate well 162 metaG | ecosystem: Engineered > Solid waste > Landfill > Unclassified | place...
CGCGTGCTCGATGCCGTATCACTTTTATTAGGTTTTTGCGGAAACGAAAGAAAATATAAGCACGAACCAGTAGACCTATTAGAAGCTGAATCTACAAAGCCATACCTTGATTTGAAACCTAAGATTGATATTGTGGAAAGTTCTTCAATTTTCAATTTCCAATTTCCAATTTCCAATCAATTTCCAATGACTAAATTTCCAAATAAGACTTACATACTAAATACTACTTATTTATTCGAGTATTTACTCAAAAATTTACACGAAGACAAAAGAAGATTAGCCGCCACCGCCCAATTATATATAGCGGAAGGGCTGTATGAAATTATCAAACTATCTCATCACCAAAATGCAGGTTCAAGCGTCCCGCTTGAACCGCATAGTTCTGGAAAAATTAAATCTCAAAATAAATCTAAACCTATCGCTTCAAATTTAACTTTACCAGAAACAAAAAGTTCAGGCAGGATGCCTGAACTTGCGATTATCATCAAAAAACACAACGATGCCCCCCTCCCCTGTACTCAGGGGAGGGCTGGGGAGGGGTTGGGGGAGGGCTGCAACATTTTCTCCGCCGGTGGCCTAGCCAACAACCGAATAATCTCAAACTATCTTATTTCTCAAGGCGCTCATACCAATAAAAAAATCCCACGTGGCGACGCCGGACTAAGTTTCGGACAAATTATTTATTTTTTATTCCAAAATTAAAGGGCCTTGTGTGAAATGCAACACAAGACCCTTTTTTGCAAAAAATAGGTCACCAGCTATGGTCTTTGGACACTAAGCTTGTCGATGGCTTTTGTAAATAACTCATTGGCATCCTTAGGCATATTCTCAAAGGAAACTTTTCCACGAGCCAATACGAATGAAGCAAAAAGAGTGGACGCATCACTAGCCGAAACCTTGATTTTTTCTGCATAGATCCTAACCAGCGTATAAAAATGTTTTCTCGGATATTCTTCAAGAAGTTGCCTAGCCACTTCATGAAAAGAAATCCATTTCTCCTCGGAATTAGATTCCTCCTCAAGATTCAGACATTCTTTCAGTTTTTTAGCGAATTCCTTCACTGTATTTATAACAGCGGATTGATCGTAACCGATAGCAAATACCCCTCCGCCCCATTTATATTCTTCAACGGTGACCTCTTGATAAATTGTGGCAGGGTCAATCGTCTTTTTGCGATCAGCAAGAACTATCAAATGCTCATATGGATAATCAGATCGCTGTCCAATCATGAACACGTCTTTACCATCAATCCAGTCTTTTTTTGAGATAAACTCTTTTGCTAAAGACCTTACCGCGTCCATAATCGCCTGACCAGATATGCTCACCTTAAAAAACGTTTCCGATGCCATAATTTTCTCCCCTTTTACGGTTGTATTTTTGCAATAAATGACCACTTTCGATTATTCCAATTTCACTACAGCCAAAAATTGCCTAAAAAAAGCCTCTTTTGGCTGTAGCGAAGTTAATATCGTTGTTAAAGTGCCGATTTCATAGTATACACCCAAAATAGTTTTTTGTCAACATATCCTCGGCACCAATTTCCCCCGTGGCACTTCAATCCGTCGCAAACCGCCCAGTTCAGTTTTAACAAAAACGCCCTTACCCCGCTCGGCGCGTCCAATAACTTTGACTTCGGGATTAAATTTTTTAAGTATAGTTAAGACTTTTTTAACATTCTCCGGCGACACAGAGGCGATAAAGCGACCTTCAGATGCCAGAGAAAAAATATCGAGGCCAAGCAGTTCCGTCACTGCTACAGTTTCTTTTTTGTACGGCAAAGTTTTTTCGTCCAGAATCACTTTCACTTTTGATTTCTCCACCATTTCATTCAAGTTAGCCGCCAAGCCTCCCCGTGTAGGATCCTTGCAGGCACTCAGAAACTTTCCCACCTTTTCAATCTCCTTGTTTAACGGCCGACAATCACTTTGGATTTTTGTTTTATAATTAAACCTTGTAGCAAGCAGTGTCACAGCGTGCTCACCCAAATCGCCGGAAGTAATAATATAGTCGCCCACTTGCATGCCGGAATTAGAAATTATATTTTGCGCGAGTCCCACGCCTGAAGTCGTGATTTCAATCTTGTCTATCTTCCCTTTCTCAGTCACTTTTGTATCCCCTGTCACGATCGGCACGCCAGTTTCACGCGAAACTTTGCCAATGGACGCTATGATTTTTTTGAGGTCCGCCATCAGAAAACCTTCTTCCAAAACGATGCTGAGTCCAATGCCAATCGGACGCGCACCCATCATCGCAAGATCATTGATCGTCCCGCACATCGCAATCTTCCCGATGTCGCCACCCGGGAAAAAAATCGGATCCACAATGAAGGCATCAGTTGTGAAGACCAGCGCGTTGCCCCCTCCCCTGTACTCAGGGGAGGTGCCCCGTAATCGGGGCGGAGGGGTTGTGTGGGTTTGCGATGGCAATTCAAAACTCGCTCCATCATCCCCCGTATTTTTCCATTTCGATTTCACAGTAAAATTCTTCCGGATTTCCGCAATAATCTCTGCCGATTTGGCACCGCCCCCACCCATATCTAATGTTATATTTTTTTCTTTGTTCATATTATTTTGAATATCTATATGCCACATTACACGCCCCTTCTACTGAAACCATACACGGCCCGACTGGATTATCTGGTGTGCAAACTTTGCCAAACAACGGGCATTTTTTTGATTCCATTAAACCTCGGATAACCTCTCCGCACCTACATCCGGCGGGATCTTTTGAATGAGAAAAGTCTACTTTGTCCAAAATATTTTTATATTTAACTTTGGCATCGAAACTAGCATATTTTTTTCTGATTTTTAAGCCTGATTTTGGAATCACTCCAAATCCCCGCCACTCGCCGTCACCGATTTCAAAAACATCAGAGATTATTTTTTGGATTTTTTCGTTACCCGATTCTTTCACTACGCGGGAATATTGATTGAGCACCCGCGTGTCCTTGTTTTTTATCTGCTTCAGTAATAACAAAATACCTGTCAAAACATCCTCCATCTCAAACCCCGTGATGACTTGAGGAATTTTCAATTTATCATACGGCGCCGTCCCAATTACCACACTCACGTGCCCCGGATCGATAAAGCCGTCAATATTTATGTTCTTATCTTGCAGTAACGCCGCCATCGCTGGCAGAAAAACTTTATGCGCCGAGTAAACTGTTAAACCTTGCTGAATTCCCCAAGCGGTCATCGGCGTGGTTGTTTCAAAGCCCAGTCCAAAAAAAACTAAATCTGGAATTTTTTTTTGCAACTCAACCGCTTCCGTTACCGAATAAACATCAAACACTTGCGCCCCTTTTTCCCGCGCCTCGTTCAAACTGCCAAAAAATCCCGGGACGCGCAGAGCGTCGCCATACGTCGCCATCGGCACGCCGGCCAAGGCCAAATTCACGATGGCATCAATATCTCTCTGCGCCGTAACGCAAACCGGGCAACCCGGCCCGGTAATAAGTTTGATATTTTTCGGCAAAATTTCCCGAATGCCATAACGACTAATTACCTGCGTATGCGTCCCACACACTTCCATCAGGTTGATATTTCTACCAATTTCTTCCGCAAGTTTATTTATTTTTTCAATAATATTTTTCATCATTTCAAATATCCCTGAATATCCGTCACCACATCTTCCTCTATTTTTTCAATCGCAAACCCAGCATGCACAATCACAAACTCGCCCTTTTTAGCATCACTAAGCAGGGAGATATTTACCTCTTTTTGTATGCCGGAAAAATCAACTGTCGCCAGCTGATCGTTTATTTTCAAAATTTTTCCAGGTATTGCCAGACACATAACCAATAATTTTAACTTTCTATTGATTGTCCTCCCCCTCTCTCGCATCCTTCCGGACAAATCATTATCTCCAAAAAATCGTAATGTTTTTCTTTTTTGAGTTCCGCCCCCAAGGCGTTTTTGATCTCCGCCACTCCATTGGCCGCCCCGATTAAAAGCTTACCCTTGGTCTTTTCCGCCAGCAGTTTCGAAAGTCGTCCATATTTATACAGTTCGGCATATTCTTCTCTCACTTCATTCAAAAATTTATCCGTTTTGGAATTTTCTACTTTTGAATTTTCCATCTTCTTCTCGCGCGCCATCCGCCCGAGTTCTCGCACTGTGATGATGTCATCAATCGCATCACTTCTAAGTTTTTTCCTGGATGTGCAGGCGGACACAAGCATCACGCGAATATTTTTCGGATCAATCTTTTCTCTAGTGGCATATTCATTCTTGACCGCTTCAGCCATAATTTCTTCCGGTCTTTTTGTCGCCAGAATATTCCCAACTAATTCAGGATGATATTTCTTAACATACAGCTCCGCGCTCGGACAGAAGCTGGAAATGAATTTCCGGCGGGATATGTGATGATTTTTCTTGATATGTGGCGGCTGGATCTCAGCTAGTATCTTTTCGAAATATTTCTGAAATCCCCAGTCCAAACTGAACACTTTTTCAAAACCGAGGGCGCGCAAACTGCCAACCAAAAGTTCCTCTCCTCCTGTACTCAGGGGGAGATGTCTCAATGTACTCATTGAGACAGAGGGGGTTACGGTCTGAGTAGAACCAAGAACACTGATTTCCCGCCCTACGCTTTTCAACACTGCCGGATCCACAATCGCCACGGAAAGAATGTTAATATCATCCAAATTTGTGATGATTTTATTGATATCTCCTTGATCCACAAGCGCTCCCGTCGGACAATGCGCCACACACGCCCCGCAAAAGAGACAGTCCAATGGTTCGTTATACGGCGTTCCCACCACCATGTCTCCCGCCCGATGATTAAAGCCGTACGACCTAATCGGACAAATATTAATGCAGCGGCGGCACTCCACGCAATATTGCGAGTCCCGCTCAATGACCGGGTTCTTGTCATCCAAAACTATCCGCGACCAATTATCTTTCAAAAGATCATTCTCTTCCACATTTGTCATTTCTCCCTTCCGCGGCACAAAATGAAAATTTTCTATTTTGTATTCTTCCGCCAACTTTTGCAACTCACAGCGGAGATTCTTCTTGCACTGCACACATTTTCCGGCGTGATCCGACCACAAGAGTTCGAGATTAATAGAGCGCGCCTTTTGAATATTCTTATTTTCCGTTTCTACTTCCATCCCTTCGCACACTTTCGTCGTACAGGATGTCACCAGTTTACCGGATTTATTCACTTCCACCAAACAAAGACGACACGCCGCTTCACGCTTTAATTTACCATAAGAACACAACGCCGGAATGCGGATACCCTCCCGCCGACACACATCCAAAACAGTCTCATTCTCTTTGACCGCGTATTCTTTTTTATTTATCTTGATTTGCATTAAAATCATTTTAACATACGACCATTTTAACATTTTAGCATATTGATATACGGCAACAGCTTGAATGTGAAATGTTCAAATGTTAATATGCTAATATGTTAAAATGCCTTTTTCCACCGCGTCCCGCATCGCCACTGCCGCAAATTTTCCCAATGGGCAAAAAGTAGTGTTTTCCAGCGTCCACAAAATATCTTGCAAAGCTTCCTTATCCCGATCAGAAATTTCCCCATCTCCGAGCCTATTCGCAATTTCATTGAGACGAAAAGTGCCTTCACGGCACGGTACGCATTTGCCGCAAGATTCTCGGCGGAAAAATTCCGTCCAGGACAGGATCAAATCATAGATATTCGCCGCCTTTTCCACTACTAGCACTGCTCCGCTCCCGAGCGGAATCGGACAATCGTGCGAAAACGTCAGTGTTGTGTCCAATTCATTCTCCATAACAAGTCGGCCCGACGCTCCGCCGATCTGCGCGAACCAAAATTCTTTTCCGCGCGTCACCCCGCCCCCAAGATCGTCGATTAATTGGCGGATAGTCAGTCCTGTTGGCGCTTCCACTACACCCGTTTTTTTCACGCTCCCACCTAAGATATAGAGCTTCATCCCCGGCGAACAGGCAGCCCCGATCTTGGCGTATTTTTTTCCGCCGTTCAAAATTATCCAAGGAATGTTAGCGATGGTTTCCGCATTGTTCACGCAAGTTGGACAACCGAAAAGTCCGACCTCCGTGGGAAACGGTGGGCGTAACTTCGGTTCGCCGCGGTTCCCTTCGATTGAATTTATGAGCGCCGTTTCTTCGCCGCAGATATACGCTCCCGCACCGGAAAAAATTTCGATATCCAGATCATACTCTGAGTCCAGAATCCCCGCTCCCCAGAAATTTTTGGCGCGCGCCGCCAGAAGAGCCGTTTCCAGAATTTCTTTTTGTTTACCATAATTTCCGTTGATATATATGTACGCCTTATGTGCTCCGACCGCAACGGCCGCGATGATAATACCTTCTAGAAGCAAATGCGGATCATTGTCCACAATCATTCTATCTTTATACGTCCCTGGTTCTGATTCATCCAGATTACAGATGAAATATTTTTCACTTCTTTTATTTTCCGCCACCATTTTAAACTTTTCTCCCGCTCCGAAACCCGCGCCGCCACGTCCAGACAAACCAGATTTTTTAATTTCAGAAATAACTGCTTGCGGCTTCATTTCCGAAACAAATTTTTTGAGCGCCGCGTATCCGCCCGCTTTCAAATAATCGCTTATCTTAAAAGGATCAATGTGCCCCCAATTAGCTGTGATGATTTTTTTATTATCTTTCATTAGCAATTTTTAATTTTGAATTTCGATTCAATGTTTCAATTTAAAATGTTTAAAACATTAATCCATTCAAAATTCATTCGAAATTCAAAATTGGAAATTCAAAATTTCCTTACAAATATTCTTCCAACATCCCCCGCACGCTACTGACCGCCACTCTCTCATACACTTTGTCATTGACCATCACAATCGGACCATCGCCACACCGGCCTATGCAGTCTGTCATTTCTAATCTGAATTTCGGATGATTCGTATCGCCCAATTTTATATGCAAAATATTTTCTATTTCAGCGATTATCCCTTTGGCCTCATTAAGCACGCAATGCGTCGAAAAACAGACTTTCACGGTGCAAAACACCGGTTTTTCCGTATCCACCAGATCATAAAAACTGGCTGCTTCATATATCTTGCTTTCCGGCACGGAAAAATATTCCGCCAAGGCGGTGGCATTTTCTCGACTGACATAACCGAAAGCTTCATCAATTTTCTTAATGGCCGGCAAAATATTGACCGCACTGGGAGGAAATTCCAAAAGTATTTTTTCTACAGTCAAAATCATATTAACATTTTAACATATTAGCATTTTAGCAAATGTTTAAATGTTCAAATGCTAATATGTTAATATGATTAGCTGATTTTACGCTTTGTCTGCGCTGCCGAAAAGCTCAATCTTTTTTATGACGCTTTCCTTGACGGCTTCACGCGCTTGGCCGAGGATCTTCCGCACATCAAATCCTGGATCATCATCCACTCGGAAGATAGAGCTCAAAGTATTGACGAAAGCCAGACGAGTATTAGTATCGATATTGAAACAATTCACTCCGCGCTTGACCGCTTCGGTCGCCTTACCATCTTCCCAATCGGACGCGCCATGCATCACAATCGGTACCGTGACCAGACTGCGGATCTTGTCCAGTCTGTCCCAATCCGGAGTTTCACGTTCTTTGAAAAAATCATGCGCATTACCGATTGCCACCGCCAAAGCGTCTATGCCGGTTGTCTCTACGAAATATTTGGCCTGTTCTGGATCGGTCATATATTTGTCCCAATCGACTTCGCCCATCTTATTCTCGCTCAGATATGGCACGTTCCCAAGCTCCCCTTGAACATCTATGCCCTTGTCATGACAGAAATCAACCACCTTTTTGGTTATCTCCAGATTATCATCAAATTTCTTACGGCTGCCATCATACATCACCGAAGTGAACCCGTTATTCGCCACTCGCTGCACAATCTCGAAGCTGTGACCATGATCAAGATGGATCCCAATCGGAATTTCTTTCGCATAGAATTCGGCATAATTTTTGATTAGATGGAAAATCCCACGCCCACCGGCATATTCCAAAGTATTCTCAGACACTTGAATGATAATCGGGGAACGCATCTTCTTGGCCGCGTCCACAATCGCCTGAGTGATTTCCATATTAACGGTATTAAATGCGCCGACAGCATATCCGCCCGTTTTGGCGTTTTCTAAAATTTCTTTGACACTGGTAATCATATGAGTTTTTTAAATTTATTTTTTATCCCTTAACCATTAATGATCTCTGCAATCTTTATAAATTCATAAGGCGCAAGCGATTCTCGGCCGATAAGCGCTCCGTCCATCCCCGGCTCCACGCAGACTTCCCGAGCAGTCTTGGCATTGACCGATCCGCCATATAAGATTCTCGCTAGATTCGCATACTTTTTATCAAAAAGATTCACTAAAATTTTTCTGATTAAAACTTTCGCTTCCATAATTTCATGCGCTGTCGGCACAGTGTCCGATCCAACCGCCCACACAGGTTCATAAGCGATGATAATCTGCTCGGCTTTCACGCGGTTTATGCCGGCCAACGCTTCCTTGGTCTGCTTGGAAATCACCCGCAAAGTCTGTCCGCCGGCTTTTTCCGTCCTAGTCTCTCCGACACAGATGATTGGAATGAGTCCGTTACGCAGAGCCGCCGCCACTTTCAGATTGACTTCATCATTTTTTTCGCAGAAATATTTTCTCCGCTCGCTGTGGCCCAAAATCACATATTCCGCTCCTAGATTCTTAATCATTGCCGGAGAAATTTCTCCCGTATATGATCCACTCCGTTCCCAAAACATATTTTGCGCCCCGACCGAAGTCTTTTTGCTTTTTAATTTCCCAAAGGCTTCCAGATGGATTGCCGGAGGGCAAAGCACGATGCCGGTGCGGGATAATTTTTTGCCCGTCGATTCTTTCTTGAACAATTTGAAATATTGCTCACGCTCCAACGGACTTAGGATATTCATCTTCAGATTCCCTACCACTATTTTGTCCATATTTTTTCTTTGATTCGAATAATATCTCCATTATACACATTCTAGCCAAATTTGTCTTTCTCTCTCCGTCGCGAACCATTCGCCCGCTATCCGATATAGACAGTCAGCCCAAGAACGATTGCGCCGGAAACCATCGTACCGACCAGAAGAAGCGGTAATGATTTTTTCAATGGAACATTGAAGATAAAGGCGGCCAGCGCGCCAGTCATCCCGCCAACAAAAGGAATGGGCGTAGCAGCCAAAAGAAAGATTGCCCAAGAGCCATATTTCTGCATTTTCTTATCCGCCCTTCTCCGCGTATGCTCGAACAGCCATCTGAAAAAAAGCTCAAACAATTTTATATGTTTCGACAGTATCTTGGAAATTGGATCAAGCGCTAGAACGATAATAACCATCGTGAGAAAAGTACCTGCCACCGAATAGAACCAAGACCAAAAAGCGCCCATTCCATAGAAATTATAGGCCAGCGGTAAAGATACACGCAGCTCGGTCACTGGGATAGCCCCGATCAGAAACGTCGCCAGCTCTTTAGGAAAATTAGAAAAATAGGAAATAATCAATTGATGCATAGACAGCTAAATTCCAAATCTCAAATTACAAATGTTAAATAAATTTCAAAATCCAAAATTATAAATGCTTTTGGTATTTGAATTTTATCATTTGTGATTTATTTGAAATTTGAAATTTTTAATTTTTTATTTGCTTCGTAAGAAGCTTGCCGCTTCTTCCGGTCGCATCGTGATGATTTCAATGCCGGTAGAAATCTCGAACCCCGCCCAGATATTGAGTTTGGGCACGATTTCAATGTGCCAATGGAAATGCGGATAGTCTTTCCCGTCACAGGGAGAAGTATGGATGTAGAAATTGAAATCAGGATTATTGAGCCCTTCACAAAGACGTCGCACGGCTTCATGCAGCGCCTCTCCGGCTGACATTTTTTCTGCCGTACTTATCCTCTCAAAATAGGGCTTATGTTTTTTAGGCATCACCCACATTTCAAAATTGGCCCGCGATGCGAATGGACAAAAGACTAAAAAGTCATCGTTTTCAAAAACCACCCTTTTACCATTCTCATTTTCCCATTCAATCATCGAGCAATAGACGCAGGTCTTATTCTGCCTGTGATAATCCTCCGCGCCATCAAGTTCTGACACAACATAGGGAGAGACCACTGGAATAGCCATGAGTTGAGAATGAGGATGCGGGATTGATGCGCCGGCGCTTCGACCATGATTATGGATAATGTCAATATAGTTTACGGATTTCTTATTCATCAGATCAATATAACGTGACTGATAAGCATCCAGAATTTCCGCCACCGCCAACGGTTCCATTTGTCCGATATGACGCGTATGATCCCGCGTCACAATCACTTCATGATAACCTACGCTGTCCATCCAAAAATATGGCCCTTCTTCCTTATGACGCAAAACCCCGCCTTTCGGGCTGGCAAAAGCCGGAAATTTATTCGGAAAAACCCTGAGGCTCCAATCGCCTTCAGCCGTTTCATAGATCAATACGTCTTTTTCTTGTCCGCTGGCCACCGGGTCACAGAACAAACAATCATCGACACCCCCGCCCCTGTACTCAGGGGAGGGCTGGGGAGGGGTTGCGCGAGGGTCAAGGAGGGGTTCTGAACGTTGCGCCACAAACTCGTCCGGCCGTCGGCCACGGATAGCCGAAACCACCACCCAATCCCCCGTCACCAAATCTTGGCGCAGCTCACTGATCTTTTCCGATTCGTTCTTATTCTTCACTTCTGGATCTTTCTTGACTTCGGGTTTATTTTCCTCCGCACTGTTATTTTTTGTTACGCTGATTTTTATTTTTGTTTCCTCCATTTTTTAACTACTATTTTATTTTATACTTTCCGGTTATCCATCTCCATTTTACCTGAAAAAGTTCTTTCAAGGTCGAAGAATATCCCCCCAACCCAGAAGCTCCCACCAAACTCATTCCGGCGTCTACCCAAATAACCGGCACTTCTACAATATCATAACCCATCTTCTTCGCCAGCATCAACATTTCAAAATCTCCTCCCCAGCGATCCACTTGCATCTTATCAATAATATCTTTGGTTGCTTTTTCCGAGATAACTTTAAACCCGCATTGAGTATCTTTTATACCTCTAAGTCCCATTAGAAATTGAATCAAGATATTCCCGGCATCACCCAAAATTTCCTTCCACTTGGGCTGATGTTTGGCTATCTTCGATTCTCTCAGATCGCGAGAACCGATAATGACGTCTTTGTCATTCTCCATGTGCCCTAGGAACCCATCCAAATTAGTAATGGACGTCGCACCGTCAGCATCTGTCAAAAGTCTGAATTGGCCGTTGGCCTTCAAAAATCCCTCCCGAACAGAAAACCATTTCCCCCGATTCTCTTTCCGGTCTATTACTTGCAATTTATTATCTACCAGGCCGGATAAATTTTTTGCAAAATCTACAGTATTGTCTTTGGAACCATCACTCACGACAACCACCTCATATTCCCACTTCATTTTTCGCATATACTCCCCTATCTCCTGGAGATTCTTTTTCAATTCTTCCCCTTTTCTTCCGCCTTCATTGTAGGCCGGAATAATGACAGACAAATATGGTTTCGTTTCCATTTTTCTAAAGTTAATATTTACTTGGATTATTATGACCCTAACGCTGATTCAATTTTAACACAAAATCATAAAACATACTAGCATATTAACATACTAATATCTAAGCAAAAACACTAAAATGGCGGTCTTCAAATGTTATGTTTAAATGCTAAAATGTTAATATGTTAAAATGATTTCTCCAGCCATTCCTGCAAAATTATCTTAGCCGCTTCCGCGTCATCATATTTCCCTACGTTTTTCACGCCTTTGGCCCGCAAGTTGTCCTGGGCCGATTTGGTGGTGAACATCTCGTTCTGGTATTCGATCGGAATCTCTGGTAATATTCTTCTTATGGAATCGCCCAGTTTTTCGCCGGCCGACCGCTCTTTTTCCTGATGCAAATATGCCGGAATGCCGATGACAATTTTTTTTATATCTTCTTTTTTGATGATTTCGATCAGCTCAGCCAGAAATTTTTCTCCATTTTTAAGTGTAGCATAGACAAAAGCGATTTTCGTCTCCGTGTCCGCCATGGCCAAACCGACCTTGGCTTCTCCAAAATCTATCCCCAATATTTGGCTTGTTTCAGTGTTGTTTCGCATGTATATTGACATTCTATCACAATTGTGATAGAATTGACAGTTAGTGTATCCGTACCTTAAATCCAGCTATTTTTCTCGAGGCATTGTTCTCGGGTATTATACGAAATAGCTAAAAATTTAACAGCAAGGAGAGAGAAAATGAAAAAATTTTTCTATAGATTGTTGCTACTACTGGCTGGAGTTTTGTGTTTGGGAAGTATGGATATATTTATTGTCTTCAACATAGACGGCTATGTCGCCATGGACAATCTTTCTTTTGTCGTAAATGCTATAGCATTTACCCTCCTGGCCCTATCTGTAATAGTATTTATTTTTGCGATAAGATTGAGAAATAGTATCACTATTGATAATCTAATGCGAGAAATGAATACTCAAAACCTCGGTGTAAATATGCCCAGAGTTGTAGAAAAAAGATCCGCCCTCAGTGAGCTTATCAGCAAGCTCGTCAGTAAGTTTCGCAGTCCGCAACTTCAGCATTGAATCCTCCGGCCGCCTCGTGAACAGTCTCATCGTTCACTGGGCGGTTTTTTTTATTTCTAAAAAAATTTTGAAATTTGGATTTTGGATTTTATTTGAAATTTGTAATTTGTCATTTAAAATTTATCTAGTCAGTATCTCGCATCCTCCCTTTTTCACCAACACCGTATCTTCAAAATGCGCACTCAATTTTCCGTCTTTGGTCGCGTATGTCCAACCGTCAGAAAGTATTTTAATATAATGCGTCCCCTCATTGATCATCGGCTCAAGCGCCAGCGTCATTCCTTCCCGCAAAACAACATCCTTTTGCCTCCAGACATAGTTGGGAATCTGCGGATCTTCGTGCAATTCTCTGCCTACGCCGTGCCCGACCAAATCCCGCACGACTGAAAACCCGTGCGCTTTGACATAGCCTTCCACCGCGCGCGAATATTCCGACAGCTTCGCCCCGGCTTTGATCTTTTTGATCCCTTCGTTCAAGGCTTCACGCGTAGCATTCACCAGCAGCCGCGCCTCGGGAGCCACCGCCCCGACTTCGAAAGTGCGCGCCATATCCGTGATGAGCCCGTCAATCTCGATGCCCATATCGATCTTCACAATGTCGCCGGCACGGATGATTCTTTCCGCGCTGGGAATACCGTGCACGATTTCATTGTTGAATGAAGCACAGATAGCCGCCGGATAAGGGTTACTCTCTTCGCCATAGCCTAAAAAAGCCGCTCGGCCACCATTACGAAAAACAAGCTCGCTAGCAAGCCTGTCCAACTCAAGCGTATTTGTTCCGGGTGCAATATTTTTTCCCACTTCGTCCATTATTGAAGCAAGAATCTTCCCACCCCGTCGCATCGCCTCTATTTCTTTTTGCGTCTTGATCACTACCATATGCAAAGACAAAAATTATAATTCTTCCAATTTCGCCAGAATGTCTTTAAAAACTTCCTCAATCGACCGATTGCCATCGATCTCTATGAGCTTGTCTTTCTCCCTGTAATATTCAACGACTGGCATCGTTTCTTCTTTGAAAACTTTCAATCTTTTCCGAATGCCTTCCGGCGTATCATCCGTCCGCTGGATGATGCTTCCCCCGCAATCCGTGCATTTTTCCGTGTCACTATGGATATCCTTCCCCATAATGAAAACTTTCTTGCATTTCGCGCAGATCCACCGTTTAGAGATCCTTTTCATCGATTCTTCTTCCGAAAGATTTATAACGATGGCCGCGTCCGTTTGACGCCCAAACTCGTTCATCGCTTTTTCAAAATATTGAGTCTGATCGATATTTCTCGGAAACCCGTCAAAAACGATGGCTTTTTCCCGTGGAATATCATTCAATTTTATCGTAAAGACTTCCTCCAAAATTCTGGCCGGCACCAAAGTCTTAGTAACATTTTGAATCTGCCAGACTTCTTGGCCGAGCGGCGTAGGCCGAGCGGCCACTTCACGCAAAAACTTGCCCATATCAATGTGCTCCGCCGCGAATTTTTCCGCCAATTTTTCCGCCTGCGTCCCCTTGCCGCTGCCCTGAGGACCGAAGATGATAATATTCATAAGAATAATACAAATAACAAATTACTAATATCAAATTTCAAATAAAATCAAAATGACAAATTTCTAAATCCTTCTTTAACGTTTGGATTTTAGGATTTTGAAATTTGAAATTTATTTGTCATTTGTAATTTGTTATTTGATATTTATATTTATATTTCTTTAGAATCCTTCATAATCCCGCATCACCAGCTGACCTTCCACCTGTTGGATAATTTCGATCACCACCGCCACCACGATCAGAAGTCCCGTGCCGCCCACCGAGACGGAAGCGATATTGGTAAATCCTTGTACGATGAAGGGCAGGACAGCGATAAGCCCCAGAAAAGATGCGCCGGAAAGAGTGACCCGATTCATAATCTTATACAGATATTCCTCAGTGCTTCCTCCGGGACGGATACCGGGGATATAGCCGCCTTGTTTTTGCAGATTTTCCGCAATCTGATGCGGATCAAAAACCACCGCCGTATAGAAATAGGTGAAGGCTACGACCAAAACGAAATAGGCCACACCATAGAACCAGTGATTTTGGAAAACGCTACTGACTGTCCGCGCCACATTAGCTACTGTCTCATTGGCGGAAGTGGCGAAAAAATTGGAAACCATCCCGGGGAAAAGCATTATGGACATCGCAAAAATTATCGGAATAACTCCCGCTTGATTGATCCTGAGCGGCAGATGTGTTGACGTTCCGCCGAACATCTTGTTCCCGCGAATCCGCTTGGCATAGGAAACCGGAATATTCCTCTGACCTTCCGTTATGAAAACGATGGAACCGATGGCTCCGATGACAATCAACAGGAAAATTATATACGTGAAAAGCTGGGAAGAATCCCAAGTGGACGCAAGACGTGAAATCGCAGAAGGCAGACTGGAAACGATACCGGCAAAGATTATGATGGACACGCCATTGCCGATTTTTTTCTCCGTAATAAGTTCTCCGAGCCACGTGAGGAAAATCGTACCGGCCGTAGCGATTACAATTATGGAAATCATCTGGAACGTGCTCGTCTCGACCATAATCTGTTGCGAACGGAAAAGCGCCACCATTCCGACTGTCTGCAGCGCCGCCAAAGGCACAGTCAGCCATCTGGTCCATTGGTTGAATTTCTCCCGTCCCGCTTCTCCCTCTTCCTTATGGATCTGATTGAGGCGCGGACTAATCATTGTCATCAATTGCATAATGATTGAAGAAGTGATGTATGGCCCCACGCCGAGCATCACGATGGAGATACTAGAAAGTCCTTGGCCGGAAAAGAGATTGAGGAGACCGAAAAACTGATTACCCTCAAAAAAAAGCCTGAGCCGCTCTTGGTCCACGCCCGGGATGGGAATATTAGCCGCCAAACGGAAGACGACCAAAAGCATCAGGATAAAAATTATCTTATTCCTGATTTCTTTGACCCTAAAGATTTGAATGATTTTATTGAGCATTTTTTAGTTTACTAAGTTTATTAGTTTATCAGTTTATTGTAAAAAATACCCACCCAACATTCCGAGAAACTAATATGACTAAGAAACCAATCAACTAATAAACTAGTTCTTAACTGATTTTGAAGCAAGAATGTTCTCCCCGAAAGAAAATTCGAATTTATCGATCTTCGGTCCCAGGATTTTCACACCTTGGCAAGTTTCTGTACCTTTTAAGAGATTGTTTTTGACCAGTGCTTCCATAGTAATCTCGTCTCCACTTTTAAATTTTTTGGTAAGCGTGCGGAACTGGATCACGACCGGCTTGGCGCGATGAACCTTAAACCCTTTTTTCTTCTTCATATGATCAATAAGGGTTGAGCGTCCACCTTCAAACAACGGATCAACGTGCGCACCGCTCCTAGCTTTTTGCCCCTTGCAGCCTTTGCCACAATAAGTGCCTTTTTTTCCTCCACGACCGACCGTCTTCCTCTTTTTGCGTGGCGTAGTAATTTTTAAATCGTTTATCTGCATATCTAATTTATATTAAATTCCTTATTCATTATCCATTATTCGACTACGGCGCTGTCTTTTGCTTTCCGTTCCGCCTTTTCTCCGGTCCTGGCTTCTCGATTCTTGGCAGCCTTCAAACTTTCCAAGGCTTTGACCGTAGCGCGCGCCACATTCAGCTTGTTCGCCGTACCTAAAGATTTTGAAACGATATCTTTGATGCCGGCGTAGTCAACAACGGCCCGCACCGCGCCTCCCGCCACGATTCCTCGTCCTTTGGCGGCCGGTTTCAGCATCACTCTGGCGCTTCCCATCTTGATGAAGACCTCGTGAGCGATCGTATTTTTGCACATCGGTACATCGATCATATTTTTTCTGGCATCATCGTAGGCTTTTTTGATTGAATCGGAAACATCAGCGCCTTTGCCGACTCCGACCCCCACCTTACCCTTTCGGTTCCCGATGACAAGCGAAGCACGGAAACGGAATCTACGTCCGCCTTTTACCACACGGGTCACTCTCGCCAAATCCAAAAGCTTCTGATCATATTCAGGTTTTTCTTTCTTAGTTCTTGGTCGGTTGTCTCTAGACATATTTACTTTATTGAATTAAAAGTCTACACCTAAACTTTTAACTTTTAACTTTTAACTTTTAACTAGAATTTGAGTCCGCCTTCTCTGGCTCCTTCCGCGAAGGCTTTCGCTTTGCCATGATATTTATAACCGGATCTATCGAAAGCCACTTCGGTTATTTTCTTCGCAACACATTTTTTGGCGATATCTTTTCCGACTAGTCCGGCGCCCTCTATATCATTTTTCGCCTTAGCCATCTTACTATTAGAAGCCACCAGCGTTTTGCCAGTCGCATCATCGATTGCTTGCGCATAAAAACCTGTCAGGCTTCGAAAGACTGTCAGCCTGATCTTTTCTCCTCCTTTGGCAATCTTAGCGCGGATACGCTTTTTCCTATGGAGCCTCAATTTGTTTCTGCTTATCATCATAATTTTTCTAAAATTTTTACTTCGCGGTTCCGGCTTTCTTGCCGACTTTTCTTCTGACTATTTCCCCTTGGTATCTAAAACCTTTGCCTTTGTACGGTTCGACTTTCTTGAGTCCGCGGATCACGGCGGCCAATTGTCCGACCTTCTGTTTGTCTATTCCGGAAATGGAGAGGACATTGTTGTCTTCCACTTTGACTGTCAATTCTTCCGGCGTTTCCATCTCTACCGGATGGGAAAAGCCGAGTGCCATAACCAATTTCTTCCCTTGCATGCTCATCCGATAACCGACGCCTTGCAGTTCCAATTTCTTCTCATATCCCGTCGTCACTCCGATGACCATATTATTGATAAGAGAACGCATCAGTCCCCAAACAGCATTCGCTTCTTTGGAATTTCCGCCCTTTTCCACCACGATCTCTTTTTCCGAGATATTCACTTTAGAATTGGCGTTGATCTCCAAGCTCAATGTGCCTTTGGGACCTTTCACCTCCAAAAGATCATCAGTTCTCTTGACTTCCACTCCGGCTGGCAGGGCTATTGATTTTTTTCCGATCTTAGACATAACTTTGTTGTTTTAGCTTAATTTCTTTTCCTAAAAACTACCAGATTTCACAGATGCATTCGCCTCCCAATCCCAACTTCCGAGAATCCTCTCCTGTCATCACGCCTTTGGAGGTGGAGACTATGGATATTCCGAAATTGTTCTTGACAGTCCGGATGTCTTTGCTTTTGACATAGATCCTCTGTCCGCATTTGCTCACTTTTTTGAGTCCTCGGATAGCTGGTTCTTTTTCTGTATTGGAAATTTGGAAATATTTCAAAACTATCTTTATCGCCCCGGCCTCATCCTTATTCTGAGAAACAGCTTCCACGAAACCTTCCTTTTTCAAAATTTCAGCCAAAGCAAATTTAAACTTGGAAAATTTTATTTCCACTTCTTTATGCCCGGCCATCTGAGCATTCCTTATTTTAGTTAACATTTCGGATACCTTATCCATAATTTATGATTTAATTTAGATTTCTTCTTTATCTTCCGCTCTCTTACCAGGATGATCTCTTCACGCCCGGGATCTGTCCCGTACTTGCCAGCTCTCGAAAACATATCCGGCAAATATCGAACTGCCGCATATACCCGTGCTTCCGTCCACACTTCCAACAGCGCCTGACTTCACGTGTGGAAAATTTCGGTTTTTTTCGAGCCCTTGCTTCTACTGATTTCTTTGCCATATATATTTATCGATTGCTTAATTTATATTTAACTATTTGTTGTTTCCAAAGGAAATCCCAATGCGCGAAACAATGCCAATCCTTCTTCTCTATTCTTAGCAGTAGTAGCGATCGTAATCTGGAAGGGGAAAATATTTTTCACCTGTTCCGGCAGGATCTCTGGAAAAATCAGATGCTCCTTTATCCCGATATTCAAATTGCCATCCGCATCGACTGAGGATAATTTTATCCCATGGAAATCTTTCACGCGTGGCAGAGCCGCTCCGACTGTCCGTTCGAGGAAATCCCACATCCGTCGGCCGCGCAACGTCACTTTCATCCCGACTTCCAAGCCTTCTCTGATCTTGAACCCCGCAATCGATTTTCGAGATTTGGTCTTCAGCGGTTTTTGGGCAGTGATCACTTCCAATGATTTTAAAATATCCGCCACTTTCGCAGAATCATTCAGGAATTTTCCGATACCTATATTCACCACCACCTTTTCGATCCGTGGCACTTCAAAAACATTCTTCAGTTTAAACTGCTTCTTCAACTCCGCTACAGCCGCTTTATTATATTTTTCATGGATACTTTGCATAATTTTGGCGCTTATTTACAGCTTAGATCTCACCTTTACATTTTTTACAGATTCTCGCTTTCTTAACATCCTTATCCTTAGAAACTTTATAGCCGATCCGCGTAGCTTTGGAACATTTCGGACAGACCAACATCACATCAGACACGGTCACTTTTCTCGGCAATTCCACCCGTTGTCCCTGTTCTCCTTCTCGGCGTGGGCGTAAATGTTTTTTCATCAGGTTTAAACCTTCCACGACCACTTTCGCATCTGTCGGATAAACCTTAACAACCTTGCCTGTTTTGCCATGGTCTTTGCCCGCTAACATTTTAACTATATCGTTTTTCTTGATCTTCATAATAATATTATAATACTTCCGGAGCGAGTGAAACTATTTTATTAAATCCCTTATCACGGATTTCCCGCGCAATCGGTCCGAAAATTCTGGTCCCTTTCGGTTCTTTGCCATCCACGATCACGGCGGCGTTCTCATCGAAACGGATATAGGAACCGTCTTTGCGACGGAATTCTTTCCGCTGTCTCACGATGACCGCTCTGACCTTATCGCCTTTTTTGACCATACCGCGCGGTTCAGCCACTTTGACAGCTGCCACAATGATATCGCCCAATTGGGCAAAACGTCTTCTTGTTCCACCGAGGACCTTGAAACACTCCACTACTTTGGCGCCGCTGTTGTCTGCTATTTTTAATCTTGTTCTGTCTTGAATCATATATTTGGTCTATTTTACGCTATATTTTTTCCCCTTGCTCCGTGGTCGGCACGGCACGATTTCGACAAGCATCCCGACTTTGCATCTGTTCTCTTCATCGTGAGCCTTATAATTTTTGGTCACGCGATATTTTTTCTTATATTTGCTATGGGTTTTATAAGAACCGACGGCCACCACTATGGTCTTGTCGCCCTTGTCGCTCACCACTACTCCCTTTTTCTTGGATACTATTTTATTTTCTGCTGAATTATTTTCCATATTAGGAGGCTATTATTTTTCTTTAATTAAAGTAAGGATCCTGGCCACGTCTTTTTTCTCTTTTCTGATTTCCCGGATATTTTTGACCTGTTTCGAAGCGATATCAAAACGCAGCTTTCTGATTATCTCCAGCTTGCTGTCCAAAAGTTTTTTAGCTTCTTCCAGACTGTTTTCGCGAATTTTTTGACGTGTTTCTTTGACTTTCATAATATTTTCTCAAAAATTTGGATTACTCCTTGACGATGAACTTGGTTTTTACGTTCAGCTTATAAGCTGCCAGTCTCATCGCTTCCTTAGCGATATTCTCTTTCACACCATCCATCTCGAATAGCATCGTTCCCGGTTTGACTATGGCTACGAAATGATCCACCGCTCCTTTTCCCTTTCCCATCGGGGTTTCATTCCCTTTCTTAGTCATAGGTTTATCAGGAAAAATTCTGATCCAAATCTTACCGCCGCGCTGGATATATCTCGTCATTGCCCGTCTGGCTGATTCGATCTGCCTGGCGGAGACTAAACTGTTTCCCAATGATTTAAGGCCGAAACTGCCAAAACTTATCTCATTATTACGATGAGCCACTCCTCGCAACGGTCCGCCGCGCTGGATCTTTCTATGTTTTACTTTTTTTGGCATTAACATGGGATTCTCTTTATGATTTACTTTTCTAACAGAAATTAATTGAAAACTTCTCCTTTATACAGCCAGACCTTCACTCCGAGCGTTCCGTAGGTCGTGTAGGCTGTCGCTCTGGAAAAATCGATATCGGCTCTCATCGTGTGGAGCGGAACGCTCCCCTTGGACGCTTTTTCCGTTCGAGACATTTCTGCTCCGCCGAGACGCCCTGACATTTCTATCTTCATTCCTTTCACGCCTTTGTTTTTCATCACCTGTTCCAAAGCTGTTTTCATTGCGCGGCGGAAAGGCATTCTTTTTTCCAATTGTTCTACAATGTTCTGGGCGATGATCGAAGCGCTTTCCTCAAAACGTTTCACCTCTTGGACTTCCACTTTCAAATTGGTAGTTCGGCTTTTGTTGAAAAATTTCGTGTGGATATAGCTTTTGACTTCTTCTATGCCACTACCGCCTCTGCCGATAAGCACACCCGGGCGAGCGGTTTTTATGATGATTTTGATCATTTTGGCCGAGCGGACAATCTCCACTTCAGAAATAAGAGCGGCTTTCCACTTTTTGGCAATATCTTGGCGAATTTCGATATCCTGCCGAAGATTAGTCTTATATTCCTTTTTTTGGCTGAACCATTTGGATTTCCAGTCCTGAGTGATACCCAGTCGGAACCCAATCGGATTGATCTTATTTCCCATAAAATTTGTTCATAGTTCGCAGTCATTGGCTCATAGATATTTTAGGATCTGCGCCGTGAACTGTTGGCTAATAACTGATAACTTGTTCTAAAAAAATTATTTACATCGATTTTCTTCTGAATATCTTTTCTCCCCATTTATTCTTGCTTTCTTTCTGACTATTTTCAACTTTCTTACTGCTTTCAATCTTTTCCGTCTTTCCGGTCTTGGGTTCATTTTTGGTTTCTTTCTCCTCTGACATTTCTTTCAATTGCTTCTTCTTGTCTTCCAAGCGTTTCTTTTTTTCCTTATCCATTTCTTCTTTCGTCTTTCGCCCTTTGCCTTCCACTCTTTCTTCCAGAGTCAATTTTATCTTCGAAGTTCTTTTTAAAATTCTTCCGGCTCGGCCGAATGCTTTCGGCATCCAACGTTTCATCACGGGACCTTCACCGACCAAAACTTCATATACATAAAGATTGTTCTTGTCCAATCCAAAATTGTTCTCACCATTGGCCACTGCGCTCAGAATAAGCTTCACCATAAAAGAACTGGTTTTTTTCACATTAACATCCAGCTGTCCCAAAGCTTCAGACACATTCATGCCTTTCACCAAACGAGCTACCAATCGGGATTTTCGCGGAGCGATTCTTATATTGTTGAGTTGTGCCGTTACCTTCATACCAATGTTCGATTAATTTATTTTTTCTTAGGGCCATCAGAAGCCTTAGCGGCTTTCGCGGCATCCAATTCCCGCTGTTTAGCGGCTGTTTCCATCTCTTTCTGCATCTTTCCTCCGTGTTTGGTGAATTTTCTCGTCGGGGAAAACTCGCCCAATTTGTGTCCAACCATCTCTTCGGCCACTATGACCGGAATGAAATCTTTTCCATTATGCACGCCGAAAGTAAAGCCTACCATTTCAGGTGAGATGACGGAAGCGCGCGACCATGTCTTGATTGGTGTCCTGTCACCCGGTTTCTTGTCTTGAATTTTTTTGATCAATCTCTCATCGACATAGAGACCTTTCTTTAAACTTCGTGTCATAATTTTAATTGGAAATTTATTTTCTCTTCGCTCTTCTCTTAATTATAAATTTGTTGGTCTGTTTGTTCTTCTTTCTGGTTTTCTTACCGAGCGCAGGCTTTCCCCAAGGAGTTTTCGGGTGTTTCAGTCCGATTCCTTGACGGCCTTCACCTCCACCATGCGGATGATCCACAGGATTCATAGCACTACCGCGTACTCCCGGTCTCACTCCCATATGTCTTTTTCTTCCGGCCTTTCCGACATTGATTGAGCTATGTTCAAAATTACTCACTTGTCCGATAGTTGCGAAACAATCGCTCTTCACCAGTCTGATTTCACCTGAAGACATCTTTATCTGAGCATTCTTTTCGTCCACTGCGGTCAAAATCACTTTGGCTCCAGCTGTTCTGGCAATTTGCGCGCCGCGTCCAGGAAAAAATTCCACACTTGAGATGACCGTTCCGGCCGGAATATTTTTTATCCTTGTCCTATTGCCCAATTCTATCGGAGCATTGTCGCCGGCCAATATCTTACTGCCTTCCTTCAGTCCGTCAGTCGCAAGGATATAGCGCTTTTCTCCGTCAGCATATTTTATAAGTGCGATGAAACCGCTGCGACATGGGTCTCTCTCAATAGCTGCAACCGTTCCGGGAATCCCCACCTTATCCTGTTTGAAATCAATTATGCGGTAACGTTGTTTATGTCCGCCACCCTGATGACGGACAGAAATCTTGCCGCCACTGCGTCCGGCCAAGCTTTTCTTTTTTGCCAAAAGAGACTTCTCCGGTTTTTTCTTGGTCAAAAGAGAAGATTTCACGATGGACATATTCCTTCTTCCTGCCGTATTCCTTTTATAAACTTTTATAGCCATATTTTCAAACTTAGCGTTTTTTCTTATTTATTCCCGAACAGATCGATACTCTCACCTTCTTTGACTGTTACGATCGCCTTCTTATAACTGGCGGTTTTCCCTTCCACGCGTCCACGCATCCGTTTCTTACCTCCTACGTTTATCGTTCTAACGGAAATGACCTTCACTTGATACAACGCTTCAATGGCTTTTTCCACCTGCTTCTTGGTTGCTTCACGCGTCACTCTGAAAATATATTTATTCAGTTCAGCGGCCGCGGTCGAAGCCTCCGTGATGAGCGGTGCCACTAGGACTCTTGAGGCGATATTCAAATCTGTAACTTTTTTATCTTGACTCATTTTCTTGATTATTATTTCTTATCCTCAGCGTATTTCTCTTCCAGATATTTCACCGACTCTTTGGACATCAACAGATATTTATTGTTCAACATATCCACAATATTCAATTGAGCCGTCATAATATTTTCCGCTTTGGCGATGTTCCGGCTGGCGATTCTGGCGTCTTTTTCCGCCGCAGAGAAAGCCAAAAGGATTCTGGAGGCAATCTTCAAATTTGAAAGAGCCGCCGCCACTTCTTTGGTTTTATTATCTTTAAATTCGAATTTATCGATGATTTTCAATTCATTGTCCTTAGCTTTGCCGCTCAAAACCAATTTTATCGCCTGAGCATTCATCTTCTTGTTAATCTTTTTCTTGAAATTACGATCATTACGCGGTCCGAAAGCCACGCCTCCTTTTCTCCAAGTCGGAGTCCGCACTGAGCCGACTCGCGCCCGCCCCGTTCCTTTTTGTTTCCATGGTTTAATTCCGCTACCCGCTCTTTCTCCACGATTCTTGGTATGGGCCAGTACTTGTCTTTGATTGGACTGGATGGAAACAAAAGTTTGCTGCACCAATTCGTCATTAGCTTTCATTCCAAAAATAGCCTCGGAAACTTCCATATCTTCCAGTTTCTTCCCTTCCAAATTGTAAACAGAAATTTTCATAATTATTTTATTTAGCGCTCCTGATAGCTACGATATTTCCCAAAATGCCGGGCACAGCACCTTTCAGCCCTAGAATTTTTTTCTCTGCGTCCACTAGGACAACCTTAATATTTTTACTCGTCGATTGCACACCACCCATCCGGCCTGCCATTCTTTTTCCTTTCACCACATGTTCAGGAAAACCTGAACCGATAGCTCCCGGAGCGCGCAAATCGTGCTTGTGACCGTGTGTCTTCGGAGAACCGGCAAAACCATGCCGCTTCACCACACCTTGGAAACCCTTAGCTTTGGTTATTCCGCTCACACTAACAATATCTCCTTTTTCAAAAATTGAAACATCAATTGCAGCCCCCGTTTCCAAGCCGGTATTTTCCACTCTGAATTCTTTCTTGAAAACCCGCTTGGCGGTCTTCTGGATTTCAACCTGCACCGCTTCATATTTATCTTTCTCAGCACTCCGCAACAAACTGACGCACGCGCCGCACTCGACCAAAGTGACATTCTCAGCTCCGTCTTCGCCGTAGATAGTCGTCATTCCTAATTTTTTACCGAGTATGAATTTCATTTGATTGAGTTAAACGATTTCTGATAAATAAAAAATGGCTTTGACCAGCCAATGTCCCCGCAGGACTTTTTGAGGCTAGTTGAGTATCCCCCGCTAAGAGGACTTTAACTAGGATATATTCACTTCTTACATCTTTATTTCGATATCCACTCCCGCCGGCAGATCCAGATTAATCAGACTGTCGATCGTTTTCGGAGTCGGGCTGGTGATGTCTATGAGTCTCTTGTGAGTTCTCATTTCATATTGATCACGCGCATCCTTATGTTTGAATGTTGACCTGTTGACGGTATATTTGCGTATCTCGGTCGGCAGAGGAACAGGACCGGAAATTACGGCGCCCGATCTTTCTGCGGTATCAACGATGAGCTTGGCTGATTGATCGATTATCTTATGATCATACGCCTTGATCTTGATCCTGATTCTTGTTTTTACTTCTTCGGCCTGATTTGACATTGATTTGTATTTATTGGAACAAATAACTGCTTATGAATGAATAACTTCACTCTATAAACCAGTCCCACCCTAGCGGGACTGGTCAAAGAATAAATTTATTTCAATATCTTAGTCGCCACACCGGCGCCCACTGTGCGTCCACCTTCTCGGATAGCGAAGCGCATTCCTTCTTCCATCGCTACAGGCGCTCCTAAAACAACCCTGAAGCTGACAGTGTCTCCCGGCATAACCATTTCGGTTCCTTCCGGCAGCATCACTTCTCCCGTCACATCAGTCGTTCGGATATAGAATTGCGGTTTATATCCCTTGAAGAACGGGGTGTGTCTTCCGCCTTCTTCTTTGTTCAAGATATAAACTTCGCATTCAAATTCAGTGTGAGGAGTGATGGATCCCGGTTTGGCCAAAACTTGGCCTCTTTCCACGTCTTCTTTCTTGGTTCCACGCAAAAGGATTCCAGCATTGTCTCCAGCCTGACCTTTGTCCAAGGTTTTGTTGAACATTTCAATACCTGTTACAACAGTTTTGGAAGTGGCGCGCAATCCGACAATTTCCACTTCACTGTTGACATTGATTTCACCTCTTTCAATTCTTCCGGTCACCACTGTTCCACGACCTTCGATTGAGAAGATGTCTTCGATCGGCATAAGGAAAGGTTTGTCGGTTTCTCTGACCGGATCAGGAATTTTTTCGTCCAAGGCCGCCATCAGTTCCAAGATCGGCTTGGCCGCTTCTTCGTCAGCTGACGTCGCTTCCAACGCTTTCAAAGCGCTACCTCGGATAACCTTGGCATTGTCTCCGTCAAATTCATATTTGGTCAAAAGTTCACGCACTTCCGCTTCCACCAATTCGACGAGTTCCGGATCATCCACCATATCAACTTTATTGAGGAAAACTACGATTTCCGGCACACCCACTTGATGAGCGAGCAAGATGTGTTCGCGAGTCTGAGGCATAGGACCGTCAGTGGCCGCTACCACGATGATCGCACCGTCCATCTGAGCCGCTCCGGTAATCATATTCTTGATATAGTCAGCATGTCCCGGGCAGTCCACGTGGGCATAATGTCTCTTGTCTGTTTCATATTCGCAATGAGCAGTCGCAATGGTGATTCCGCGCTCCTTCTCTTCTGGTGCTTTGTCGATTTCATCGATTCCCTTTTCTTTCGCCTGTCCTTTAAAAGCCAAGACATGAAGAATTGCCGCGGTCAAAGTAGTTTTGCCATGATCAACGTGTCCGATGGTACCGACGTTAACATGAGGCTTGGTTCTTTCAAATTTTTCTGCTGCCATAGTTTTATCTTTTTTCGCTTCCCTCGCATACCTGCCGATGAGGCAGGAAATTCCGGAATAAAACACCGGATTCGCGAAATCTTGCGAATTTTTATTGTTATTAAATTATTGCAATTATTACAAAATTCAGTCTACTCTACTTTATGATATTTAGCAAGATTAACCCCCTGTGGATATCTTATTAAGCCGTTTTTTCGTATCTGATCTCGTCCGCCTTTTCCGCCCCCAGTTCTGCCAGATCCATACCATCGACTTTCTCCTCTTCTTGGATCACTTTCCAACTGGCAATATCATTGTTAATCTTATCAATCAATTCCTGCTTTGTCAAGCCCTCAACCCCTTCTTTTTTGATTTTCCTGAATTCCTTGAGGCTGAGCAACACAAAATACTGATTTTGGTCCTTGAGAATGGCTTTTCCTCCGAGCAATTCCATCGCTTCCTTGAGCTTTTCGTCGAGCATAGTTTTAGAAAAGTAATTTTCTTTTTACGCTATGAGTAGATATTAACTGATTGAGAAATTTATGTCAAATATCCGAGCATAATTTATTTTTTCCGCGCCGCTGCTTCCCCCGCCGCGCGCCCCGTACTCCAGCATATTTGCAGATTATACCCCCCGGTCGGACCGTCGAGATCCAAAACTTCGCCGGCTAGATATAGATTGGGCACGATCTTGGAACGCATCGTTTTTGGATCGATTTCTTTCAATTCGACCCCGCCCCGAGTCACCATCGCTTGGTCAAACCCGGTGTCGCCGACAACAGTGAGACGCAAATCTTTCAGTAAGTCCACAATCTTCCCGCGTTCCTCCTTGGTGATGACATTGGTTTTCTTCTCCGCCGGAATGTCCGCCAATTGCAAAAATATTTTGGCCAATTTGGGTGGCACGATTTCTGCCAAATAATTAATGATATTCCGATTGGCGTATTCGATAAAACCTTTTTGCAAAAAAATGTCCGCTTCTTTTTTGTCCAGCTCCGGTTTCAGATCGATGGATACATAAAGTGGTTCTTTTCCATTTGCAAATTCCGCCAATTTTCGACTGAGGTTCAAGATAGCCGGACCACTCAGGCCGAAATGGGTGGAAATTACGTCGCCCTGTTGCGCCGCGATTTTTTTATCATTCTGCATTAGGCTGATCTGCGCCTTTTCCAAACTCACCCCCTGCGCGGCTTTTACCCATTTCTCCTGAATTTTTAGAGGCACTAGCGTCGGAGACGGCGTGATAATCGTGTGCCCACACTCGCGCGCCCAGGCATAACCCTCGCCCGTCGAACCGGTCGCGGGATAGGATCGCCCGCCCGTGGCCAAAATGAATTTTTTGGCACGAATGATCCTATCCGGCAAACGCACACCGGTGATTCTTTTTGCATCATCATCTTTCGACAATTCAAAACCCAAAACCGCAGCACTGAACAAAATTTCCACGCCGTTCTTCTGCAAATAATTTTTAAGGGCTCGCAAAACATCTGCCGCCTTATCACTCACCGGAAAAACTCGGCCGCCGCCTTCGATCTTGGTCGGCACTTTTTGCTCGGCCAAAAAATCCATCATTTCTTCAGGTCCGAAAAGATTGAGCGAAGAAAAAAGAAACTTCCCTTTTTTGCCAATCTCTACCACCAATTTTTTATCATCAAACTCAGCTTGCGTCACATTACACCGCCCGCCGCCCGTCATTAAAAGCTTATGGCCCAATGTCTCATTTTTTTCCACCAAAAGAACGCGTACACCCAGCTCAGCCGCCCGTCCTGCCGCCATCATCCCAGCGGGTCCCCCACCAATAACTACGACGTCGAATTTTTGAGAGTTATTTTTATTGGTTGGATTATTTTTTGACATAACTATTTTTTTTATAACATTTCCAAATATTCTCGCGCGCTAAACAATAGATCCATTTGAAAAACGTCTCCCTTTTTGACCCAGCGCAATTCCTTAATTTTTTCCTCTCTATTTCGCAGTTGCCCCGCCACAACCTTGCAGACATAACAAAAAAGCAAAGTGTGTTGAAAAAGCCCGGGCAATTCCCAATTTTTGCAGATACTTTTAGACAAAAGTTTTTCAATTACAATCCCCAGCCCAGTTTCCTCTTCAATTTCACGAATAAGCGTTTCTTCCAATGATTCGCCCATCTCATTTTTTCCTCCAATCAAATCCCATTTGAGATGCGCACCTGGAAATTTTGGATCATTACGCAAAGACATCAGGATTTCGCCCTGTTCATTTTTAATGATGCCTAAAACTACAACAATTGATTTCTTTTCCATGTACTGATTGTTCCATAAATACAGCAGCCTGTAAACCAAAAAACCTAAAGCCGAGCTTTAGGAAATTCCTAAAGCTCGGCTTTAGGTTTCCAGCATCGCTTTTTTCATATTTCAACCATATAAAAAAGCCACTGTCAGTTTGACCGACAACGGCTTTTTAGCGGCAGAAAGTTTTTCCACTTTTACGATGGTGGAAGTAAAAATTCGTCTGGCACCTCCGTAAGCACACATCTGGAATAGCCCTGTCCCACTCCCTCGCCAGAATATCCTCCAATCCATAATCCATCTTTGAATTGGAACTTATACTCTATGAAGTCCGGCCGATGCAGATATTTTTTCAAAAACCGGAATGATTCTTCCGGAATGACTTCGACCTCGGAAAGCTCCGATTCTCCAATAAAATCAATCATCGTACCAGAAAGATTTTCTCTGCCTTGCTCGCTAGGGAAAATAGTTCCAAAATACATAAATCTATTTAAGGCTTGGGTAATGAAGACTTGCGTATCACCCTCAACTTCAGAACAAAAAGCAATGCCTAGTTGTCTGAGATTTTGGAAAAACACTCCGTTAATGAAAAATTGTCTGTCCATTGATCGCCTCCTAAATTTTCTTGAATTTAGATTATGCACCTCCTACCAATAATACTGCCAAATAACTAAAAGAATCTAAGCATATTAACAACTAAAAAGCAATGCTCAACAACCCACATCCGTCCTAGCCGGAATCTCTCGCAGAGGACTCTGGCACTCCGAGTTATTTTAACCTATCATCCTGTCAAACAAAAACAGCCCGCATTTCTGCCAGACTGTTTTTTATACTAAAGATATGTCTTCTGATAACTAATAACTGTTGACCGATGACTGAGCAATATTATTTCTTCGTCCCCTGGATGGCTTCGGCTACCGCTTTCGGCACTTCGTTGTAATGATCGAATTCCATAGTGTAGGACGCGCGGCCCTGGGTCATGGATCTGAGTTGCGTAGCATAGCCGAACATTGAGGACAAGGGCACTTCAGCATTGATCTCTTTGACCATAGCAGTGCCTTCGCCGCGATCATTCATTTCCTTAATGATACCGCGTTTGGAATTCAAATCACCCACTACGTCACCCATGAAATTTTCCGGCGTAGTGGCCACCACTTTCATTATCGGTTCCATGATAATCGGGTTGGCGCGACGAGCAGCTTCTTTGAAAGCCATCGAACCGGCAATCCTGAAAGCAGCTTCATTGGAGTCCACTTCATGGAAAGATCCATCATAGACCGTGGCTTTAATGTCCACCATCGGGTACCCCGCTGAAACTCCGCTGTCCATCGCATCTTTGATCCCTTTACCGATCGGCGTGATATATTCTTGTGGAATGACTCCTCCTTTGATTTCATTGACAAATTCAAAGCCGGCGCCCGGTTCTTGCGGTTCCACTTTGACCCAGCAATGGCCATACTGTCCGCGACCGCCGGATTGCTTGATATATTTGCCTTCCGCTTGGGCAGTGCCCTTGATCGTTTCGCGATAAGCCACTTGCGGTGCACCGACATTGGCTTCCACTTTGAACTCTCGCTTCATGCGGTCCACAATGATGTCAAGATGCAACTCGCCCATACCGGAAATGATCGTCTGTCCGGTTTCCTCATCGCTCCGGACTTTGAAAGTCGGATCTTCTTCTGCCAATTTGCGAAGAGCCATACCCATCTTTTCTTGGTCAGCTTTAGTCTTCGGCTCTACTGCGATCGAGATGACCGGCTCCGGAAAAGTGATCGACTCCAGAAGGACCGGATGTTCGATATCGCACAAAGTATCCCCGGTTGTCGTCGCTTTCATACCGACCAACGCTCCGATGCCGCCAGTGTAAATTTCGTCAATTTCTTCTCTGTGATTCGAATGCATCTGCAAGATGCGACTCACGCGCTCTTTTTCACCTTTGGAAGAATTCAAAATATATGAACCGGCCTTAAGTTTGCCGGAATAGACGCGGAAAAAAGTCACTTGTCCGACAAATGGATCAGTGGCCACTTTGAAAGCCAAAGCGGCAAACGGCGCCGCGTCATCAAATTTAATATCCACTTCTTTTTCGTGATCTTTCACATCCATACCCTTGATGTTCGGCACATCGGTCGGCGCCGGCAAATAATCAACCACTGCATCGAGCACTAGTTGCACGCCTTTGTTCCTGAGAGCCGTTCCGGTGAAGACCGGAATAAGGGCATTTGAAATAACTGCACGGCGAAGAGCGGTTTTCAACTCAGTATCAGTTATATCCTCTCCGTTCAAATATTTTTCGGTCAGTGCTTCGTCCGTTTCAGAAATTTTTTCCACCATCTTTTCCCGCCATTCCTTAGCTTTATCCAAAAGTTCCGCTGGAATTTCTTTTTCTTCCACAATTTCTCCCATCTTCCCAGCAAAAGTATAGGCTTTCATTTTGACAAGATCTACCACGCCGGAGAAATCACTTCTTTCTCCAATTGGAATTTGAAGAGCTATCGCATTCGGAGTCAAGCGGTCCCAAATCGTCCTAAGAACATAGTAGAAATCGGCGCCTTCCTTGTCGATCTTATTGACAAAACAGAATCTTGGAACACTATATTTATCAGCCTGTCTCCAAACTGTTTCCGATTGAGGCTCAACACCCTCTTTTCCGTCAAAAATCACCACCGCTCCGTCAAGGACGCGGAGTGACCGCTCCACCTCAACTGTAAAGTCCACGTGTCCCGGAGTATCGATGATGTTGATCTGGTGGTCTTTCCAATAACAAGTCGTCGCGGCAGAAGTAATTGTGATGCCGCGCTCTCTTTCTTGCTCCATCCAGTCCATTGTCGCTTCCCCTTCATGAACCTCACCAATCTTGTGAGTAATACCGGTATAAAATAAAATGCGCTCCGTAGTGGTTGTCTTCCCACCATCAATATGAGCGATAATTCCAATATTACGATATCTTTCGATAGGAGTCTGTCTAGCCATAAAATTTTATTTTAAACGTGATTATGAATATTTATAGTGCTACAAAATTACAAAAATCTACAAAAATACAAAAGTACAAAAAATGCTTTTGTATATTTGTATTTTTGTAAACTATTCGTACGTTCGTAGATTACGCAAAATGCGCGAAAGCCTTGTTGGCATCTGCCATACGATGTACGTCTTCCCGTTTTTTCATAGCGGCACCCGTTTTGTTTGAGGCATCGATAAATTCTTCCGCCAATTTCAAAGCCATTTTTTTGCCTTTTTTGGCCTTGCAAGCATTTTTTATCCAACGGATAGCCAAGGTCGTCCTTCTTTCGCCTGACACAGGCACAGGAACTTGATAGTTAGCCCCTCCCACGCGGCGGCTTTTGAGTTCTACTAAAGGAGAAACATTCTTAAGGGCTTGTTCAAAAATATTGAGGCCGCCTTTTTTGGTCTGCTCGTGGATGATATCAAAAGCGTCATACATTATGACTTCCGCCATCGTCCGCTTGCCATCTTTCATAATGTTAGCTATGAACTTTCCCACCAAAATATTGGCATACTTTGAATCAGGTTTGGTATTTTTCTTGTAAATTCTTTTTCTACGTGGCATAACTTTAAAAACTTTATTAACTTTACAAACTTTATTAACTTTCTAACTTTATTAACTTGTTTATTCTTTCGCCTTCTCCCTCTTCGCGCCATACTTCGAACGTCCTTGTTTCCGATTGGCTGCGCCCGCCGTATCCAAAACTCCCCGCACAATGTGATATCGCACGCCCGGAAGGTCTTTCACTCGGCCGCCACGGATCGTTACGATGGAATGTTCCTGCAAGTTGTGTCCAACTCCGGGAATATAGGCTGTAACTTCCATTCCGTTGGTCAAACGCACTCGAGCGATTTTCCGCAAAGCTGAGTTCGGTTTTTTCGGCGTAGTCGTGGAAACTTTGAGACACACTCCGCGCTTGAACGGACTATTGGTCTCAATTGGTTTGTTCTGCAGCGTATTGAAAACGCGTTTAAAAGCCGGCGTTTTTGATTTATTCACTCCGCTCTGTCTGGGTTTTCGTTTAAGTTGGTTGATTGTTGGCATGGATTTCTTTACTAATTACTAATCAATTACTAATATACAAATCTTATTTATCGTTCGTGTTATCCTCATGAATTATCCCTCTGTATGTAAGTATATTCGTACAGAATTTGTAATTCGTAAAGATTAACAAAAAAGTGCCAGTTGCCTAGCAAAATAATCATATAGGATATATCATAAGCTGTCAATACTCCAAGGCTATAGCGTCATTCCTAAAAACAGATTCAGCATAGTGTTCAAAAATATCCCTAGGGGTGCCGAGAAAAAAAGGATGACGATCAGGAGTATAAAAAAGCCGAATTGTTCAAACATAATCATCGTTTCCGCCTTTATATCAAGGATGGAAAAGAGAATTTTCGAACCGTCCAAAGGTGGAATTGGAATAAGGTTGAAAAAGGCCAAGATTACATTAATGATGATCACCACGGCCAATAGCTCAAAAAGAATCGACCCGCCGCTCCCGGCAATGAGTAGCGCCGCGCCGGACGGATTCAATGCATTGGAAATTATTTCTTTTTTCACCGCCAGCGGGATGAAAATGAATCCGGCAATAATGGCGGAAACGAGCGCGATGAAAATGTTGGACAGCGGACCGGCCAACGCCACCAAGGCCGGACCCCATTTTTGGTTGCGTAGATTGTACGGATTGTATGGCACCGGTTTGGCCCAACCGAAAGCGAAGCCGACCGAAAGGAACATCAAGAGAGGCACAACAAACGATCCCCAAAAATCCAGATGCTTCAAAGGATTTAGGTTCAATCTTTCCGCGTATTTGGCCGTCGTATCTCCGAGCCACAGCGCCGCAAGGCCATGCGACACTTCGTGGATAATGACAGAATAGAGCAGGATGACTATATAGAATGTAACAAGGACTATTTCATTAAGCATGCTTTTATTGAATAATTTTAATATTTAATATTTAATTGTCCCCGCGCCTATTCGTACAATCGTAACCGATTCGTAATTCGTAAGGGACTCTTGCTATTATTACTTTCCTATGCTAACTTATATTCTGTAATAAATCAACAGCAAAACTATGGCTCGAGTATGCGATATCTGCGGACGAGGCTCTCAAGTGGGACACAAAGTCAGCCACTCCCAAGTCAAAACTCTTCGAAAATATCAGATCAATCTTCAAACCAAGAAAGTCGACGGGGTTTCCAAAAAGGTTTGCACCAAGTGCATAAAGACGATGTCCAAATAAAAATTAAAGCGAGACTCGAAAGAGCTCGCTTTTTTTGTGGGTCGAAATGGATTCATTTCAGACCCAGTCTTTTTTTTATTCCTTTACGCAACGACTTAGTACTACTGTTGCCAGCTAATTCAAGTAATACGGCGTCAGTAATAAATATACGAGCCACATCCTCAGCCATTTTCCCGCGCTCCTTGCATATGTTCATAGCCTCATCAACAAGTTTCTTTTTTCTGCCTTCTTCTTTTAGAAATAATATCCTTATAAGAGAGTCTACCTTTTCATCAGAATCATCTGCTTCCAGTGCTTGTTCTATTTGGACAACAATCCGAGCCGGTTTGTTTATAATTATATTCCTTACATTTAAACATTCCACCACATCAGCGGCTAATCGAATTCGAAATAAACGCTCGGATTCATCTTCGACTGGAACACCCCTAAACAAACATATCGGTGCATTCATCCGTTCTCTCCTTAGAAACGCCGCTCGTAATGATTGGCTATATATTCAACCACATCGCCGATAGCTCTCCAACCACCGGCCACATCCAAAGGAACTTCCAGCTGAAAACCATTCTCCACTAAAGCCGCAAAAGAGACCAGCGTTGAATGACTTCTTTCGATCACCTCGTAGACATAGCTGTCTTCAGTGACTCCCGGTGCGATGTCGCCCATTTGAGAATGCAAGAACTCCAAAAGTTCTTCGAATATTTGCGTTTTATCCAAAATCGTCTCCTCCTCTCATATTAGGATTATCGGTCAGAGAAAAATAAGTATCATAAAAAGAACAACGCTTCATCCTACCTCAAAACCGCGCCCGTGTCAAGATTTGGAAGCGCAAAAAAATCCCCGCCGAAACGAGGATTTTTTGTCAAAATTTTCTTTAGATTTTCAATCTATTCCAAAATTCCATCCAAGTTCACATCATACAAAATCTCGTCCTGCACCAAACGGTAATCGACAATTTCCTTCTCATCAAACCAGTGTTTGATTTCCATCTCAGCTTCTTCCACTGAGCCGGAAGCGTGGATTAAATTTCTTACGCTGCGATCATCCTCATCCGACATCTGATAGGAATCCAAAACAAAATCTCCGCGGATCGTGCCGGGATCGGAAGTGAGCGGTTCAGTGCCACCCGTAATTTTTCGAACGATCTTCACCACGTGTGCCCCCTGCCAAATCATAGCAATGACGGGACCACTGGTCATATATTTCTTCAAATTTTTCAAAATCTTATCCGTGATTACCAATGGATCTTCCGAAGGAGGAGTCAATCCCTTTTTCTTGTAGCTCTCAATGGTTTTTTCCCCGGTGATGCGACGCCACTGCGGATCAAGCGTATAGTGTTTCTCCACGAAATCAGCATCCGCCACTAGCATTTTCATCGCTACCAATTTCAGCCCCAATTTTTCATAACGCTTGATTATTTCTCCGACCAATGTCCTTTGCAGGCCGTCCGGCTTGACCACGACCAACGTTCGCTCTTTGGAATGATGCTTCTTTTCCATATTTTCTTTCTTTATTAATTTATTATCTCCGTCTAACTCTTATGCGACTTTTATCTTCATATTTTTATTGACCAAAATTTTCTCAATCTTCTCCAATCTTTTTTCAATCACCTCTCGCCACTTTTTGTCCCAACCTTTTCTCTCATAATTATTTTTCAAATCATCTTTAATTTCCATGATCTCGTCTTCAATCCTGGAAAGGTGCTCGAAGAATAATTTAAAATTGCTTTTCGTATCATCTTCAAAGCCACACACCCTGTCCGTAAGAGCATCCAGTTGCCTTTGTATGCCAACTTGCCCTTCGGCAATCAGCTTAATATCATCATGCATCCGTTCCAAAAGTACCTTATCATAATTTTCAGTCTTTTTCTTCTGCACTTTTTTAGTTTTGGAACTTTTTAATTTTGCCATAATAAGATTCTACATTCTTTGGAGTGATTAGTCAAAAAGTAAACTGTCCTTGGCAATTTATTCTTCTTCTTTCTCTTTTTCCCTGATTTTTTTGTAAATCTCCTTCGAAATTTCTTTCATCAGTTTCGCGTCGGCTTTCAAAGCCGCCTTGGCCACTTCGCGTCCGACACCCAGTTTCACCTCCCCGAAAGAATAGGAATTACCTTTCTTATCGATCACTTCATATTTCACTCCGGCGTCCAAAGTGTCACCCGAAGCACTGATCCCTTCATTATACATAATATCGAATTCACAAGTCTTGAACGGCGGCGCCACTTTGTTCTTCACGATTTTGACTTTCGTGCGATTGCCCACGATGTCTTCGCCTTTCTTAATCTGCGCGCTTCTTCGCACTTCGATCCTGACCGAGGCATAGAATTTCAAAGCATTGCCACCCGTAGTCGTCTCCGGATTGCCGAACATCACCCCGATCTTCATCCGGATCTGATTGATGAAAATGACCGTACAGTTCGAGCGGGAAATGATAGCGGTGAGTTTCCGCAAAGCTTGCGACATCAGCCGTGCTTGACGTCCCATATGCGAGTCGCCCATATCGCCTTCAATCTCCGCTTTCGGCACGAGGGCCGCCACTGAGTCCACCACAATTACACTAATCTCGCCGGAATTGACCAGCGTCTCTACAATATCCAAAGCCTGTTCGCCGTTGTCCGGCTGCGAAATCAAAAGATCATTGATGTTCACGCCGATGCGTTTGGCATATTCCGGGTCCAGTGCGTGCTCCGCATCGATGAAAGCCGCCGTGCCGCCCAATTTCTGTGAGTTAGCGATAATATGCAAAGTAAGAGTCGTCTTGCCGGAAGACTCCGGTCCATAAATCTCCACCACTCGGCCGCGCGGAATTCCGCCGATCCCGAGCGCAATGTCCAAAGAGACCGAGCCGGTCGGGATGGATTCCACATCCACTTTTTTAATGTCCCCCAATTTCATAATCACCCCTTCGCCGAAGCGCTCCCTAATCTGCTCCACGACATCCGTAATCCCCTTTTTTTCTTCTTTCATATTTTTGTCATTTAAACATTCCGGTATGTTAGCACATTAACACACCCGTTCGTTAAATTTATTTTTGTTAAAATGTTAACATGTTAATATGCCGACATGTCTCCACTAGTGATATTTTATCATCGTTTGAAAAATCGTGCAAGCCCATTCTGGATATGCCCCGCCTAATTCCGTTTTTTCTTCTCTGTCGCAGTGCCTTTTACTGAAGCCGTATCGGCCTTAGCGCTGTCATTCGGAATCGCCTCCACCTTAGTATCTTTGGTGAAAGTGACCTCCCTTACGGCAACCGCCTCGCGACTCAATGTTCCCATATCCTGACCGTTCAGTTTCACAAAAGTCGCATTGCCGCGACCCGAACTGATCACGATCTTGTCCTGCGCTTTGAACGATTGCACACTGCCGCTCAACATCGTTCCGCTGAACGCCAGATTACCATCCGTTTCCACACTGAGCCAGACCGGTCCGGGATCGACCCGCAGCTCGATCTGCACGCCCTGCATCGAAGAATTCTCCGCCGAACCGTTATTATTTGACGGATTACCTTGCGTGCCATTCTGATCGGCCGGCGCATTGTCGACATAGTTCGACTTGACGATAATGTTTTTCACCGCTTCCTTCTTGAATTTGTTGACAGACTTCACGCTAATATTGTTCAGTCCCGCTTGCAAGGTCAGATTTTCCCCAAACCGGCCGTCTCCGCCCACCAATATCGGTTGTCCATTAATGAAAAGCGCCGCCTCTTTTTCAGTCACGCCTTTCACATATACCGAGTTGCCTTGCACTTCGCTATTGTTATCCGGACTCAAAATGACCAGGCTCGGCGCACTGGCGAAAGAATCCACTTCCCGATAAAGGAAAAACAGCCCTAAAAGGACAACTAACACCACTCCACTAACAATGATCTTTTGCGGAGTGAAAACGAAAGAAGAGATATCGATCGGCTTCTTCTCTTTTAGACCAGAGATCTTTTCCTTATCTAAATTTTTCTTTATCCCTTTTTCCTTATCATAAAGCCGGATAAGGATCCGCTCGTCCACGCCCAAAAAATCGGCATAGCTCCGCAAGAATCCCCTGACATAGACATCCGCCGGCAAAGAATCATAATCACCTTCTTCCAGATATTCCAGATAAGCTACTTGAATTTTCGTATATCTGGAAACATCTCCGAGGGAGATCCGTTTGTCCCCCCGAAGTTTTTTCAACTTTTCCCCTAGCGTCAGCGTGCCGACACTTTTTTTAGTAAAACCATTGGCCATAAAATTTACAACTCCCACTTATCCCTTTTTTCCTGATCTTCTATCTTGTCTTCATAATGAATATCTCTTTTTTCATCAGCCAGATAGATCTGCCGCGGTTTGGCCCCGTCTTGCGGACCGACGATCCCCTGCTCTTCCAAGATATCCAAAAGTCTCGCCGCACGCGCATAACCGATCCTGAGTCTTCTTTGCAAAAATGAAGCGCTGGCTTTCTGAGATTTTTTGATCTCCTCTTTGGCCGCCGTCACCAGAGCATCATCCCCTTCATCGCCCGCGCCGTCTTTGAACTCCAAAATTTCTTGCTTGGCTTCTTCCGTAATTTTCGTCTCATCTTTCATTTCATCTTTTTTCCTTTGGTCGCTCACGAATTTCACCACCCGCTTCACTTCCGATTCCCCAATGAACACGCCTTGAATCCGTCTGGGTTTCGGCGAGCTGGCGGAAAGATAGAGCATATCACCTTTGCCGAGCAATTTCTCCGCGCCGCCCATATCCAAAATGGTCCGCGAATCGATCTGGCTGCCCACCTGGAAAGCGATGCGCGTCGTGATGTTGGCTTTGATGAGTCCCGTGATCACTTCGACGCTGGGACGTTGGGTGGACACAATCAAATGGATGCCGACCGCCCGCGCCATCTGCGCCAAACGCACGATCGCGCCCTCCACTTCTTTGCCATGCGTCCCCATAAGGTCAGCCAATTCATCGATCACGATAACGATATATGGCACATTTTTTAATTCCTCTTCATAGGTTTCGTTCGTTTCCGGATTTTTTCTCTTTATTTTTTCTCCCGCTTTCATTTTTTCCTGATATGATCCGATATCGCGCGAACCCGTGTCTTGCAACAAGCGATAGCGCCGCTCCATCTCGCTGACCGCCCACTTGAGCGTATTGATCACTTTGGCATTTTCCACTATCACGTCCGTCAAAAGATGTGGGATGCCGTTATACAAGGACAGTTCCACTCTCTTAGGATCGACCATGATGAATTTCAGATCATCCGGCGAATTCTGATAGAGCAAAGTAGTGATGATAGTGTTGATGCAGACAGATTTGCCGGTGCCCGTAGCGCCCGCAATCATAAGATGCGGCATCTTGGACAGATCCGCCAAGATGCTTTCCCCACTGACATCCTCTCCCAAAGCCAGCGTCAGATTAGTGGACCTTCTTTTGAAAAGCGGATCTTCCACCATATCGCGCAGCCGCACCACCATCGAATCCTTGTTAGGAATTTCGATCCCAATCAGCGACTGGCCGGGAATCGGCGCTTCAATTCTAATCGGATGAGCCGCCAAAGCTAAAGCCAAATCATTTTGCAAAGACAATATTTTGGAAATCTTCACTCCCACCGCCGGACGGAAGCTGTATTGCGTGACTGATGGACCCGTCTTAGCCGTTCCTCTTTCCACTTGGATGCCAAAATCTTTCAATGTTTTTTCAATGACTGAAAAATTCTTCTCAATGTCTCCGCCTTGCGCCGTACCAAAACTTTTTTCCAGAAGATCGGCCGGCGGCAAGACCCAGCGAGAATTTTTTGTCGCCCTCGGATGATTCTTTTCTTCCAAGGCATTTTCAATATCCAGCGACCGCTTCTTCATCGTCTTTTTCTCAAGCTCTTGCGACAATTGTTCCGCCTCAGCCAGGATCCCCGGCTCCACGAACTGATCACGTCCTTCGACAAATTCAATATGCGCGATGTTTTCCTCAGCTTTCATTTCCTCTTCCGTTTTCTCGTTTTCCCGCGACACGTCTTGCATCTCGGGAATATTTCCACTCTGAACATCTTCCGCCGGCGCACCAACAAGTTCCTCCGGCGCCTCTTCTTCTTCCGCCTCCCTGTTTTTCTTTTCCTTCAGCTTGATGAAAAATTGAGCGATGGAAAATTCGAACATCAGAATTATCCCCAAAAAGAAAATGGCCAAAATTACAACCAGACTTCCCGCGCCGCCCAGATATTTCATCAGGACATAATCAAGCGCATAGCCGAGATAACCTCCACCGCGTCCCGCTGCCGCTGCCACCAGCATCCGCGGCGCATCAAAGAACCAATGGAAAAATCCGGCGAAACTGATGAGCGTAAAAAAGAGTCCCGTAACTTTAGTCACATAAAAAAATGTTTCTTTGCGAAACAGAAGAATGATACCAAAGCCGGCCAAAAAAATCGGCAGGACGAATTTCACCAAACCCACCGCCTGCGCCGCGGCGGCGTTCAAAGACTTTCCGAAACTTCCGGCGCTGCCAAAAAAACTAAGCGTCAGAAGCACCGCCAACATAAAAAGGAAGACGGCCACGATACTCCGTTTAACATCCCCCGCCAGACTTCTCCTCGGCGCCTTTTCGACCTCATCGTCCAGCTCGTCTGTTTCGACCTCCTTCTGATTTTTCTTCTTTGTATATTTTTTTCTACCCATATGAGACTATATTATCACAAATTAAGAGTTCCTTCAAAAAATGTTTCCCCGCCGCCTTGGATACTGACAATGCGCATTCAAAAAGAGACCCCTAGGATCCCTTTTTTGTTTTTATATTAAATTTTTTCCCTTTGCTTGGTGCCGGACTATAAAAGTCCGATATGTCCAAATAGGGTCAATGTCATTATCGGCACAAGAGCAACGAGAACAGCGAGTCCGAACTCCTCTGATTCATTATGTTCCTCTGCTCGTCTTTGACATTCCGGACATCGACAGATGTCCTTTTCTAGAGACGTTTCTTTCTCCATTTTGTTTTTGTTTTTGTCGTTTTCCCCTTTTTAGGCTATAAGCTTAAAGAAGACCGACATTTTAATTAATTTATTAGCTTAAAAATACAAAAAACGGGCAAAGCACCCGTTTCTTTATAATATAAGTATAGCGCATTTCGAGGGAAAAGTCAAGGCGCGCCGGTAATGTTCACATACATATGGCGGTTTTTCCAGAATAGCAGTATTCTGGCGTATGAGTATCAATATGCCAACTACAATTAAAGAAGAGCGATTAAGGTGGGTTCTGCCCATTGTAAACAAAG
>Ga0172380_10001423_pt1 | contig 41033 bp, 36 predicted proteins | sample Leawe162metaG_FD_119747 | JGI IMG/M metagenome (GOLD analysis project Ga0172380, IMG submission 119747) | Leachate microbial communities from a municipal landfill in Southern Ontario, Canada - Leachate well 162 metaG | ecosystem: Engineered > Solid waste > Landfill > Unclassified | place...
GGGTTTCTTGTAATCAGCCAGTAGGCTGTCCAGCAGTTCGTTGCTTACGGTCATTACAGCTCCTTTCTCCAGGACGGCAGTTTCCTGCCAAATGACCGTTTACACAAAAATTCTTACACCCCTGCATGAACGAGATTTTTGCTGCCGACGGGTTGACCTGAAGGCGGCAACTGCTTAGAATGCTGGCTTGTCAATTCCCTGATAGCTCAGTCGGTAGAGCGACGGACTGTTAATCCGCAGGTCCCTGGTTCGAGTCCAGGTCGGGGAGCCAGATACATAAGGCCTCGCAGCGATGCGGGGCTTTTTTATTTCTAGAGCTAGTAGGCTTAGCTACTAAAGCAATGTCAGCCTTAGGATTACGGTTAGCGCCATTTCGCTATTTCTCGCATGAAGGTACGCATTAAGGCAGCTAAACTCCGCAGACAACTAGAACCATCGTGCCAATCCAACATTGAAGTTAGGTATTCCGGGTAGCCAGAGCGGCCTTGACTCGTGATAAAAGCAGGGGCGTCACCTTGTCTTGGCGCTCGACCTTGCTGATATAGGCTTGGGTAACACCAAGTCGTTCAGCTAGTTCTTTTTGTGTCATGTGCGCCGACATTCGAGCCAAGGCAACCGGATTATCAATGTAGTCTTCCAGCACGAAAGGCACGTATTCTTCACCCTTCTTCGCCGCAGCTTCCAATCCGGACACTTCGTCCTCGATTTCATCTTTCAGCGCCTTGTAGACGGCGACGGGCAACAAGACGTATTCATCTTTTCCGTCGATAGATTTAATGGTTTGCAGTCTCATTTGTAAGCGTCTCCGCGTGGCTTGACTTTTTCAATTGCGATCACCTTAACCGCGTCTTGCCGGTCGAAGATCACACGCCAGTTGCCTACCCGCATGCGGTAGAAAGTCTCTCCTTCCAGCTTTTTAATATCCAGTTCGGTATTGTCTGGGTTATCACCGAGCAATTCAATTTTTTCGGCAAGCCTGAATCGCTCCGGCCTTGACAGGCTTTGCAGTTTTTTCCGGGCCTGCTGCTTGATTATGAGCATATAAGGCATGGTTATATTCTATGGTTGTATTTGGTTATGTTCAAGCGGTTTTATAGATAATCCGTGATCTTTTGAATTGGCTCGCGCAGCCGTTCCGCGTCCTTGATGATATAACTAGCCGTGACATCGTTGCTTATTTTGTGGTTGAGTAGTCGCTTGAGGGCGTAGGCGGAAATATCCAGGCTTTCTGCCGCTGTGATGCGCGATATTTGGAAGACCTATGGATAAGTTTATTCCTGAATTCAGCTTGAACTAAACTAAGAGGGCCTCCGCTGTGGCCAGGGAAACGAGCTAAAACCTGAAAGACCAGGTCTCCGATGTGATATCACGTTGCCAGACGACCAAATCGGGCGGTTCAATCAGCAGCGTCCAGGTTTGCTGGCTGTTCCAGTATGGTTCTTCAACACGCCTGAATACCTGCGGTGTCATTAAGGCCAGACAGTAGCCGCCGGGATTGCGCACGGAAGCATAACGAATCACTTCGACCCCGGCTTCCCTGGCATTGTCTGCCAGCAATTGAGTGCCGGAATAGTTATCAGCGGCAATCCAGGTTTCCCGTTCGGCCGATAGAGGTGGCATGGTTAGGTCTATGGATTTATCTCCTGCCGCACGAAACTCAAACAGCGTAATTGGTACTGCTTTCTGCCTCTTTGATAATCCCTCGCTGTCCATCCACATGCGCAAACGCCAATATCCGCTCTCCGCAGAGGCAGTCTCCCTGTCTTCGGCTCCATAAAATACGCCGGGATCATTTCTGCGGCGAAACCGCGATCCGCCAGGAAGAGGGTAGTAACGAAAAGGTGTGGAAAGTAGCCAATGGAGGCCTTGTGCATCCGCTGGAAGAATCGGCTTAACTTCTTCGAGAATTCCCTCAAGAAGGTTTTGATCAAACAGTGACCCGTGAACCAGGGTCATGGTAGCAACTTTGTGTTGAGCTTCCACAGCCCTCCAGCCGCCACCTTTCCAGGGAAACGCTTCAGATGCGAGCGCGGTAGGCGTCCAGATATTCGCAGGCATGGATTAGTCCTTCAATGCGCTTGATAGCTTCCGCCGGGAGCTGCCCGCCGAAGGAACGGTTAGGAGTGTTTAACCAAACCCTGGCAAGTTCATCATCTCCACCCACCATTGAGGACAAGGAGCGATACATGCGCACAAAAAGCGCTGACAACTCCCATTCCTTGCCGCCTTCATTGAGGCTGTATTTGCCGTTCAGCAGCCGGGAAGCTGTCGGCTGGCTGATGCCGATAATATTCTTCAGATCGGTCGAGCCGAACTCAAAGCGTCGCGCAACTTCGTGCACAGCTTGCGTCAGCACTCTTGAGCGGTCTGTGTTTCTGGCTTGTACGGAATGCACCATGGCTGAACCTCAATATATGCCATCGAATGAATTGTTTATTAATTATTCACCTGAATATAGTTGTGGTCAATAAATATTTTAGATCATGGGGACTTGCGAGCGCCAGTGCCCTGGCTGGCCTGAACGGGCAAGCCAGATAAATAAAGCCTTGCAGCGATGCAGGCCTTAAATATTGGCTGAAGTCACGTTAAATAGTGGCGGGATCTTCTGGAGATCCTGGCGGGGCGGATACTGGCACCATGGTGCATGGTTGTGCAGATGTCAGAGGATCAGGATGAGATAAAGAGAGCTGCCCCTTAAAATAAAATGGGCCTACATTTCTGTAGGCCCATTTTATTTACTGGTGCGCCGGAAGGGATTCGAACCCCTGACCCCTTGGTTCGTAGCCAAGTACTCTATCCAGCTGAGCTACCGGCGCATTTTGAAGACGCGAATTATATGTAAAACTTTTGGCTGATGCAAGGAAAAACTAAGCTGAAAAAACCAGGCCAGCAGATCTGCCGTGGCTTGTTGTGGTGCGTGATTTTTATGAATGCACTTTTATGGTGCGTACAGCGCTTATTATTTTAGGGTCAACTTAAAAAACCCTCATTAAATCAATCGTAAATAAATATGGAATGATTTGTGCTTTATTTGCTCGGATAAAATTCTGGAGAAATTCTGATGGGAAATCTGAATACGGGTGGCGATGTGTTGTTCATTCTGCTTGGTGCAATCATGGTGCTGGCCATGCACGCCGGGTTTGCCTTTCTTGAACTGGGCACGGTGCGTAAAAAGAACCAGGTGAATGCGCTGGTAAAGATACTGACGGATTTTGCCATTTCCACTATTGCTTATTTCTTTATCGGCTACAGCATTGCCTTTGGTGTGAATTTCTTTTCTGGTGCGGAAGAGCTTATACAGAAGAGCGGCTATGAGCTGGTCAAGTTCTTCTTCCTGCTGACTTTCGCTGCGGCCATTCCGGCCATTATCTCTGGTGGTATTGCAGAGCGCGCCCGGTTTAACCCCCAGCTGGCAGCGACTTTCATTCTGGTGGGTTTTATCTACCCTTTCTTCGAGGGCATTGTATGGAACCATCATTTTGGCGTGCAGGATTGGCTGAAGGCTGCTTTTGGCGCTGAATTCCATGATTTTGCCGGTTCCGTGGTGGTGCATGCGATGGGTGGGTGGCTCGCCCTGCCTGCGGTGTTGCTGCTGGGCGCCCGGCGTGGCCGTTACAACAAGGATGGCATGATGGCGGCGCATCCGCCCTCGAATATTCCTTTTCTCGCCCTCGGTGCATGGATTCTGACCGTGGGCTGGTTTGGCTTCAATGTCATGTCGGCGCAAACCCTTTCCGCCATTAGCGGCCTGGTTGCGGTGAACTCGCTGATGGCCATGGTGGGCGGAACCCTTGCAGCACTGGTTGTGGGCAAGAACGACCCCGGCTTCGTGCACAACGGCCCCTTGGCGGGTTTGGTTGCGGTATGCGCGGGCTCTGACTTGATGCATCCGCTGGGCGCCTTGGTGACGGGTCTGGTGGCTGGTGCGCTGTTTGTGTGGATGTTCATGCAAACCCAGAACAAATGGAAAATTGACGATGTGCTGGGCGTGTGGCCGCTGCACGGCCTGTGCGGGGCATGGGGTGGCATTGCCGCCGGAATTTTTGGCCTCCAGGCACTGGGCGGCATCGGCGGCGTGAGCTTCGCATCCCAGCTGATCGGCACCTTGCTCGGTATCACGATTGCGCTGGCAGGTGGCTTTGCGGTGTATGGCCTGCTCAAGAAAACTATCGGCATCCGTCTTGATCCAGAAGATGAATTCAATGGTGCCGACCTTTCCATCCACAAGATTTCGGCAACGCCCGAGGGCGAAGTCTGAAAGTGCGCAGGCATGGGATAGGAGAAGTCCCTGTCCTGAATTAAAAAACGTCAATAATCATCAAGGCAGGGTTGCATCGCGACCCTGCCTTTTTCTTTTCCTCACGGAACTCAGCGGGCTTTTCTTTCCGCTATAAAAAAGAGTAATATGTCATTTGACTAGCGTTTATGGCTGTTGCTGGTTTCTACTCTAGTCAAAGCCTTCATCGTCCATGCTGAACTGATCAAACCCCCGCTTGATGCTACCGGTCTGGACGTTTCACGCTGATGAGGAACAACAGGCTGGCGACACCTGGGTACAACTGAAATGACCAAGGATCCCGATTTTCGCCCCGAAAACGTCGAGGCCGGCCCGCCGGCTTTCGACCACGCCCGGCACCTGCCAGCCCAGCCCGATGAGCGCTGGCAGCCGCGCCAGGTATTCCTGTTCAGCGGTCACATGATCGACACGCCGGATCGCCCCACGCCACGCTTCCCGCCGGAGAAGGAATCCATCGCTGCGCAGAAGATCGCCGAAGCGCTAGACCAGCTCGGCGCCGGGCCGGATGATCTTGCACTCACCCAGGGCGCCTGCGGTGGCGATCTCCTGTTTACCGAGGCCTGCCAGCAGCGCGGCGTGAAGGTGCACTGGCTGCAACCGTTTCCCGAGCCGGATTTTATCCAGAAATCAGTGATGCCTGGCGGCGAGGCATGGCGCAAGCGCTATCTGGGCGCAAAGGCCAGGCTCGCCGCTCCCATACGCTCCATAGCGGAAAATTTGGAAGAACCTCCGCTACATACCGGCCCTTACGAGCGCTGCAATCTCTGGCTGCTCCATACCGCGCTCGCCTGCGGCGTGGACAAGGTGCGCTTTATCTGCCTGTGGAACGGAGGTGGCGGAGATGGGCCGGGCGGGACGGCGCATATGTACAAGGAAGTGAAGCGCAGGACGGGCCAGGTGACGTGGCTCGATACCCGGACGCTCTGGTAAGGCACAAACCTTGATAGGGGTGAGGCAGGCTCGGTGGCGCTGATTCGATAGGCCAAAGGAGTGAGAAATGCCAGGCATTTTCATAAGTTACCGCCGGGAAGATACGGCAGGCCATGCCGGTAGAATTTTTGACCGGCTGAGGGAAAAGTTCGGCGGGGACAAGGTTTTCATGGATGTGGCCGGCATCGAGCCGGGCGTCGATTTCGTGGAGGCTATCGATCAGGCCGTGGGTTCGTGCGATGTGCTGCTGGTCATCATCGGGAAGCAATGGCTCACCTGCGACGATGCTTCAGGTAAAAGGCGCCTGGACGATCCCAAGGATTTTATCCGGCTGGAGACCGCCACGGCGCTGCGGCGGGACATCAGGGTCATTCCGGTGCTGGTGCAGGACGCGGCCATGCCGGGTGATGGCGATTTGCCCGATGACCTGAAAAAGCTGGCCCGGCGGCAGGCGACCGAGATCAGTGATACCCACTGGGATACGGATACCGGACAACTGGTTGAAACCCTGACGAAGCTTCTGCATGAAGAGCTGAAGCCAGCGCAGAGCGGGGCCGTGGCCATGGCCCATGCCCCGCTCATGGCCGGGGAAAAACCGGCTATTCACACGCCCGTTCCTTCCGGGATGGGCAAGAACAAATTTACCTGGATCATCTCGGCCATCATGGCGCTGGCCGTGGTGCTGGGGGGGCTGCTTTATTTTATGCCATCGTACAGGGATGAGGCGGTGGTCATAAGCCCACCGGCGCCTCAGAAAGCCCCGGAGCCGGAAACCGTGATGGTGAGAATCCCCGATTTTACCGGTTGGCCTGTCCGGAGGGTGGAAGATTACCTCAAGGAGAAAGGGCTCATTCTTGGCCCGGTGAAAGAAAAGGAAACCAGCGAACACCGGGCGGGAACGGTGATTGCCCAGCGTCCCCCCGCAAAGACCCACATGAAGAAAGGAGATAAGGTGCTCCTGCTGGTGGCGGTGAGTGCTGGCGAAGCGGCGGTTCTCCGGGCACCGGAGCCGACATGGCCAGAAGAAGGGCGTTCCTTCGACAACATTCCCCGCACCACGGCCCTGCGCTGGGAGGCGGTGTCCGGAGCGGCGAGCTATACCGTGGAGCTGGATTGCTTGCACTGCTGTGAGTCAGGCAAGTGGTGCTCTGATCTGGGCAGGCCATGGAAGCTGGCCCGCGGCATTCCTGCCGCAAGGTCTCCCGGCCACAAATTCGAGTTCACGGGTGCCCAGCAGGGGCGCTGGCGGGTATGGGCGGTCGACAAGAACGGGCGGGAAGGGGAGAAAAGTCCGTGGCGGACTTTCAGGTACACAAGGTAGGAGACGCAGCGGCTATGGGCTGAACCCTATTCACGGGTAGCGGCGCCCTCGCCGCGATTGGCCGGTTGAATCGGCCCGGGGCGGGCCTCCTACATCCCCGAGTATTTAGGGGCCGGTTTAATAACTGGGCTAACGGGCATGGCAAATTGCCACCCGGAATCATTAACCAAGTGAAATGTGAAACCGCTTGGGCTACGCGCATGGTGTGAAGCGTAGCGAGTGACGTCACGCTTCACAAAACTGTTTCACGTTAAAAGGAATTTATCATGACAAGCAAGGCACTCTGCATCGGCATCAACAATTACCCCGGCACGGCTAACGACCTGTCAGGCTGCGTCAACGACGCCAACGACTGGGCTGAGGAACTTGCCCGGCGTGGTTTTGCCGTCGCGCAACTGATCGACAGCCAGGCCACGCGCGCCGCCATGATCAAGGCCATCGGCGGCCTGATAGAGGGGGCGGAGAAAGGCGACAGCCTGGTGATCACCTATTCCGGCCACGGCACCTGGGTGCCAGACAGCGACGGCGACGAGCCGGACGGCCGCGATGAGGCGCTCTGTCCCTACGATCTGGCGAGCAAGGGCGCGTTGATCGACGACGACATCCATGACCTGTTTGCGCGTCGTGCTGCTGGTGTGCGCATCATCCTGATCTCGGACAGCTGCCACTCCGGTTCAGTGACGCGGGGTGACGAGGCGGACCTTGATCCCGGCATGCCGAGAGTGCGCTTCATGCCGCCCCAGGCCTGGATGAAGGGTCCCCTCCCGCCTCTCGCCCTGAGTGCAGTGGCGCCACGCGGAGGTTTCACCCGTGCCGGTGGCGATCTGCTGCTGGCCGGCTGCCAGGATCACGAATACAGCTGGGATACCAGCTTTCACGGCAGGCCCAACGGCGCCTTCACCTACTATGCCCTGAAGACGCTGCGCGAGCTCAAGCCGGTGACCTATCAGAAATGGTTCGACGCCATCCGGACTTACCTGCCATCCACGCGCCTGCCGCAGTCGCCGCAAATCCTCGGCACCAGGAAGCCGCGCAGCTTCAAGGTTTTCAAATGATCCCCCAAAAGCATTTCACCGCAAAGGAAGCGGGTTAGGCAGGGATGGGCGGCAATGCGCCTTGATCGTGATCTCGGCGGCCACCGTGCGGATATCCGCGGCCATGCAGGCATGAGCCGTGCCATGAATGGATTCGAAAGGAGCTTGAAATGAACAAAGACCCTGGCAACATCAAACTGCGTATCGACGGCATGCTCAAGGAGGAAGATACCTCCATCGCCGAATGGCCCGCCGAGGTGTATGAGCTGGATGGCCTGTCACGTGGCGAGGCGCAGCGCGTTTTGCCCGAGGCCCTTGAACCCGATGCGGTTCTTGAGCTGGAACTGGCCAACGGCGCCCGCATCCTGGTGGCCGCCGAAGATGCCGGGCGCTACCTGGGCGCAGCGGGGCGCGGTGCAACCGGCCCGGGGCAGATCGAGGTCGGCCAGCTCCTGCATCTCTCCGGGGTGCGCCTGCCCACAGGCACCGCGCGCGACAGCCTGGGCGCCTGGATACTCAAGGGCCTGCGGGTCTACCGGCAAGGCCCCGCCGGGGTGACCGCGCTGATCGCGGAGGGCACTTTCCAGGATGCGCAGCTGGACGACCACAACGGCCTGTACCGTTGCAGCACCGATGCCTTCGGGCTGAGCAAGGTGGATGCGCTGCCCAGGTCCGCCGAGCCGGCCCTGATTTTCATCCACGGCACGGCCTCCTCGACGGAAGGCAGCTTCAAGGACCTGTGGGCCAACGAAAAGTACCGCGAACAACTGGTCAAGACCTATGGCTCGCGCCTCTATGCCTTCGAACACCGCAGCCTGACTGATAGCCCCATCGCCAACGCGCTGGACCTGGTCAAGACCCTGCCCAAGGGGGCGCGCCTGCACCTGGTCAGCCATTCACGCGGGGGCATGGTGGGCGAGTTGCTGGCACGCGCCAACCGTATCGGCCTGGAACCGTTCACCGATGCCGAGATCGAGCGTTTTCTCGCCCATGCCGAACGCCTTGGGCGTGAGGGCTTCGAGGCCGATGCCAGGCGGCTGCGCGAACTCAACCGGGAACTCTGCAAGCGCGCCATCCAGGTCGAGCGTTTCGTGCGCGTTGCCTGTCCGGCACGCGGCACCACCCTGGCCTCGGGCCGGCTGGACCGCTGGGCCAGCGTCATGCTCAACCTGATGGGCAAGGGCTTTGACGCGACGGGCAAGATCATTCCCGGCATGATGCCGGTGGCCAAGGGCTATGTCTTGCTGAAAGCTTTCCTGCTCGCGGTGGTCAAGCAGCGCGCCGACGCGCGCATCCTTCCCGGCCTGGAGGCAATGATGCCCGATTCGCCGCTGGTGGGCCTGCTCAATACCCCGGACGTGAAGATCGAGCACCCCCTGCACGTGCTGGCCGGCGACTTCCAGGGCGACGGCCTGTTGCCCTGGCTGGGCGATTGCCTGTCAGAGGTTTTCTACGGCGGCGAAACCGACCTGGTGGTGAACACCCCTTCCATGAGCGGCGGCGCGATGCGTGTTCAAGGCATTCGCCAGAAGCCGGTCAGCGGCCCGCAGGTCACCCACTTCAGCTATTTCGAACGCGACGAAAGCGCGCTGGCGCTGCTGGGCGCGCTCAAGGGCGACGACAGCCAGTACCAGTTGCTCGAAGGTCCGTCCAGGGCCGAGATCAGCCGGGGAGGCAGGGAGACCAAGCGCAAGGACGACGCCCCCATCGTCTTCCTCCTGCCCGGCATCATGGGCAGCCATATCCAGCTCGGCAAGGACCGCGTCTGGTTCGAGCCCTTCAGCATGTGGTCTGGCGAAATGGCCAGGCTGAAGGTAGATGCCAAGGGGGTGACGCCGGATGGCTGGATGGACCGCAATTACGAGATGCTGGCGCGTCATCTGGCCGATAGCCATGAAGTGCGGCCCTTTTCCTACGACTGGCGCCTGTCGGTCACCGATGCGGCGGAGCGCTTCGGCAAGGAGCTCGACCAGGCCATGCTCGACGCCCAGAAACGCGGCCAACCTCTGCGCATCGTCGCCCACTCCATGGGCGGCCTGGTTGCCCGTCTGGCGCTGAAAGGGCGCTGGGACAAGTTCAAGGCCATCCCCGGCAGCCGCCTGCTGCAACTGGGCACGCCCAACCAGGGCTCGCACTCCATTGCCGCCGTGCTCATGGCGCGCGACGATTTTGTCCAGACCATCGAGCGCTGGTTCGACTGGAAGCACGACATGCGCGAATTCCTCGAGATCGTCCGCGATTTTCCGGGCGTGCTGGAACTTCTGCCCTGGCCAGAGGATGACGGCAAGGCCAGCGATGGTGTTGACTACTTCGATGCCAATGTCTGGCAGACCTGGTACGGCGAGGATCAGGATTCCAAAAAAGGCAAGTCCTGGCTTCCACCGCAAAAAAATCCTCTGGAAAAGGCGCGCGCCGCCATTGCTGCCCTGCGCAGCGCGGAACTTGACCCGGAATGCACCCTCTACGTCGCGGGCCGCGCACCCACGCCCATCGCCGTGCGCATCGTCGAGGGGCAGGTTGAGATCGGCTGGGTCGACGAGGGCGACGGCCGGGTGCCCTGGAAGACGGGCATTCCACCCGGCGTGCCGGTGTGGTACACCGATGCCGTGCATGGCGATCTGGCCAATCATGAAAAGGCCTTCGAGGCCTACCGGGAGCTGATCGAGAGCGGCGACACGCGTGAACCCGCGCTGACCCGCATTCCTGCCGGCGCACGCGGCGAGTCCGCACCGGTCTTCCGCCCACGCGGCCTGGAAAGCCATGCCCTGTACCCGAGCGTCGATGAAGTCCTTGCCGCCGCCACCGGCTGCGCCCGCCCGGGCCAGCGCGTTGCGGAGAAAAAGGCAGTGCCGGCCATTCTTGAGGTCATCCACGGCAGCCTGGCCAGCGCCGAATCGCCGGTGCTGATTGGCGCATACGCCAACGACAGCCTGCGCGGCAGCGCCAGTTTCCTGAATGGCCTCCTGGACGGACAATTGGCGCGCACCTTCATGCTGGGCCGCTATCCAGCCCAGCCGGACGACGCCATGGTCTTCCTCAACGCGGCCCCGGCTGGAAAGCCCGGCGGCGCCATCGTGGTCGGCCTGGGGCCAGTGGGTGAACTGTTGCCTGGCAAGCTCACCCAGGCGCTGGCCAATGGCCTGCTGGAATATGCGCGCAGCCACGAACAGCGCCTGTGTGCCGATGCCGCCGGCGCGGAGCGGCTGGCTGTCTCCGCCTTGCTGGTCGGCACCGGCTTTACCGGCCTCACCATCGAGGTCGGCGCGCGCTGCCTGCTCGACGCCCTGCGGCGCGCCAACGAATCGCTGAGCCGCGCCGGGATGAAGGCCCGCATCGGCCGCCTGACCCTGTATGAAGAGGCCGAGGACCGCGCCATCGCGACGGCGCAGGTCCTGCGTGACCTGGCCGGTGAGGCGCAATTCGCGGATGCCGTGCGCTTTGACGGCCGCCTGCGCTCCGGTGCTGGCGGTTATCGTGGGCGTTGTGTCAGCGGCGGCGGCCAGCCGGGGGCGTATCGCGTGCTCATCGTCGCCGATGACAAAGGTGGCCTGCGTTTCACCGTCATTACCGACCGGGCGCGCAACGAGGTTGCCGCCGAGGCGGATCAGCGCCAGGCGGTGGACGGCCTGATCGCATCGATCACCCGCGCCACCCAGGATCAGCCCGGACTGTCGCGTGCCGTATTCGAACTCATGGTGCCGAACGGGATGAAAGAGGCCGTGGCCGAAGTGCGCACCCTGATGATGTCCGTCGATCCTGAAGCCGCCGCCTATCCATGGGAACTGATGCGCGACAGCGATCAACCCGGCGAAAAGCCGCTGGCCACGCGCGTCGAACTGGTGCGCCAGCTCGCCACGACCCACGGCCGGGGCAGGGTGCCGGCCGCAACCGGGAACGGCGTCTTCATCGTGGGCGATACCCAGTCCGGCATGATCGAGCTGCCCGGTGCGCAAGCCGAAGCGAAAGCCGTCGCCACGGTTTTCTCTGGCCAGGGCCATGAGGTCAACGACCTTTACCGCGCTAATGCCCAGCAGGTATTCGAGGCCCTGTTCAACGGCCGCTACCGCTTCATGCACCTGGCCGGTCATGGCGTCGTCAGGGACAAGGAAACCGGGCTCACCGGCATGGTGCTCGGCCCGAAGACCTGCCTGACGGCGGCGCAGGTCAACAAGCTCCGGCACGTGCCGGAATTCGTCTTCATCAACTGCTGCCACCTCGGCGCCATGAAAGAGGATGCCCAGCCGCGCTGGGGCGAACTCGCCGCTAATCTGGCCACGCAATTCATCGAGATGGGCTGCAAGGCCGTCATTGCGGCCGGCTGGGCCGTGGACGACAGCGCCGCCAGCACCTTTGCGCAAACCTTCTACACGGCCATGTTCTCCGGCAAGCGCTTTGGCCAGGCGGTGCTCATGGCGCGCGCCGCCACCTACGAGCAGCATCGTCTCAGCAACACCTGGGGCGCCTTCCAGGCCTATGGCGATGAACGCTATTGCTTCCCGGTCGAACCGGCGGAACAGTCAGGCTTGGGCGGGTACGTTCACGCCAGTGACCTCGTTGCCGACCTCGATATGCACTGTGCTCGTCTTCAGGGCGCCAGCGATGCCGAGAAGAAGGACTACTACAGCAAGCAGATCAAGGCGATCGAACAGGCTGCGCGCGGCCCCGATTTCCAGAACGCCCGCGTCCGGGAAAAACTTGCCAGTGCCTGGGCCGAACTCGGCGATACCGATCGCGCCATTGGCCTTTACCGCGCCGCACTGGCACTGGAAGACGCCGGCATCAGCCTGAAAGCCCTGGAACAGCTTGCCAACCTGGAGATTCGTTACGGCGCCAGAATGCTCGTGGCGAAGGACGCCAGGAAGCGTGAAGCGGGTGCCAGCTACATGGATCAAGGCCTGAAACGGCTCAAGCAGCTGGTGGAAATCGGAGCGACCACCGAGCGCCTGTCGCTTATCGGTTCGCACTGGAAGCGCCTCGCCCAGGCGCGCCATGCCAGCGGCAGCAAGGGAATAAAGGATTGCCTGGCCGAGATGCGGACGGCCTACTGGCGTGCCGCAGAGCATGCGCAGCAACGCAGCGGCGAATGGGATTACTACCCGCTGTTCAATGCCCTGGAGGGAGAATTTCTGATTGCAGCCAGGGGTGAGCGTGCCGGGTTCGACACTCGCGCCGGTCAACTTTCCAGCCTGCTGCAAGCCGGCGCTGAAAATGGCAGGCGGCGCTTCGCGGAAAACCGGGACTTCTTCCATGCCCTGGCCGAAGTCGAGGCGGCAAGGATAGATGCGCTCTGGGCATGCTTGGACGGCCGTTCCAGCGCCTGCATCACCACTCCGGATGTGTTGAACGGGTTGATCGCCCGTTACCGCGATGTTCTCAAGCGCCTGGGCAGTGCGCGCGAGCAGGATTCAGCCGCCAATCAATTGAATTTCATGATTGACATGCTGCCTTCCGGTGACAAACCCAACAAGGTGAAGGATGCATTGAAAAGGCTCATCGCAGGTATGGCAGGTTGACGCGGATGCAGGACGGTGTGCCGCATTGAAGGAGACACGGTAATGAGCAGCTTGATGATTGCAGCCCGCCAGGGCGACAGGATATGGGCCGAGCGTGTTGCCGCGCAGTTCCGGGCGCTGCTGGGCGACGGGAATGTCCTCATTGTGTCCGCTGCCGCTGATCGCCACGGGTGGTCCTTTGCCGATGCGCATGCGGCAGAAAGCGAGAAGGGCGCCTGCCGCGCTCTTCTCCTGCTCATGGGGCCCGGGTGGGATGAGTCAGTGGCATTGCTTGACGATTCCGGCGACCCGCTGCGCACGCTGGTAGAGGAGGCCCTTGCAAGGCATGCCATGGTGGTGCCTGTCCTGGTGCAGGGTGTGCAACTGCCGTCATGGGAACAATTGCCGGAGTCGCTACATCCGCTGGCCAGGCTTTCTGCCGTCGAGCTTGCTGAGGATGGCTGGCAAGAGAAGCTGGCCGATTTTGCAGAGCAGTTTGTCCCACACATCAGGGGGGAAGTGCGCATGGCCATGGCGGGGCTGCCGGAAACAATCCCAAAAATGAAGGGCGGCAGTGAATCATCTTCATCCGCGCCAGAAGAATCCGGACCCGTTATCTTGGGTAGTAGCGCGAAGGACGATTCCCTTCTGCTTGGGGACAGGATTGCCGGGATGAAATCCGGGCCGCCGCCTGCCGGGGTCTTCGTGGGGATCAAGGCAAAGCTCGGTGATCTGGCGGATAAAATACACCATCGCCAGGAGGCGCGGCCGCTCGCAACGAAGAGCGCAGAGCCAGCTCCATCGGGAAGCGAGCGCCCGGCTGAAGCCGAATCCGAACCCGTGTGGCTGGGAGCGTCGGCACCGAAAGCGGTGAATCCGGGCGACGAGTTCACAGCCCGGTTCGTGGCCTATGAGAGGCAATTCGAGAAAGAAGTGCGCCAGTTGCTCGAACAGCTCTCCCCCAGGGTCGAGCCGGTCCTCGGGGTGCAGGAATGCCGCTGGAAGCGCGGTACCCAGGTGACTGTCAAGCTTTCCGGGCGCGGCCTGGCGATTGACCCGGTCGAGCAGCTATTCATCTGGAATGGCGGCCGTTCGCTGCTGGAATTCGATGTGGAAGTACCGCAGGCGGCGCCCGAGGGCAAGGTAGTGCTCAAGTTCGATGTGTTCATCGAAGGCATCATGGTGGCGCGCTTGCGGCTTGACCTGGAAATATCGCTGCATCCGGTAGCCGGAGAGAATGTGGCGGCAAAGGGCGAACCGGCAAAGAGCGCTTTCGTCTCCTACTCGTCCAAGGACCGCCTGCGGGTGCTGGACCGGGTGGCGTCAATCCAGATCAGCGCCGGGATCGACCCATTTCTCGACTGTCTCGACCTCCACCCCGGCGAGGCATGGAAGGCACGGCTCGATGATGAAATCAGGCGGTGCGATCTGTTCCTCCTCTTCTGGTCGAAGAATGCCAGCGAATCGGAATGGGTGGTGTGGGAGCTGGATACGGCACTCAAGGAAAAGGGTGAAAACGGCCTGCAACTCCACCCCCTGGACCCCGACGTGAAGCCGCCGGATGGCCTGGAAGAACTGCACGTTGGCGACGTCATCATGTGGGTGCGCAAGGGGTACGAGGCTGCGCTGGCAGGGCGGGGTTAAGGTGAAACAGTTTGTGAAGCGTGAAAAGTAAAGCGTAAGAAGTTGACGGCCATTTTGACCTGATCACTAAGCACATAAGGAGACAACAAATCATGAATACCCTGCGCCCCGGATCATCCGGTGATGAAGTCAAGCTCTTGCAATCCCGCCTCGCCGAGTTGGGCTTCCCTCCCGGCAAGATCGATGGCGATTTCGGCCCCGGCACCGAGGCGGCGGTACGCGCTTTCCAGCACAGCCGGATGCTGCTGGCCGATGGCATTGCGGGGCCACGCACGCTGGCTGCTTTGGGTCTGGTGAGCGATGCCGCCTTGCCCAGCGCCATTCCGCAAGTCACGGTGGAGAAAACCTGCGTCATGTTTCCCTACACGCCGCGCAAGAACATCGAGAAGTACTTGCCTGCCGTGTTGCAAGGGCTGGTTGAAGCCGAACTGCAGGAGAAACCCATGGTGCTGATGGCACTGGCCAGCATCCGGGCAGAGACGGAAGGTTTCGTGCCCATCTCCGAAGGAAAGTCGCGATTTAATACTTCGCCCGGCGGAAAACCCTTCGATCTTTACGATAATCGCGCCGATATCGGCAACAGCCAGCCGGGGGACGGCGCACGTTATTGTGGTCGCGGCTTCATCCAGCTCACCGGCAAAGCCAATTACCGGCAACACGGCCGTGCCATCGGGCTGGGCGACGACCTTATCAATAATCCCGAACTGGCCAATGACCCGCTCATCGCCGCACGCCTGTTGTGCAGCTTCATCAAGGCCAAGGAACGCGCCATCAAGGAGGCACTGATGGAACATGACCTGCGCCATGCCCGCAGACTGGTCAACGGCGGCTCCCATGGTCTGGACCGCTTCACGGATTGTTATCAGCGCGGGCAGGCATTGCTGAAGGATGTTTGATTCCAGAGGAGGGATAAGGGGTGACAATATGGCTTAGGATGTATTTCTGGAAATCGGTGACATGATTGCACTCATTAACGATGGCCTGATGTTCTGCGGAGCCTGAATGAAGATATTCATATCCTATGCGAGTGAAGAGCGGCCAATCGCGGATGAATTGGCTGTCCGGCTGCGCACGGAGGGCCATACTGTTTTTCTCGACAAGGATAATCTGCCGGAGGGAGAGGAGTACGATGCCCAGATACGCGCAGCGATCGCTGCGTGCGACTTGTTCCTGTTCCTGGTATCTCCGCTGTCGGTCCAGCCCGGCCGCTACACGATGACCGAGCTGAAGTTCGCGCGCGAGCAATTTCCCAACCCGCGGGGCCGCGTCCTGCCGGTGATGACCAGGCCTACGCCATTCAGCGACATTCCACCCTATTTGAGTGCGATTACCCTCCTGCAGCCGCAGGGCAATCTGGTGGCTGAGACGGTAGCGGAGGTCGATGGCCTGTTCAGCCGATGGTCCCGGAACCGCTGGTTGCGGATAGGGGGCGGTGTCATTGCCGTTGCGCTGGTCCTGGCTGGCATCGGCTGGTGGGGAATGGAGCGCACGCCGCCTCCGTGCCGCCTGTCAGCCATGCTGATTGCCCAAGATGCCAGCGGACTGGCACTGGATGTCACCACGCCGGCAGGCACCACGGCGCTCAGCCTGGGGAGTGCGCCTGTTCCGTTTGAAGTCGGCCCGTTCACCCGGAAGGATGCCGAATGGAGTGCAATGCTGCGCGGGCGGGATGGCAGCCCCCTTGGCACGCATGCCATCAAGGGTTGTCCGCGGTCACGCGTCAACGTGGATTTTGGAGGTGGGTATGGATTGGTCATTGATACGCTTTAATCCAGCCAGGTCGGGGTGTTGCAGAGCGTGGCTCTGTGCTGCTCGCAAACTGCCGGGCCTAGTAGCGGTCCTCGCGGTGATACCGGGAATCATGGTTTTGGGCTTGTCATTGGCAGCCCAGGCGGCTACCAATATCTCCGGAATGGTCACTGACTCGATCACCGGGCTGGCGGTGGCGGGTGCGCGGGTTACTTTGAGCAGCGGGCAAACATCCCTCAGTGTGGGAACCACCGCATCCGACGGCGTGTTCCAGATGTTTGTGAATTTACCAGTCAAACCAGTGCCGCAAACCTATACCCTGGAGGTCTCGCAGCAGGGGTATGCCACCCAGCCACGCAATGTGGTCGTGACTTCGGGCCAGGCCGACCAGTTGAGCTACAAGGTGGCCTTGCCGCGCAACGAGGCCATCGGATGTGTTCCAGATCCTGGACGAACGGTGGTGATCGGCCATGTACGGCCACCTGCCTCGGCAACCCATGATCTCGATCTTTCCCGTCGGGTCAGGACGGTACTTGAGTATGACCTTCTGACGGAAATCCAGAAAACGCATTTGCCCCCCGCCCAGCAGCCAGCAGTGTTTTCCTGCCCCAATGCATTGCCCAGAACCATGAAGGAGCATTCGGATTGGGCACGGGCGCTGAAGGCCGATGCTTTCGTGGTGGGCGAAGCGGCACCCGTGAACGGGAACTTCAAGGTCGATATGCAGGTATCGGCGCGTTACGCAGAAAGCGCCAGCCTGCCGACGCTGGCAACCACGCCGGAGATGAATCTCGACCTGCCGTCTTCTGCCGATCTTGGCCGTGCAGCACTGGAACCCATCATGATCGCGCTGCTCAGAGCCTATCTGAAGGAAGGGCGTTACGCCGATTGCGTGGAATTTTCCATGGCAGCAGAATCTGCCCTGGGCCAGTCAACGGTATTGGGCGAACTGCGCAAATCCTGCCAGCTCAAGTTGCCCAATAAAGGATTGCTGTCAGGAGGTGGGCAATGATGCTGACGCACAAAAACCCAGGTTTCCTGATGTGGCTCGTGGTGTTGGCCACGCTGCTTTTTGCCGGATCTGCTTCAGCTGGCATGCAGCTGGATATTGAAAAGGAGCTGCAACTGCTGCGCGATGGACAGGCGCAGAAGCATATCGGCATGGCGCGCTACCGCTTTGCGGTGTTCACCTTCGAAGACCCTGACAACACTGGCCTCGGCAACGCGGTGGCGAGCATCCTGAGCCACGATCTGTTAATGAACAGCAAAGTCAGTTCAATCGGTGTGCTGCGCTATGTGGGCGATCTGAGCAAGGCCAGCGGTGATCAGCAACTGCGTTATTTCGACAAGGTCGAACCGCTGATCGAGTCGCAGGGCGTGCAGGTGGCCATATGGGGCAGTATCCGGCGCAGTGGCGAGGGCGTGCGCATCGACAGTTTCATGCAACTCTCGCCTTCGGTGATGCGCTCGGCCTTCAGTTTCTCCTTCAGCATGCCGCCGGAAATAGGGCGTGGCAGGCTGGTGCATCGTATCGGTCCGGACAGAATGTTGACCCAACGCATTGCGTTGTCCCCGGAACAGGCCGGCAAGCTGGTGCCAGTCGCGGTTGATCTGGACCGCTTGCGTGCAGCGCCGAATGATCATGCGCCTTATGTGGCGCAGTTGCCCCTGGGCAGTGTCTATTATGTTCAACGGCGTCAGGGCGAATGGATCCAGGTAGGCCTGCAGTCCGGGCAGAGCGGCTGGTTGCACTCCACTGGGTTTTGCACGGGAAGTTGTGCTTCCCTGTTGTCGGTCTCGCGCTTCGCTTCCGGGTTGATGGCCTATGACGACCGGGCCAGCCTTCCGGAACTGAGCGAAAAACTTGCGCCTGACGCCAAGGCATTCATCGACCAGCTATGGGCCGTCGAGGTTCTTAACGGCGCACCCGCCAAGTACGCTGAACAGGAAGCCTTGTACCGGCTTGATCCCTGGTGCCCGGCAAAGAGCGGCGAGCAGGCGATTCCTCCAGGAGGCGCCGCCATATGCAATCTGCATGCGATTGCCAGGCTGATCGGTTTGAGCAGGAAAGCGGCCTGGCAGCAGTTGCAGGGCGGGCAGATGAAGGAGGATACGATGCGCTCGGTGGCTGATGAACTGGCCAGAATTTCCATGTCCGATCCGCGCCATGTGCCGACCCTGAAGAACCTCGCCACCCTGTTCGATTTCCTTGGTGACGTGGAGCCCGCCAGGCTTGCCACCCGCCTTGCCGATGAGGCTGCTTCAACCGGCCATATTCCTGTACATGAGCTTGCGCCAAGTCCAGAGCCACAGCCGTCAAAACCATAGCGCCTGAGTTTGTTCGGGATGCATTTATAACGCCCTGGTTAAGCCGGACCGGGATATCCGCTATAATTCGCGGGTTCAAATTTACGATTATGGATTTCCATGCGAAATTATCAGCCAGCCAAAAATCTGCTCCAGGACCGCGTGATCCTGGTAACGGGCGCAGGCCAGAGCATTGGCCGTACGGCGGCCCTGACTTTTGCTTCCCACGGGGCGACGGTTATCCTGCACGGGCGCAAGGTGGAGAAGCTCGAGGCGGTCTATGATGAAATCGAGGCGGCAGGCTGGCCTCAGGCGGCTATTTTCCCGCTTGACTTGTTCAGTGCCGGGGACAAGGATTTCGATGCGCTGGCGACGGGTATCCGGCGTCAGTTTGCCCGCCTTGACGGTATTCTGCACAATGCGTCCCACCTCGATGGTTTGCGCAGTCTGGAGGAGCACACCCTTGAGCAGTGGCAGGTTTCGCTGCGCGTCAATCTCATGGCGCCCTTTGCCCTGACTCGTGCCTGCCTGCCCTTGCTGAAAGCGTCACCGGATGCTTCAATCATCCTGACTTCGGAAACTCACGGCCATGTGCCGGCGGCGTACTGGGGCAGTTTTGCCATATCCAAAGCGGCAGGCGAGACGCTGGTGAAGCTGTGGGCGCAGGAGCTTGAGTTGCATCCCAATCTGCGCATTAATGGCATTGTTCCCGGCCCGGTGCAATCGACTCAGCGCGTCAGGACGCATCCCGGCGAGGTGCTGGAATCAATGCCCTTGCAGGAAACCCTGATGCCTCGGTATTTGTATCTGATGGGAAGCGACAGTCGCGGCGTGAGCGGCCAGATTGTCGAGTGTTAACCTTGTTTCTTCAGAAAAAAACGCAGCATTTCTCCGCCCACTTCGATTTGATCTCCGTCCTGCAGTAGTTGTGCTTCCGCGCTGATTGCCTGGCCATTGACCAGCGGCTGCTTCTTGCCTTCCACCCTTGTGATGGAATAACCGTGCGGACGGCGGTTAATGACGGCTACCTGAACACCGGCCTTTCCAAAAGTCGCAAGAGGGCGATTCAATTCCAGGGTTTGACCGGCATGCGGCCCTTCCAGACCCTGGATGCCCCCCAGGGGGAAATTATCGTTGGCCGCACGCGCCACTGAAACCGCGGTGACTAGCTGATCGGCTGTCTGAGCTGGAGTTTCTGATTGCTCTTTCCTGTGCCGCATGTTCATCACCGGCATCATCATGATGGTGCGGTCAGCATCCACGCCGGGCTTGGCCTTCTGGTTGATATATCTGAGTTGATAGCGGCCAATATCGATTACATCGTTGTTCTGCAGAATGTGTTTCTGGATCTTGACCCCATTCACCAGGGTGCCGTTGGTGCTGCCCAGGTCTTCCAGTATCTGGTCATTGCCAACAGTGAGAATGGTGGCGTGTTCCTTGCTGACCGATGAGTGGTCAAGGTGCATTTCGTTATGCGGTTTACGGCCAATGCCAAAGCGGGCCTTTTCGAGAAAATGATATCCGAGTATGTCGCCATCCAGGCTTAAAACCAGTTTTGCCATCGTTTTCTCCTGTTATTTCAGCCAGCCGAAGAGCCGGCCCATCAGGCCCCTGGATTGCTCGCTGGCAGGGAAGGGTTCCAGCACTTTAATCAGGACCGCAGAAATGTTGTCGTGACCGCCGTTGTCATTGGCCATCATGACCAGTTGTTGCGCCGCAAGCGGCAAATTGGCTTGTAGCGCATTGAGGGCGAGTTCTATGTTGGCATCGTCCACCATGTCATTCAGGCCATCCGAGCACATCAGGTAGATGTCGCCCACCGAAACGGCCTGATCCTGCACCTCGCACTGGCATACGCTCTCGACACCCAGGGCGCGGGTCACCAGATTGCGGTTATGGGAGATTTTTGCGTCATCATTTGAAATCAGGCCAAGAACCACCTGCTCGTGAAGAATGGAATGGTCCTGCGTGAGCGCGTGGAGTTTGCCGCGGCGCAGACGGTAGAGGCGCGAATCGCCGACATGAGCATAATGCAGATGGTTGTCATGAAAAATGCTTGCAACCAGCGTGGTGCCCATTCCCTGGTGCTGAGGATTTGCCTGGGCAGCCTGGTAGATTGCCCGGTTGGCTCTGCTCACTGTGAATTCAAGAATTTCCGCTATGTTGTTTTTCGAGGAAGGGGCGTCGCGCAGTTGGCGTTTTAGTTCTGTCACCATGATCGAGGCAGCCATGCTGCTGGCCACGTCTCCTGCCTTGTATCCGCCCATGCCGTCTGCTACCAGGGCGAGGCCCAGGTCAAGCTCGGTTGCAATGGTGTCTTCATTGAATGAACGGACTACACCGGTATCGGTTATGGTTGCGACTTCTAGAGCACTGCGAACTGTCATTATTGATTTATCCCCCGATTGGCGGCTGCATGTTATTGTTTTTCTGCAAGGCGCATTCTCGCATTCCATTCCATTGCCATGCAAGGCGGGATTTATCTCCGAGCGATTAATTATTTGCCTGAACATCATCCACAACTTGTCAGCCGCTTATAATCCTGTCCCATGATCAAGCAGAATATCGGTCGTTACGAAATCATTTCCGAAATCGGGCAGGGCGCGATGGGTGTGGTATATCGCGCCCTGGACCCGCTGCTGGAACGGACCGTGGCAATCAAGACTATCAGCCTGGACCTGTCCAAGGATGAATTCGAGGAATTCGAGCAGCGTTTCTATCGCGAGGCGAGATCGGCCGGGCGCCTTAATCACCCGAATATCGTCACTATTCATGATGTAGGCAATACCGAGAATGTCGCCTACATGGCGATGGAGTTTCTGGAAGGCATGGAATTGCGCGATATCATGGACGCCGACATGCTACTTGATCTCGACAGAATCGTCGAAATCGTGAGTCAGGTTGCCGATGGGTTGGCGTTTGCGCATGAGCATGGCGTTGTCCACCGCGATATCAAGCCTTCCAATATCATGATCCTGAAAAATGGCGTGGCGAAAATTACCGATTTCGGCATCGCCTTGATTCCTTCTTCCTCACGTACCGTGGCGGGGATGGTGCTGGGCTCGCCAAAATACATGTCGCCGGAGCAAGTGGTCGGGCAGGATGTGGACCGTCGCTCCGACATTTTTTCGCTGGGCGTGTTGCTGTACGAAATGCTGACCGGGAAAGCGCCATTCAGAGGCGAAAACATCAGCGCCATCATGTATCGCATTCTCAATGAAATGCCAATGGCTCCGGCGACGCTCAAGCCGGCGTTGCCGGAGGTGTTCGATTATATCGTCGCCAGGGCCTTGGCCAAACACCCGGACGATCGTTATCAGCGTGCCGATGAAATGGCAGCAGATTTGCGCAATTACCGGACTTTGCAGACTCCGTTGAATTTCCACTCCGGGGCCGATGGGAGCACACGCACTCTGGAACGCCGCAAGACACCGCGACCGCTTGATGAGCAGACGCTGCTGATGGCTTCCGCCGCCCCGCTCAGCGCCGGAAACCCATGGTGGAAACGGCCTTTTACCCTGTGGGGTGGAGCTATTTTTCTGATGCTTGGGATTTTTCTCCTGAACTGGGAAAAGCCGGGCTTGAAGGAACAGCCTCAAATTACGAATGTAAAACCTGCGGCCATGCCTGAAAAACCTGAACTTCCCTTGCCGCCGATTCCGCCGCAAGTGCAAGGGACGCTCGCTCTGGCGGTGACTCCCTGGGGAGAGGTTTTTGTGGACGGGAAGCGCGAAGGCGTTTCTCCGCCGCTGAACGAGTTGCAGCTGCCAGCCGGCAAGCACATGATCGAAATCAGAAATCCGGGTTTTTTGTCTTATTCTCAAACTCTTGTTATCGAACCCGAATCAACTCATAAAATTAAACACAAATTCAAATAAGAACATGCTGAAATTTAATCTGTCTCTTTTTTCTCTGTTGGCTTTGCTGCTGTTCGTCAGCGGATGCAGCAATACCAGCTTAAAAAAACTTCCCTTCATTCAGGATGAGGCGCCAGTCCAGAAAAAAGCCGAAGATCCCGCTGACAAACCTTCTCCACCCGCTGTACGCAAGGCCGAGAGGGAATTGAGTCTGGGCATCAGGAATTATGAGAATGGAAACTACAACATGGCAGCCGGTTTCTTTCAGAACGCCTTGGGCGATGACCAGCTTTCGGTTGGCGATCAGGTAACCGCACACAAGTTTCTCGCTTTTATTTACTGCGTTTCGGGCGAGAAACTGGCGTGCCGCGGGGCGTTCAAGAAAGTGCTGGCGCTCAACCCGAAATTCGGCCTGAGCGCCAGTGAGGCCGGTCACCCTACCTGGGGACCGGTATTCCGCGAGGTGCAGGCTGAAGTGGCAGCCAGGAAAACCCGCTAACAATTAGCTGTGTTGTAGCGGGCGCTTAAATTTTGCCGCGAAATTGCTGGTGGCAGGACTTGCAGCTTTCCTCGACGCCATTGAGTGCTGGCCGGATGAGCGCCATGTTGCCGCTTTCCGCTGCCTTGAGAAGTTTTTCCGTGGATTCTTCCAGTTTTTGCCGGGCATGGCTGAAGTCGGCCGGCTTCTGCCATACCTCGGGCTTGGCTCGCGTGGGAGGGTAATTGCTGTCTGGTGTGAAATGCACCCAAGGTTCTGATGCCAGTTGTTTCAGCTTTTTGGCGTCGGCGAGAAAGGCCTGGCTGTTGTAGTCCTCCCGTTCGCGTACCACCATTCCCATCGGCTCCAGGGTGCGGAGCATCTGTTTGAAAACCGCCTTGCGTTTGGTGACGGGCTGATCCGGATGCGTATCCTGTGGTTCACTGCTACAGGCTGTGAGCGTCAAGCTTGCTGCAATTAGAGTTAACAATAAAAATCTCGACATGCGCTTAGTCTCTTTTCGTTCGAACATTCCAGGTGTAAAAGATCAGGTGGATTTGCCAGGTGCGTTTGTCTGCCCGGCAAAGCACTACGATGATGCATTTTTATCTCAGTGAAAACTCCAGTTCGACATCTGCGATGGTGATGATGTCGCGGTGATGGAGCTGGCAGGGCAGCGACTTGATTTCGCCGCCGTTGATCAGGGGCAGGTCAGTGCCTTCGACAAGCCCAAGAAAATACTGGCCATCGCGCAAGGTGATGGCGGTGACCTGAATGCCGGGTTTTCCCAGTGTGGTGACGGGCCTGGAGAGTTCCAGTGTTTGTCCGGCACCTGGGCCGGAGGTTATTTTTAGCAAGCCGAGCGTGCCGCTGGGGGGTGGGGCTTCTTCAATGGTTTCAAATGTGCTGCTTTGGGGGGCTTTGCCGATATTGGCCGCAGCTTCGAATGAAGCCGGTCCTGGCATTGTAGTGGCGGCATCCAGCGCGGAGGTGTGAGCGCGCGGTGCAAACTCTGTCCTTGGGGTCGCGGAGATGGTTTTCCCCGGGGCGCTGGGTTTCAGCACTTCGCTAATAAAGGTAAAGGTGAAGTGGGCGATGCTGATTTCATCGCCATCCTGCAGCACACATTTATGGATATTGTTCTGATTGACCTTGGTGCCATTCGTGCTTTCAAGGTCTTCGAGAAAAGAGTCGCTGCCCAGGGTAATGATGACAGCGTGGTTTCCGCTTACCCCAGAGTCCTCAAGATGGATGTCGCTACTCGCCTTGCGTCCAATCGTGATGCGTTCGCGGTCAAGGGGGAATTCCATGCTGGAACCGTGATCACCCTGTAACACCAGTTTAGACATGCTCCTCCCTACCCAACACGCACAACAACAGCCGAGATGTTGTCATAACCGCCATTATCGTTTGCCTGGCGCACCAGTTGCCGTGCCAGTTGCTGCGGGTCTTCCTGACAGGCGCTCATGATGGCGGTCATTTCACTGTAAGCGAGCATATCGTAACATCCGTCGGAACAGAGCAGAAAAATATCCCCGGCTTGAGTGGTGACCTGGCGCATATCTACTTCTACCACAGGGTCCACGCCAAGGGCGCGCGTCAGTACCCCCCGGTAAGCGTCTGATGCGGCGTCCTGCGCCGTGATTTCGCCGCTTTCGATGCGTTCCTGAATCATGGTGTGATCCACGGTGAGCTGTTTCAACGCGAGATTTCGCCACAGATAGATGCGTGAATCGCCAATATGCGCCAGCGTGGCCCGGTTTTCGTGAAAATAGGCTGCGAGAAAAGTGGTGCCCATGCCTTCGTAGCGGGTCTGCTTGCGTGCGGTATCGTTTACGCGCTGATTTGCCTCGCTGACCGCTGCATAGAGCTTCAATACCGGTTCGCTGACCTTCTGCGCCCACTCGGCTTCGCGCCAGTGCGGTGCGAGGGGCTTTCTGAAGGATTCAAGCGCTGTTTTGATGGCCAGGTTGCTGGCGATTTCCCCGCCCTCATATCCGCCCATGCCATCGGCCAGCAAGGCCAGTCCAAAAGCAGCATCCCAGGCGATAGCATCTTCATTGCCCGGCCTGGTGCGTCCGGTGTCGCTGGTCCCGGCAAATTCCCAGGTAAATGCGCTGGCAGTCATTTATTTAGCCCCGGCAATAATCAACGGCCTGTTCCAGCCGTTCCACTGCGGTAATCTCCATGCCGGAGATCGCCTGTTTGGGTTTGTTGCCTTTGGGCACGACCGCGTGAGTGAAACCCAGCTTGGCGGCTTCCTTGAGGCGCTCCTGCCCGCGCTGTACCGGGCGGATTTCACCAGCCAGGCCGATTTCTCCGAACACCACCAGCTTGCCCGGCAGCGGCCGGTTTTTGAGCGAAGAAACAATGGCCAGCAACACCGCCAGATCCGCCGCCGGCTCTGTGATCTTGACACCGCCCACGGCGTTGACGAATACATCCTGATCAAAGCAGGCAATCCCGGCATGGCGGTGCAGCACTGCGAGCAGCATGGCCAGGCGGTTCTGCTCCAGACCCACCGAAAGGCGGCGCGGGTTGGGCGCATGGGCCTCATCCACCAGCGCCTGGATTTCTACCAGCAAGGGCCGGGTGCCTTCCTGCGTGACCATGACGCACGAGCCGGCGACATCCTGCCCGTGGTGTGAGAGGAACAAGGTCGACGGGTTGCTGACTTCGCGCAGTCCTTTTTCGGTCATCGCAAAGACGCCCAGTTCATTGACCGCGCCAAAGCGGTTCTTGAAAGCGCGCACCAGGCGAAAACTGGAATTGTTGTCGCCTTCGAAATAGAGCACGGTGTCGACAATGTGTTCCAGCACGCGGGGGCCTGCCAGCGCTCCTTCCTTGGTGACATGGCCGACCAGGATTACGGCAGTGCCCGATTGCTTGGCGAAGCGCGTCAGTTGGGCCGCGCACTCGCGCACCTGAGCCACACTGCCGGGCGCGGATTGCAGCGCCTCTGAGTACACGGTCTGGATTGAGTCAATTACGGCTACTACAGGTTTATGTGTCGCCAGAGTGGCGAGTATCTTCTCCAGGCTGATTTCCGCCAGCAATTGGACGGATTTGGCTTCCAGTGCGAGGCGCTTGGCGCGCGATGCGATCTGCTGCGCGGATTCCTCGCCGCTGACGTAGAGCACCTTGTTGCGCTTGCTCAGATGGCATAGCGCCTGCAATAACAAGGTGGATTTGCCGATACCCGGGTCGCCGCCGATCAGGACCACGGCGCCCTGAACCAGTCCGCCGCCCAGCACCCGATCGAATTCTGCGATGCCGGTTGGTTCGCGCGGGACTTCCTGGGCCTCGACCTCGCTCAGGCTTTGCACCTTGCTGGTTACGGAAAGGGCGTTATAGCGGTTGCCCGCGGCGCTTTCGGCGACAGTTTCCAGCAGCGTGTTCCATGCCGTGCAGTGCGGGCACTGCCCCTGCCACTTGGGCGACTGGCCGCCACATTCGGTGCAGGTGTAGATGGACTTGGCCTTGGCCATGGCTATTCGATCCCGGTCATGGGGACGCGCGCTGCGACTGCGCATAGCAACTCGTAGCCGATCGTGCCCGCGGCTGTGGCAATTTCATCCACCGGCAGGTCGTCACCCCACAGAGTAACGGGCATGCCGATTCGGGCATCAGGAATGCCGCTCAAGTCCACCGTGAGCATATCCATCGAAACCCGTCCGATGATGCGGCTTTGCTGCCCATCGACCAGAACCGGCGTACCGCTGGGTGCGTGGCGTGGATAACCGTCGGCATAACCGCAGGCCACCGTGCCGATGCGCATGGCGCTTGGCGCACAGAAGGTGCCTCCATAGCCCACTCTGGTGCCAGCTGGAATGTCACGCATGGCGATGACTTCGCTGGAAAGCGTCATGGCGGGTTTGAGGCCAAGTTCTGAAGATGTCTGGTGGCTCATGGGAGAAGCGCCGTAAAGCATGATGCCGGGACGGACCCAGTCATCATGGGCTTCCGGGTAGCTTAGCAGCGCAGCGGAATTGGACAGGCTGCGGGGCAGATGCAGGCCATGTGTGATGGCATTGAATAGCGTGAGTTGATCTGTAATGCCATTTTTTTCATCAGCGCGGGCAAAATGGGTCATCAGCGTCACTTTGGCACCCATCTGTTGCAGGTTTTGCAGTGCCGCAGGCAATTCGTCTGGCTGGAAGCCAAGGCGGTTCATGCCCGTGTTGATTTTAAGCCAAGCCTGAATCGGTGTGGCGATGGATGCCTGCAGCAAGGCCTCAATCTGCCACTGCGCATGAATTACCGTGGATAGCCCATGCTGAACCAGCAGGGGTATTTCGTTTGCGCTGAAAAATCCTTCCAGCAGCAATATGTCCTGCCCGAATCCTGCGTCGCGCAGGGCGATAGCCTCTGCCAGGTTAAGCACTGCAAATCCGTCTGCCGCCTCCAGTGCCTTCGCCACCCGCAGCATGCCGTGGCCGTAGCCATTGGCCTTGATCACGGCCATGAGGCGTGCGCGCGGCGCATGCCTGCGGGCAATGCCCAGATTGTGACGCAGCGCGGAAAGATTCACGGTGGCACGAATCGGGCGCGGCATGGGCTTAGTAGTCTCCACCGCCGTGGGCGTAGTTCTCGAAGCGGGTATATTCACCGATGAAAGTCATTCTTACGGTGCCGATGGGGCCGTTACGCTGTTTGCCGATAATGATTTCAGCACTTCCTTTCTCGGGGGAGTCCGGGTTGTAGACTTCGTCGCGGTAGATGAACAGAATTACGTCGGCATCTTGCTCGATAGCGCCGGATTCGCGCAGATCGGACATGACCGGACGCTTGTTGGGGCGCTGTTCGAGGCTGCGGTTAAGCTGGGAAAGCGCGATGACCGGCACTTCCAGTTCCTTCGCCAGCGCCTTGAGTGAGCGGGATATCTCGGAAATTTCCGTGGCGCGGTTCTCGCCACCGCCACTGCCGCTCATGAGTTGCAGGTAATCGATAATAATCAAGCCCAGCTTGCCGCACTGGCGGTGCAAGCGGCGCGCACGCGCTCTAAGTTCAAGCGCGGTGAGCGCGCCGCTCTCGTCGATGTGAATCGGCGCGTCGTTGAGCTTGCCCACGGCATTGGTCAGGCGCAACCAGTCCTCATCCTGCAGCCGGCCGGTGCGAATTTTTTGCTGATCCAGTTTGCCCACCGAGCCGATCATACGCATGGCCAGTTGAGAGCCGCCCATTTCCATGCTGAAAATGGCAACCGGCAAGCCGGTGTTCAGTGCAACATTTTCGCCAATATTGATGGAAAAGGCTGTTTTTCCCATACTGGGGCGGCCTGCCACGATGATCAGGTCGCCGGGCTGCAGGCCGGATGTTTTCTGGTCAAGATCGTGAAATCCGGTGGGGATACCGGTAACTTCATTGGGGTTGTCGCGCTGGAACAGATCGTCGATACGTTCAACAACCTGGATTAACAAAGGTTGGATTTCAACGAAACCCTGCTTGCCGCGCGCATTGGCTTCGGCAATTTCAAATACCTTGGCTTCTGCTTCGTCCAGCAATTGTCCGGCGCTTCGGCCCACCGGGTTGTAAGCGCTGTCAGAGATGGCTGTGCCGACTTCTGAGAGTTTGCGCATAACCCCGCGGTCACGCACGATTTCAGCATAGCGCTTGATGTTGGACGCACTCGGGGTGTTTTGCGCCAGTGCGGCGAGGTAGGCAAGTCCGCCCGCGTTATTCAGTTCAGCGCTATTTTCCAGCGCTTCGGATACCGTGATGACGTCTGCAGGCCTGCCGCCTTCAAGCAATCTGAAAATGTGGCGGAAAATCAGGCGGTGGTCGTGGCGGTAGAAATCGCTTTCAGCCACAACATCGGCAATCCGGTCCCAGGCGCTGTTGTCCAGCAGCAGGCCGCCGAGCACGGACTGTTCCGCTTCAATGGAATGCGGCGGGAGTTTGATGGCGTCGAGTTGTGCATCGCTCATGGAATGATATTACTCAGACTAAAACCGGAAGTTTCCGGGTTCGCGGGTGAATTGGCAAGGCTTGGGGGGCAATAAAAAAAGGGCTGTTGCCAGCCCTTTTTTTGTTTTTTTCTGAACGATCAGGCTGCAGCGACAACAGATACCGTAATGCTTGCGGTTATATCGGCATGCAGGGACAGATCAACAGGGAAATCACCAACTTGTTTCAGGGGGCCGTCAGGCAGACGCACTTCGGATTTCGCAACTTCAAGACCCTGGGCCTTGAGTGCTTCCGAAATGTCGCTGGTGGTGACGGAGCCGAACAAACGACCATCCACGCCCGCTTTCTGGGCAATTTGCACGGTCACGCCGTTGATCTTTTCGCCACGCGCTTGTGCCTGGGCATGAATTTCAGCCTGAATTTTTTCGAGTTCGGCGCGCCTGGTTTCGAATTCGGCCAGGTTGGCTGGCGTTGCGCGCTTGGCTTTCTTTTGCGGGATCAGAAAATTGCGGCCATAGCCATCCTAGACTTTGACAACATCACCCAGTTGGCCCAGGTTGGCCAGTTTTCCAGAAGAATAACTTGCATGATTTCTCCTTAGTGCTGGTCTGTATAGGGCATCAGGGCCAGGAAGCGGGCGCGCTTGATGGCGGTGCCCAGCTGGCGCTGGTAGCGGGCTTTGGTCCCGGTGATACGGGCCGGAATGATCTTGCCGTTTTCGGACACGAAATCCTTGAGCAGATCCACATCCTTGTAATCGATTTCCTTGATGCCTTCAACCGTGAAGCGGCAGAAGCGCTTGCGGCGGAACATTTGACGTGCCATTTTATTTACCTCTTTAAATTTCTATCAGTTCAATTCTGTTTGCATGCAATACCAGTTGCGTACTGTTGCGGCTTTTCCTGGCCAGGAACCCCTGAATCCTGATTCCATCTTCCACTTTGCAGCGGACGGTCTGTTGTGCCAGTTCACCCAGCGCTACGACCTGCACTTCACATTCGACATCGCGTTCCATCCCCGCTTCGACTTGCCTGGAGCTGTGCCCCAGCGTCAGATTCAGTGCCGGAATGCCTGCTGGTGTATAACGCAGCGGGTCGATTGTAAGGATTTTGCCACTCAGTACGATCCGGTTGCCAGACACTTAGGCCGCGGCAACTGCAGGAGCAGCCTGACCCTCGCCCTGGGATTGCAGTGAGCGCGATTTCTCTTCCTTCATCATCGGGGAGGCGGTGGTCATCGCTTCCTTCATGCTGACCATGAGGTAACGCAGAACTGCATCGTTGAAGCGGAAGGCGTGCTCCAGTTCGTCCAGGGTTTCCTGGTCGCATTCGATATTCATAAGGACGTAGTGTGCCTTGTGAATTTTCTGGATCGGGTAAGCCAGCTGGCGGCGGCCCCAGTCTTCAAGGCGGTGGATGTTGCCGCTCTTGGCCGTAACCAGGCCGCGGTAACGTTCGACCATGCCCGGAACCTGTTCACTCTGGTCGGGATGGACGATAAAAACGATTTCGTAATGGCGCATGCATACTCCTTGTGGGTTAAAGCCTTTCGCCATGCGGGACGATAAGGCAAGGTGGAAAAACAGGCAATTGTACCAAATTCCCAAGAACAATCAAGTTTCCATTGTGTATTCTGTATCTGGGTGTCCGGTGCGGCCATGGCCGTTTTGGTTGCTTATGCTATACTGGAAAATTATTTGTTTTGTGTGGTTTGGCGGTGCGCCTAGCCTGAATTAAAGCCATGAATTTGAACCCCGAATTTTAAGTGATATTAAGGAATGTTGAAGATGCAAACGGAAAATGTGAACCCGCTGGAAAAAACTCTGAATCTTGCCGTTTCCTTGGTGCAATTCGAAGCTGATGTGGCAAAGCGCCTGAAACAGGTGGCGCGCACAGTCAAAATGCAGGGATTCCGTCCCGGCAAGGTTCCCATGAAAATGGTAGAACAGCAGCACGGCGGGCAAGTGCGTCAGGAAGTGCTGGGCGAATCGGTACAGAAGAGCTTTTCTGATGCAGTACAGCAGAGCCAGTTGAGGGTTGCCGGCTATCCGCGCATCGAACCCAAGGCTGATCACGGTGCGGGCGAGTCCATGGAGTTCACGGCGACCTTCGAGGTTTATCCGGAAGTTGTGCTGGGTGATATCAGTGCAAGCCTGATTGAGCGTCCATCCGTCACCATTGGCGACGAGGAAGTGAACAAAACTCTCGAAATTCTGCGCAAGCAGCGGGTTGCTTATCAAGCCGTTGATCGGGCCGCAGCAACTGACGATCGCGTGAACGTGGATTATCGCGGTACGCTGGATGATGTCGAATTTCCAGGCGGTCAGGCCAAGGGGTTCAACCTGGTTCTGGGCGAAGGGCGTACGCTCCCCGATTTTGAAGGCCAGTTTGTGGGCATGAAAGCTGGTGAAACCAAAAAATTTGATCTGACCTTCCCTGAGGAATATCACTCAAAGGAACTGGCCGGCAAGGGTGTGACCTTCGAGGTGACGCTGAACGTAGTGGAAGAAGCAAAATTGCCGGAAATTGATGCTGATTTTGCCAGGAGCATGGGTGTGGCGGATGGCGATGTGACAAAGATGCGCGATGAAATTCGTGCCAGTCTTGAACGCGAAGGCAAGAAACGGGTTCAGGAGAAGGTTAAAACGCAGGTGATGGAGTCTCTGCTTGAGGCCACGAAATTGGCTTTGCCAACCGCCCTGGTCGAAATGGAAATCGAGCGTCTGATGGAGCAAATGCGCCAAAGCATGTCTTCTCACGGCGTTAAGGTGATGGATGGCATGCAGTCGCCCGAATTGCACCGCGATCAGGCCAAGCGCCGTGTTGCCTTGGGCTTGATTTTGGCGGAAGTGGTCAAATCTAATAAGCTCAATGCAAAGCCTGAGCAGATTCAGGCGCAGATTGTTGAAGTGGCTCAAAGCTACGAAGATCCGGAGTCGGTGATTAAGTATTTTTACTCCAATCCGCAGCAATTGGCAGAGATAGAGTCCCTGGTGCTGGAAGGTAATGTGGTCGAATGGGCCCTGACACAGGCGCAAGTTGTGGACAAGTCGATCGTTTTTGATGAATTGATGGGAAAAAAATAAATGAATGAAATGAGCAACTGGGATCCGCAAAGCCTCGGTTACATTCCGATGGTGATCGAGCAGAGTGGTCGTGGCGAGCGCGCCTACGATATTTACTCGCGCCTGCTGAAGGAACGGGTGGTTTTTCTGGCTGGCCCTGTCAATGAAATGAGTGCCAATCTTGTCGTAGCCCAGTTGCTGTTCCTTGAATCAGAAAATCCTGATAAAGACATTTATCTTTATATCAATTCTCCCGGTGGTTCGGTTACAGCAGGCATGGCGATCTACGACACCATGCAGTTCATCAAGCCCGACGTTTCAACCCTGTGCATTGGCCAGGCTGCCAGCATGGGCGCTTTGCTGCTGACGGCGGGAGCGCCGGGCAAGCGCTACAGTCTGCCCAGTTCGCGCATGATGATTCACCAGCCGTTGGGTGGGTTTCAGGGACAGGCTTCAGATATCGAGATCCATGCCAGGGAAATTCTCTATCTGCGTCAGAAGCTTAACGAGATACTCGCGAAACATACCGGTCAGACAGTCAAGGCCATTGAAAAAGATACTGACCGGGATAACTTAATGAGTGCGGAGCAGTCGGTGAAGTATGGCCTGGTGGATAAAGTACTTGTCAATCGCACAGAAGTTGCGGCTTAATAAAGCCGTGAAACGCTTGACTATTGGGGATTAGGAAACAATGGCAAAAGACTCAGGCAGTGAAAAGTTGCTCTATTGTTCATTTTGCGGCAAGAGCCAGCACGAGGTGCGCAAGCTGATTGCAGGGCCTTCGGTTTTTATCTGCGATGAATGCGTGGATCTCTGCAACGACATCATCCGCGAGGAAATCCGCGGCGAACAGTCCACCAAGGGTGGGGCAGATGACTTGCCGGTACCGCAGGAAATCAATCAGATCCTGGATGAATATGTGATCGGCCAGGCGCAGGCCAAGCGCATTTTGTCGGTGGCGGTGTACAACCATTACAAGCGTTTGAAAAACCAGAACAAGAATGACGAGGTTGAGCTGGCCAAGAGCAATATCCTGTTGATCGGTCCGACGGGCTCGGGCAAGACTTTGCTGGCCCAAACCCTGGCACGCCTGCTCAATGTCCCGTTTGTCATGGCGGATGCCACCACACTGACCGAAGCCGGTTATGTCGGTGAGGACGTCGAAAACATTATTCAGAAATTGCTGCAAAAATGTGATTACGACATCGAGAAGGCGCAGCGCGGTATTGTCTACATTGATGAAATCGACAAGATTTCGCGCAAGTCGGACAATCCGTCCATTACCCGTGATGTATCGGGCGAAGGCGTGCAGCAGGCCCTGCTGAAGCTGATCGAGGGGACCGTTGCTTCGATACCGCCGCAAGGTGGCCGCCAACATCCCAATCAGGAATTTGTGCAGGTGGACACCACCAACATCCTGTTTGTCTGTGGCGGGGCTTTCAGCGGACTGGAAAAGGTGATCAGTAACCGTTCCGAAAAAGGCGGTATTGGTTTTGGCGCCGAAGTGAAGAGCAAGGATAACAGCAAGGATATCGGTGAAGTGTTGCGCGAAGTGGAGCCTGAGGATCTGATCAAGTTTGGCTTGATTCCGGAGTTCGTTGGCCGTTTGCCTGTAGTCGCAACGCTTGAGGAGCTGGATGAATCTGCCATGATTCGTATCCTGACCGAACCCAAAAACGCGCTTACCAAGCAATATCAGAAATTGTTTGACATGGAAGGCGTGGAGCTCGAGTTCCGTGACGGCGCGCTGGATGCCATTGCCAAAAAGGCATTGGCCCGCAAAACGGGTGCACGTGGATTGCGCTCCATTCTGGAGCACGCACTGCTTGACACCATGTATGATTTGCCATCCATGTCCAACGTCAGCAAGGTTGTAGTGGATGATGGTGTGGTCAATGGCGCAAGCAAACCACTCATGATTTACGCAGATCAACCTCAGGCTGCCTGATTGATGTTGTCCGGAAGCGCGCTTGTGCTTCCGGAATTTCCCTTTGCCATACCCCCGGCTTGCTGTGGTTTATTTTCCTGTTCAGCTTGAAATTTCCGGACCTCTCCTTAATTATTAAACAATCTGGCATTTATTAAGGCGCATATTCCATGTCGTTACAAACGCACGAACCGCTCTCCAGCACCGTAAAACTACCCTTGTTGCCTCTGCGCGACGTGGTAGTGTTTCCGCACATGGTGATTCCCCTCTTCGTGGGCCGGCCAAAATCCATCAAGGCGCTTGAGGCAGCCATGGAATCGGGCAAGCATATCCTGCTGGTGGCGCAGAAATCAGCAGCCAAGGATGAGCCGACCCTGGACGATCTGTACAGCATCGGTAGTGTTGCCAGCATATTGCAGATGCTGAAACTGCCCGATGGCACAGTCAAGGTGCTGGTGGAAGGCAATCAGCGCGCCGAAGTGACCGAGTTTTTCGACGATGACGCCTATTTTTCTGCCCAGGCTGACGTGGTTCCGGCTCCTCCTGAAAACGATAATGAAACCGAAGCGATGATGCGCAGTGTTTTTGCCCAGTTTGATCAATACGTCAAGCTGAACAAGAAAATCCCGCCCGAGATCCTGACTTCCCTGGCCAGCATTGATGAGGCCGGTCGCCTGGCTGACACCATTGCCGCACATCTGCCCCTGAAGCTGGAACAGAAGCAGCATGTGCTGGAAATGTTCCCGGTGCGCGAGCGTCTGGAGCACCTGCTGGGCCAGCTGGATTCCGAAATCGATATCCTTCAGGTCGAAAAGCGCATCCGTGGCCGGGTCAAACGCCAGATGGAAAAGAGCCAGCGCGAGTATTACCTCAACGAACAGGTCAAGGCGATCCAGAAAGAACTGGGTGATCTGGATGAGGGCGCTGACCTGGACGAGCTGGAGAAAAAAATCAAGGCTGCGCAGATGCCAAAGGAAGCCAAGGCCAAGGCGGATGCGGAACTCAAAAAACTCAAGCTGATGTCGCCGATGTCGGCCGAGGCAACGGTAGTACGCAATTACATTGATGTTCTGGTCGGATTGCCGTGGAAGAAGAAAACCAAGATCAGCAAGGATCTGGCCGCTGCCGAAGCAGTTCTGGAAGAAGATCATTACGGCCTGGAGAAGGTGAAGGAACGGATTGTCGAGTATCTTGCCGTGCAGCAGCGCGTGGACAAGCTCAAGGCGCCGATTCTGTGCCTGGTCGGGCCTCCTGGCGTGGGCAAGACCTCGCTCGGTCAGTCCATCGCCCGCGCGACCAACCGCAAGTTTGTGCGCATGGCTCTGGGTGGCGTACGCGACGAGTCCGAGATTCGCGGCCACCGTCGCACCTATATCGGCTCCATGCCGGGCAAGATATTGCAAAGCATGAGCAAGGTGGCGGTGCGCAATCCGCTGTTCCTGCTGGATGAAGTCGACAAGATGGGCATGGATTTCCGGGGCGATCCCTCGTCTGCGCTGCTGGAAGTGCTCGACCCGGAGCAGAACCATACGTTTGTCGACCATTACGTCGAAGTGGAGTACGACCTCTCCGATGTGATGTTTGTCGCTACTTCCAATACCATGAACATTCCGGCACCTTTGCTGGATCGCATGGAAGTGATCCGTCTTTCCGGCTATACCGAAGACGAGAAGGTCAATATCGCCATGCGCTATCTGCTGACCAAGCAGCTCAAGACGCATGGGCTGAAGGACACGGAAATCAGCGTTCCGGAAAGCGCGGTCCGGGACAGCGTGCGCTACTACACGCGTGAGGCTGGTGTGCGCAGTCTGGAACGGGAGATTGCCAAAATCTGCCGCAAGGTGGTGAAGGAGTTGCTGCTCAAGAATGGTGGCAAGAAAGTATCCATTACCACGCGCAACCTCGACAAATATCTTGGTGTGCAGCGCTTTACCTTTGGCGTGGCGGAGCAGCATAACCAGATTGGGCAAGTGACCGGGCTGGCGTGGACCGAAGTGGGCGGTGAACTGCTGACCATCGAAGGGGTGGCCCTGCCTGGAAAAGGCAAGATGACAACCACCGGCAAGCTGGGCGAGGTGATGCAGGAATCCATTCAGGCGGCTCTTTCCGTGGTGCGCAGCCGCGCCCGTTCCTTGGGCATCGCGGAAGATTTCTACCAGAAAAACGATATCCATATCCACCTGCCGGAAGGCGCGACGCCCAAGGACGGGCCGAGCGCAGGTATAGCGCTGACTACGGCGATGGTTTCCATTCTGGCCGGTATTCCAGTGAGGGCGGATGTGGCGATGACCGGTGAAATTACTCTGCGTGGCGAGGTTTTGCCTATCGGGGGGCTGAAAGAGAAGTTGCTGGCGGCACACCGTGGCGGCATTAAGACTGTCCTGATCCCGCAGGAGAACGTCAAGGATCTGGTGGAAATCCCTGACAACATCAAGGGTAAGCTGGAAATTCATCCGGTCAAATGGATAGATCAAGTCCTTGATATTGCACTGGAAAGAAAGCCAGAGGCGCTGCCGGAGAAGATGGAGGAGGTTACGCCGCTTCCGGCTGTTGCAGAGGAAGCGTCGGTCTCCGCTGCAATCAAACATTAAATTATTTGACATGAAACTTCGTAGAACCGCTTGACACAAGGTTTTGCGGCTTGATATAAAGCGGTTGCTGGACTGTTTGTAACATCAACCAAACTGAAAGGGGACTACACGTGAACAAATCTGAGCTGATTGACGCGATCGCTAAAGATGCTGACATGTCCAAGGCTGCTGCTGGCCGCGCTCTGGATGCTGCTGTTGCTGCTGTAAAGGGTGCCATGAAAAAAGGCGATATGGTGACCCTGGTTGGTTTCGGTACCTTCTACGTAGGTAAGCGTGCTGCGCGTAACGGACGCAATCCGCGCACCGGCGCCACCATCAAGATCAAGGCTGCCAAGACTCCTAAATTTAGGGCTGGTAAAGCGCTCAAGGATGCTGTAAACTAGCGGCTCTTTGATTTTGAGAGGTTTCAAAACCTCAAGTTGAAAATCATAGGGTGCTTAGCTCAGTTGGCAGAGCGTCGCCCTTACAAGGCGAATGTCGGCGGTTCGACCCCGTCAGCACCCACCAGTTGTATTTAAGGTTTATGGAGTGGTAGTTCAGTTGGTTAGAATACCGGCCTGTCACGCCGGGGGTCGCGGGTTCGAGTCCCGTCCACTCCGCCAAACAAGGGTGAACTTCGGTTCACCCTTTTTTCTTTCTTGCAGCCAAATCAAACCGGCTTCGTCCAATCGGGAAGCCGTTTACGGGTTAAAACTATGCTAGAAGTCATTCGCGAACATGCTCAAGGCAAAATTGCCAAAGCCATTCTGGTCCTGATTACCATTCCCTTCGCTTTATGGGGTGTTGATTCCTATATGACGGGCGGCGGTGGCGGCCAGGTGGTCGCCAAGGTGGGCGGGCAGGAAATTTCGCAAAATGAATTTTCCCAGGCGCTGAGGGACCAGCAAGAGCAGATGCGCACTGCGCTGGGCAAGAGCTTTGACCCTGCGATGATGGATAATCCGGAGATACGCAAATCGGTCCTGGATGGATTGGTCAATCAGCGTGTCATGCTGGCTGATGCAACACAGGATGGTCTGGCTGTTACCGATGCCCAGCTTGCCAGATTTATCGCCGGGATTGAGGCTTTCCAGGAAAACGGAACCTTTTCCAATGCGCGTTACGAGTCGGTGTTGCGTCAGCAAAACATGACTGTCGGCATGTTCGAACATCGCCTGCGTCAGGATCTACTGTTGCAGACGGCTCAGGCAGGCGTGATTCGCAATGCGTTTATCCCAAAAACGGTTGCGGAGAATCTGGTGCGTATCAACGAGCAACAACGTGAAACGAGTCAGGCGCTAATCCAGATCGAGCAGTTCATGCCTCAAGCCAGAATCGAAGCGACAGCAATCAAGGATTATTATGAAAAAAATCGGGATGAATTCAAGCTCCCTGAACAGGCTCGCCTCGAATATGTTGTGCTGTCGGCAGAAAATCTGGTAGCGCAGCTTACTGTGAGTGAAGAAGAAATTGCAGCCTATTACAAGGAGCATGCAAGCCAATTTGGGCAGATGGAAGAGCGTCAGGCCAGCCATATACTGATTGGTATGGCTGCAACAGCCAGCGCCGCTGAAAAAACCGCTGCGCTGGAAAAGGCGCGCAAGGTTTTGCAGGAAGCCAAACAGAATCCGGATAATTTTGCGCAGCTGGCCAAACAGTATTCGCAGGATACCGGCTCTGCGGCCCAAGGCGGTGACCTGGGTTATTTTGGCCGTGGTGCGATGGTCAAGCCTTTCGACGACGCAACTTTCAATATGAAGGCGGGTGAAATCAGCGATCTGGTGCAATCGGATTTCGGCTATCACATTATCAAGCTGGCTGCGATCAAGCCCGCCCAATTGCGCTCGCTGCAAGATGTGCATGATGAAATCACCCAGGAATTAAAAAAACAGAAAGCCGGCAAGAAATTTGCCGAGAATGCCGAGAATTTCAGCAACCTGGTCTATGAGCAAGGGGATAGCCTCACACCGGTAGCTCAGCAACTCGGACTCAAGATCGGGCAGAGCGACTGGGTTACCCGGATGGCGAGCGAAACCCCGCTGCTCAACAATCCCAAGCTGTTGCAGGCTGTGTTTGCTGAGGAAGTGCTGAAGAACAAACGCAACACCGAAGCGATCGAGGTTGTGCCCAATACGCTGGTGGCAGCCCGCCTGCTGGAATATAAAGCCGCCAGCGTGAAACCACTGGAAGAAGTTGCTGCTGCGCTGGGCCAGCGCTTGCAGCGCCAGCAGGCTTCTGCATTGGCTGTGAAATGGGGCAAGGATGCTTTGGCCAAGTTGCAGCAGGGTAATACGCCAGATGGTTTGAACTGGAGCCCTGCGCAGCTTGTTAGCCGTTCCAGACCGGCTGATCTGGGGCCGGAGGTACTGAAGGAATCTTTCCGGGCAAAAGCTGACAAGCTGCCTGCTTACGCCGGTGTCGAAAACAAGCAGGGGGGCTACACCCTGATCAAGGTATCAAAGCTGATTGAGGCTGGCACACTGGAAGAAGGCCGCAGGCAGGCTTATGCGCAACGTTTTTCCAGCATGCTGGAGCGTGAATATGCTGCGGCTTACCTTGCTGGTCTTAAGCAAAAAACCAAAGTCGAGATCAGGAAGGACGCTCTGGAGAAGACTGAACGTTGATCTTCCGGGGTAACTCGAACAGGTTGAGAACCCCGGCCAGACCAACGAAGTTCAACGCGCAAGTGGCCTGCTCGCGGACTAGCGCTTTGGCATGGTAGGCAATACCCATGCCCGCCATGCCCAGCATAGGGAGATCATTGGCGCCGTCACCAATGGCGATGACTTGCTCGCGCCGCAGGCCCAGGGCAATTCTATACTCATCGAGAGCGCTCGCTTTCCCCGCCGCATCGATCAGTTTGCCGCTGATTTCCCCTGTAAAATGCCCGTCATAAATCCCGATCCGGTTGCAAACTACATTATCAAGCCCTAGCCTGGATTTAAGCCGCTCGGCAAAATATTCAAAACCGCTGGTGATAAGCACCGTTTTCAAGCCAAGCCGTTGCAATTCCTTTATCAAACATTCCGCTCCAGGATTAAGCCGAAGTTTCTGCTGGTAAACAGTTTCCAGCGCTGTCACAGGCAGGTTTTTTAGCAATGCAACGCGCTGGCGGAAGCTGGTTTCGAAGTCGATTTCGCCGCGCATGGCGCGTTCGGTGAGCGGGATGATCTGTTCACTGACGCCAGCAATAACTGCGAGTTCGTCGATAGTCTCAATATCGATGAGAGTGGAGTCCATGTCAAAAGCCACCAGCCCGAAGTGCGCAAGTTGACGGGCGTCAGGGACCAATGCGCAATCGAGTTGATGTTCGAGACAGAATTCATGCAGGGCAAGGCTTAGGCTTCCGCCATGAAAACGGAAGACTGGCTGATTCTCAATGCGGCTATGGCTGGTGCAGCAGGTGAGACGGGTCAGTTGATCGAGGAATGGAGTGGGGCCGGACACACCCTGAATGACGATGCTTTCACTCATGGCGTGTCCGTTGATCCCTAATTCAGGGCATGTGAAACCAGGCCATCCGCCAGCTTGGGCTCGAACCAGGTGGACTTGGGCGGCATGACTTCGTTGGCGTCGGCCACCGCCATCAGGTCTTCCATGCGCGTGGCAAACAGGGCGAACGCTACCGCCATTTCACCGCTATCGACGCGCTTTTCCAGTTCCGCCAGGCCGCGGATGCCGCCGACAAAGTCGATGCGCTTGTCGCGGCGCGGGTCGGCAATGCCCAGCACCGGCGCGATCAGGTTGTTCTGCAGCAGGCTGACATCGAGCCGCGCCACCGGGTCCTGCGCTGGGATCAGCTCCGGCTTGATGGCGAGGCGGTACCACTGGCCATCCAGATACATGCCGAACTCATTGGGTTGCGCCGGTTTCATCTGCCTGGCAGAGGTTGCAACGGAAAAGCGCTCGCCGATGCGCTGGAGAAAAGCCGCTTTGTCCAGGCCGTTCAGATCCTTGATCACACGGTTGTAGTCCATGATTTTCATCTGGTGGTGCGGGAAGATCACCGACAGGAAGTAGTTGTAGCTTTCCTCTCCGTTGTGGCCGGGATTGGCGGCCTTGCGTGCAGCGCATATGCGTGAGGCCGAGGCGGAGCGGTGATGGCCATCGGCGATGTAGATGGCGTGCATGGCGTCGAAAGCCTGGGTCAGTTTCGCGTTGATGCCGGCATCGTGCATCACCCAGATGGTGTGGCGGATGCCGTCGTCAGCGGTGACGTCGGCATCGGGCTGCCCCGCACTGGCCTGGGCGAGAATGGCGTCCACTTCGGGCGCAGCGGGGTAGGCCAGCAGCACCGGCCCGGTCTGGGCGTTGAGGGCGTCGATCTGGCGTACCGGTCGTCTTCCTTGTCGGGGCGCGTGAACTCGTGCTTGCGGATGCGGTTGGTGTCGTAGTCCGCCACCGCTGCCGCCGCCACCAGCCCGGTCTGGCTGTGTTCCCCCATGACCAGGCGGTA
>Ga0172380_10001424_pt1 | contig 41028 bp, 44 predicted proteins | sample Leawe162metaG_FD_119747 | JGI IMG/M metagenome (GOLD analysis project Ga0172380, IMG submission 119747) | Leachate microbial communities from a municipal landfill in Southern Ontario, Canada - Leachate well 162 metaG | ecosystem: Engineered > Solid waste > Landfill > Unclassified | place...
GCTTCTTCCGGCTTATAGAATCGTGTTATTTTTTCTTGTTTCAACTTTACTTCTCCTCCAAAGGGAACACTTTTTATTACAAAGAAACGAAATATATTTTAATCCCTAATAAATGTCAAGATTTCCGCTATGTAAATAAACAAGTTATCTCGTTTTTATTGAGTTACTTTATTCTTATATACTTTAGGGTTTTGTCAATCATGCGCTATTTTCTACTAAAATAAGAAAATTTTATTTTATATAAAGAATATTTATATTTATTTTTTGTATCAAATTTAATAGGAAGGAAAATATAATGACGAAAAAAAGTGATTACTTAAAAGATGTAATTCAGCATTTCGATATTAAAGAACATAATGTTGTGCCTTTAGTTGATGCTATGGAAAAAATGGCTTTCAGTGCCCGCGACTTAAATCGTGCTGCTAAAATTTATGATATGATGCTCAAAGACAAAGAATGCGCCGTTATACTTACACTTGCAGGTAGTATCTTTAGTGCAGGTCTTAAAAAAATTGTTCATGATCTTATTGAAAATAAAATGGTTGACGCTGTTGTATCTACCGGTGCTTTAATGGTTGACCAAGATTTTTTTGAAGCTCTAGGGTTTAAACATTATATCGGAACTCCATTCGTTGATGATAACGTTATGCGTGATCTTCATATAGATAGAATCTATGATACCTTTATAGATGAAGATGAACTTAGAATTTGCGATGATACCACTGAAAAGATTTTTAATAGCTTAGAACCCCGTCCATATTCTTCACGAGAAATCCTATGGCATTTTGGTAAATATCTTGAAGAGAATGGTGGTCCTAAAGTTGACGATTCTGTAATTTATGCCGCATATAAAAATAATGTTCCTCTTTTTGTACCTGCATTTTCTGATTGCTCAGCCGGATTCGGCATCGTTGTTCATCAACATAATAATCCCGATAAACATGTTTCTTTCGATTCAGGAAAAGATTTTCTTGAATTAACTCAAATTAAACTTCACAATAAAGAAACAGGTATTTTTATGATCGGTGGTGGTGTTCCTAAAAACTTCACTCAAGATATAGTTGTTGCAGCTGAAATTTTAACAGATGATGCTCCTATGCATAAATACGCTATTCAAATTACAGTAGCTGACGTTAGAGATGGTGCTCTTTCAAGCTCCACTCTTAAAGAAGCTTCTTCTTGGGGTAAGGTAGAAACAACCTATGAGCAGATGGTCTATTCCGAAGCAACTCTCGCTATGCCATTAATTGCAGGTTATGCTTATCATAAAGGTTCTTGGAAGGAAAGAGAATTTAAGGAACTACAAAAACTCTTTACGAAATAAAAATGATCCGTTTAACCGTTATAATTTGGAATTAGTGATTCTAGTAATAATATAATGAATGGTTAGTTTCTGAGTCTAATAATTATACTTAATACCGGATTTAGAGCAGAAAAGGTCGGATTTTTGCTACTTAAACAAAGCCCCGTTCATAGAACGGGGCTTATTTTTTACAGACTCGTACGTTTAGTTTTTCATAACCAGCTTGAAAGCCCTCGATTTCTCAACCGATTAATATCACTTTAGCATCTGTCTGTTCTGCTAATTTTTTTAACTAAATTACTAGAATCAATTAGCAATGTAATAGTTATTATCATAAAAATATATCGTACTTGTACGAAAAATTTTCACTTTTTGACGATTTATTATTAAAAAACCGGAGTTTACTCCGGTTTTTTAATATAATATTTTGTATATTCTTTGATACCTCTTTTATAGATGCCTCTATCATTTTAATAATTTAACCACTTTAGAGGCAATATTTGTCGCTATTTCATTAGAATCATTTTCTTAGAAATTTGTACTCCTTCTGCTTGCACAGAATAAACATAAATTCCGCTCGCTAGTCCATTACCAAAATTATCTTTACCATCCCACCTCACACTATAAACACCTGATTCCATCTCCTTATTTACTAATGTAGCTACTTCTTTACCGAGTATGTCATATACTTTCATCGATACATTTCCACTGTTTGGTAATGAAAATCTGATTGTAGTTTCAGGATTAAATGGATTTGGATAGTTCTGTTCCAATGCAAAAGTTTCTGGTAACAACTCCAATATTTCTTCTTTTACATCTGTTACACCTGTGCTAACATATGCTTTTATCAAATAGGTATAAATTTTATCATCACCTGCGGTTGAATGATACCAAGTGTTACCTGCAGTTCCATTTGTATAAGTAGCACTTGTATAGCTAATCGCATTAGGTGGAATTGGTGATGCAGTAACCATCACTCTATTTGCTCCTGTGCCATTCCCGTTATATTCTCCCAGAACTGGAAGCATAACTACAAAACTCTTTGAAGCATCTATATTCTTTGATCTTAGATCAACCTTAAACCAATTCGTCCACGGAATCGGATAAGGACTTTCAGGACGAGTAGTTGGATTAATGGAAAAAGTAGCTAATTGACCCTTAGAAACATTGGGTCTAAGAACACCGCTATAATTTGATATAACTCCTCTTATAGTCCCTGTCTGTCTTAAAGCAAGTTTTACAGAATCTAATCTCGCACCTGGAATACCCGGAAATACTACGGCTACGGAATCACCATCAGCTAATGGCAAAACACCTGTCGGCTCTGTATCATCATAAGAGAATGGAAAAACAGTATTCGAAACATCGCCTTCAACATTTAACCCAAATGAAAATGGACCAGGATTGCCTATTGTCGCTGCTCTATTTGTTATTCTCATAACTGCTAAAATTAATTCATTCTGGTTTGAATTAAGTGTAACCTTTTGCCCTTCAATTGCAGGTACATCCTCGATCTCAACATTATTCGGACCTATTTTTATTGCCTTTAACATTAATGCATTAGTACCCATTTTATCGAAAGATACGGTATAACTTTTTGAGCCGACAAAACGATAATATTCTACTCCAAAATTATATACTGAACCTTCTAATCTTCCTGTTTTTGAATTAAGGAAATTGAATTTACGCGGAATAGCTAAGTCATTATATTTACTGCTATATGCATAACCATACTTATTATTTACATTATACTTATTAGCAACGTTTGCAATGAAGAAATCTTGAACTATATCATAAAACCTTCTCGACGACCCCAATCTACTTAAAGCAAGATCCATTGCACCTTCGGCAAATTGTCTTGTCTCAAGGAATTTTTTGAAAAATTCTGCACCAAATTGTTCATATAGATAAAGTGCGAACCGTGCTCCTCTTGAATAATCTGTTAAAACTATACTATTAGCACCATCACTTCTCCAATCTAACAAGTAATGGTTCGGTTCTCCGGCATAGCGATACTGAGAATAAATTGGAAATCCATTTATAAATTCCGCACCGAGTGAAAATGCTTCATTAAAAAAAGTTTCTTGTCTCTGATAATAGTTGTAATGAATCATATGCTGAAATTCATGTGCTAGTGTGGAACTTGCATTTTCCTGGTCTTGCTCTTTTGTTAAGTCCCAAGGATTTGCATCAATATAGAATATCTCTGCCTCATTGCTAGAAGCAAATTGAGCTTTAGTATATTGATCGCCACTGAAAAAATATCCGGCAACAAATCCGCCTGAACCAGTATATCCATCTTTTATATCTAATAAAAGAATAACAATTCTAGGATCATTATCTCTGTCCGGTGGGGCTCCAAATGTTTCTACATCATTCTGATATATACCTTTTCCGTTATTCGCAGGAACTTTATTATCGAATGCTTCAATAAATGCATTTATTGATGATTGATTTACTCTACTGCCCCATTGTGCATCTTCAACAAAGATATAGCAATTCTGACCTATGCCTCTGCATGTTGCAGGAACTTTATAATATGAATCATCTGTATGATTAATTGCGAACCATTCTTTTTGGCTTCCAACTGCAAAACCCCATCCATCTGCATTCGTACTGCTCTGAATTTTATTCAATTCAGGATGTTTTAATAAATTCGCCTCGATTGCATCGATTAATTTATCTAATTTAAAATTTACATCAACTTTGTATTTATTTTCAGTCGATTGATAACCATTTTCTGAAGTTAGATTTACGTTTAATTTCTGCGCTGATATAGATACAGTAAATAGAAATATAATTGCTATAAATATTCTACTTTTCATTTAATCCCCTTTTCATTGTCTAATTTCTCTGCTTGTTCTACAACTAAAATTTTACCGTCAGGTCCATCTCTAAAAGTACCCAATGTAACTGCATATTTTACACCCTGATTATTAAGCAGTTCCGAAACAATCTCTTCACTTCCTTCAATAATAAAGATAGTTCCGTCATCTAATTTAAGTGCAGGTTTAGTGAATGGATCATTACCAATTACAACGACCATTCCTTTCAATGTTTCTTTATCTCCGCAATTGCATGAACATCCTGTACTAACAAATACTATAACAGAGAGGAATATAAGAGCAAGAATAATTTTTCTCATATTGAGTCCTGATTTTTATAAGGTAAGATAATTTTTTGAAATATAATATGTAAAGTATAATTTTATCCCTTAACTATCAAAAATGATAATCAATTGTAATAAATTTTAGTTTGATGAATTGTTACTTGGTGCAACATCAAATAGTGAGAATACATTATCTTCAGTTCCCAGTAAGTCTTGTAAAGTCAAATGGACTAAAACATTATCAACAGAATCCTGAATAATTTTCCATAAAGAACGAACCGAGCACTCGGTAGTGTTCGTGCATATCTCATTCATTCCGGTATGACTTTGGCAAAAAGAATCATCATATAATCTCCCGCCGAGCACATTGAGTACATCTATTATTCTTATTTTTTCGGGAGAAGCCGAAAGAGTATATCCTCCTAATTGCCCTCTCTCACTATCAAGGAAACCACCTAATCTTAAAACGCGTAATATTTTCCCAACATTATGCTGAGAAATCCCTTCGTAGTTGCTTATTTCAGGAATGGTAAGCGATTTCTTCACTTTGAAATACTTACCAATCCTGATTAAACACCTTAAACCATATTCTTCTTGTGCACTAAATTTCATTCTTCATTCAATGGAATTTTTGATCCGCATGAAATAAAATATTCTAGTTTAGCATATTTTTCCGGCGAAATTGAAGGTCCAACACCCTTGCAAAATTTGTCATATTCAGCTACCAAGTCTGCAGAAATCTCTTCAGCACTTCTTCCCTCTATCCCATATCTAGGCATTAGGAAAATCGGTTCGCCATCTTTGAATAATGCTATAAACGGCGAAGATGGAGCAACACCCGTAAGATATTTTTCGCGAAATAAATCTAATGAATCTCTATCCTGACCTGCGAATATTGTAGCCAATTTATCTGGAATAATTGCGTTTTGTAATGATAATGCAACCCCCGGTCGAGCAGAGCCAGCCGCACAACCACATACTGAATTGATCAGAACCAAAACTGTTTCATTACTTTTTGGTGCTAAGATATCCGATACCATTTGCGGTGTAGTTAATTCCTTAAACCCAACATATAATAACTCGTCACGCATCGGCTGTACTGCCTCCGGATCATATATTGGTGGTTTTATATTTATATTGTACATTTTTTTTCCTTTCTAATGTTTTATAAAAATCCTAATTCGAGTTTGGCTTCTTCGCTCATCATATCCATATTCCATGTCGGTTCGAAAACCAAATCTATATACACATCCTTAATATCTTTTACAGTTTTCACCTTTGATTTTACTTCTGCGGGGAGACTTTCTGCCACCGGACATGCAGGCGAAGTTAATGTCATTTTTATATATGTGTTCCCTTCATCATCTATTTTAATTTCATATATTAAACCTAATTCATAAATATCAACCGGTATCTCAGGATCAAAGACTGTTTTAAGACGATATATTATATCCTGTTCAATTTTCCCTTTATCTATCATTTCAGCTTTCCTTATACAAACATTCTTTTTACTTTTAGTAAACTCTGAACTAATTTATCCACTTCCTCTTTCGTATTATAAAATGCGAAAGAAGCTCTTGCTGTCGCTGGCAATTTAAATCTATCCATTAATGGCTGGGTACAATGATGACCGGTTCTTATTGCAATTCCATCTGTATCGATTATTGTCCCTATATCATAAGGATGTATCCCTTCGATTACGAAGGAAATTACAGATGCTTTCTTCTTTGCATTACCAATTATTTTAAGTCCATCAATTTCATTCAATGAATTTGTAGCATATTCTAAAAGTTCATTCTCATATCTAGTTAGCTCATCTCTATCAAATTGATTAATGTAATCGATTGCAGTGCCGAACCCGATTGAGCCTGCAATATTTGGTGTACCCGCTTCAAATTTATGTGGAATATCATCATAGGTAGTTTTCTCAAATGTAACAGTTCGGATCATATCGCCTCCGCCTTGATATGGCGGCAGCATCTCTAACATCTCGGTCTTACCGTATAAAACCCCTATTCCCGTAGGTCCAAATGCCTTATGACCCGATAATGCATAAAAATCACAATCTAAATCTTGCACATCTATTTTCATGTGTGGAGCGGATTGTGCACCATCGATAAATACCGGAATGTTTCTTCGATGCGCTAAAGTAATTATCTCTTTTACAGGATTGATTGTTCCTAATGCATTAGATATATGAACAACCGAAATGAATTTTGTTCTATCATTAAGCATTAATTTAAATGCTTCCATATCTAATTCACCATCATCGGTAATTGGTATTACTTTTAATTTTATTTTATCATGCTCAACTAAAAATTGCCAAGGGACAATATTGGCGTGATGTTCCATATGAGAGATAATTACTTCATCGCCCTCTCTGAAATAATTTGCTCTTGATAAGGATGCCGCCACTAAATTGATTGCCTCCGTTGTCCCTTTAACAAAAATTAATTCTGAAGAACTTAGTGCATTCAAAAACTCTTTCCCTTTTAAACGTGCGTTTTCATACGATTCAGTAGCAATCTCACTCAAGAAATAAAGTCCTCTATGTATATTCGCATTCTCAAATGAATAATATTTATTGATGCTGTCTATTACGCATTGCGGTTTTTGGGATGTCGCAGCATTATCTAAATAAACTAACTGCTTCCCATTAACTGTGCGCTTCAATATCGGAAAATCATTTCGAATCTCATCGAGATTAAATCTTCGCGCTTCTATTATTGCCGATGCTTGCTTAATCAAAATTCATCCGGTTTAATTATTTTTTACTTCCACTCTATTTAAATGCTCGAATACTAAGTGGTTTATCTGTTCCCTTAATTCATCAATCTTAATTTTTTCAATTACATCTGCAGCAAATGCGCGAATCAACATTGATTTTGCAATATCCTTAGGAATGCCTCTTGACTTAATATAAAATTCGGAATTTTCATCAAGCTGTCCCACCGCTGCACCATGGCTACATTTTACATCATCAGCAAAAATCTCAAGCTGTGGTTTGGTATCAATTATTGCATTCTTAGATAATAAAACAGCTTTATTCGATTGGTATGCATTCGTCTTTTGTGCATCACGCCTTACCATTATTTTTCCGTTGAATACTCCGCGAGATTTACCATCAAGAATTCCTTTATATAATTCGTTACTCATACAATTCGGTTTTGCATGATCTACAAATGTATGATTATCAACATGCTGCTCCTTATGTGCTAAATACAATCCATAAAAATGACTTTCGATATTTTCGTCATTCAAACAAGTATTAATGTCATTCCTTGTTATACTTCCACCAAACGTAAAATTGTAATGATTGAATAAACTATTAGCTTCCTGATATGCTTGAACTTTTTCTACATGGTAAGAATTTTCTTCTTCAAGCTGAATTTTATAAAAATCAACTATTGAATTTTTACCTGCATAAACTTCTGTTACGATATTTGTTAAATATTCTTTTCCTTTTATACCATGATAATTGGCGATGATAGTTGCTTGCGAATTTTCTTCGGCGATTATTAGATTCTTAGGTACCGATAAAACATTTTCGTTGCTATCACCATTTAAGTAAAGTATCTGAATTGGCTTATCAACTACTTTCCCCTTAGGTACAAATACCACCAACCCATTAGTAGAAAGTGTATTATTTAATTCGTTAAATCCATTATCAATAGCGGAATATTTATTTAAATGATTTGCAAGAATTTCAGAATTATTTTTTTGAAAATTAGTGAGACTATCTACTATTATTCCACTTTCTAATCCGGTCAAATCTGATAATTCATTTACAAAAATTCCATTAATAAATACTACTTTGTAATAATCAAAATCTTTGAAAAAATAATCATTCAATGGTAAGGAAAGATAATTTTCATAACCTAAAGAGGTGCCTAAAACATAATTGTTTTTGAGTATTGGAGCTACATTTGTGTATTTCCAATCCTCATTTTTCATTGTAGGCAGATTAAAATCACTAAGCTCAATCACATTTAATAAATCATTTCCCATTAGACATTCTCTTCAATTAGTTCATCATTTTTTATCCAATCATATCCCTTTTCTTCTAGTTCAAGAGCTAATTCTTTCCCACCCGATTTGATTATTCTCCCTTGTGAAAGCACGTGTACATAATCAGGAACTATATAATTAAGCAGTCTTTGATAGTGAGTTACCAATAGCACAGCATTATCTTTATTCTTAAATACATTTACTCCGCTAGAAACAATCTTCAAAGCATCGATATCTAATCCTGAATCAGTTTCATCAAGAAGAGCTAATTTAGGTTGTAGCATAAGCATTTGAAGAATCTCGTTTCTTTTCTTCTCTCCACCAGAAAATCCCACATTCACGGAACGGCTAATAAACTGTGGGTCCATTCCGAGCACACCTGATTTTTCTTTTAAAAGTTCTAGAAATTCTTTTGGAGTTGCTTCTGGTTTTCCATGATATTTTCTTACTTCATTTAATGCAGTTTTTAGAAACGTAGCATTACTAATTCCCGGAATTTCAATTGGATATTGAAATGCTAGAAATATACCTTCTCTTGCTCTATCTTCAGGTGCTAATTCCACTAAATCTTTTCCTTCAAAATAAATTTCGCCGCTTGTTACTTCATATCCGCCATTACCTGCTAGTACATTCGCAAGAGTGCTTTTTCCTGATCCGTTCGGTCCCATTATAGCATGAACTTCACCCGCTTTAATTTCCAGATTAATCCCTTTTAATATTTCCTTACCTTCAACGTTCGCTTTTAGATTTTTTATTACTAACATTTTTTCCTCTTATTTTTCAATTTTTTTTTAATTAACCGACTGAACTTTCCAGACTGATTGCCAATAATTTTTGAGCTTCAACGGCAAACTCCATCGGAAGGTTATTAAATACTTCTTTACAGAATCCATTTACTATCATATTTACAGCATCTTCGGATGATATTCCTCTTTGATTCAAATAGAATATTTGATCCTCGCCAACTTTAGAAGTAGTTGCTTCATGCTCTACTCTTGCTGTATTGTTTTCAATCTCAATATATGGAAATGTATGCGCTCCACATTTTTCTCCCATTAACATCGAATCGCATTGCGTAAAGTTCCTTGCATTATCGGCTTTCTTACCAACTTTTACTAAACCTCTATATGAATTATTGCTCTTCCCTGCCGAGATTCCTTTTGAAATAATTGTGCTCGAAGTGTTCTTTCCTAGATGAATCATCTTACTTCCGGTATCTGCCTGCTGATAATTATTTGTTACCGCTACTGAGTAAAATTCTCCAACCGAATAATCACCCTGCAAAATACAACTAGGGTATTTCCATGTTACAGCAGAACCTGTTTCCACTTGTGTCCATGAAACCTTTGAATGATTTCCACGACATGCAGCTCTCTTAGTTACAAAATTATATATGCCGCCTTTCCCTTCGCTATTTCCCGGATACCAGTTCTGCACTGTTGAATATTTTATCTCAGCATTTTCCAATATCACTAGTTCGACTACCGCAGCATGCAATTGATTTGTATCTCGTATGGGAGCTGTGCATCCTTCTAAGTAACTAACGTAAGAATTATCTTCTGCAATAATTAATGTTCTTTCAAACTGTCCGGTCTCTTCATTATTAATTCTGAAATATGTCGATAATTCCATTGGACATCTCACACCTTTTGGTATGTATACAAAAGACCCATCACTAAAAACCGCAGCATTAAGCGCAGCATAATAATTATCTGTATAAGGGACAACCGAACCAAGATATTTTTTCACTAATTCAGGATGTTCTTTTAATGCGTCCGAAACTGAAGAAAAAATTACTCCTTTTTCTTTTAAAGTTTCTTTGAAGGTTGTTGCCACAGATACCGAGTCGAAAACTGCATCCACTGCCACACCGGAAAGAATTTTCTGCTCCTCTAATGGAATTCCTAATTTCTCAAATGTTTTTAATAATTCAGGATCCACTTCATCTAAACTCTCTAATTGCGGTTTCCTCTTTGGTGCTGAATAATATATAATATCCTGAAAATCGATCTTTGGATATGTTACATTAGGCCATTCTGGCTCTTCCATCTTTTGCCAATGCCTAAAAGCTTTGAGTCTCCATTCTGTCATCCATTCTGGTTCTTCTTTTTTCATCGAAATGAAACGGACTATCTCTTCATTTAATCCCTTTGGAGCTGTATCTGATTCTATATCTGTTATAAATCCCCATTTGTACTCATTTTTCGTTACATCATTGAGCAACTGCATATCTTCTGATACTTCATCTTTCTCTTTAAGACTATCGGTCTTAATTTCTTCCATAGCTTCCCTTTTCTTTTTTATATATGTAAAATTATTGAATCTTGATAAAAAAGTCAAGATTATAACCGTAATTCTATATTAATCTATTAGATTGATAAATTATCTCGTTCTATTGCCAAGTATCTCAAATAAAATCACACCTGTGGCAACGGAGACATTTAAGGAATCAAAATTCCCAGGCATATCAATTCTTATTAAATGATCGCAATTTTCGGCTACAAGTCTTCTAATCCCTTTTTCTTCATTTCCCATTATTAGTGCAATAGGAGATTTATAATCTACCGTTCTGTAATCTTTAGAATCTTTGCCAAGAGTAGAACCTACAACCCAAAACCCACTTTTTTTAAGTTTTTCAATTGCGTTGACAAGATTTGAGACTTTTGCAATTTTAAGATGTGATACAGCACCGGCTGATGTTTTTTCTACTGTCTCATTTATTGGTGCACTATTATTTATAGTTGTAATTACACCATCAACTCCCGCACATGCCGCACTCCTAAGAATCGCTCCAAGATTATGTGTATCCTGAATAGAATCTAGCATTACAATCAACGGATTTTTTTTTTCTTTAGATGAGTTAATTAAATCTTCAACTTCATAATATCTATTTTCTGCCGCGATGGCATAAACACCTTGTGTAGTTGGGTTTGAAGAAGACGCCTGGAATTTTTGTAAACTAGCTTGACTAACTTTTATACCCAGTTTCTTTGCTTCGGCAAATATCTTATCTATTACTTCTCCACGTTGACCAAATGCAACATAAATTTGCTCTATCTCTTTCCCTGAAAGAATTGCCTCAAGAACCGGCTTACGACCATAAATTTTTTGCATCTTTAATTAACTTCCCTAAATGAAAACTCTTTCTTTGCTATTTCAAAATCACAGAAAAAACGATTATTTTTCTTCTTTGGAATTGATTTTTCTTTTAGAACTAATTCCTTATTCAATACATTTGCATAAAAATGAGCCGAATTTATCGCTCCATCTTTTTTTAATACATTTATCTTAAAATCACCGTTGAGTTCATCAAATTTTATTTCTGTTCTTGCCGGCATTACCCGCGGAATTATATTTGTTTTTGCTTTTAATCCCATTAATACAATATAAAACTCGCCATTTTCTTTAAAAGTTTCTACTGAAATTTCGTAAGCAAAACTTGTAAATTCAGTTATGGTTTCTATTGCAAAAATTAAGAATTGTTTTTTAAGGATAGGTTCGTATCTAAAAAATCCCTTTACTAAATAATCTTTTTTATCGGGCTTCTTTGTTGGAATGGTGTCCAAAGCAGATATCCCCTTCTTTTCTCTTGCCCTTGGTAATCTCGGAATATCTGTTGGCTTCTTTAGAGGCATTCTATTCTCTTATTTTCTTTATCAAACCTTGCATATCAGAAGTCTTAAATAAGAATTGATTACCCTCCGACATATCCTTTAATAAATAATCACCACTTTTATATTCATCCCCTCCAATAAAAAGAGTGAATCGTGAATTATATTTATTGGCTTCTCTCATCTGCGCTTTAATGCTTCGCATAAGATAATCGGAATCTACTCTTAATCCATTACGCCTTAATTCAAGCATTGCTTTAAAGGTATCGTTTCTTAGTTCCGAATCAAGTAATATCATATATACATCAAGCGGTTCTTCTTTTATTTCAAAAACATTTTCATTTTTACAAGCTAGTAATAATCTTTCTATACCTGCAGCAAAACCTACACCCGGAACCGGTTTGCCCCCAAGTTGTTCAATTAGTCCATCGTATCTGCCGCCTCCGCATAATGCACTTTGCGAACCAACACTCCCGCTTACAATTTCAAAAGTTGTATGACAGTAATAATCCAGACCGCGAACTAATTTCGGATCAACTTCAAAAGGAACATTTGAATTTTCCAAAACCTTTTTTACTGTATTAAAATGTTGAAGACTCGCATCATCTAAATACTCAATTAATAAAGGAGCATCTTTCATTATTGACTGATCTCTATCATCTTTACTATCAAATATCCGTAAAATATTTATATCAAATCTTTTTCTGCTCTCTTCGGAAAGATTATTAAAATGTGGATTCAAATACTCTTTAAGTTTTGCCTTATATATTTCGCGCGATTCAGTAACTCCGAGTGAATTTATTTTCACTTTTAGATTAGTCAATCCGAGCTTAGCAAAAATATCATATGCAATTATTATCATCTCTGCATCAAGAAGCGGACTTTGACTTCCGAGCACTTCAGCTCCAAACTGATGAAACTGTCTGAACCTCCCTGCTTGCGGTCTTTCCTGCCTAAACATTGGAGATATATAATATAATTTATTTAGGCTTTGCTTCTTGTCTAATGAATGCTCTATAAAAGCACGGGCAACCGATGCCGTCATCTCTGGTTTTAATGTAAGACTTACTCCGCTTCTATCGATAAATGAATACATTTCCTTACTTACTATATCTGTCGCATCCCCTATTCCGCGTGAAAAAAGTGATGTCTCTTCAAATATTGGTGTACGAATCTCTTTATAATTGTAAAAACTCATTATTCCATTTACAAGTTTCTCTAATTCTCGCCATCTAAAACTATCCTCTGATAGGATGTCATTTGTTCCCGTTATCGCTTTAATCATCAGTTCACTATACCATTTCGAAATATTGTTTTTCTTCATCATCAAATATTTTGTATATCTCGTCCGCGGTTTTTGCTTTCGATAAATTCTCGCGAAATTCATCTTTATTCATCATTCGCGAAATTCTGCTAAGTAATTTGATGTGTGGTCCTACTAGATTTTCTTTGCCTATAAGTAAGAAAACCAAATTAACCGGATTACTATCTAGAGCATCGAAGTCAATTGGCTTTTCAAATTTTCCGAATGCAGCAACAATTTCATTCACTCCATTTGTTTTTGCATGAGGAATTGCAAATCCTTTGCCTACCCCCGTAGACATTATTTTTTCTCTTTCGATAACGGCAGATCTCATCTGCTCAACGTCTTTTACTTTCTCATCACCGATGAAAAGATTAATTAACTCGTTTATTGCTTCTTCTTTTTCTTTGCTTTGCATCGAAGCAATTATTTTATCCGGTTTTAGTATATCACAAATTTTCATTCTTCTTCTTACTATTTGATTTTAAATGTAGTCTAAATTTAAGAAAGACTGATAGTTTTATCAATCTTATTATATTTTATTTTGGTTTTGATCTAAATGAAGTATCGATGTGAATTTGGTGCTCTGATCTATATGGAAGCTAATTTTTTACTCCATTGTGCAACCGGAGTTCGTAAATACTACTTATTCATCAAAAATAGAAATTAGCTATTTTGGAAATACCTGTTTTTTTTATTTCTTCATTTACAACTTGATATCTCTTTTGATTAGGTAAGCTTCCTCTATTTACAAAACGATTCGGGATTTCTTCACTTGTAATGTGAGATTCTCTTCTTATAATTTTTTCTGACCCCGAAGTATGTTCCCCAATCGGGAAAATCATTGGTGAATTTTTGCTATTTGTAGAATGCCCCATATCAGAAAAATGACCATTGTTCCTAGAATGTGTTGCTCTTACTTTGATTTTAGGTGCAGGGTTCACTTGCTCCCTTAATAATGGATTCTCCACTCGTTTTGATTTTGAGAAAACCCACGATACTATTACAACTGTCATCAATAAAGAAAAGCCACCAATTAATACAGTATATACGATATCCAATAATTCCATATTAGCTCTTTCGATTAATTTATTTACTAATTACTCACAAAAACGATACCAACAATTAGCACCTATTTGGCTCAAAAAGTGATGCCGAAATTCTATCAAACGTCTCTTTTCGAGAAATTGACTTAATTTAATACAACAATGTACTAAAGCAATCTACTTATTACAAGGCACTTTCATTAATTACTTACTCAATCTAATAAAATAATTTGTAATAAAATGTGATTTAAAATAGATATTTGATTTTGACTTGTATAATTTTGGTAATGATAATAAACGATAGTTTCTCCGATATAATCGGCTCTCTAAAATACCATCATGAATTTTATAGTTCTAATCTTAAAAACGAAAGGGATATATTAATTTGGCTTCCCCCTTCGTATGAGGCAAGCTCTAAAAGATATCCCGTTGTCTATATGCATGATGGTCAAAATTTATTTGATCCTCGCACTTCATATTCAGGAATAGCTTGGGATGTTGATAAGACGGCTACCCAATTAATTCGTGAGAAAAAAATCGAAGAAATTATTGTTGTTGGAATCTCTAATTCAAAAGACCGAATAGAAGAATATAATCTTTATTCATCTAAAGGGATTAAATATTCTTCTTTTCTTATCAATGAACTAAAAAGGTTTATCGATGAAAATTATCGCACAAAAGAGGACCCTTTGAATACTTGCACTATCGGTTCCTCTATGGGTGGTTTATTTTCATTCCAGTTGATTATGAAATATCCTTATGTTTTTGGAAAAGCTGCCTGTTTATCTAATTCATTTTGGATTAATAGAAATAGGGTGTTCACAGAACCAAAGGAAAAATTTTTAGATAATTTAAAGATCTATATTGATTGTGGGACAAGCGAAAATGAACTCATTTTTGATAATATGAAGATGGCTTTAATTTTAAGAAATAGTGGAATGGAGTGCGGTCGTAATCTATATTATCATTTTGAAAAAGGGGCAGAACACTCCGAATCTTATTGGGCTAAACGTCTTCATCGCCCTCTCACTTTTTTTTTCGGAAGTTCTAAAGAATAAATCGGAGCGGTTTTAATTATTAATTAATTTCTCTTTAGCGTAGAAAGAGGACAACTATTCCGGCAACTGCAATAAATGCACCTGCTATCGACATGGTCGAAAGTTTTTCTTTATAATAATATTTTACCATTGGAAGCATTATTATAGGTACAGTCGCCATTAATGTAGACGCAATACCAACCTTTGCGTAAGTAATTGAAATCAAACTAAAAGTGATTCCGAGAAATGGACCAATTATAGAACCGATAATTGTAAAAACTAAAGCAGGTTTATTCGCTCGAAATTTTTCGATAGGTTTGACAAACTTTTTGGTCAGTAATGTTAGCGGATAAAGAATAATTAATGCAGAAACTATCCTAAAAAATGCGGCAACGAATCCATTGACATCCCCTTCATTAAATGCTTTCTTTGCTAATATCAAACCTCCAGCCTGACCAAGTGCACCAATCAATCCAAAAACAATTCCTGAATAATCTACTTTGTAAGGTGAAGACGGTACTTCTTGTCTTTGGAAAACGACCATCCCAATACCGGCAGCAGTTACGAACATCCCTAATATTCCAAGAGTGGAAATAGTTTCTCCTAAGAAGAAATAAGCGAGTATTGCCGCCATTGCCGGAGATGAAGACATAAGCAGCATACTGAGGCGTGCCCCAATATGCTGATATGCTTTAAATAAATATGTATCCCCTAATACAAGACCAATTATTCCACTTGCGAATAGATAAAATATTTGACTGCTTGATAAACTAATATCCAAACCAAATATTAAAATCGTAATTGTAAGATAAACGACAGCAAAAATTAATCGAGTGACATTAACATAAAAAGAACCAATCCGAATAGAAGCTTCAGAAAAGGCAATCGCTGTACCTGACCATAATACTGCCGTTAGAATTGCTGCAAATTCACCTACAAATGGCATATAATCCTATAAATTGAAATACATTTTATACTCAAATGGATGCGGCATCGTACCAATGGCTTTTATCTCTTCATGCTTCGTTTTCTGCCATTGACTTAATAATTCATCTGTGAAAATTCCTCCTCTTTCAAGAAATTCAAAATCATCATTCAACGCATCCAATGCTTCATCCAAATTCCGGGGTAGAAATTTTATTTTTCCTTCAAACGAAGGATCCATAATATTCATATCGTAAGGACCATATCCTTCCTTTACAGGATCGATTTTATTAATCACACCATCTATTCCGGCTAAGAGCATTGCCGACATACAGAGATATGGATTAATTGTAGCATCTGGTGGACGATATTCAAATCTTGTTTCGTCAGGATTGGAAACGTACTTTGGTATTCGTATAGCCGATGCTCTGTTTCCCATTCCATAAGTCAATGCTACCGGAGCTTCAAATCCTGGGACTAACCTTTTATACGAATTCGTGCTAGGATTTGTAAATGCCGCTAATGCAGGCGCATGCTTAAGCATACCACCTATAAAAAATCTACCAAGCTCATTTACATTTCCATATTCACCTTTTTTATAAAATGCATTCTTACCATTTTTTGTTAGGTACATATGTAAATGCAATCCATTACCTGCCTGTTGATACATTGGCTTTGGCATAAAGGTTATAAAAAGGTTTTTCTCTCTCGCATAATTAAAAAGTACATACTTCGCCGTAACAATATTATCACCTGTTTGAAGAAGACTACTGAAATTTGTTTCGATTTCCTGCTGTCCTCTTTCGCCAACTTCATGATGATGATATTTTACACTGATTCCGGCTTTCTTTAATAATTTGCATGCCTCATCTCTAAAATCGTCATATATATCAAATGGATTAGCAGCATGATATGCTTTTTTATAAAACTCTTCGGCATGCTCTACATTATAATATGAAGATGCAGTCCTTGTATCATAATCCACTTTTGAAAAAATATAAAATTCAAATTCCGGTCCCCATAGTGAAGTATCACATCCGGTAACTTCTTTTAATAATTTCTCGGCTTGTGCAGCAATATATCTGCCGTCCTGCGAAAATCGAGACCTCTTTTCGTCAGTCAATACAATATTAGAATAAAAACTTAATGTTGATGATTCTCTAAATAGATCGACCGTCCCGGTAGTTAAATCGGGAATCAAAATCATATCACTATTTTCTACTTTTCTAAATCCATAGCTTGAACCATCAAAACCGACACCTTCAGAAATAAGTTTCTTAAATATTCCCGGATAGGTAGGAAGCGATATATGGTGTAATCTTCCTGTTAAGTCGATGCACTTTAGATCAATAAATTCGACATTATTTGTTTTGATATACTTTTCTAATTCCTGAATTGTGTTCGGAATCATGCATACCTCTTTTTAATGAATAGGAAAAAAAGAGCACCATAAGGTGCCCTTTTTTACAGTTAATTTATATTACTTTATTGCTTAATCAACTTTACAATTAATTGCTGAAAGTCCTAAGAATGCTGCGTCTAGACCAAGTTCTTCTTCAATTCTTAATAACTGATTGTATTTCGCAATTCTATCAGTTCTACTTGCAGAACCTGTTTTAATTTGGCCTGCATTTGTAGCAACTGCAATATCAGCAATTGTAGTGTCTTCTGTTTCACCTGAACGGTGGCTGATTACTGATTTATAACCTGCATTCTTAGCCATTTCAATTGCATCTAATGTCTCTGTTAATGTACCAATCTGATTTACTTTAATTAAAATCGCATTAGCTGTTCCGGTTTCAATTCCTTTAGCTAAAAACTTAGTATTAGTTACGAAAAGATCATCGCCTACTAACTGAGTTTTATTGCCAACTTTATCAGTCAATAATTTCCAGCCTGCCCAGTCAAATTCACTCATACCATCTTCAAGTGAAATAATTGGGTAGTTCTTAATCCAATTAGCCCAATAATCAACCATCTTCTCAGGAGCTAAATATGATTTATCAGATTTGAAGAAATAATATTCTTTCTTCTCATTATCCCACATTTCACTTGCCGCAGGGTCTAATGCAATAAATATATCTTTACCTGCTTTATATCCTGCTTTTTCAATAGCTTGGAGAATTACTTCAAGTGCTTCTTCATTAGATTTTAGATTTGGCGCAAAACCACCCTCATCACCAACTGCTGTATTATAACCTTTTTTCTTTAATACTGACTTAAGTGCATGAAAAGTTTCTGTGCCCATTCTTAATGCTTCTGAAAATGAAGGAGCACCTGCCGGCATTACCATAAATTCTTGGAAATCAACATTATTATCAGCATGCTTTCCACCATTCAAAATATTCATCATCGGAACTGGCAATGTTTTCGCATTTATTCCTCCAATATATTTGTAAAGTGGCATTCCATAAGCTTCTGCTGATGCTTTTGCACATGCTAATGATACGCCTAAGATTGCATTAGCACCTAATTCGGATTTATTCGGCGTTCCATCTAATTCAATTAATAAGTTATCGATAGCAACTTGTTCGGTAGCATCAAAATCTTCTAATTCTTCTGCAATTCTATTATTTACGTTATCAACTGCTTTTTGGCATCCTTTACCATTATAGCGTGCTGCATCTTCATCATGTAATTCGCATGCTTCAAATTCTCCTGTGGATGCTCCGCTTGGTACTGCCGCTCTTCCAACTGTTCCACCTTCTAAGGTTACTTCTACTTCTACTGTTGGATTTCCTCTCGAGTCAAGTATCTCTCTTGCCCATACATCTACTATTGTAGTCATTTACTACTCCATTTTTAATTGTATTCAATAAGGGAAATTATAAAAAAAGACATCGAAATTCAATTTAAAGAATTGTTAATTACTATTTCTCTTTCTTAACCGGTATAGGAGTGCAAATAGTAGATTTTTTTTATATTACAGTTTATATTTTTATAAATATGCCCACGTAGCTCAGCAGGATAGAGCAGCAGTTTCCTAAACTGTTTGTCGGAGGTTCGAATCCTCTCGTGGGTACTAACAATTTAGTTCGAGGATAAAATGACTCATATCATGTCCACCATAGTATTTGCTTTAGTTGATTTAGTTTGTTTTCTGCAAGGAAGTGTTTTGCTTCTTTATGGTCTGCTTAATTTTAGCTATAAAGTGGAAGTTGTTAGAGGTGAAAATTATTATGCTCTTGAAGCTCAACAAGCTCCAGTAGCTATCGGCGGATATTATTACTTCCCCGAAGCTTACGTTAAAATTATATTAATTGGCTTAGCCCTTCTTATTACCGGATTCCTTATGAGAAGCTGGAGAAAGAGTTTCTAATCTTGAAGGTTGTACTCCAACCCGATCCTTTTTAGAAGATTTTTAAATCTTTCTGTATTATGAATCTTTTTATAAATCAGCGACCAAAGAAAAAGTAAACCACCACTTTTTTCAATGAATGCCTTTTCGAGGTAAATAAAAACATTATCCCAATCTTCTATTCCCGCATACAAAACCGCGAAATCCATATTCATAGATGTTTCAGGTTCTAAAAGCTCTCTCTCTTTCGTCTTTTTAATTATTTCGATAACTTTTTCTTTTAAACCTAATTTAGCACAGATATATCCATATGTAGTAAGTCCCTTTAAAGGATGCCCTAATTGATTAATTACTTTTTCAAATATCTGAAGTGCTTTTTCCAAATCACCTTGATAATAATAATTCCATCCAATTCCATAAAGAGCATTTCTGAATGAAGGATCTAATTCCAAGGTTTTCTGATAGTAATAATTAGCATCTTCAAAATTACCGTTATACATTAAGGTATCGGCATAATTATCAAGTATAACAGGTGATAGAGGGTCAAGCGTAGCGGCTTTCTCTGCAAAATTCTTTGCTTCCTCCAATCGATGCATTCCGCTCAAATACATTGAATAATTTAGAAACGCTGTCGCATAACCGGGATTAATTTCTAATGCCTTCAATAATGATTCTTCCGATCCCTTAAAATCCCATTCATAAAATAATTTCACCATCCCAATGGCAACATGGCAATCTTCTAAAGTCTTATCCATATCTAGAGCTTTATAAGCTAGGTCTTTCGCACGCGGATATGCAATATCCGGCTTCATAATACCTATCGCACCTAGATAAGTATAACAGCCCGAGAGACGTGCGTACGATAAAGGGAACTCCGGCTCTATCTGGATTACCTGATTGAACATATCTATTGCTTTAAAAGTCATCTCAGGTGTGAATTTATTCCAATAATATAACCCTTTGAGATAAACTGAATAGGCATTTATATTACTTGTATATTTTTTTACTAACGGCTGTGAAAGTTCATTAGTAGTTAATTTCTCTCTGAGTATATTCGCAATCCTCTTCGATATTTCATCTTGAACTGCAAATATGTCTTCTAATTCCCGATCAAATGATTCAGACCATATATGATATCCATCAATGGTATTTATTAGCTGTGCTGTTATTCTTACTCTATTACCTACTTTACGTACGCTCCCCTCTAATACCGAACTAACAGCGAGTTGCTTCCCTATCTCTCTTATATCTATATTCTTCCCTTTAAAGGCAAAAGCAGAAGTTCTGGATGTAACCTGCAACCCTGCAACCTTTGAAAGAGCATTCAATAAATCTTCAGTTATTCCATCACTAAAAAATTCATTTTCTTTATCACTACTCATATTTACGAATGGAAGTACTGCAATACTTTTAAAGGATGTTTTAGTTTTTAATTTCAATTCATCCTGTTTTGGAGTTGCCAATCCTTTATTCATAAGAGAGAAAATTTCGATTGGTCTTCTGACATTTTTTAATTCAAAAAAACCTTGCGATATGGTTTGAAATTCAGGATGGTTTTTAATTTCATCATGAATTTTATCAGAGATTAAAACTCCTCCGGCAATTCCAAGAGATTCAATTCGAGATGCAATATTCACTCCATCTCCAAAAACACCATCGTCTTCATAAACCACATCACCAATATGTATTCCTATTCTGACCGGAATCTTCGGTGCAGTTTGAAATGAATTTTGTATATCGATAGAACAACGCACAGCTTCTATCGCACTTCCAAATATACTTAAAGTGCCATCTCCATAGTATTGAAGTATTCTTCCTTGATATTGAGGAATGGTATTTTCTAAAATTTTTCGATGCTTCTCTCTTAAAAAAATAGCTTTTTCTTCATCTTCCTGCATTAAAGCTGTATAACCAACCATATCAGTGAACATAATTGCAGCTAATAATCTAATATTTCCATCAACCATATATTCTTTTCAATTTTTACTTAACATGGAAAATTACTTTGTGGGTAATTAAAAGGCAAACATCGGGAGGGTTTAAAATAAAAATAGCCGCAGACTTATTCAGAATGCGGCTACCAATCTTAAAATAGATCAATTATTCTTCAATATGGGCTAACCAATAGCCACCGATTCCGGTAAGCTGTGTATCTCCCCACACTTCAGCTTTTAATACAAATCCATCACGTGAAACACCTGATGCAGATATCGAGTATCTGATCTTTGTATCTTTTGCTGCATCTAATAATGTGGTCGAAAGAACAACTTTTGGTTTTTTATCGAAAGGTTTATTAAAGTTGATTTCATATTCAACAACTCTTTTACCTTCATTTTTATCTAAGGTAAACCCTTTTGATTCCTGATTAAAGAAAAATGACCCACTCTGCGTTTGAGCCAATACTTGTGAAAAGTATCCAACTGCAAAAAACAACGCGATTGTTAATACTAATTTTCTCATTTGCCCTCCTTATTTAGTTATTGAAATATATCTTGTCTTTTTTGTACTTAAATTTCATAATTCCCAAACCCATTGTCAAATATAATCTTTTTTTTTATAATTAAATTTGATTTTAATCAAAGGCCTAATTCTTCTTTAAATAATCTTAATGTCTCTTCAATCTTCCTCGGTTTATATCCTAACTCAATCTGGGCTTTGAGCGTGATTAACCCCGATTTTAGTGGACGCGGTGCAGGTTGATTTAATTCTTTAGTTGTGATTGGATTTATTAGACTTTTATCTAATCCAAAATAATCAGCAATTCGTAGCGTAAATTCATACCGGTTTAATACTTCATCTCCGCCAATATTATACACTCCCTCCTTTTTCAATTCGAATAAACTATTGATAGCAATAGCAATGTCATCGATATAAGTGGGATTATTATATTGATCTATAACTATATTAATTGGTTTTCCACATTTAAGAGAATCAATTACCCATTTAACAAAATCGGGTCTGCCATACTTTGCGGGACCATATAGAACATTAGTTCTAATTATCGCCGCACGAACACCCGAAATTTTTATAGAGTTCTCGCTCGCCATTTTAGTCCTGCCATAGTACCCAACCGGAGATGGTATATCAATCTCAGAATATGGTCCCTCTTTCCCATCAAATACGTAATCGGTAGAGATGTGAATTAACTGTGCATCGATAGTCCATGAATACAATGCTAAATATTCTACTCCGCTTACATTAATTTTCCAAGCAAGCTCTTTTTCTGTCTCGGCTCTATCAACATTGGTATATGCCGCTGCATTTATTACCACATCTGGGAAAAAGTCTAGAATTATTTTTTTAACACTATTCTTATCCGTCATATCCATCTGTTTATATTCTACATCGGATTCAAAATAGTTCGCCTCCGCAGAAACGCATAATAATTCTATCTCTTTTTGATTTTTATAAAATTGGGCAATTCTCTGCCCCAACATTCCCGTTGCGCCTACAATTAAAATTCTTTGTTTTATTAAAATTTCAACAGATGTCATATCTTAATTTAATTCTTATATTTATTTTCCAAATAAAAAACAGTTATTTTGTTTTATGTAATAATTGAATTTACGAAAAAAATAGAGAATTGGTGAAATGAAAATAGGAATTACTTGTTATCCAACTTATGGCGGAAGTGGTGTTGTCGCTACCGAATTAGGTATTGCTTTAGCTGCTCAAGGTCATGAAGTTCATTTCATTAGCTATGCTCTCCCGCATCGCCTCAATCGTTTCGTAGAGAAAATCTATTTCCATGAAGTGGAAGTAAGTAACTATCCTCTCTTTGAACACTCCCTTTATGCATTGGCATTAACAAGCAAAATGGTGGAAGTAATTGAATATGAAAATTTGGATTTGATGCATGTTCATTACGCCATCCCTCACGCAATGAGTGCCTACCTAGCTAAAAAGGTAATTCAAAAATCAGGAAAAGATATAAAGTTTATTACAACCTTACATGGTACTGATATTACTTTAGTGGGGCTCGAACCGTCATTTATGCCCCTAGTGAAATTTAGTATTGAAGAAAGCGATGGCGTTACAACTGTCTCTCGTTATCTAAAAGAAAAAACGCTTACGAATTATAACATCGATAAAGAGATCGAAGTAATTTATAATTTTATTGATACTGATAGTTATAAAAAAACTGATAACGAATTATTACGTTCTCACGTTGCACCAAATGGTGAGAAAATATTAATTCATACATCTAATTTCCGTCCTGTAAAAAGAGTTACAGATACAATTCGTATTCTTGAAAAAGTAAAAAATACTATACCTGCAAAATTAGTTTTGATAGGCGATGGACCTGATAGAAGCGAATGCGAACGTCTTGCCCGTGAACTCGGTCTACAGAAAGATGTTATTTTCCTAGGCAAGCAGGATGGATTAGCTGAATTATTAAGCGCAGCCGATCTTTTCTTAATGCCTTCTCAATCTGAAAGTTTCGGTCTCTCAGCACTTGAAGCAATGGCATGCGGACTGCCGGTTGTTAGTTCATCTGTCGGCGGTCTTCCTGAATTAGTTATTCATAATGAGACCGGTTTTATTGCAGAAATTGGAGATGTTGATAGAATGGCTAAATATAGTATTGATTTATTATCGAACGAAAAGAAATACAAAAATTTCTCTGCTAATTCACGTAAACGATCAGTTGAAAGTTTTGATAAAAAACTTATCCTCCCAAAATATATAGAATATTATGAGAAAGTATTAGGCAGATAAAAATATTTATAACAAATAAACAGTAAGATTTTTCTTACTGTTTATTTTGCACTACTTTTTAACTATCAACTTAAACAACATGTATGCTTATTTCCGAATACAAAATAATTTTCTATTCCTATAATGACATTCTATAACTATACAACAATTATTGTATTTATTTCACCGTTTGTCTTCCGATACTGTGATAAGTAAACCCTAATTCACCCATTCTGCCTGGTTCATATATATTACGCCCATCAAATAAAACCGGATTCTTCAAAAATGATTTTACTTTTTCATAATCAGGATTTCTAAACTCATTCCATTCAGTGAGAACAAGAAGTGCCTCACTATCTTTCAATGCCTCATACTGATCCTCACAATATGTAACCGTGTCTTTAAGATATAATTTAGAATTTTCCATTGCAGCAGGATCATAAACAGAAACTTCTGCACCGGCTTTGAGTAATTCTTCAATAATTATTACAGCAGGTGCCTCTCTCATATCATCAGTATTGGGCTTAAATGCTAATCCCCATACAGCAAATTTTTTACCTGTAAGTTCTCCGAAATGTTCTTTAACTTTTTTTACAATTACATGCTTCTGTGCTTTATTAATCTTATCCACCGTTACCAATATGCTCATAGTCGAATCATGTTCAGAAGAAGTTTTTATTAATGCATTTACATCTTTAGGGAAGCACGATCCTCCGTATCCAATACCAGGGAATAAAAATCGTTTCCCTATTCTTGTATCCGAACCCATCCCTCTTCTTACTAAATCAACATTCGCTCCCGCTCTCTCACAGAAATTAGCTAATTCATTCATAAATGTAATACGCATTGCCAAATATGAGTTAGATGCATACTTTGTTACTTCCGAACTTTCCGGATCCATTTCTAATATCGGGTTCCCCTGCCTTACAAACGGTTCATAAAGCTCTCGCATTTTTTGAAATACTTCTCTTGTCTTTGCTCCAATTACTATTCTATCCGGTTTCATAAAATCTTCTACTGCATATCCCTCTTTCAAAAATTCAGGATTTGAGACTACTTCAAAATTTTTCAAACCTTGCTTCTTTAATATCTCCGTTACCTTTTGCGAAGTCCCCACAGGTACAGTGCTTTTGTTTACGATAATCTTAAAATCTTTATCGCCATGGGTTTTTAATATCTCTCCGATTTTCTCGGTTGTATTCATTACATGCGAAAGATCAGCCGATCCATCTTCGGATTGCGGAGTTGGGAGACTAAGAAAAATAAATTCGGAATTTGAAATAGCATATTCCAAATCGTCTGTGAATACAAGCCGTTTCTTAACGATGTTTCTTAAAAATAAAATCTCCAATCCCGGTTCGTAAATGGTTACAATCCCCTCGTTCATCTTTGCAAGCTTTTCTTTATTGTTATCAACGCATATTACATTATTGCCCATTTCGGCAAAGCATGTTGCACTTACTAATCCGACATAGCCGGAGCCAATTACTGATAGATTCACTAAGCCCTCCTTAAATGAATAAATCCTTTTGTTTATCTAATGTTACTGCTATTTTATCTTTCTCGGAAACAATTGGTTCACTCGTTGACCAATTTATACCAATCTTCGGATCGCTATATAATATAGCCCTTTCATGCTCCTTGCTATACGTCCCACTGCATTTGTAGTGAAAAATTGTATCTTCTTCCAATACTTCAAATCCATGAGCGAATCCCGGTGGAATCCATAATTGCATCTTGTTTTTGCTCGATAATTCAACCGCAAAATATCTTCCAAATGTAGGAGAATTTTTTCTTATATCCACAGCTACATCCAAAACTCTCCCAGTAATTACTTGACAAAACTTCCCTTGCGGTTTCGGCTCGATTTGATAATGCAATCCTCTAATAGTCCCTTTCGCAGATTTAGAAAAATTATCCTGAACGAAATTAATCTCCAATCCTTCATTAATAAATTTTTGTTTGTTATACGATTCAAAGAAGAAGCCGCGGCTATCTTCATATACATCAGGTGTAATTAATAAGATATCTTTTATTTCTGTTTTTTCGATTTTCATATTCTAATATTTTTTATTTTTTTGCCAATTAAATGCGGATGAAAGAACTTCATCTAAACCGATCTTAGGTTCCCATCCAAGAATAGATTTTGATTTTTTATTATCTGCTACTAGTACATCAGGATCGCCCGCTCTCCTCTCTGCTATTTCATAAGGGATATCGAGACCCGTAACTTTTCTTGCTGAATCGATTATCTCTTTTACGGAATATCCTGTTCCGGTACCAAGATTTATAATAGTCGATTCACCGCTATTAAAAAGATATTCCAATCCTTTCAAATGTGCATCTGCTAAATCATTAACATGGATATAATCTCTAATACAAGTTCCATCTGGAGTTTTGTAATCATCTCCAAATACTTTTACCGATTTTCTTTTCCCTAATGCTGCATCTAAAACTATCGGAATAAGATGTGGTTCGGGCTCATGACTTTCACCAATCATTCCATCAAAATCGCAGCCTGCCGCATTGAAATATCTCAAACAAACCGATTTCAATCCATAAGCATTATCAAAATCTTTTAGCACCATCTCTATTGCATTTTTCGTATTTGCATAAGGATTAATCGGTTTTACACTTTCTTCTTCAGAGATAGGCACTTTTACCGGATTGCCATATAACGAACAAGTAGAAGAAAAAACAAATTTCTTTATTCCCGCCTCATTGACTGCCTTTATTAAATTAATACTTCCGATTACGTTATTTTGATAATAGATCGCAGGGTTCTCAACCGACTCACCCACATAAGCGAACGCAGCAAAATGAACAATCGCATCAGCCTTTGATTCCTTTATTGCATCACTTAATTCTTCGTAGTTAAGTAAATCTACTCGATATAATTTTACATCCTCGGGAACTGCTTCTTCATGTCCTCTGCTTAGATTATCCAATACCGCAACATCAATTCCTTTAGAAATAAGATATTTTACAAAGTGGCTGCCTATATATCCAGCACCACCTGTTACCAAAATTTTCAATTTTTCCCTCAAAAAATTCTATTCAATAAAAATACAAAAAAGATTAAGATTTATTAACTTAATAATCTAATTCGGAGCAAAATTGTATGGAACATAAACATTCGGGTAGATTAGTATTTATCGATCTTCTTAAAGGGTTAGTCCTCTTGATGATGATAGAGACTCATGTATTTAATCCTCTTTTACAACCCGAATATAAAGAAGCAACATGGTTTGTATTTTTAACTTTTATTAATGGTCTCGTCGCTCCATCATTTCTTTTTGCTTCTGGTTTTACGTTTATTCTTTCCACGAGCAAAACCTTCGATTCCAAATTTGATAAAACTATTTTTTTGACAAAATTAAAAAGAATTGGCGTAATTTTTTTGTTGGGATATGTTTTACGTCTCCCTCAAATGAATCTATCAGACCTAATTAATAAATCGACTGATTTACAAATGAGAATATTTCTCTCTGTTGATATTCTCCAATGTATTGCTGTCGGACTTTTTATATTCGTTATCTCTTCCGTAATATTCAATAAAGAAAAATCAAATCTGATATTTCTAATTATTGCTACCTTCATTGTAATACTTATTAGCCCTATTATGTGGCTAATTCATTTTGATAATTTTATGCCTTCTGCAATAGCTAACTATTTTAATCGGCTTAATGGCTCTCTCTTTCCTCTTTTTCCTTGGATTGCATTTATTTTTTCGGGTGGAATTGCCGCTCACTATTTTTTAATTCTTAAAAAATCGGGAAAAACCGAAAACTATTTTAACAATTTATTTATTACCGGAATTTTATTTTTTGTAATCGGTTTTTTTGTCTATAATAATTTGAAAGGGGTTGTTTTCGGTACTGTGATTCCTCATCCATTTTTCTTTATTGAAAGACTCGGAATCATTTTATTTCTATTATATTTTATGAATCTTATTTCTAAGTTCATTGATCTTAGTAATTCATTTTTAGTAAAGGTTAGTAAAGAATCTCTTATCGTTTATTTCCTTCATTTAGAATTAATTTATCTCGGATTCTTTAATGGAGAAAGTTTGGCAACTGTTTATAAAGATCAATTTAATTTGTTCGAAGCAAGCGGGGTTGCATTAATAATAATGTTGCTAATGATTGCTGCAGCTTATATTTGGAACTATGTAAAGATGCATCATAAGCAATATGCAACTTATACCGGTTACATATTGCTTATTGTAGGAATTACTTATTTTATTCTGGGTTAATTGAAAATTCTTCGTCTTCTTTCTTTAAGACTACTTCTCCTTCATAATCTTTAACTGCAAGATAAAATTCTTCCGGTAGAGGTTGCGATTTTTTTGTTCTTATATTTATATGAACAAATACTCCGCCACCTTCTGCGATTACCTCTCTCGTTTTACTATTCTCAACTATATGTACAAAATGGAAACTCTTATTCGCGATTAAAGTTACTTTTGTATATATAGTTAATTCATCTCCGAAATGTGCAGGTTGTAAGTAATTGCATTCATTGCGTGCCATTATGAAAAATGATTCACCTTCCAATATCTCTTTGAACTTATAAAGATGTTTTAGAGTCTCTGTATAACTAATTCGTGCATCTTCAAAATAAGTGAAATAGATGGCATTATTAACTATACCCATTAAATCGACTTCATGAAAGCGGACTGTCTCTTTTATTTTATGTTTAAATTCACTTTTTTCCATTTAACTCCATTATAATACTTTGGCTAAAATATTCTTTGCTTCTTCTATTTCTTCAAATGAAATATCTTGATGAGCTACTATTCTAACATTTCCCGGACTTCCGGCACTAACTATTAATCCATATTCTTTACATTCATCAATTACCTGACCGACCGATTTTTCGGTAGGGGCTAACATTAAAATATTTGTCTGAACAGTTTTCATATCGATCTTGCATTTTCCATGATTAACTAAAAATTCTGCAATCGATTTTATTTTTTTGTGGTCATCCTTTAGTTTCGGAATATTATTTTCGAGCGCATAAAGTCCAGCAGCAGCAAGGATTCCGACCTGCCTCATTCCTCCGCCCCAAGATTTTCTTACTCTAAATGCTTCATCAATAAACTCTTTATCACCTGCTATAATTGAACCGACCGGTGCACCAAGCCCTTTTGATAAACAACAAGAAATAGAATCAAAATGCGAAGCGTATTCTTTTACTGAAATTCCCGTCTCCACTGATGCATTCCATATTCTTGCACCATCAAGATGCATATACAATCCATGCTTTTTTGCAACTTCTTCTATACCGATAATATTTTCCATTGGGATAATTGTCCCGCCGCCTCTATTATGTGTATTTTCCATTTCCACTACTCGTGTACGAGCCATATAATATGCGCTTAAAGGACGAATTAATGGTTCCACATCTTCGGCTTTAAATACCCCATGATCACCATTTATAAAACTTAACTGTAATCCGCTAAGTTTTGCCGGCGATCCCGATTCATATTGAAATATATGCGCATCTATATCGCATATAACTTCATCTCCCGGCTGTGTTAGAACATTCAAACATAGTTGATTCCCCATCACACCACTTGATACATATAAAGCGGCTTCTTTACCTAATAATTCTGCCGCATATTCCTGTAATCTGTTTACAGAAGGATCTTCCTGATATACATCATCTCCCACTTCTGCTTCGTACATAGCTTTTCTCATCTCTAAAGATGGTTTTGTTACTGTGTCGCTTCTTAAATCAATTATTTTTTTCATCTTCTTTATATAGGTTTATTTGGAAAAATTTCTTTAGTAAAAATAAAATAAATATTGCTATCGATATTCCGGTTACAAAATTAGGGATTATTAATGGAAAATTTGTGTAGAATGTTTTATGATAATTAAAAATTATATCTCCTACTAGTATATCTTTTGAAAATAATTTTGTTTCGGAAATAATGTTTCCGTTCGGATCTATAATGTTACTAACACCGCCATTAGCAGCCATTACAACATATTTCCTATTTTCAATTGCTCTTAAACGGTTTATTTCTTTATGCTGAAAAGGTCCGCTTGAATATCCATACCAACTATCATTAGTAACTACCGTTATAAGTCCAGCTCCCTTCTGAACAAATTCTGCAACAAAATCAGGATAGATTGATTCGATACAAATCACTCCACCAATTTTATTCTTACCATAGTTAAAAACTTTTATGCTGTCCCCTGTATTCCAACTCGAAATTCCGACCTGCCATTTGATTAAATCCCCAATTAGGGGAATCTCCTCTACAAACGGTACTTTCTCACCAAATGGTACTAATTTTATTTTTCCATATTTCTGAATTTCAAAACTATCAGGACTGAAACCAAGTATTGAATTAAACGAAGTATATTTTGCTCCCGATACTTTTGTTTCCTTTGCATCTTCAGGAGCTTCTTCTCCTTTAAAATAAAAATTTATATCGGGCATTCCCGTAAGTAAAAATACTTTGTTTTTATTAACGAAGTTGTGAATCTGATTTACTTCAAAATCATAATTACCTGAAAGCAAATAAACAGGTAATGCTGATTCCGGGAATACAATTATTTTAGCTCCCAGATCAACTGCCTTTTGTGAAAGTCCTAGATAAAGATCAATCTGCTCCTGTAAATCTCCACCACTCCATTTCTGCCACGGATTAAGATTCGGCTGAATTAATCCAACCCTAATTTTATCACCTGAATCATAATCATAATTATTTTTTATAATCCCATAAACTATTGGCAATAAAAATAAAATACCTATCAAGGTAATAAGTCTATAATTTATTCTTCCCTTCTCGAAATAGCCAATGACCAATAAATAAACGAAAAGATTAATAAATAAGATTAATAGTGATAATCCATATGCACCAATTATATCAGCTATTTGAATAAAACTATTGAATGATGTAATAGAATTTGAAAGTGTAAGCCAAGGGAATCGAAGATCAGTTAAAGTAAATAGATATTCAAAAAACACCCAGAAAAATGGAAATAAAAACAGTGCCCCTTTTTTACCAATTGTTTTTAATGCATAATGATGAAGGAACACAGGAATTAAATAAAGTGCAGGATTAACGAATAGTAATAATCCCCCCGATATCATTAAGAAAGTATCGGCTTCTTTAGTCCAGCTCCCCACCCAATAAATCGTAATTAAATTAAAAACAAAAAACGCGAGGTAGGAAATGCGAACTCTTTTTATTAATTCATCTGTATTATTTAGTAAATAGAGATAAGGTACGAAGGCAATAAAAATCAAATAGGGGAATGGAATGGGTGGATATGATATTCCTATCATAAATCCGCTAATCACGGATAATAAAATAATCCATTTTTTATTTAGTTTGGGTAGGTTCACTTTCTTTCTTTTTCTTTTTAATGAGAAAACGGTATATAACTATCAACATTATTATTCCTAGTACAACATAAGCAATATTGGAATAAGTCTTTAAATAGGAATCTATTTTATCTATATTCTGCCCTAATTTCATTCCAAGGAATACCAATAAAATATACCATAGTAAAGAACTTAGGGATGCCAATAAAAATGTCGGGAACATTCTCAATTGATGCAACCCTGAAAAAAAACTTACAACCGCTCTGGTACCCGGAAGGAAACGATTTACTATAATTATTTTATACCCATATCTATTAAACCACTTATCAGCTTTTTGTAATAATTCCTGCGTAATAAATTTAATCTTGTTAGCACGAATTAATTTTAAACCAAGATAATCGCCTATAAAATACATCACAATAAAACCGAGTGAACTGCCTATACTTGTTACCAACAAAAGTGGAATAAACCCGGCGGGTGAATGCGCTAATATTGTTGAACCAATTACTACAACTATATCACTCGGGGATGGAGGAAATAAATTTTCTATAAAAGCGAAAGCAAATAATATTAAATATACGATTACTACATTTTGAGAATTAAGAAATACAACTATCTGTTCGAGCATTATTTTTCTTTCTTATAAATTAATACTGTTGCGAATGCTTCAGCGCCCTCTTCCCTACCAATAAAACCCATACGCTCCGATGTCGTTGCTTTAATCGATATATCATGCTTATCAATTGAAAGTATCTCCGAAATAACTTTTTGAATCTGTGGAATATAAGGGGCAATCTTTGGTAACTCCATTACAATTGTAGCATCTATATTGCCGATTAGATAGTCATGTGAAATTATTAATTCATTAACTTTTTTAAGAAGAATTTTGCTATCGATATTTTTATATGTTTCATCGGTATTAGGGAAATGCTTACCTATATCGCCCAGAGCTAAAGCGCCAAGCAGCGCATCACATAAAGCATGTAGTAATATATCTGCATCGGAATGACCATTGAATCCTTTTGAATGTGGAATTTCCACTCCGCCAAGAAATAATTTTCTTCCGAGTACAAATTGATGAACATCGTATCCCGATCCAATTCTAAAAGGAAAACTCATTTGCGAATTTCAAACCCCGTAAATTCTTTTGTTGGTTCTGCCCATTTAATTGAATGATTTTTTACATGTGCATGCATAGGACCTACTTTCATCTCTTCTAAATATTCGTGTATTAATTGTTTTGGTCCTTCTACTACCACAAATATATCCCCTGTGTAAAGATTTTTAACAAACCCCTTTAATTCAAATTTTTGTGCATTCCTAAGAGCAAAATATCTAAAACCAACTCCCTGTACGAGTCCCTCGAGCACAATTTCAGCTCTGATTGGATCGTTCTCTTTTAGATTTACGAATACTGTCATATACTTCTGTTGTAATTAATCCTGTAAAGATTAATACGCTCCCTATTAGTCCAAAGTTACTAATTTTTTCATTCAGTAGAAAGGAAGCAAATAATCCTGCGAATACCGGCTCAAATGAATAAATAATCCCCGCCTTTGTGGGCGTTACTTCTTTCTGATATTTTATCTGCATTCCGATATTAAATAATGTCGCTAATAATGCCGTGTATAACAATGCAGTTACAACATCAAAATTTATATTTATATATAGTAATTCAATATTTGTTGCATCTAAAACAAAGGAAGTTATTAAGCTTAGGATAGCCGTTGTAGTTAATTGAATAAAAAATAATGACCAGAATTTATGGATTGAAGAATAGATATCAATTAAAACTACATGCAAAGCAAATACTATTGCTGCTGCTAAGGTGAGCTGATCTCCGAAATTAAAATCACGTCCGACTTCCTCAAAGAAAGTAGTAATTGAATTACCACCCGTCGATAAAAATATTATTCCAATAAATACAATTATAGTCCCTATAATTGCTCCAACTGATGGGTATCTTTTTTTTATAAATATCGCAAAGATTGGAATGAAGACTACTAATGTGCCGGTAAGAAATCCTGATTTTGTTGCAGAGGTGAAACGGAGTCCATATGTCTGCCCGAAGAAACCGAGATATAAAAAGAACCCAAGTATGATGCCATGCCACAATGCTTTTTTATCTATTTTCTTTTCAAAATGAATGACTAGAGGAAGTAAAACAGAAGCAGCAATCGAAAATCGTATACCTACATAGAGCATAGATGAGATATCATTAAGAGCATTTTTGGTAAGTATAAATGTTCCACCCCAAATAATTGTCATAACGAATAATATCGCTTCGGCTTTTAATTCTTTGAGACGATTAATCATTATTGGGTATATATCCGAAATTTTTTAATTGATATGGATTAGAACGCCATTTCTCTTTTACTTTTACAAAGAGTTCAAGGTAGACTTCTCTCTCAAGAAATTTTTCGATTTCTTCTCTCGATTTTCTCCCTAATTTTTTTATACTCTCCCCTTTATTACCAATAATAATCGGCTTTTGCGAATCCCTCTCTATTATTATCGAAGCAGAGATATAATCTTTGGCATTTTCTCTCTCCTTAAATTCTTCAATCACTACTTCTGTACTATATGGGATTTCATCTCTATACATTTCAAAAATCTTTTCACGGATAATTTCACTTACATAAAACCGTTCATTCTCATCAGTCAATTGATCATCAGGATAATATTTCGGATGCTCCGGTAAGTACTCTAAAATTTTTTCCATAACAGAATTAATATTAAATCCTGCAGTCGCTGAGATAGCAATCACATCATCAAAAAGTGAATTCTTTTTATTAACGTCAATAAGATTCTGAACTCGTATATCATTACTAATATCGATTTTATTAATGATTAGAATCTTTTTGAGGTCATTATTCAATAAGTTCTTAATCGTTTCATTCTCAAAAATCCTTGCATCATCTTCTGTAATATCAATCATAAAAAGGAGTATATCAGAATCCTTCGCTGAATAAAGAATATAATCGAGCATCCTTTCTTGAAGTAAATATTCGGGATTTAATATTCCGGGAGTATCATAAAAAACAACTTGATGATCCGGTTCGCTTATTATACCTAATATTCTTTTTCGTGTCGTCTGTGGTTTATTAGAAATAATAGATAGCTTCTGCCCAAGAAGAGCATTTAATAAAGTCGATTTGCCTGCATTTGGTTTACCAACTATCGAAACGAATCCTGCTTTTACACACATTTTGCGTCCATGATACTCATTGATTTTAATAAAGAAAGGCAATATAAAGAATTGGCAGGTTAAAAATATTCTTGCTTATGAAAAATGCTCGATTTTGTTTTTTATCTGTTTGTGTGAGTCAATTAGTATATAGGCACTAATCAATAATAATAATGTAAGTACTATTCCTATATAATAAATATCTTTACTTGAGAATATCGCAGAAAGAAATCCAATTGAATTATCAATTATCTTATTTTCTTTTGGAATTAATTTAGAAGCTTCATTTATTGTTTCTGTAATTGCGGTTGATTCCCCTCTGGATAGAGAGGCAGCATAACCTACTAAACCTAAAATTCCAATAGAAAAAAATGTAACAACCGAATAAAATAAATAAGGAACTTTCTTTCTTATTGTTTTTGTTGATCGATTAATTACATCCATTATCTTGGAAGTAATACCCTCGGGAGCTGAAATTATTTCAATCTCTTTTAATGTATTCTCAACAATCTTCATCGAACGTAATTCATCTGAAATTTCCGGCTTCTCTAAAATTAATTGATTTAATTCATTGAGTTCATTCGAGTCCAACTCGTTATCTATATATTTATTGAGCAATTCATCTTTTGGGTGTATCATAAATATTCCTTGTGATAATTATGTTTTATCAATAAGTCTTTAAGAACAATACGTGATCTATGTAATAATACTTTTGTATTTACTAATGAGATATCGAGAACTTTACTTATCTCATTAAGCGATAATCCATCTATGTAAAATAATATAATTACTAATGCATTTCTAATGGGAAGTTTATCAACTATATTAAGTAAATATTCAGTTCTGTTTTCCGTAGAGGCATAAACATTTAAATCAATCTCTCCAATATCAAAAGTTTCATCGATTGAAATCATTTCTTGTTCAAGTTTTCTTTTCTTTGAAGCATGTATTGAAAGCCCTGTATTAAAAACTATCTTATAGAACCAAGTCGAGAATTGAGCCTCTTTCCTGAATGAACTAATATTATTGAATGCTTTTAGGAAACTATCCTGAAGAGCTTCTTCGGCATCCATCTCATTCTTAAGTATGCGCTTAAGTAAATTGAATCCCTTATCCTTGTACCGATCGATAAGGAGAGAATAATCTCCCTTATTGCCTCTAAGTACAGATTCTATTATTTCATTATCAGTTAAATGTTTCATCACTACTTTTGACTAAAATTAATAAATAAAGGTTACATAAAGATTTTTGTAACCTTTTGTATCTCTAACATAGTCAAATAAGTAGAACAAATAAATAAATTAAATGGAGGCAGCTATGCCGGGCGAATTAATACCTATTATAATGTTTTTGGTAGTTGGATTAGTTTTAATCATGTTTTTTTACTTCCGCTCCAAAGAAAGAACATTAATGTTAGAAAAAGGTCTTACAGCTGAACAGATGTTAGAATTTTATAAAACTAAACCAGTTCCTTATCTTGGATTAAAATTTGGAATTATAACTATATTCTTCGGTATTGGTCTTGGTGTTGGATTATTAATGGAAGGTTATACAAGTGAAGAAGCATGGATTCCTTTCTTATTAATAACCTTATCGGGACTTGGTTTTGTTATTGCTCATTTTGCAGTTAGAGAATTAGAAAAGAAAGACAAAAAAGAGAATTTATTATAAAAAAATTGCCGCCCAAATTGGGCGGCTTTAAATTATGCTAATTCGTTCTCTTCGAGCCATCTTTGTGCATCAAGTGCCGCCATACATCCTGTACCCGCAGCGGTTACTGCTTGTCGGTAAGTCTTATCAGCCACATCACCCGCAGCGAATACACCTTCAATACTCGTATGTGTAGTCCCGGGTTTTACGTTTAAGTATCCGGTTTGATCCATTTCCAAAATTCCATCAAATAAAGAGGTATTCGGCTGATGACCAATTGCAATAAATACGCCATCAATCGGCATTTCTGTTAATGAGCCATCCTGTGTATTCTGAAGAATTACTCCCGTTACACTCTTTCTGCCCATCTCTTCTTTGCCAAGAACTTCTTTTATAACTGAATTAAGTGCATACTTAATTTTCGGATTCTTAGCTGCTCGATCAACCATAATTTTAGAACCTCTAAATTCTTCACGGCGATGAACTATCGTTACTTCAGAAGCGAATTTTGTAAGGTAAGTTGCCTCCTCAAGAGCGGTATCTCCTCCGCCGACTACTAAAATTTTTAAATTCTTAAAAAAGAAACCATCACAAGTAGCACATGCCGAAACACCAAATCCCATATATTTTTTTTCACTTTCGATATTTAGCAATTTTGCCGATGCACCTGTCGATATAATAACAGAATCAGCTGTGTGAGTTTCTTTATCTGTTTTTACTGTGAAGGGTCGTTTGTTAAAATCGACTTCTGTTACATTTGTAAAGAAACTTTTTGCTCCGAACCTGAGCGCTTGTTTTCTCATTACATCCATTAATTCTGGTCCTTGAATACCATGTTCAAAACCGGGAAAGTTTTCTACTTCCGTAGTTATTGTAAGCTGTCCGCCCGGTTGATTGCCTTCAAATATTATTGGTTCTAAATTCGCTCTCGATGCATAAATAGCAGCTGTCAATCCTGCCGGTCCAGATCCGATTATAATTACTTTGTGATGATTATCTGCCATAAATTCTTTCCTTATCTCAATACGTTAAATTAATTTTCTTTAATAATTAATTAGATTCAAAAATAACAAAATGGATTCTTAATAAATACTTCATCTAATTAAAAATAAAAATATCCTTCAACCTCATCAAAAATATTATACCTGATTGAGTTTATAAAATTCAATGTAATTTTAGAACCTGTGCTTTGATTGCTAAACTTTTTCCTCTATTAACACCACTAACTTTTAAGATATTCAGCATTTCTTTTTAATCCCAAAAGCTTACTCCGCTTTATAGGACTAACCTCAAACCTCTTTTTAAACTCCTCTTTTTCCATATTGAGAATCTTTTCAATTTCAAGCTCTTTATTACCCGATGAATGAAATTTTAGTTCAGAAGTGATTAGTGAAAACTTCTTATTCCAAGGACAAACATCCTGACAAATATCACAGCCGAAAATCCAATTTTCAAATTTACCTTTAAATTCTTTTGGAATTTCACCTTTGTTCTCAATTGTTAAATAAGAGATACATTTGCGAGCATCGATATGATATGGCTTAAGAGCATCGGTAGGACATGCATCAATACACGCTGAGCAAGTTCCGCAGAAATCCGGTAATGGAATTGAGTAATCAAACTTTTTGTTATTAATAATATTCGCTATAAAGAAAAAACTTCCTGAATCTTTGTTTATTACATTTGTATTTTTTCCCTGCCAGCCAAGCCCTGATTTTACAGCCCAAACCTTATCCATTACAGGTCCCGTATCGACATAAAAAACAGCTTCAAACCCTGAATCAATCTCTTTCAATTCATCGATCATCTCTTCGAGCCGTTCCCACATAATAAAATGGTAGTCAGTTCCCCATGCATAACGTGAAACTTTTCCAAATTCTTGTTTCTCTTCGTTTTGCTTTTCGTGCACCTCACCTGAATTATAAAACATACCGAGCGAAATAACACTCTCTGCCGAAGCGAGAATTTCTTTGACATTTTCTTTCTTTTCGAGATTCCGTTCCATATAACCCATCCCCGCATGATTACCCTCTTCGAGCCACTCTTTTAATCTGGAGGTTTCTTTTGTCAGCAGCGTAACCGGACTGAACCCCACTAATCCAAAACCATATTTTAATGCATGCTCTGAAATTAGTTTATTATTAATCATGGCAGGGATTACCAGCTTAATTCTTTTTTTGTAACATTCACGAATACAAAACCATTTTCGATTTTAACAGGATAAGTTTTTAATCCCCTTCTATCAGGAGCTACGTTGCCTGTGGTAAGATCGAATTTCCAGCCATGAAGTGGGCATACCACACCATGATCTTCAATAAACCCTTCATGAATCTTACGTGCTTGCTGATGAGGACAAGTATTATTGAGAGCATAGACTTCTCCATCCACCTTGAAAATAGCAATCTCTTCATCATCGAGATACACCCTCTTCCCCACACCCTCTTTCAATTCCGCCACCTTACAGGCTTTTATAAAATTTTCAGTTTCCATCAACTCTCTGTATAATTCTTATAAAACATATCTACTTACTTAATTTTAGTATTACATAATACTATTCAACTGAATCAATGATCTTTCCTAAAGTAAACCCTTTCTCGGTCTGTTTGATCGTTCCTATCGCTATATTTTCATCATGCTCAAAATAGATTTTCCATTCCTCTTCTATCGCATTTTTATATAATGCTTTCTTCTCTTCAATTGTCTTTATTGGTTGAATATCATACCCCATAACAAACGGTAGATGAATATGCGAAGCAAAAGGAAGAAGGTCTCCGCAATATACAAGCGTTTGTGAGCTATCACTAATTTTCACCATCTGCTGAGCGATTGTATGCCCATCTATTAACATAAACTCAATATCGTCATCGAAAGATTTTTCACCATCAATTAAATTTAGCACACCTTCTTCATAAAGCGGCATAAATCTATTTAAATGAAAACTTCCACGATCGCGGTCTGATGGATTCAATGCCCATTCAAAATGTTTTTTCTGAACATGGTACTTTGCATTAGAAAATGCAGGTATCCATTTTTCATTTTCAAATTTTGTAGAACCACCTGTGTGATCGAAATGTAAATGAGTCAATATTACATCTGTGATTTCATCAGGTGAAATTTTCAAAGATGATAATGATTTCTCCAACATACCCGTTTCATTTTCATAATCGTAGATTTTCTTGAACTTACCATCCCAACCTGTACCCACACCAGTATCGATAAGAATTTTTTTTGAACCACTCTCTAATAGTAGACACCGGGCAGCAAGGACAGTTCTATTCTGCTCATCAGAGCTATTTGTGCGTTCCCAAAGTGGTTTTGGGATTATACCGAACATCGCTCCACCATCGAGTTTAAATGTTCCGGTGTCTATTTTGTGAAGTTTATATTTGCCTATTTGCATAATCAATTCTACATTTGTGAATAAATTTGAGGAATTATGAAACTCTTCCGTCTAGCAAATCTAATATTATTTATTTTACTAATCTACTCTTGCTCATCAATTGAGCAAAAGCAAGTACACGATAAGCCAACTGAACTATCGGTAATGACGTTTAATATTCGACTCGGAACAGTTGATGATGGAAAAAATAATTGGAATAATCGTAAGCTAATGGTAGCAGAAGTTATTAGTGAATCATTTCCTGACATCCTCTGTCTTCAAGAAGCTTTCAAATTTCAGATTGATGAGATTATGTCATTACATCCCAACTATGCTTTAATAGGAGTAGGAAGGGATGACGGTATAGATCAAGGGGAATATTCCTGCGTTCTATATTCGAGGGACCGATTCATAGTCGATTCAACTGGTAATTTTTGGCTTTCCGATACTCCCGAAACACCCGGCTCGATGACTTGGGGTAATGTTTTCCCAAGGATCTGTACTTGGGCTAAACTTTTTGATAAATTTAATAATAAAGAATTTTTTGTTTTTAATACTCATTTAGACCATCAAATCCAGTTAGCTAGAGAGAATGGAGTAAAATTAATTTTGGAAAGAATGAAAATAGTTGCACCGGAATTACCGATAATCCTAACCGGAGATTTTAATAGTGATGAAACAAATCCCGCTATTAAATTAGTTCTAAATAATAATTTTACTGATTCGTATCGTGCATTGAATAAACGTACTGACCGTGAGGGTACTTTTAATGATTTTAAAGGAATTGAAAATGAAGAACGGATTGACTTCATCTTTGTAAATAGATTTTTCACACCGATTAAATCAGAGATAATAAGATATAACCGTAATGGACTTTATCCTTCAGACCATTTCCCGGTAATTAGTCGTTTTAAATAATTACTTCGATAATAGGATATTAGTAAATAACCGCAGCAAAAAGATGGTGAATTTGCTTTTCCCTTATTGTCCTAAATATTTAGATAAAAAAAATGGCTGCTAAATGGCAGCCATTTTCATTAAAATTATCTTCCTAAACTATCGAGATGATCTTTTCTCTTTAATAGAGTTTCTTCATCTTCAACATGGTTTGGATCTGGTACACAGCAATCA
>Ga0172380_10001425_pt1 | contig 41016 bp, 60 predicted proteins | sample Leawe162metaG_FD_119747 | JGI IMG/M metagenome (GOLD analysis project Ga0172380, IMG submission 119747) | Leachate microbial communities from a municipal landfill in Southern Ontario, Canada - Leachate well 162 metaG | ecosystem: Engineered > Solid waste > Landfill > Unclassified | place...
AAACCAGCTTGTCCCAAATAAGTTGAAAGTGAAATTGCTCCTCTATCACGAAGAGTGGAAGCATCAACGACCTTATCGCTTCTTGAAAGTGGAAGAACATTATCCCATTCAAATTCTACTTCTCTAACAACTGGGCTTCCATCAGATCCTTCACCCGTCATATCATCAGTCTCATGCTCAGTCATTACTGGTAAAAGCTCTGGGAAATAATCTATGAAATATTGCTGAATCATTTTGACTAGATCTTCTATGACAACTTCCCATTGAACACGCAAGTCTGTAACGAGATCAATGAATGGCTGGTATGCTGTTGCTCCAACTCTTCCGGTATAAGGGAGTGTTCCAGCAGCCAAAGCAATCTTTGGAATACCAAGATTAAACATATGGTCTAGCATTCGGTTAAGATATTCGCTTGATGGGAATGGGGTTATTGTCATTGGCAATGGTTTGAAATCCGCACCTTCTCCTTCAATAAAAATGACTTGACCGCTTCCAACTTTTATTGAGTCTGCATCAAAGTCAGGCATATTAACAACAACGAATTTCATGTGGGAACCAATGCGAATTAAGTCTCCTTCTTCACCGCTTCGGTCATTAAGTTCAACCTGAGCATCAATCAAATCATCTATAAAAGAAACTGACCAGGGTTTTCCGGGAGAAGAGAATGAATGTCCAATAAATTCAGGAATCTTTTTATAATCCGTAACAATGAGCTGTCTCATTTCCCGGTTTATAAATATCATGTTTACAACTTTGACTTTCCCTTTAATAACTTCGTAGCTCCAGACATTTATAACTTCAGCCTTTGGTAATTTATTTCCCCCTGTTGGAACCGAAGACCAAGAAGATCCCGTATTTGCAAATAAACCATATTGATCAGTAGAATGATTGCCACTATCTTGGCTATTCTTATCTGCTTCGGTTGGACTAAAAGCCGGAACATCAACTCCAAACTCTCTTTTGATCTTAGGAAGTGTCCACATATCCGCAAATGCTGTAAAAGAAAATGAGGTTCCTGCAGCGTCGTCCCATGCAACAATTAATTTAAGAAGATCTTCAACTGGTGTAATCTCAATATGTTTTCCAGATTCATCATCATCTTGCACCGTACAGGTTATAGCAAAATCCCCATCTCTTATTTGGTTTAATGCTGCCCGTTTAAAAATAACACTATAAAATTTATTATCTTTGAGAACTTTGTTAATTGCTTTCTCAACAGCCTCTGCTCGTGCTGTTTCAATCTCATCTGATTCATCATTAGGTTTTATTTTTATCCTGAAAGGAGTATTAGTTAAAGACTGATGAAGCTTTGTGGAAAACTTGTGGATATAATTTAAAACAACAAGAATATGCCCTTCTTGTGCCTTACTTCTTTCACCCTGAACATTCGTCCATTTGTGATGTCTGCCTTCAAAGAAATCTTGACGTTTATTTATAATAACCGCACGAGAAGAAATCTCATCTTTAAAAGTTTCAAAATTGCCCTTGAATCTTTCCTCAATGGCATCTTGAGCTTCCTTATTAAAGTTTTCTTTATCTATGATGAAGGTACCTTTTTTAACAGCCATTATGTTTAGTATCTATCAATAATTCTCACGTGTCAAGAATTTATCTAAGTGTTCCTGCAGCGTAGTTAAAATCAACTGCTTTTGTATGAACAACTTTTGGTGCTCTAGCCTCAATGAAATGAACTGCCATTCCAAAGCTACTGAACTGATCCTGCTTTAACTTTACATCATTTTTACTTGCAACTTCAATCTGTCTTCTCAATTCTTTCATGGCTGAAGATGCTTTAATTCCACCCCATTCTGGATTCTTGTCAATCCGCTCTCCTTTTTCGTTTATAGCAAACTCACGCCCTCTTCCAAGAACTTCTTTTATTTTTCCAAACATCTCTGCTTTTATTTCAGCATAACTTCTTCCTCTAGGTGGGAATGGGTACCCGTTTAAATGCTTGAAAGCTTCCTCGGCGTTCTTGCCTCCCAAACTCCCGGCATCATACAAAAACTTACTCCTCATAGGAGAAACTCTTTTGAATTTCATAAATTGCTCTGAGATAACCTGGTATTGGATTGAAAGAGGCAAAGTATCTCCACGCCATGCCTTGTGAAAAACTACCTTGTGCGGAGCATAAGTTATAATCCCGTCAATATTTGATTTTACAATGTTGTAGCGAATACACGTTACGCTCGTTTCATCTTTTGAAGCAGCCAGGTCTGTTGCGAAAATATAATAACCGCCTGATTGTGGAGCTTCAGAGAAACCGCTATCGGCATCATAAGGAATATCAGCTCTAAACATTTGTGAAGCTTCTTCCCAAGAATACAGGTGATCCGAGTAATCAACGTATTGTCCGTAAATAATCTGCTTTCTCATTTCGGGATCAGCGATTGCTTCAATTTGTCGTATATCATCAGCGTCCATAAATTCATTTGCATAAACTGAAGCCATATCCCGATTCGTATTTGCAGATAAAACAAAGTAGTTTGAAGTCTTTGGATTCGCAAGCATATCTCGTTCAGCTATAGCTTTGACTTCTTCATAATCAATTCCTTTTGGCTGACTCGTTCCTACTAAATGGATCGGAGCATTGAAGAAAAAGGTACGAGGTAAAAGCGTGCCGTTTAGAAAAAGCTGTAATTCACCTATGTCTCCAGTTTCATCAACGGAAATAAACGCAAGTCGTAGTCTCTTGAAGGCTTCTCCAAATCCATCATACGACCTTATAAGGGTTTCAGAGTTATTGAACCACTTGATCTTCGGAGGCTTAGGCATATCCCAGATGTCTTTGATCGCCCACCCAGAAAGAAGACTTTTGTTTAATGTTCCATCAGGAAGTAGGTACCGTCCTTCGGTAATATCAATAGCAGCTTCCATAACTCCCTTTGCAACTTCGTAGGTCTTTCCGGCATTCAAAGTCGGATACCTCATACTTCTCCACGTTGCATAATCAACATTAAACTTATCCAGTCCCGGTTTACAAACTGCTTGGAAGATATGGCAAACTGCTTCAGCTGTGGTTTTCCCCCATTGGTTTGCAGGAGAGAGGATATTAATTTTCTTCCAGGCATTTAGTAACCAATACCTTTGACCGGCATGAAGAGGTACTCCCAAGATGTCTCTTGCAAATACCGCTATATTCCGTTCTCTAAGTGCTCTCTGTAAGACGTAAGGATTCATTGTTCTCAAGGTCAATCAGCTCTCCTTCCGAAACCTCAGTCTCCATAAAGTTCTCTCCGCATTTGGGACAGATTGGAGGAGGTAGTTTTCCAGCAAACATTTTCTCAAGCAATTCATTTCCCCACTTTTCTTTATTCTTTGCCTCTGTTTCTTTTATTTTCAAAAGCTGAGTACGGAAGAAGTCAAGGAACCTAAAATCGTCCGGATTTTTAAGCATCTTCTCAAACACACGAACTGCTATGAGGTTAGACATTTCAGTAATCCCTACAGTCCCTTTACCCAGGCGATCAAGTAATTCCAGTTCGTCTTTGCTCAATTTCTTTTCTACTTTCTCATTTTGTTTTCCAGGCTTCTCCCACCGTCTCCCCGGAGTAGTCATTTCTTTGATCTCCGCATTCTGCGAATTTACATACTTCTTCAGCCGGGTATAAAGCCCAATATAGGACATTCCGATCTGCTGGTGATATTTCTTCGTGGCTTCCGTAGCACCAATCTCTAAAGCTTCTTTAAAGATTTGCATCTTGAGGTTCTGATCTACCAGATCTAGTTTTGGAGTGAACATAACATAATTAAATCAGAATGGAACTGAAATAACAAGTACTGTACTGGAAGATATTGCTCTGAATTATTCTCTCTGAGGTATGTGGGTGTATTAACCCATATTGATCCATACAATTTACAATATTGGTGGTACTAGTACCCCTCTGTTCAATATTTGGTATCCGGTATAATACTATCCTGTCCTGATCTATTCTATTCCTTACAGTTTAGTATAGTACAGAACAGTATAGAACTATTAGTACTATTAGTACTATTCTATTCTGTACTATATGAGAACTATACTAGAATAATACAGTACTATATTATTCAGTACTATTAATACAGTACTATCCTATAAGTATAGAATAGTTTAGAATAGGTTAGAACTATAAGGACTTAACCTGTTTAGGACTATTCTATTCTGTCCTGATCCTATACTGTACTGTAATATTCTATTCTAGTACTATTCTATTCTAGTACTGTACTATATGTTATATCCGGCTGCGGAAGTGTATATCGTATATACAATATGTATAGAGGGGTGAAGTGCTTCTTATATAGAGTGTATAACCGGTGCTTATGTTTTAGTACTTGACAAGTATATACAACTATGGTATAGTTAGAACTGAAAGCAAGAAGTGATCCAAGAAACTAACAGAGCGGAATTGATATTTCCCTCTAAGATAACAACAAGATCCCAACAATACTTTCACTAGGCAGATAAGACTAGCCGGGACGAAGGATCAAACCAGATCCCGGCAGTCAAAAAGAAAGCGAGGTGAAACAATTATGAAGTACATAGCAACACAAGACCTATTGAATCAAGATGTGCTCACGTACCAGGAGATCTTGAATATCAAAAAGAGATTCGGGGGGTATAGCAAGAGTTCGGATCCTACAACGTACGAGAACGCAGAGTTTAAAGATGAATATGCAATTACACCGGAGCACACAGCGAAGGGGCTTGAATATCTTTTTAGAGTAGCCTTCAAACCTTCTAAACTTGAAGAGGCGAAAGCATTCTATAAGGAAGCCGGAGAAATATTAGACAATAGCTTGAGATCAAATTGTCCTTTGGGAAACAGAGAACTGTTTGTATTGTTAGGCTTTGATCATTTTACTTTCACCGGATTCTATGATGCAAGCAATATGTATCAAAGAGAAGCCGGAATCAGAGCATTGTATCCACTTTGGAAAACATACGACAAAGACGGGGACAGCTTTGAGTATTACCTTGAAGGCGGAGAAATGAATATAATCGGATAGCCTTTGACTCCCGGATCAAGCAGTATTGATCCCGGAGATGAGATGCGAGGCAAGCGGAAGAGGCGGAGGGATTGAGATCAACGCCGGGGAACTATTTCCGGATATTGAAGACGCAAGAATAGCAGCATACCAGAATTATTTAGGCGGCGGACTTCTTGGATCTATCCAGGCAAACGCAAACTTTACACCGGAAGAGAAGGACAAAACAAAATTCCTGGAACTTGCGGAAGCATTGAAAAAATACTTTCACAATTTAACAAACCATGAAGGGGACGAATGGGAGGAGGCAACCTTTGAAGAGAACCAGAATAGACCAGTATCAGCCTATTAGCTTTTGACTATGCTTCGGAAGATCCGGGGCATAGATGAGAAACTAAAAGTCTCAAGAGGGAGGTGAATTACATTGACAGAAATTGAAGAAAAAATAATAGAACAAATGGTAAGTAAAGATCTAGTTTTAGAATGCGAACTTGCAGGAGTTGACTTTCTAGGACTTGACAAGAAGACACGATCAGCAATGATCCGGGTGTTCCAGTTGGGAATCGGGTACATGGAAAAGATCCGGAAGGAACAGAAGGCAAAAGAACCGGAGTTTGTAGGATTTTAGCCTTTGCTAGAGTGTTTGACAAAAGGCTCAAGCACTCTATGGAGAGACTAAAATTATGAATAGTACAGAATATTATAGACGATACAGATCCAGGAAAGAAGGCAAGCCGGAATATACAATTGACGACATGATCAAATGCTTGATTTGTGAAAAGTACTTTGTATTTGTAGGAAACCACGTCCGGATCAAACATAAAATAACCATGCTTGATTATAAAGCAAAATTCGGACTTGATACCAAGAGAGGCAGGACAAAAGGGAAATTCAGGGAGTTAAAAAATAAGACAAACAAGGGGATCAAGAATTTAGTAGCCGGGGCACCATATAGATTTAAACCCGGAGACAAGAGAGCCGGGAAATATACACGAAGTAAAGAGACACAAGACAGACTAGCCAAAAGGGGGTGAATTGAATGCGAACATATTTAATTACAATTAAAAGCCATGCAGAAGCTCCGGATTTTGAAACCGGTATTGAAGCTCCAAACAGATTGGAAGCTATAGAGAAATTCTATGATATGCTTCACGGAGAATTTGATCGGGATTTTATAAACAGAAACATTGAAGAGCAACAAGTATTGACAGCGAGTGTATAGTATGGTATAATAGATTATGAATTGTCCAGATTGTGATACCGAATTAGAAAAAGTTGAAGGAGAGACAGAACCGGCAAGACAAGAAGCCGGGGAAATAATTGACAGCAAATTTGGCGAATGGTTAGAGTGTCCGAAATGCGGATACCAAACAGACATTGAAGTATGAGAAATATTTTAACTGACACAATTATCTATATGTTTTTAGCAGCAATAATTTTATTAATAGTAACTGGAGTAATGCACGTATGATAAAACCAAAATTTGGTACAAGATTTTTCAAGAGGGGTGAACCAAAATTAGAAGCTCCCTTCAGAGAACAACACCCGAAGGCATGGAAGTACGCCCGGATCTTTTTGGGAACGACAATCGGAACCGCAGTAATCATTAATGTTTTAATAGTTTACCTATTTTTTACAACCGTACATCTGAAATGGCAAAACCCGTTTAGAAGTCCGGTTATTATAGAAAGGAATAAATGAAACATTTATTAACAACAAAACGAGTTCCAGTAGGAAAAACAATAGACAGCATAGTTAAAAATGCCATAACTGGTGTTGATTATTCTAGTACAGCTAAAGCCAATGTATCATCTTCGGATACTCTAACAGTCGCAGATATAAGACGAGCTGTAAAAACCATAAAACAATCCGAGATAAGATGGAATAAATGGGCAAACAAAATGACTGCTTCTAAATCTTGGCAGAAATTAAATAAAGAACTCCACGCTTTAGTTGTATGGTTAGATGAGCAGGGCAGAATAGATAATGATTTATTAAAGGCTTACGATTGTCTGTATGCAATACAGCCTAACACTTACCACGCAGTCCACGCTAAAACTAAAGATAGAGTTGAAGAGTTGTTAAAAGAACATAAGAAATGGTTAGGAGGATCTACGAAATGAGAACAGGATTTATCAATGTATCAAATGGAAGAAAATACAAGCGTAAAGGGAAAACTAGGCATCATCTTGTCTCGTGTACTTATTGTAATTTTAGAAAATTCAAATTATTAAATGTCCATTTCAAGATGTATCACCCTGGAGTCATGGAACAATTCAATAAAGATATGACAAAAATATTAATGAAAGGACAAATCGGAACAATAAATGGAATCCGAATTATAAAAACATGAATTGGCAATTTGCAAACATCTGGAACGAAAGCCTAGAACAAGGACGACCTGAACGAGAACTCAAAGTCCGAAACAATATGTGGGCTGGCGAAATTGGCGGATCATACATTGATCGTTACCTCAAGATGAAGGCTGTGCCTCCAACGAATCCTCCGAATCCAAGATCCATGCGTAAGTTTGAGGCTGGTAACATGATTGAGTGGATCGTAGAGCTGGTACTTAGGCGAGCAGGTATCCTAATTGATAGTCAAGAATGGTTAAGCTACCAGTATCCAGGCTTGCTTGAAGTAACGGGCAGACTTGACTTCCTCGCAGGTGGTACGCCGGATTGGGAGAAGGCAAGGGGTGAAGTACACGCATTGCAACTACCGGAATTTTTCAACAGAGGTACCGGGGCAATCATTCAACACTTCCAAACCAAGTATCCAAATGGGCTGGACAAGATAGTTATTGAAGTAAAGAGCTGTTCTTCATTCATGTTTGAGAGATATGAGAAGGTCGGAGCCAACGACAATCATGTGCTGCAGATCTTCCACTATTTGAAAGCAAAGAATCTTTCGGAAGGACATATCGTATATGTTTCCAAAGACGACTTGAGAATGCTTGAATTTGCAGTCCATAACCCAAGTCCGGTTGAAGCATTCTACAAAGCAGACATTGAGAAAATGACTGGCTATATCAATAGGAATGAACAGCCACCGCTTGAGAAAGACTTGACATTCAACGAAGAGATAGGAAGATTTTCAGCAAACTACAAAGTCGGATACTCCAACTACTTGACAAAGCTCTATGGGTACAAGGATCAATTTGAGTTTGACATACGATACAGAGGCAAGGTCGCTTCCTGGAATCGGGTATTTGGACGCTGTGTCAAGGGAGACAACATGACAAAGTTAAATCTTGAAGTCATTGAAGAAATCAAAAAGATGTTCCCGGATCTTGATGAGAAAATTGCATATGTTAAATCCAAAGGGCTACCGGTTGAAGAGGAAGAGCAAGGGGTGAGTGCATGAATATCTCTTGGTGTACTAATTTAATATGAAATATAAAATAAATATAACTGATAAAAATGATAATCCAGTTTATGTAGGAGATGTTTTTGAGGCACGAATGATTGAGCCTTCTTTTGAAATACCCACAAGAGTTAAGGTAGTCAAAGACATTTCTCCTGAAAATTTAGAATGTGATAGAGATTTTGATGTTGAAGATGAAAAAGGTAATCGTATATGGAATGCTTATATGATAATAAAAAATGGTGTACTAATTTAATGAAGATTGTATGAAAGATTTTATTATAAATCCAACAGACGTAGAATATGACAAACATTTATTAAAGGCTTATTTTATTAAATGTTATTGTCAAAACTGTATGGAAGATATGACCATTATGATGAAAAAAGGAGTTAAAAGACCAGAAGAAGTAATTTGTCCTGAATGTGAAGTAATGACAAAAATTTAACCTATCTTGGTGTATGAGGGGGGAGAAATAATATGGAAATTTGTAAAAATTGCAATCAAGAGTTAAATAGACCAATAGAAAATGTGGAGGAGCAACTAGAAATGGCAACTGCTATGGAGTTGGGGAAAAGTATTTATTATGCAATTTTAGATAGAAAATTTTGGTCAATAGATTTATGCAATTTCTGTTATACCCTTCTTAAAAATTATAGATATTATTCTAAGCCTCACAAAATACTAACAGAACAGGAAAAATCAGAAGCAATAATGCGAATAAATAATCTCTTGACCCAGAAATAACACAATAACATGAAAAACGAAGAAATACTTAAAAAAGCAATAGAAAAGGCAGTAAAGAATGGGTATTTTATCCCGCAAACCGATAAAATGTTAGTTGGTCAATTTTCCCGAATTTATGGGAAAAAGACTGTTCAAGGCTGGTATTTTGCTTCCATTATTTATTCTCACGACTTTGCTAAAGCATTTTGGGGAGAAGAAAAACTTTGTGGTATCTGTTTGCAACCATTTGATTGTGGATATGACCATGAAGAAAATTTTGAGAGTGGAGAGAAAAATTATTTTATACAATGGCAATACCACCTTAAAGAAATGGTTATATCAGAAAACCCTATTAAATATCTTGAACAATTTATATGATACCTATACTGTTAATGATACCGTTTGTTTGGTGGTTAGTTTTGTGTTTGTTGGCTGCGTGGCTTTATGGTGCAGATAAGACAAAAATAGAAGAGCATTTTAGAATTTTATTAACAATATCACTTTTTATAGTTCTATTCCTTCTAGGCTTAATACTATTATTTATATGAAAAGAGAAATAAAATTTAGAGCATTGATTGGTAAAGAATTTGTTTATATTGATTTCGCCTCTTTTGGTAATGCAGGTGCTGAATTGTTAAGAGATTATTCTCCGAAACTTGAATGGCAACAATTCACAGGTCTTAAAGATAAAAATGGAAAAGAGATATACGAGGGAGATATTGTTGAGTGCGATTTTAGATGGATTATTGGGATTGGCTGGACTGATGATGAAGAATATGGATTTTATCAACAAAGAACATGGGGTAAAAAAGAAAAAATATTAATTAGAAGAGTAGATTTTATTGACGAAAGATATGAAGTCATAGGCAACATATACGAAGACGAACTCTTAACTAAGGGGGTAAAAGTATGAAAGACTACAAAAACCTTACAGATAAAGAAAAGACAAAACTTGTTAAAAAAATAGTTCATGGTGCAAATAAGGAGCAAGCAAGAGTAATGGCAGAAGCACACACTACTACAAAAGAGAAGTGTTTTAATTGTGGAGATTTAAAGGAAAAACATAAGACTAATCCAGTAGTTTTTTGTGATGTAGAAGATTGTGGATGTGAAGGATTCCTCCCTCAAGTAGCAGAGAAACAAGAGTGCGAGCATGAGTGCCATAATAAGACAGGTTTTGCCTACAACTATCTTGGAAGCTACTGTTCTCATTGTAAGCCTCAAGTAGCAGGAGATTGGTCTGAGGAGTTTGCAAAGTATCTTAAAAACGATTTTTATACTGGCTATTGTAAGAATATTATTAAGCTTTACGATTCATATTATAAACACGAGAAGCCTGATTCTTATGGGGGAAACGTACCCTGGGAAGCAGCCAATGATTTTATAGACAATATGAGAAAAGCTATTTTAGATAAGTTTTCCAAAACTCTCCTCCAACAACAACAGAGGATAATTGAGGAGATAGAAAGTAAGTTGCCTCCTGTTAAATCAATAAATCCTACGCAATGGAGTGAACTAGATGAGAGAGAAAAGGGAAAAATGGAGGCATATAATACTATGCACCTCTTTCTCAAGCAAGGAAAGGAAGGTGAAAAATGAAAAAGTTTTTACATGATAAATTACATTGGGGTTTTCCAAAAGAGAAAATAGGCGGAGATAATTTTCAACCCAACTATTCTTGTCAATTTTGCCCAAGAGAAGTAATTCAAGATAGTGGTGGTAGTTGGTTTCATTTAACAGATAAGTAAATTGTATTGTTGAGGGAACTTTGATAATTAGAAGCAGTAGTGGCGGAATAGGTAGACGCACAAGAAAGGCGTGTCTATGCGTAAAATTATAGATATGCAAGGTGACCTGTGTGGGGGACACTTTCGTAAGAAAGCAGAAACTCAGCAAATCCTTGCCTACTGCTTTTTGTTCTCAATGAGGGAGATAGAAATATGACAAATAGAGTTAGAGAAAGATTGTACAAAAAATACCCAAATATAGAAACTGCTTTAGTTGATTGGCATAAAGGTTTATGGGAATTAGTTTTAGAATCAAGGTTAAGTCCCCACCCGACAGCACAAGAAAAAGAATGGGATAAATGGAACAGAAAAAACAAAGAGTTATTGACAGAATATGACGATATGTTAACTTATTTCTTAACTTATATGAATCCAATTTGGACACCTATTTTAAAGAAAGTTTTGAACCCCAAACAATAAAAGAAAGATATGGAAGATGAAGAAGATTTTTGTTTTTAAGATATGAGCAAACAACAACGTGAACGATTCACTAAGGCTGAAGCATTAAATTATTACTTCGGAGGTATAGTCGGACTGAATGGACAAGGACTACCCTTTACTTGCAAATGCGGAGAGAGGGCAACAGAACTTTTTATTGAAGGTGAGAAGAGGAAGAAACCGATCATGAGTGTCCCGGATATTTTTATACATATTAAGAAAACACACAGGGCAATACTAAGAGAAGTATTGACAAACACCGACAACAATGGTATAATACAGTAATGGATAATCAAACACAACCAGAATTTATTACAGTTGAGGAAGCTGCGGCGATCCTTAGAGTTAACCCACGCCACATCAAGCGAATGATTGAGGGTGGGAAACTTAGAGCACGCAATATCAATGCCTCCGGAACCCGGAAGTATTGGAGAGTTCTCAAAGAAGACGTAACCAAAGTAGAAATTTAAAAACAATTGCATGGACAAGAATAAGATTGCCGAATTATTAAATCTCGTGACCACTCTTGAAACTAAAATGATTACATTGTTTAAGACAATCCCAATAGATCTAACTCAGACGCTTAATGAAATACGTAAGTACATTAAGCAGAAAGGGGGTGAATAATAATGGGTGCATTAGCCGATATAGCAAAAGCCAAAACTCCTTATCTAATAGTAAATCCAGGAGAAACTGTAGTTGCGACATATGAAGGTTTTAGAATGATTCCCTCATCTTTTGATCCAAACACAGAGCAGTTCCAATTCATAATGAAATTTGAAGATGGAAGTACAAAATTCTGGAATACAGGATCCAACAAAATAGCATTTTTACTTGATCCGTTGGAAGGCAAGAAAGTTGCCATAACAAAAACTCAAGTAGGAATGAGAGGGGACAAACCCAAATACTCTTATGATATTGTTGAAGTTAAGAGTAAAGTGTCCAAACAGGAAAGGCTGGAAGAAGAACCAGAAATTGAAGAAGAAAATTAGTTTTCTTTTTTGAACCCTGGTAGTTGTGGGCAGCTATCAGGATTGAAAAAAGAATTATGGATAACAACCCGATAATAAAGAAACAAAAGATAGAATTTGCCATAGTGCAAGAAAGACTTCTCTTGATTGATTACGTAGCCAAAGACTTGAAGGTTACGAAAGACCGAACTATAATCCCACAGAAAATGACCGAGAATGAGGTCAGAGAGATTGACAAGGTGTATGCCACCGACATCAAAGACATGAAGCTCAGAAGCTTTGATTTTACAGGTATTCAAAATATCCGGATCCTTGAAAAAGGAGAAGGCTTGAAAGGTGGTGAAAAAACATGACAATTTTATTTTATTATTCAATAATATGGATCGGATTTTCCGTCTTCTACGACTTGATAAATTTCTCAGTCTTTGGAGCAGATGCAATCCTAACTATTCCGGTCTTGGTTTTCTTGATTCTTCTCAAATCAAAGAGATCTCTTGACAACAAGAAATAGTTTGTTGTAAAGTAATAATACGTCTGGTGTAACCAGCACTCCTACGGCAAGAGGAGTAATCAATCATTACGCAACCACACCTGTTTTTTGTTCTGGTAAGGAAACTTGCCAAAGGTTGTGTAAACGCCTTGCTAGAACAAAGAACAGGTTTTTTTATGACTATTGAAGACAGAGTAAACCAATTAAGAAAAGACTACGTAGAGAAACCAGGAATGCGTGAGATCATCAAACGCCAAGTGCGAGCCTTAGAGCTTGCTAGTGGTAAATCCTTCATGAAACTCCAACCAAGCCTACTCCCAGAAGATCAACCATACTTAAATCTCAAGGGAGAGATGTTGCCGTGGGAAGAAGAACCAACAAAAAACCAGCCGGTAAAGGCTGGCTCTCTGTGAAAACAATTGTGAACCAAAATAACTTTTGGGGTTATTTGAGGTTATGTACTTATTATACCATGAAAAACACTATTTGTCAAATCAAACCCGACCATACTGGCAAGCCCTGACGGGAGTGGAAACGCACCACTATAAAAAATGTATCAGGGAGCAAGGGGTGAAGCTGGCTCATGACGGTAATGAGAGCTCACGAAGGCTTATATTTGAGCCATACCGCCGTTTTTGTGATACTCGTGAGAAGAGAAACCAAATCGGATCAATCAAATACCATATTAAAAGTGTTTACAACTTATTACCCAATAAGGGACTCAGCATGGTCTAATCTGGTAATATCCAGGAAAATAAGCAAAGTTCCCTCTTGACAAACACAGGATAATATGGTACAGTTAAGTATAACCAAATAACTAAACGCAAATGTCAACTAAACTAAACTCAAAATTAATTCCCCAAGACACACGCTATATTCCAATCAAAAAGAATGGAAAATACCTCGTAATTCTTCCTAAAGATGCAAACATTAAAGCGATCGCACCAGCCTTAGCAACATTTTTTAATCCGACGCCGGTGTTCGTTCTTGCGGTCAATGATGTTACTGATGTTAAAATCGCTGAATTATTGGAGGAAAAATAATGAATAAAATTAAAATAAAAATACCAATGAACACTTTTGAAATCAAGCCTACTTTTGTGGGTAGATTATATCTTTTATGGCAAGTGCTTACTAAAAAGAAAATAACAGTAGAAAGACCTTTCTTCAATGTGTACTGTCAGCATACAAAAACAGAGCTAGAAATTATGGCTATAACTGTAACTGGTGGCGGCGGATCCGGTGGATTAGGTAAAAAAGGGGCTAAGAAAAAAAATAAAAAGCCTCATAAAATAAAAGAAAATGAATTGGTTACACCCTAAGAATGGAGGTGAAATAAAACATGGAAGATAAAGAATTAATTTGTGCAGATTGCGGAAATTCGTTTAACTTTGCAGTAAGAGATCAAGAGTTCTATCAATCAAAAGGATATTCTCAACCAAAACGTTGCAAGAATTGTCGTGAAAAACGAAAACAACAGAAAGGAGATCGTTAATGAAAACAAAAACATATTCAGCAAGAACATTATTTGACGGCAGCGTGATAGGCAAGCAGGGGAAGTACGTTGCCATACCGGATAAGTTTAAAGGGTTCCGGATTGAAGTCTTGTTAAATGACGAGAAGATGATAATTGAGAAGTGGTTGAATGCAGATGGTTACAGGAAGTTTCCAGACAAATTCGGCAGGAAAGATGCTCTTGGGAACACGGTTCAATACACTCTTGGATATTTCAAATGGATACCAATGATAGAAGAAACCGGACAAATAGGAGCCGTAAGTGCACTAGGAAAAATGGCAGGGACTCCTAAATGGGAGGCTCTGAGAAAGAAATTACATTCATGAAAAGACTTATATTTAGAAAAATCGCACCAGGTATTGAAGAAGGGAGGTACCTTACATTATGGCTAAAAATCAGCTTGTTCACAAACAGTCTATTGCAGAAACTGAAATCTCAATTATTGAGATACCAAAAGGGTATAGTGTAAACGGAACCTTTAGGATCGTTCTCGTTAAGGGCGAAGAGGGTTTTGAAGACTTTACAAATAGAACAGACAATCTTTCAGTTGATATTAGGAACGGAATACTTAGAAAGGTTGCAAACAAACTCGGACTTAAAGTAAACTTTACTGAGTGATATGAAATATAAGGCGGAACTAGTACTTATAGTAGGAGCGTTAATTTATGGTGGAATTTTGTATTTATTGTTTTCCCTTCTTGGAGGGAGTATTAAAAAGGTTTATTAGAACTGAGGTATAATTATGGGTGGATTTGATTTAACAGACATAGGCGGAAATGCACAAGGAAATATTGGAAGCTTTAACCAGCCGGTTCGGGTTAGTCAGCCGGTGCAACAACAGCCCCAACAAGAAGTTACTCCTACCGTTGATACCAATGATGTTGATGCCGTATTAAGCAAGCCAATAATTGCTGCGAACAAAAAAGCTTTAGCTGAGGAACAGGGAATCAACACTAGTGAATTATGGAATCCACTATCTGAAGCAAGACCAGGTGGACAATTTAAAGCCGGAGAAGTTGATGAGAAGCAAGAGAAATTTTTGTCTAAAACTGAATGGGATACTTCCGCAACAAAGGATCACGTATTCCCTAATAGGAGGATAAGTTAATATGGAAATGAAACACATTAAAGTCGGCGAAGAACAGGTACAGGACAACCAACCAATCTTTGAGATTACAATTGGTGTTGGTGGGAAAAATCCTGTATCTAATAGGATAAACGCTATGAATATGGAAGAGGCAAAACGTATCGCACTAGACCAAAGCAATATAACAGTTGTTGAGGTTGCGAAATGATGAAAGGGGGTGAATAATATGGCAAAAGATACAAAAGAAGAAGTTGTAGAAACTCCAGCAGAGGTAGTTGAACCAGCCGTTGAGGTTGAGGAAACTGTTGAAGCTGAAGCTCCAGTTGTTGAAGAGGTTTCTGAAGAGGTTGAAGCTGTTACAGAAGAAGTTTCTGTTAAGAGCAAAAGTAAGCCTTTGAAAAAGCCACTTCAAGCTGAAGAGGTTGAAGAAGTTGCTCCAGTAGATGAGCATGAAGGGGAAACTCGGATTGAATCAGCTGATGGAAGGACTCTTGAAGTTTCTATCAATGACGTAATTAAAGTCGGTAAGGTTATTTGGGTACCAAACGATCAAGCTGAGGAATATAAAAGACTTCTTACAGAAGGAAAGTTTTATATCAAATAACCATAAAAGTATGAGTAAACCCGATTACAATAAACAACCCGAAAAACCAAAAGAGTACGTAGTTTCTAACTACGATCTTTCTGAGCTTTCTTTTATCGCTATGATGCTTAGAGCCAAGCAAGAGGAAGAAGCGTTCTTTAATGAAAGAATGCGAGTTGCTCAGTTGGAAATTCAAAAGCGTCTTAGTATTCCTACTGATTGGGAGATAAATTGGGGACAGGTATATTCTACCGGCAAAATATTTGCCAGGAAGCCTCAACCGAAGCCACAAGCTAAAGTTGAGATTAAAGAAAATGCCGAACCTGAATTACAACCGAAGCAGAGCTAAGGAGTATCAGATACTTCACGAAAGTGAAAAGGAAGGTAAGTATGCCGTCAGATCTGCTGGCTCGCATGGAGCAAGTGATGTTATTGCACTTAAACCAGCAGTCTGCGGCAGAGGTGACCATTACGAAGTAGATTTTATACAGATCAAGGTTTCACAAAATCTTCGTAAGGTTAGCACTACTTATAAAATAGAGAATGTTCCGTTTCCTATAAATGTAAAAATGATGAGGTTCCCGGTCAAAGATAAACAATGGTATGAAAAAAATAAAAAAACAAAAAGCAAAAGTAAATCCAAACCCAAGAAAACTAAGTGATGAAGTGTATCAAGGTGTTCTAACTGTCCATCAACCACTTCTCGCTAGGGTTATTTCTAAGTATAAGGAAGAAAAAGACAATAGGAATCTTTCTACGATTGTAGTATTTGGAGACTATAGTCTTCCTCTAGCTGTTGAGTTTGCTCAATGGTGCTACGACACTACCTACGTTGCACAAGACAAACAGGACTTCGTGCAAGCTTCTCGTGATGCACGGAGATTTGGGATTGAATTTCACAAGATTACTCAAGAAGAAATACCCGGTGGAAAGACCGTTATTGTTTTTATAGAAAAAATTGAAAAAATGAAAAGACCTGGGGAGATAAGGAGCTTCTTAAATTCCTTAACGGGAATGGCTGAAGAAGTGATATTCTCTGTTAAGAGCAGAAGGAAGTGGGATAAGCTTTTAGAACAATTTGATTATACAGTTGAACAGTATCCGGCAAATAAACGAAGAGTTTTGATTAGTTTGAAGAAGAAGGCATTACTACCTGCTGGGAAGTCTCAAGATCAACAACTCGGTGACGAACCGGTAGTGGTGCCACAGGAACAGTTGGCTCAATCTTTTCCGCAAGCTTCTTTTTAGAAAGATTTGTTGCAATATCTAACCATTGTTTTGGAATTGTTTTTCCTCTCGCTACAGCAATCCCTGTCCAAAAGAAATACCAAAAAGATATTGTTAGGAGTACAAGATTATCAGCAAGAGAGCTTGAGGCTTTTCTAAGTTTCTCTATTTTTTCCACTACTGTAGTTCGTGGCTTCTTAGCCTGTTGGGGTAAATCGGGTAATAAAAGTTCAGCCATTATCTATCCCCTCCAATTCTTTTTGCGACATTTACAAAACCTGAAGCAGAAAGACCAGTTAAGATACCCTCTTCAATAGAAATTCCATGAAGTTTTAGGTAGCCAATTCCGCCTCCAATTGCACCTGCACCAAGAATAATAAATACTGTTTCCCAATCTCTAGCTTTAACTCTTCTTGCGAGCTCAACTAAAGCGATTACTAATGTTACGATTAAAATATTTTCCATTTGGTATTCACCCCCTTTCACCTAGCATATCACCTTTTCTAACGACTTTCAATCCTTCAGCTCCTGCCTCAGTATGGTGAAATAAAAGTAAATAAGGATCAACCTTATTTTTGTCTTCAGGCTTGTGGGCTTGACCATGCACAAAGTATTCTTTGCCCTCCAGCATGATTGGTTTCTGTGCCCGTTGCATTTCAAGCTCCTGTTCACGAATAACATCTTCAATATAAGAAGGTCTAAAGAGCTTTTGTTGCCTTGTCATACCCGGCTTATCTGGGATTGGAACATAATATAAATACGTAACTTCCTTCGCATTATAAGCAAGAGGCAATTGATTACCAAACCGATAGACGGATCCATCTAGGTCTGTAAAATTTATTGGAGGAGAAAAAGGAGGAGCTTGTCCTTCAGTTGAGGCTACTATGTGCCTAGATACTTCTTTCATTTAAGCAGGATTATTTGGATTCCCAGGCAACCCTAAGCCCATATTACCGCTAATTGCGTCTGCTCTGCCATTACAAGCCCTATGAGCCGGAGCTAAATTATCCATGTTATGAGTTTTCCCTGGAATAATCTTTCCCATTTCAGTAGCGTGCCTACCTCCGCCATGAATATGAGCAATAACCAAGTCTTCATCAGAAATAGGCTTACCACAGTAGTAACAATTGCGTCCTTTAGCAGCAACAATTTCCGCTTCAGTATGCCCAAATCGCTGCATTTGCATTGCTTCAAGTTGCTGTTTTTTTTGCTCTTCGTGTGTTTGAGCCATATTAGTTATTGTTAATATAATCTTGTATGCCTTTTTTCAATCTAGCATAAGCGTTTTTTGCTGCTTGAGCTTGTCCTGCTAGGTCTTTCAGTTGATCATATTCAGACTGTTTGATTGTAACCATAGGCTCAGTTGGAGGAATCGGTGCGTCAAACGGCACTCCAAAAGCTTTACAAATACCCCTAGTTATCGCATTACATACCCTATCAGTATCAGTAAGAATTACTTTATCGTGAGCATCTTGTCCTACTCCACATTCAATAATTACACATGGAGTTTTTGGAGAAAGTCTAGTCCACATATAATAGAGCCATGTTCTAGGATTCCTTCTGTTTGGTTTGTTTACAATGCCGGAGTGATTGAAGTATTCAGATTCAATTGTTTCTTTTATTCTTTTTGACTCAACTGTAGCTTCATCATTTTCTGGAAGTGGAATATCTAAAAATCCTCCACCCTCCCCATAAATATCTGCATCATAATGAATTGCCAAAAAGAGGTCATAGTCCTTGTTGATTGTATTAGTTGGGGGATTGGCATTTACTAATTGAACTTGGAAACCTTTAGATATAAGAATTTGAGAAAGTCTATTACGAATACGAACTGTAAATTCCTGTTCTCCAGGAGCACCTGTAGCACCAGTTGTTGTTCCCTCGTGTCCTGCTTGGAGACAAATCAATTTAGCCATAATTAAATGCTATGCCTTTTTACCTTCTTTGTCAATCTTATTTTCTTTTTTAAATGCAGCTTTATTTGCCGCAACTTCCATTTTCTCAAACTCTGCATGAAGTTTTTTTTGTTCCGGAGTATAACGCTGATGATAAACTTGGTACTCTATTATTGCAATAGCGAAAAATCCCAAGCTACTTATGAGGGTAACAATTTCAGTTATACCTTGTAAAGAAGAGTCACCAGTAACATACTTAATAAGGACAACCGATAATCCTATTATGTTAAGATGAAAAATGATTAATCCAGAAACAAGAAGTTGTTTACGTAATTTTTTAAGCCCATTCTTAACATTAGCCTCTTTCCATTGTAGGGGAATAATAAATGCAAGAAAAATTATAGCTGTGGTTATACGAATAAACGTATTTATAGTAAGTGACAATTGACTAATTTCTATATTCATCTCATACCTCTTTCTTTGGCTCCCGTAGAAACTCCTATGGCATAAGTAACATTTGTAAGATCATTACTTATCTTCAAAAGCTTCTTATAGGTCTTGATATTAATTGTATCAACTCTTTCTTTTTTAATCAAAGAATCTTTAAATATTTTATTTTTAATATCATGAGCCTCAATGGATTTTTTCTCCATTTTCTCTTGGTTTATCCCAGGATTTCCTAAAAAAATATGTAAAATATTTCTCATACTTGCTTTATGTTATTTAATAATTGTTGTAAATTTTGCACAATTGTATAAGTATTCTCTGCAACTTTCTGGGTGGCATCTGATACTATTGCGTAAGACTTAGCAGATTCCTTTAAATCTTCAACACGCTTATTTGCGAGGTCAACTTTATCATTTGAGAGTTGTTTATTTTCCCGATATAAGAAAAATATTATAAGGATTGATCCGGCAAAAAGAAGGTATCCGAATCCCTGCATTGCAATAGTTTTTATAAAATAATCCATATTTAACCTTCCAGCAGAGTGATCGGAACATTATTTTCTATTCCATCAGTTTGGTTCACTACAAAATCATCTGCTTGGTAATTATAGAATAATATAGTATAGGATAGTATGTCAATGTCAACGAAAGTATAAAGAGTTTTTGTCTGTTTTAGCGTCAAAAGCAATTTGTGCATCACTCGTCCAGTCATTTTTACTGTATATTGTCCAGAAGTAAGAGTTGGAAGTCCACTTACTCCAGTAAGTTGATTTGAAGTTCTACCCGTCCAAGCAATCTCAGTCTCAACTCCACTTGCATTTAATATCACGCCTTTATGCTTTGTTGGGAATCCAGAACCATCTACGAGATTAAGAGTAGTATCGGCTGCAGCTATTGCTCCGGTTGTGGTTCGTGAAATCGGCTCAGTTCCATCTAGCCAAACCATATTGTCTGGACAAGCTAATTTCATTTTCCATAAGTACTTGAAGTCTGATACAAGAACGTATCTCATATCTATAACTTTAAGAACTGGCGTACTTGCAGGAACACTGGTAATTAATGTGAGCCGAATAGAAATCTTTTTACTGTAAAAGGCTACATCAAAAGTAAAGGTTGTTTTTAGAGCACCAACCGTATTTGCGGTTCCAATAGTTGTCCAAGAACCATCAGATTCATCTGTCTTATATTCAGCAAGAATTGAACACCCTGTGGGTATTGCTTCGTGAATCAAGGTCAAATCTCTCCACTTTTTATCAATGTTAGGAAGCTGAGCTTCAAAGTATGAGATTTGCATGGTTCCAGATGCTTGATAAGTATTAAAATCAGTTTGGTAAACATAACCGGTATCATCTCCCCCCATAAGATTATTGTTGAAAACAAAAGCTGAATACCAAGAACTGCTTGTTACTGAAAAAGCACTATGGAATCCCGACCTATCAAATAAGTAGATAGACTCAAAGCCTGATGCTGCGGATCCTGGAGTTGGTGCAAGAGCCATGACAAGTTTATCGTCCCATTTTGTCATTGAAGTAAACTGAACATTCCACGGCATATCCAAAAGCTTATCAATTGAAGCTGTGTTATAAACATAAAGACGTTTCTTTATAGTTCCTAAGAAAAGAAGATTATCAAAAACTTCCATTGAAAGTAAAACAGTATGGTCAAACTCTCCTATTTTATTCCAATTAAACTCGTCCCAAGAATATAGGAAGCCATCATATTGTGTGCTTGTGCCGGCAAGAAGTTGAGGGTATCCCCCAGCTGCATAAAGCCTTCCGTTATATTCTTTTAGGGCAAATACATATCCTGGATTATCTGGAGAAGTAATCGTCTTAGAAAGAGTAAAGGTTGTAAAATCTGAGGTTACATAAACCTTAGCTGTTGCACCCAAACCAAAGTACATTTTATTTGTAGTAGCTCCATATTCCGACATAGAAAGAATTGAACATTCATCAGTAGTATTAAAGACTTTAACTAAGGCAAAAGTAGTCCCATCATAACTGTAAAGCTTTGCATCTCCATTAGTTACGCTAAGTGGATCTCCAGTTCCAATCCATATCTTCCTGGTTCCACTAACTGAAGATACTTTCATAACATTGACAGAAGTTGTATTTCCAAGTAATCGGAAGTAAGCATCTCTTCCTGCCTGTGCTGTCCAAGTTGAACCACCATTAGTTGAAGAAGCCATATTTCCACTTGCATATCCTGAAGTTGATTTTGCAGTCCAGGCATAATTCTGATCGTTTGCTGCCGCTGCAGTTTTAAGAACTATCCAATAAGTTGTAGAAGCAGAAAGAGAGAAGCTTGCGGGGAATTCAACGGTAATCCACCCAGCACTCGCAGTTGTAAAAGCAGGAATTGTAGCCGTGGCATTGGTTGCATCTACTAAAGTTCCTGATGGAACACCAGCGTTATTAGTTTCAATTCTAACCGTAATATCTCCCGGCGTTCCTGCATTCTTTAACAGATTGACCTGAAGTGCCTTTAATTTTTGTGCGGTAGTAACTTGAAAACTTTGAGCCTGTGCATCTTCAGTTCCGGCAACATCTCCAATTGGATAAGTAGTGTCAGTCCCCGTATCAAACCATTCAAAACGGCGGACACTAAATAACTCTGTAAAAGTTGAAGCTCCGTCCCATGAAAATATTCTTCCGTCTGACGTTCCTGCATAGTGCGTAGATACTGAACCTGCAGGAGTATCGGTAAGCGTTGAATCAATTATAGAATCAAGCGTTGGACTTGTGGTTCCAGAAAGAGAAGTTGAATAATCAGAGTGAATACGACCATCTGCACCATTTCCTCCAGCACTTGATCCGCCTGAACCAGCAGATGATCCACCTCCACCACCTCCGCCGTCTCCAGCACTTCCCGTTCCTCCGGTTCCCTTAACGGCAGTAACTAATGCTGAGCCAAGTACTACGGTTGAAGTTCTAATAATAACACAGCCTCCTGCTCCTCCTCCTCCTCCTCCTTCGCTTGCGTTGGCACCATTCGCTCCATTTGCTGTTATTGCACCAGTAATAGTTGGAGTTTTTCCCATTAAGTAAATTAATCCTCCACCATTTCCGCCAGCTCCACCTGTACCTGAATTTGAGTTTCCTCCTCCTCCTGCTCCACCAAAGACAAATTTAGTTCCCAAATTCGCTACTGTTTGATATGTAGCTCCAGCAAGACCGCCTCCAGCTCCGCCCACTCCCCCTCCTCCAGCAGAACCATTAGCAGTTCTTCCTGCAGAACCCAATCCTGTTTCGCCTTCTCCTGCGGTTGCACTACCACTTGCAGCCCCAGCTCCACCCCTAAAGCCACAAGCATTCGCACTAATTGTTCCAGTAATCGTTACAGTTCCATTGGCAAGAAATGCAAGAATACCACCAACTGTTCCGTTCCAGGCTTTTGCTGTCCAAGTAATAGCACTATTTACAGTTACGTTGGTATATTGTTTCATTACAATTACCTGTGCTCCTGTTACGTAGGTATATGCTAAAGCATCTTCAGTAGTAATTGTTCCTGCAGAATAAGAAGATATTTTAGTTTTTTGATATTGTCCTGCACCCGCTCCCTGTGTTTGATGAATTAAAATAACTTGTCCTGCGGCAAAAGAAGCGTTGGTTGCTACTAAAGTTGTGGCTCCCAATGTTCCCGTACAAGCAGAGTCTATGGGAGCATCTGTGGTATTCGTAGAAATTGTTAAAGCCCCATCAGCTCCATTCCCAAAAGCAGAAGTTGCTGCTGCTCTAAAGGCAGCTTGGGATAAAATCTTAACTCCAGCCGCTGTTAAACCTGCTGCAAAGAATCGCTTCTCAAGCATAAGCTTTTCCTGTTGTGTTGTATCAACTCCTGAGCTTCTATAGAATTTACCACCATCATTGAATTTTTCCTGGTCAAAACCATTGACGTAATTGTTTTGAACAAAATGAGGGAAGAAAGAGGCATCACGATAGTTTGGATCTCCTGAAGAAAATTTGTTTACAAAAGTTGGGGCTTCCTCTCTGCCATAGATATGTTTTTCTGCACGAGGAAGACGAGCCAACATGAATAAATACCCGTCTATTGTTATATGTCCTTTGCTTTGAATTGCAGCCATACTTTAATCCTACCTTCCTTTAATGAGATAGTCAATTGAAATTGCTGTGTGAGTAGCCAAAGTATCGTCCTTCCAATAAATATCAACGCTTGTTAAACCTTTGTTATCGTAAACTACCTGGACATCAGCATTTGTAGTTCCATCAGAAATTGACAAAAATACTGTTGGTGTTTCTTGAAATGGAGTACCAAAAGTAAGAGTTAAGCCTCCTCCTGCAGCGGCTACTCCTGTCCAAGAAGCAGTTCCACGTTCTTCTCTCTCACGAGTTCTAAAACCTCTAACCATTTCCGGAGTAGCAACCGCAGTTAAGGGAATGGAATCAACACCCGAATGGGTATGTGATTTTACCAGTTGCATCTGCAGGAAAAGGGCAGGATTTAAATGAGTTAAACCGACCTGCCCCTTACCTATGTCAGATCCTCTGGTGTAAGATTTCGGTGCATATTCAAATGTCCCATAAACTTCTCCAGCCATTTTATTTTTTCCCTTTCAACAAATAAGATAATGTTCCTCCACTTAATGCAAACCCTATAGCAAAATAGTATCCAAGAAAAAAAGGCAATGTAAGGAGGAAAGAAAAAAGATTTATCGTAAGATAAATACTAATTCCCAAAAGAACTCCCTTTAAGAAATTCTTCATTATTTCTTGCCTCCAAACAAGCTTCTTAAAACATTATTTACTGTAGAACCTATTGATCCAACAGCTTTACCCAAAGGTGATTGTTGAATGTTTTGTATAGGTGTTAAGTTTTTATTATATGAAGGATTTGGAACAGCAAAACTAGCTCCTCCACCCTTACTTCTAAGTGCTGCTTCAGAAACTCCCGTAATTGCTCTATTTATAAAGCTTGGAGCTTCAGCTGCTAATGATCTAAGAATATTTCTTCCTGCCGCTGCACCAGTTGTTAAGAAGGTTGAAAGTCCAAGTTTATTCCCCGTTGTTGGTTGAGTTGGGGAAGATGTTCTAGCTGGAACTTGTCCTTGAACCTGCTGATTTGAATTGCCCAATCCCAATGGTTGATCAAATACAGGCATTGATGCAGGAGCATAAGCTACTGCTGCCCTTGCTGGACTTGTATTTGCCACTTTTGGAGTAGCCGTAGTCCCTCCTGGATTAACCCTACCAATTGGCTGTGATGGTGCTGAACCCTGAAACAAGCTCTGATTACTAGCACCTGATCTCAAGGGAGCAGTTGGGCTTTCATTTAATCCAATACCTCCTGCTGGAAGTATGTCGTTTTGTGCGACAGAACTTCCTTCAACAGTAGGTTGAACAGCAACTACCTTATCTGAACCTGGAGAAACTGGTCTATTTAATGGTTCTTCAACCTGTGCACGACCAATTGTCCCAATATCACCTTTACCTGGTAATGCAGGTTTTTCAGCATTTGCAGTTATGGTTTCCCGGAGTTTCCCTCCTGGATTTGATTTTGCTATTAAAGAACTTCCTAATGTATTTATTGCCATAATTTCTCACCCCCTTTCATTTATCATACTAATCTAATGTCTGAAGGTCTTCGTACTCTTCTAAGAGCATTAAGTCTATCTTTTGTAGTTGCACTAAGTCTTTCTATAACCCTTGAGATTGAAGGAATATTTCCACCGTCAGGTTGTGTAACGGTTGTATATCTGTAATACTTAGAACGATCCGCCTCCATATCCTCATAAGCCTGAAGCCTCATTAAGTCAAGGATAAGATCATCAAGAAACTCTGGAACCTCTGCAAGCTTTTGGAACATTTTATCTGCATAAATTCTGAATGTATATCCTGTACTTGGAGGGAAATCAAAAATAATTTGTTTAGCTCTAATACTCCAACCGTTAGGCTTACCAACTACATTTCCTTGACTGTCAACATAATAAATATCATTTATTCGCTGTATTCCATTTGGAAACGCATATTTATAAGTAGTAGCACCTGGCGTTAAAGTTTCATCAATGACTTCATTATAGGTGTGTGGATAAAGTTTATAAATAGAATTTTGTAGAAAAGAAGTAATATCATCATTTGTAAAGAAGTAATTTTCTGAATTTATATCACGCATTTTCCGTCTAAACCGGGTGTGCATTACCGTAGTATTGGCGGCATAAATATCAGACCATGCTGAAACCGCACCGCTTGAAGAATTTTTGTATCGGAACTGGTAGTAAGCATAGCCCGTTGCGTCAAGGTAAGAAGTATATCCGGTTGAAAGGTCTGTTGCCTGGGAGGTATCAATACTTGTGCTACTTGTTAAAGTTGTTGGAGAACCCATAGCTGAATCAGCACTTCCCCTAATCTCAATTTGGTCATAGGTTGCTACTAAATCTTTAGGATTTCTGACATCAATTATTTCTGCAGCCATAATTATCTCCTGCTAGGCTTATCATCTCTAGTTATCCCTCCGGGCTTATTTTTTTCTCTTGTTGTCCCGGTAGGTCGGAAATCTAAGATTGATCTTATCATTCCGCCTATTGATGGTATTCCTGCGCTAATTCTATTAAACAGCTTCTCAATAGTATCTGTCAAGGTAATTGTATCTGTAAAGGTAAGAAAGTATCCCCTTATGGTTGAAAAAGTATCAGACATTGTAATCGTATCAGAAAAAGATTTTGCGAAGGCTTTTATAACAGTATCACTCATTGTTATTGTGTCTGAGAAGGTTTGGGCATAGCCTTTTATTGTAGAAAACACTTCAGACATTGTAATTGTTTCACTAAAATCTTTCGTAACAGCCTTAATAAGAGTCTCTGATAAAGTAATCGTCTCTGAGAATGCTTTTGTAGTCGCTTTCTGTAGAGTATCACTCATTGTTATGGTTTCGGAAAAAGTTAAAGTGTAACTAGTATTAGGATCGTCCCAAGCCGCAGTAGGCGGAGTATAGTTGCTTGTATGTCCTGCTGTACCTTTAACAAAAATTACTTCATCAATCCAGCCGTTATTATAATCTTGGTTTAAGTCTGTCCATTTTCTACCGATTGTTAGTCCGCTACCGCCTACTGGCGAACCCGATAAGGTCTGTGTAGTTCCTTGTTGAACTCCATCTAGGAAAAGATACCACGAATTACCACTTCTACTTATTTCTATGTAATGTTGAACACCGTCATTTACATCAGTAGTTCCAGCTACATACAAATCAGAACTTGTTCCACTCCCAGGATAATGAACAAATGTTGCTGGTTGATTAGTTGCATCAATATAACCCCAACCAAGTGACCAGCCTGTATAGACAGTTGTTCCTGCACTACTGGTTAGACTGTCAACTAGTCCAAGATAGTTACCTCGTGCGTTTGATTTCCACCAACCAGAAATAAAGAAATCTCCACTCAAGTCCCAATCCGCACTATCAGCTAGTGAAAGATAATCGCCTGTTCCGTCAAATAACCCAGAAGCACCACCAAATTTTGATTGTGCGGTATCAATTTGAGCGTTACCATTTACTGTTACTGTTTTTGGAGTACTTTCGCTATCTGTAAAAGTTGTGGAGGCATCTGCCCCGTCCATGTGTAGGAGTAGTTTTGTATTTGTATCGTATGCCACTAGAAGTTCCCTCCTATTAGAAGATTAAAGAAGATGTTGAAGTTAGTTTGCATATCATATTATTATGCGTATTTTATGTTGTGAGTAATAGTGAGAGTGTCAGTATTTGCTGTGGTTATTGCTGAAAATGTTTGGGAGGCAAGCATAATTCCGCCAGAGGTGTTGTTGTTAAAAATCCCTTCTTCTATTAAAACCAAAGCTCCCGTAAAGGTGAAGGTTTTAACCCAGCGTTCCGTATCCCCAGTTAAAGTTGTGGTTTCATTGGTAACAGTTGCAGCTCCTCGTGAACCTCCATTTGTAGTTGATTCGCTTCCAAGAGCTGTAGCTGAGGGTGTACCAACCCCAATTGCAATAGCTGTAAAGGGTGTAGTTGTAGTTCCTCCTATTTGATCTGCCGAAGCCTTTTTCCCGACAGTTGTAATAGTATTTCTTTTAATTACTCCTGTACTCCAATTTCCAAAAAGGAAAGGAATTTGTAGGTCAAGGGAGAAATGTTTCTTGAAAAATCTCCAAATAAAGTTCTCTTTAAACATTGGCTTGATATTACCGTCTTTATCACGGAGTTGCATCTCAGTCCAGCCGATTATTTTCATATTATCTCGTGCAATCATACCTTAACTATAATCGCATTCCTTTTACTTTGTCAAGCATTTTCCACAAGCTCTTCACTAACAATAATTTCAGAGCCATAAGCTGTAGTTAAAATTCGTTTGACATCTACAATCTGAGCATAAGGAACAATTATTTCTGTTTTACCAAACCAATCAACTCCATTTACAGAAAGATCAACAATTTTTGCCGTAATAATTTTAACATCAGGCATAGTCTCGGCTATATCACTTGCCATAGCTGCGGCAGTTTCCCCACCGCTATGAGATATTTTATGTTTATTCAAGTAATAAGCAGAATTAAATTCTTGCTCACATTCAGGACAAGTTGCCATATAGTCAGTATCCTTCATAATCCATGCTGCGTCAAGACTTCCCCCGTGATGGAATCCCCGAAGCAGTTCAACATCATACCCCAAATCTTGCCATTCTTCAACACTCCATTCAGATTGATGCCTTTGATAAGGGTTCCCAGACTCCGCTACAATTCCGTCATTTGCTTCAAGGGTGTGTTCCCCAAGTGGCATGAAGATTAAAATTCTCTTTTGTGCAATTTTCTCTACATTTTTAAGAAGTTTTAAACCATCTTTCTTTTCAAGATGCTCCATAACGTCAAATAAGAAAACTATATCTTTCTTTTTATCAGTATTAAATTCTGCATATTCTAAAATATCTTCTTGAACATATTCTCTCTTTGCGGTAACCATTGGTAGTTTCTTAGAATGCTCTATAGCGTCAGGAAAAATTTCTACCCCAACATAATCTTTCAATGGGATCTCAGGGATCTGTGAGGAAATTCCGGATTCCATTTTTCCACAACCCAAATCAAGAACAGTTAAGTTCTTTGTTTTGAACGGTTGAAGTCTTGATAAAAGGTCAATCATATTCCTGTCTCTTAATGAGTATAAAAGAGTTTCCCATGTATTTGCAATAGTCTTCCAGTTAAATCGCTTGAAAGCACTCTGCTTAGCTTGATTTGACAGGCTTTGTAGTTTTGGTCTATCCCTTAGCAATGTAACGACTTGTCTGACAAACTCATCATCAAACAAAATTTCTCCTGGATTACCCTCAATTATTACCCCATCTTTACCTACAGTAGTCTTTAGCGAACCAATGCCTGAAGTGATAGGTACACAACCTGCCGCAATACACTCTGCAGCAGAGATACAAAAATTCTCTTCATAGACACAAGGATAAGCCATTATCTCTGCTGTTTTCTGATGATAAACCAATGCCTTCCGACTAATTTTACCCAAGAAATGAACTCCTTTTATGTCTCTAAATTCATCTATAAATTTTTGATTGTCAGGATCTCCGCCCCAAAGTGTGTAGTCAGAGGTTATAAAAAGTTCAGCGTCTGGAATTTGCAGCTTAATTAATGGGAAAAGTTTTGCCAAATACTGAAGCCCTCTGTGGGGAACAGAACAGAATAAAAGTTTGTTTGGAATCTTTTCCACCGGCTCTTCATAGTCTGGAAGATTTACTCCCAAATTATAATAGATTGATTTACCATTTTCTTCTTTATAATTTTCTTTAAAATAATTTAAGTGATATGGAGAAATACAAATTACTTGGTCATACTTAGGGAACACATCAATATCATAATTCCCAATCGTATATTGGTCTGTGCTAAAAAAGATTTTTGTTACCGCATTTATTTCTTCCGGGTATTTAATAGGATTTCTAAAGCAAACAAAAACATCACAATAATCCGTAGCCCTAAATTCCTTTATTGAATGGTAAATAACCCCATTCTGTTCTCCGTAAACTTCTGGGTTTCCATAAACCTCAACTCTATGCCCAAGCTTTGCAAGTTCTCTTGTTAGGAGAATTAACGAAGACTCTGATCCTCCCACACCTTTACCCTCAAAAGAACCATCTGAAAATTTATAGTTACCACCAGTATAAAAAACAATTCTTAATTTATCTTTTGGATACCAGCTTTTAATAACATTGTCCCTAAAATGATATGAGGCACGAAGCATTAAAGCTTCAGCCCTAAGCCTACCATCTAAAATAGTTTTGCTTCCCTGATGATAGATTTCTGCTTTTTGTTCTCTAAGTTTATATCCAAGATTTTGAGCAACAACAGAAAACCAAACGTCTTCAAACCAACCTTTACCAAATCCTGTATCAAATCCACCTACATCATCAAAAATTTTGCGGTGCATAAGCATAAGATACCCATTAATATAAGAGTGAAGCTTCCCTTGCATAAGGGTATAGGAGTTATCAACAACCAGTTCGTGTCCTACGATTTCGTCCGATTGTAATTCCTTAAGCAAATCAGATAGCCAATAAGGTTGTAGAACATCAATATCATTATTTATGAATAAAAGTATATTTCCCTTAGCGTGTTTTGCACCTAAGTTGTTGCCCCCTCCAAAGCCCAGGTTGCTCCCCGGTTTGATTACTCTCAACCAGGGATAATCCTGGACTGGAGTGAAGCTGTTTCCATTATCAACAACGATTAATTCAAAGTCAACTCCTGTGGTCGTGGCTATCCCATCAACGAGGTTTTGAGTAATGTCTTCATGTCCCCACGCCGGAGTTATAATACTAACCATGAAAGACCTCCTTGAGTATTTTTGCACACCTATTCTTATAGGTATGTTCTTCAATGGCAAGGTAACCCTTGAAGGCAATGTCTGTAAGTTCTTTTTCGTGAGTCAAGTAGTAGTCCATTTTTTCCATTAATTCATCTTCATCTGAGAAGCCAATATAATGCTTTCCTTCTTTAAAAAGTAGATCTAAGCCCGTAAGCCTATTTGTAACAACCGCATTACCATAAGCCATACCTTCAAAAATTCTCATTGGAATATCATCTTTTGAAGACCAATTAAATGATATTTTGCCCTTATTGTAGATTTCTGTGCATTCATCATAAATAATAAAAGAACTAGCATAAACTTTATATTTTTCAGCAAGCCTATCTAAAGCGTGTTTTCTCTGTTCATACATGGCTCCAACAAAAACAATATCATAATCTTTATCAGTTGCTGGTAATGTTTTGTGAACGCTCGGATCATGTGCCCAGGGCAAGAAAATGCCTTGAGGATATTTATCAAAAGCCATAGGTTGAGGGTTAAAGAAATAATCTACAAAACCATATTGAATAGTATAATCTAAGAAATGTGGATCAGTTGCAAACATTGCAATAGGAACATCTTTCCATTCTTTTGGTTTTACGTCCATATAAAATCCTGCATCAATTTCAAGTATAAGATCTGGTTTCCAGGGAACTTTATCTTTAATAAGATCAAGAGGATAACTTGTAACATCTCTAGGAAGAGCTAGGTCTGGGGGAAAAACATAGTCGGGGTAGCGTGGGTTACCAGCCCAGGGAACTACATCTCCTGAAAAATATCCTACTGAGAATACTTCATGTCCTAGTTCCTCCATTCCCCAGCGGAAGAAATTTGCTCCACACATTGGGTAATGTTTATATGTCATTAAAATTTTCATTTTAAAGGTTTTCTGCCATATCCCAACACGCTATCATTTGGTTTTTCCTTTACTGGATCATTATCATCTGAATATGTTTCAACCATTACGTCTTCAAATCCTTCAAACATTACTTCTTTCAAAGCAGAATCTGTAAAGCGATAGTAATCTGAGGGATAATCATGACGGAAGAAGTGAATACCTGGAACGGTTATAAGAAGCCAGCCACCTGGTTTAACAACTTTTCTCATCTGCTCAACAGTTATCCAGAATTTATTGTCATGTTCAAGAGTCTCCGTGCACATGACTGCATCAAAAGAGTTTTCCCCAAACTTTTCCACAAGATCGTGTCCGTTCATTACAATATCTACATTTTCTCCGTCAACGAAATCAATACCAATTATTTCATCAGGTGCTCCCATCTCAGCTTCCCGAATACAATCTTTTACGGTTCCATTAATATGCCTAGAACCTACATCAAGAACACGCTTTGGTACCCCATACTTTTTAACGAAATCTTGTATAAAATAATTGACTTTAAAGAACATAATTATATTGTACCTAAAAATTCTATCATTTGCTTGGCTGCTTTTTCCCAAGAAAAATTAGCACGTATCCATTCAGATGCTTTCCTACCTTTTTCTTTTGCTTCAGCCTGATGTTCATAAACATAACGCATTTGATACATAAGTTCTTGTATGTCAATATTTGCCCAATTTCCCGGCTGTTCTACCCAATCAGTTCTAGGCGTATAAGAGACGGGAATCAAAGGATAAGCAATATCTTTTCTTGCAATCTCTTCAAGACCGGAATATCTTGTAACAATAACAGGAAGTCCGGTTGACATTGCTTCACGAGGAGGCTGACCAATTCCCTCAGCCTTAGAAGGAAATACAAAACAATCTAAAGATTGATACCATTCATTGAGCTTCTCAGAAGACAGAAGTTTAATGTCGGTAATAATTCTAGGATCTGTAAAGTATTTATAATATCCGAAAGCCTGGTTCGTACTATGCAATTTAAGTTGAACAGGCTCTTCTTTATCAAACTCTGAAGCGAAAGCTTGGATAAGGTCAAAGGCACCCTTCCTGTTATCAAGCCAGCCACAAAGTCCAAATGTAAATATTTCACGCTTAGGTCTATCAAAATAAGGAAATTTCTCAGTTTCAGTTCCATGTGGAATTATAATTACAGGAACTGTTACTCCAGAGTTTACAAATACCATCTTTTGAAATTTATTTGGAACAATAATATAATCCATTTCATTACATATTGTTACCCACTTTTCCCCAATAATGTCTGATTCTGCCATTGTATTTGCAATCTTTATATCGCTTTCAATCAAATCAAAGTCAAAGGGATTAGTTTCAATTATGCCTATTCTTTGAGTTTTAAACTTTATGTTAGCAATTTTCTTTTCCTCTTTATTTAGAACGTCCCATTCTTTTTCTCCAGGCATAGGCATGAATTTACCATGAGGGTAAACTTTTATTCCCTGTCGCTGTAGGTGTTTTACCCAGTTGAAATTGGCTATACCATAGCCACCAAAAGGAGTAAAATATCCGTAATAATTAATCTTTAAGGTAGTCTCCATATTGTGAATTTAGAATAGCTTCGTAGATTTGAAAGGTGATAAATACTTCTATATTTCTGGGGTATTGAAACCAAACTTCGTTAACTCCTCCATTAACCGTTTCTGGAAACGTAATTTTATAAGGAAGAGAAATCTTCTCTAATGGCAGAACGGGTTTCATTGATTTCATAATAATAAAAAGACGGTAGCCTGTACCCGATACAGAACTACCGTCTAATTATATCCTGGTATTTCTCCAGAAAACAAGCCCCTATTAAGGAAGTCTTGCTGACTCAAGCCTTCGCATGAAGGTTTGATTAAGAATAACCGCTTTGAGGTATGCCTTCCAAGCGATTGAAGTTTTCACTTCGTACTCATCACCATGTCCACCCGGCTGGGTGACAATGATTTTGAAATCACCTGGTAATAGTCTTGCGATACCGTAAGCATTCTTACCGAGAACTATAGATAGATCTATAGTCGCAACCGAATTGTTAGATCCTGAATTTGTAACGGTTGGAGCTGTAGATGTTACTACGAATCTGATTCCGTCAATAGTTGTTAACTCTCCAGTAAACAACATATTTTTTTCACCCATGTAACGTGTAGCTTCACGGAAGTCTGTGTTCTTCATTAACTGGGTTTTGACGTATGGAGATATGATTGCTACATATGCGTCTCCAATCTTAGGTGCATCAGCAGCCTCAAGAGACTGTGCTACATTTAAGAAATCATTGAGTACAACTTGGTCAGTTGAGATTAAACCCATACGAGTCGTTTTACCGTTCGCATAAGTAACAGAAGTTCCGGCAACCAACACGTCTCTTACGACTTGATTGATTGTTTCTCCAGCATTCTGTCCAACTAATTCTTTGAACTCATTTGGAAGATCTAGGAACGAAGTTTGATCTAAAAGCTCCGTCATTTCCACTCCATTACCCCAAAGCTCAAGAGTTGCTGTAACAGTTACATCAGTAACAGTTTCAGGACTCCATGTTGGACTTTCGTCCAATGCAGCTGAAGGGATAGCGAGTTTGCTAAACCTTAACCATGATGCTGTTTTACCTTTTCTCGCTAGAGAAAGGTCGGGTGCACCAAACTGTGAATAAACCAGTTTTGGCTTTGCGTATTCCAGCGTTTTACGCACTTGATACACTTGAAGTGTATCAGCCCCTAAAGTTGTGGTCATTTGTGCCATTTATTTTCACCCCCTTCCATGTTTATGATTTTGCCGCATTAGCTGACTTAATCTTATTGACCTTAGCTTCTAATTGATCCATAGGTAGCGACCAGTCTTCCATAGGATTGGACTGACCATCACCTTGCTGACCATCTGAAGCAGGGTTTTGATTAACTCTAGCAGGAGTGGTTTGCTGGCTTCCATTACCACCGTTTGCATTTTGCTCTTGTTTAACCGTAGATTGTCCTTCAGCTATTTTAGCAATATGCTCTTCAATATCAATTAAAGAGTTGGCGACATTTAAAGATAAGAAATTACTCCTATCTACGAATGCCCACGGATTACGTCTAATTTGGGCTTTATCAGCTTCAGTCAGCTCTGGGTACAATTCCAAGACTGGCTCCAGTTTAGAGCGAAGATCACCTTCAGCTACAACTATAGCATTGCCATATTGTACTGCTGGATCATTGGGATCTTGTTGTCCGTCAGCATTTTGCTGTCTTTGGGGATTTTGGTTACCTGCACGCCGGGCTTCAACTAAGGCTTTGTTCAAAGCTGCATTATTTTTTGACAACTCTGCGATTTTAGAGTCCCTTTCGTCGGAACCCTGCCCCTGCTGATCTCCGGGATTACCACTCGGCTGTGATCCGTTATTAGCACCTGTACCTAAATCGGCACCTGCACCCTGATCACCCGTAGCTCCTGCGTTAAAATCATTTGCGTTTGTATTCTCCATTTTTACGACACCTCCTTTCTTTTTATAAATTTGTTCATTTGAGGAATGAACATAGACTTACTATAAAGGTATTTCAATTCAATTGTCAAGGATTTATTGCTTGTTGACGAATCTCTCTCAATCTTTGTAGCTTTTTTACCCTTGTTGCCTCATCTATACTCTTATCATTTTGAACATTTTTCTCTTCAGCTTGAATACTTCTAAGCGTTGCATTTGTTGCAGAGTCAGCTTTACTTCTTAATCCCTGTGGAGTTATTTTTTGAGTCTTTATACCGATAGTATCAATTAGAGCCTGAATCTTACTTCGGGTTCTACCAAGATAATCTGTTTTCTCTTGAATTGCAGGAATGATTTTATCCTGTATAGTCCCAACAACGGTAGGTTGAAAAGTTCTTTGTATATGCTGTGCCCTATCCATTATAGCTTCTTCTGGAACTGGAGATTTACCAATATCTTGATTAGAATAGAGATCCTTTTGAAATAGTTGCTGCATACCCTCATTTATAAAAGGATTTAATGAAAGCCCAAAAGGAAGTTGTCCCTTAGTAGGAGCTACATTGTTGAAGTTCCCCCACGGATAAAGATAAGTAGGATCAAAATATGTTTGTGCTCCTTTTTCATCAATTGCTGGAAGTCTGATATTTCCTTCAACATTTCCCGGTCTATCGGTCTGATTCACTCCCTGATCGCTTGATAGAGCTTCAACCGCTGTTTTAGCACGGTCATATTTTGTAACTGCACCAGGATTATTCCATAAAGTTCTCAAAGTAAACGGTGCCGCCTGTCTAGCAAATGAATAAAATGGCACCGTACGCCCCACCAGATTGCGTTCTGCAGACGAAATACGATAAGGTGAGAAGATTGCCCGTTCTGTTTCATTCTTCGCAATTTTGAGTATCTGAGGATCCTTTAACGCTTGTTCAACGGAGACTCCTGCTTTGTCAGCAAGTTTTCCTACCCAAGTTTTAAAAGTTGAAAGTTTTGAAGTATCTTCAGTAATCTGCTGAAATCCTCTAACTTTCTCATTTATATTAGTTCCAATAGAACGAAGTTTCCCAAATGCTGAAGTTGGTGCACCCAAACCTGCACTCTTTAGGATTTCATCAAGAGAATCATAGAAATTCTCTTTTTTAATAAGCCCAATGTCGTGAGCTGCAGATACAAAGGGATCCTTTTTATTTCTGTAAATCGCAAGATCCTTAACATAATTTTTAAGCGTAGAGGGAAGACTTTTGCCCGTACTCATATTTGAAAGAATCTGATTTGAAATTAAATTTCTTATGTGATACGCAGGATTATAAATAGTCTTGGCAGCTTTCCACCAACCAAGAGCCGTGTCATATGCAGTAGCCTTATTTACTTTGTCTGCCCTATTTATGTAATCCACAATTTCATTAGGTAACTTCATTCCCCTAAATATTCTTGCTATCTTTTTATTGTCAATAAGCTTATAGGCATTCTCCGCATTTCCCCTACCAACCTTAGTGCCAAATTTTTCAGCTATCTCTTTGTAGGCTCCACCGCTTACAATATCTTTTATTTCAGTCCCGATACCTTTAAAAACAGCTGGTGCATATTGCTTAATATAGCCTTCTTTATCTTTCCTCTTTTTAAAGAATGTCCCCGTAATTCTTGAAGTTAAAGATTTAGCATTTTTTGTAAAAGTTGTAAATGAATTTTCAAAAGTATGAGGCATATACCCATTCTTAAATTTCTCAATTGTTTCTTTTGAAAGATAGCCCATTTCTTCAGCCTCTTTTCCGACCTGCTGAATAACCGGACGAACCTTATTAACTACTGCCTGGATCACAGCGTCTTTGGTCTTGCCACCCTCAAGAACTTTTCCAACCGCTATTTGTTGTTCAGCCGTCAACCCATTGCTTGTTTCCTTAATTAAAGTTTTTAGTTCTCCAATTCTCTTTTGTGCAAGCTGGGTTCCTTTATCAAGAATTTCACCAACCTGCTTATTTCTGTAAAAAGGATTAAATGTTTCAATGGTCTTGTAAATCGCTGGAGTTTCTTTTGAAACCTTAGAAATAGCTTCAACCGTTTTCGTAACAGCATTTGCCACTCCTGGAATCTTGCTCCCTACTTTACTTACAACATTAGCAACTTTTCCAAATGGGATAGTTGGTGTAGCCAAATTTAATCCAAAATTTCCTACCTCTTGAACAATTTTATTGTCAGAACCAAAAACATCTTTGGTTGCATTAGAATCACCAGGAGCAGAACTAAATTGAGTTCGGTTTATGATACCGGGAATAATATTTTTTAATCCACTACCCATAATTGTAGAAAATTCGTGCCAATCAGGAAGTCTTGCTCTCTTATTAATTAATGATGTTACCGGAGCTTCATAAGGGATATTTTTTTCTTTAAATAATTGCTTACGCCCCTCAATTTGCCCTTTATTAAATCCTGCTATACCATACGGGATAGTCAAAACTGCGTCCATAGCTTGTTGGACAAAACCACCAGTTCCATAAGTGCCATGAGGATTTAGAGTTGGCTTATACTGTTCTTGATTTATTTGAGTCATTGGTTTTAACTGCGCACTATCAGACTTATTCGTACTCAGATCCAAAGGAATAGCTTTTATCAGAGTTGGTGTTGGGTTTTTGACAATAGCTTTATTAACAGGCACAACCTGCTGTGGTTTTGGAGTTTGCGTTACTCCAAATAATTTGCCTGGTGTGTAATATGAACTTTTCATTTCTTTTTCTTAAATGGATTAAATTGATTTAACCAATTTCCAACATTACTTGCCACACTTTGTACTGTTTTTACAACATTCTGAATTGGAGAAGGTTGTATTTTTGGTTGTTGAGGTAGTGGAGAAATAATCCTTGGTGGATTAAATACAGATGTTATAGCTTTTACAGCATTATTTGCAGCATTTCCAATTCCACTACTAATATTTTGGAAGATATTTGGCTGAGACTTAGAAGTAGAAGTAGATCTTAACTGTGTAAGACCAGACTGAGACGCACCTATATTTACAGATGCAGGTTTTGTAAATGTTGGCATAGAAGCATTGCCCTGTGATCTCAAAGTTGCCGAAGATGATGGAGCTGTAGTTGAAAGTTGAATTGTTTTAGCTCCAGGTTGAGTTCCTTGTATAATTCTTTCAACCGTACTTCGTGGAATAGAATTTTCAACTTTAGGCTTTGAAACTTGTGCGTTAACTTTAGGCAAAGTATTTATTGTCTTCATAAAATTATTTGCAAGACCTGCGATATAATTTCCCTTATTATCATTGTTGATTGTAGTTCGTGCACCAATAAGATCACCGGCTTTTATTTTATCAGCTGTACCACGCTCTTTCATAAAAAGAGCAAGAATTCTTGAAGCAATAGAAGGATCATTAGCAAGGTCTGGATTGTTTACTAAATCAATCCCTAGTTTTTTTCCTATATCCCTGTAATTATAATCATGCGTTAATTGAATATAGCCTCTACCATAATAATTTTCTCCACCTGAATAACCGTTTTTCAAAGCAATTTGTTTTCCAGAAGTTCCGGGTTCTTGTCCCTTATCAAGATAATATCCTTCATTTACAGGTTGGAAAGTCCCACCGGTTTCATGTTGAATCGTACCAAGTGCATAAGCTAAAGTCTGTGGAGAATAAATCCCCTGTTCCTTCAGGGCTGCAGTAAGATATTTAACAGTTTCATCAGGCACCCCATTTACAGCTGAAGGATTAGAACCCTTTCTTCTAAGCTCCGCAGCGTTTGCGGTTGGAACCACTTGGAAATTCTTTGCTGCATTTACGATATTGTCTATATTAAAACCATTAGGATTCGTAGCTTGTTTTCCCTGATTTTTATTGCCACCAAAAATACCATTAAAAATATTACCAACTACATCTTTTGCCTTACCAGCAATGTCTAGTGGATTAACTCCAGGAAGTCCTCCGATTCCAACTCCAGCTTTTCCAAGAGCATTGGCTGTGTCTGAAATAGCACCTGGAACTTTAAATGGAGCAGAAGCTTGTGGCTTCAAAGTATAAACTAATGTACTTCCCTGGATTGCAGGTTGATATTTATTAGCCTGTTTATCAAATTCAGTTTTTGCAACCGGAACATAAATTGGTGTCTGTCCTGGTTTAGATTGATTTACAAACCTAACTTGTTTTGCCTGACCGTCAGATCCTATGAAGTAAGGTTGATTTCCTTTTATCTTTGAAGGATCTCTAACCGTAATCGTTTGTCCGGTCAAAGGATCAAGCTGTGTTGGATAATTAACTTTCGCAAATACTCTACCATCTTTAATATAACTCGTATTAAAAGTGCCATTATATTTTTCATCACTTACATCAACTAAGGAAACGTCCCCACGCTTTAAGCCTTTGCCCGAAATATTATTAAGTGTCCCATCTTTATCAACACGAATTAGCTCATAACTATTTCCAATTTTTCCTATAGAATCTTGAATAAATTTATCCTGTTGTTTTGGATCCTGTATCTTACTAACTCCATCAACTAAGGTCTGATAAACTGTTGCAGCTCTGGTTGTTGTCAAATCATTTAATTCAGCATCTTTTTCATCAGCTATTTGATCTTCTCCAAATTCCCTATAACCATTTGCCTCATCAGTTTTTAACTGAATCCTACTTCCACTTAAATTTGCCATTTCAAAAAGATATTTTGATTTATCAATATTCCCAGCCTTCAAATCGCTTTCAAGTTTTTTTTCTGCTAAATCAAGAGCTTTTACTTCAGCTGAGGTTTGTTTCTTGAAATTACCAAAAGCTACCTTAGCTTGTGCTTCATTAATTGATTGAATCTTATCGTTTATAGACGACTCCGTAACGCTTAGGGAATTATTCAAAGTCGCTAACTCCGAAACAATATTATTCCTTGCAATAGTTAAAGTAGTTTTCTGATCTCCGCTTGCTTGAGAGATAGCATTGTCATAAGTACTTAATAAATTTGTCTTATCCGCAATCTGCGATTGTGTTCTTTCATAAGACTTCTGAGAAGCATCTAGGGCTTTCAGAGCATTTGTTATCTGTGAACTTTGTCCAACACCTGAATAGGTTTGCACAACCGCACCTCCACTTGATGTAGAACCTCCGCCTCCTGGGACACCGGTTGTATTACCAACGGAAGCCCCAGGGTTTGCGGAAGAATAACCTGGTAAATCTTGACCAGTCAGAGTTTTCAGGTACGCATTACCACCTTCCGCAGAAGGTACGCCCAATCCACCAGGGAGCGTAGATGAAACCGACTGTCGTGTATTTGTTATAAGATCATTTATGCTTGCACGTTTTGCGGAGGCTAAATAATTATTTTTAGAAGTCTCAAGGGTATCAGCTTGTTGACTATCTCCGTCAATCCTCGCCTGATTTGCAAGAGTGTCGTATAACCTTGCTTTTTCATTTAAGTTCTCGGAAGTATCTTCTGGAAGCTTTGATATTCTTAGATTTTCAGAAATTCTAAAAGCAGAACGGGCTTCTTTTTGGGCTTTATCAGTTAAATCTTGAACTTTCTTTTGTTGAATAGAATAAGCTGCGGAATCCGCTGCACTCATATTATTTAATTTTGCTGTTTCATAATCCCTCATTTGAGCCGTAGTCAATTTCCCTGCAGAATAATCAGATGCGACTTTTGCATCTTGAGCTTTTACGGTAACATCATTAACTTTTTCTCTTAAAGTTACCTGCTGAAGAGGGGTTAAGGTAGTGCGAGCTAACCTATCATTTAATTTAGATAAATAATATTCTGAAGTAATGTCTCCTGAAGCATATTGATTATCAATTATTGCATCTTCTGCTGCTTGCTGTTTTCTTATAAGAGTATTTGAATAGGAAGAAAATCCGCCGGGACTTACCTTCGGTTTTGATATTCTGCTATATGCTGTTTTTTTAGTACTACTTCTAAGTGCCATATCATGTTTAAACTCCTGCTTTCGCATTCATGTTTTGAGACGTCTGAGCTACTGCACCTTCAGGCGTAGCTGTTTGACCAGTTGGTGTTCCTCCACTTGAGGGTACTCCACGCCTACTCGTATCTGAATTCAATATTGGAGGAGCTGAAGGTGTTGGTGTTTGTGTTTGAGTTGGTTGAGTTGCTGCAGCAGCCCCAGCGATTTGTGCCTGAGTTTCAGCCTGAGCTTCTTCCTGTGCACGAGCCGCACCAATCTGAGCATTAACAACTCCTGGAGCAAACTGTGCGAACTGTTGACGAATAACCATAAGCTCTGGATCCTTAGATTCTTTCTTGAGTTTTTTAATCTCCTCATCTGGATCAGGAAAACCAGCTTGTCCCAAATAAGTTGAAAGTGAAATTGCTCCTCTATCACGAAGAGTGGAAGCATCAACGACCTTATCGCTTCTTGAAAGTGGAAGAACATTATCCCATTCAAATTCTACTTCT
>Ga0172380_10001426_pt1 | contig 41000 bp, 37 predicted proteins | sample Leawe162metaG_FD_119747 | JGI IMG/M metagenome (GOLD analysis project Ga0172380, IMG submission 119747) | Leachate microbial communities from a municipal landfill in Southern Ontario, Canada - Leachate well 162 metaG | ecosystem: Engineered > Solid waste > Landfill > Unclassified | place...
ATCAGTCATACGGGTACTATCTCTGCCTTGTTTGAGTAATTCTGTGGGATTGAGGACTATGACGACGGCTGCGGTGAGGATAGCGAGAATACCGATGACTATGAGGAGTTCGATGAGGGTGAAACTGGATTTATGTGAGGAGGAATTCATAAGAGATAATCACACGATGAGATTAGCTATAGTATACAATATTTTCTCATGGTGTGTATAAGAAAGTATATAAAAAAACAATAATCCACCATAGGAGGATTATTATTTTTGTGCACCCTGTAGGATTCGAACCTACGACCCCTTCAGTGTAAATGAAGTGCTCTAACCAGCTGAGCTAAGGGTGCCTCTGTATGATAGATATATCAAACTAACATTAAAAAAACAAGACACACCATCACTCCCCTTCTTTTATTTCTTTCTTTTTACACTCTTCGTGAAGACCATTCATTTTTCCAAAAAAAATCTTATCAGCGAGCTTCCTAATATACCGCTCGAAAACCATAAGAAGAATCAGTATCCCCGCCACCCCTAACGCAATTATCTCAAACCTCTGTTTAAAAATATCTGTTTGATCGGCAAATATATATCCAACACTCATATATAAGGACGGCCACAAGAGAGCGGTTACAAAAGAATATCGCATAACTTTTTTGAGCGGAATTTTTACATATCCCGCTGAGATTAAAATAATACGATTAAAATTCCATGCAAATTTCGAAAAGATAATTACTACTCCTGCAAAAGAACGGTATCGCTCCATAAACCCTACAAATGTATCCAAATCAAAATAAAAATACTTTTTCTTTTCACGTTTCGCAAGCCATGCTCCAATCTTCCAAAAAATCATATCGTGAACAAGTGTTGCAATAAACGCAACAAAAAACAGAGTAGAGAAATTTAAATACCGTCCCCGACTCAAAGCTCCAAAAATGAGGAGCGAAATATCCCCCTCAAGAAACATCATAACGAACGTCACTCCATATACGAGAAGTGTATGATCCTGACTAAATGCAATAAGCCAATCCATAATTAAGTAGTAGTGGTTAGTGAATGGTATTTAGTATACTACACAAATATAAAAAGAAAACGTAGATAAAGTGTGTCCTGTTGAATTTTTGAATAGCTCGTGTAAACTCTACACATGCGCCCATAGCTCAGTTGGTTAGAGCATCGAGCTTATACCTCGAGGGTCCTAGGTTCGAGTCCTAGTGGGCGCACAAATAAAAATAGAAAGTACTTTTATAGTGCTTTCTATTTTTATTGTCCTTAGAGACTTGAACATGGGGGGTCGGGGAACGATAGTTCCCCGCGTAGGAAAACAATCCGCAGGATATTAGAAACCGAGGGTTTCTAAAGAGCGAACGGAGTGAGCGATGGTTCGACGTCCTTCCAAGCACACCACTTCGCATAAAATCTCGCGACGGACAACAAAAAACACCTATATGGTGTTTTTTGTTTTTTCTCGTTGTACTTCTTCTAAAATATGTTTCACGTTCTTGATGCTATCTTCAGACAACACAGAAAGTGGTGTCGCTGTTATTTTGCGTTTTTTAAACTCTTTTATTTTTTTAGAAATTTCGTCCACCGATACTTCATCGCTCTTACTGATAAAAACATACTCCTTTTTTTTCATTAACTCCTTGTTATATTTTTTTAACTCATCACGCACCGCCTTATAGTCCCCCACCACATTCTCAGATTGAGCAGACACCAAATGAAATAAAACTTTCGTGCGTTCTACGTGTTTTAAAAATTTAATTCCCAAACCCTTCCCCTCTGAAGCTCCCTCGATCAATCCCGGAAGGTCTGCAAGGATCAAATCATAATAAACCCCCAAGTTTGGTTCTAAGGTAGTGAAGTGATAATTCGCAACTTTTGTTTTTGCGTTCGTAATCTCATTCAGCAAACTTGATTTCCCTACATTCGGAAGTCCAATGAGTCCCACGTCAGCAATATATTTTAATTCAAATCGAAAGGTAAAACTTTCTCCTGGTTTTCCTGGTTGTGCTTCTTTGGGGGTTGTATTCGTTGATGATCGAAAAAGAAAATTTCCTTTTCCTCCATGCCCACAACGCGCAATACAAATCTTTTCTCCGATTTGTAAAACTTCTATATCCTCACTGGTATCCAAATTATGTAAAACCGTTCCCACTGGAACCCGCACCACCACATCCTCACCACGAGAACCATCTATAAATTGCATGCGACCATTTCCCCCATCTTGTGCAACAATTTCTTTTTTAAATCGAAATTGATTTAAGAGAGTTAGATCTGAAGATCCCTCTACGTATACACTACCACCCATTCCACCATTCCCCCCCGCTGGTCCTAATTCCATTAAATTTTTATTAAAAGCAACAAACCCATCCCCTCCATTTCCCGCTTTTATTTTTACGATTACTTCATCTATTAACATGGTGCCACTATATCATGAAATATAAAACACACAACACTTGAAAGTCCAAAACAAACTAGACTCGATCTAGATTCGATGAAAATATTTTAATTTCAATATAGATTCCTTTGTTTTTCCGGAAATCTTATTCTCCATCTTGCCGGAACTCACCTGTGGCTTAAAAGCTTATCTATTTTAGTGTGAAACAAGTGTGAAACATTTACACAAAATGTTTCACACTTCACTTATGGCTCTAAACCTATACTATTCTGTTTCCGGATTATTTTGCCGGATTATTTGGTACAAAATGTTTCACGTGAAACATTTTGTACCATATTTTTGATGTCTTCATACTAACAAATGTTTCACGTGAAACATTTGTTGCAAAATACATCTAATACTATCTATAATTACACATAGATTATAGGCTAGAAGCGATACCCTTATATAACAAACCTAAAATATTACAATATATCAATATGAATCATAGAAACAGTAGTGAGCTTGGCTCTATTGGTGAAAGTATTGCCTGTGGATATCTTGGTGGCAAAGGATATATTATTATAGATAAGAACTTCCGGACTAGGTTTGGTGAGATAGATATAATAGTTAAATCACCGCTTAAAACCTTAGTTTTTGTTGAGGTTAAGACTATGACAAACTCATATGCTTTTAGTGGTAGTCTTCCGGAAAGTTATCCACATATTTCCGGAAATGAATCTGATTATATAAAACAAGAGGATCAACTATCAAAAAACAAACTCTTTAAATTCAGAAGGATATCCCAGTGGTACGCCAACCAAAACCCGGAGTTATCAAAAGATGGATACCAACTGGACGCAATCTGTATATCACTATCTCCAGAAGAAAAACTCCTATCTCTGAGACATTATGAGAATATATAAAAGTCGCCCCGAGAGGCGACTCTAAAACTTTTATACTTATTCGGAAACAACTTCAACTTCGATTCCCCAGGATCCTTTTGTTCTGGGAATAACGCGTCCTTTCCCACACTCAAAACATTCAAAAGAGCGTTCTATTATTATTTTTTCGCCGTCCTCTCTGTGCTCGCCATACTCAGATTTTCCGGTTTTCACAAATAGACGACTCCCACAATCACATTTTTTTAAGAACGCGATGGGAGAGAATGCCTTCCAAATAAACCAGAATAACAAACTCACAAGAATGACGACACCAGCACCCACACCTATTAACATAAATCCTCCAAGTGGTATTTACATTTGTTTGAAAATAGTTTCCTTAGAAAATTACTGTTTTATATAATACATTAATATATAATTAAGTCAATCTATATATTATGCATAAACTTTTTGTGCGTGTTTGAGTTGTTATTTAAATTTCTATACACTGTGTAAAGATTTTATCTCATACTCATATCCTATGTCTGGCCATAATAAGTGGACTCAAATAAAACATAAGAAAGCAGCAACCGATCAGAAGCGAGCAATTGTATTTTCAAAATTACTGCGCGCCATTTCCGTGTCTGCTCAACAAGAATCAAATCCACAATTTAATCCGACGCTACGAAACGCAATTGCAAAAGCAAAGGAGTATGCCGTCCCTCTAGAAAATATAGATCGTGCGGTTAAAAAGTCCCAAGAAACAAAATACATCTCCGAACTACTTATTGAAGCGTATGGACCCGAAGGAGTTGCTCTTCTCATAACCGCATTTACAGACAACAAGAATAGGACCATCGCAGAAATTAAAAATATTATATCCGACCACCATGGGAAATGGGCTGATCCCGGAAGCGTGTTGTGGGCATTTGAAAAACAAGAAGGGGAGTGGTCCGCAAAATTTCCACAAACACTTTCTCCTGCCACCCAAGAGCACCTTATTTCTCTTATAGACGCGCTTGATGATCATCCTGACGTATCCGATGTATATACGAATACCCAACCACTCACTCCTGAATAATTTTAATTTACCCTAACCACTTATATGAAAATCTTAGGTATTGATCCGGGAAGTACACGCGCAGGATACGCGGTTATTGAATACGAATCGCTACATAAAAAACCAGTACTCATCACTGCGGGTATTTTGAAAACAAATTCTCCCGACAAAAACAGACTTCTCGCAGAACTATTTACTTCTTCAACTGAAATAATAAAAAAATACCTACCCGACATCGCCGGTATAGAGACGCTACGTTTTGCTAAAAATGTTACTACTGGAATTGAGGTCGCACAATCACGAGGAGTACTTATTTGTACTATAGTCCAACACACGATTCCTTTGTATGAGTTTTCTCCCTTAGAAATAAAACAGGGGATAACTGGATATGGAAACGCCGATAAACATTCTGTTATACGAGCCGTGCAACAAACCATAGATGCTTCTTCTTGTATAGGACAACCCGATGATGTATTTGATGCAATTGCAATTGCATTAGTAACTGCATATGCATACAAAAACTTAAAAAAGCGCTCTTAGAAAAAATATATATATAATTTTTATAACACTGTTCTTTAGAGTATGGGGTTGACAATAAAAAATATTTGACTATATTTCTATCATTATTATCAAATTATAACGAGACGGGATTATTACCGCCTCACCGTATTATTCACAATGACTACAGATATTTTTTTGTCTCCTGTGCACCTTCGCACACAAGTAACCCTCAACATCGTCGATGAAGATGATCTAAATGAAACAGAACCAGAAGAGATACACATTCCAGATGAGGAAGATGAGGAAGATGGTCTATTACACGATATTAACGATGATCAAAAATTTAAAGATGAGGATGATTTAATTGATGGGGATATCGAAGAGGAAGAGGATGAGTTAATCGAAGAGGAAACAGGAGATGCCGAAGACGACTATGGAGATGGGCGAGAAAAATAAATAATTCTATTTTTAAAAATCGCTGGTAACACCAGCGATTTTTGTTATATACTATATACACATGAAAACAAAAAATACCCCTTTTCGTTTCTGGAAATATATATGGTTTTTTATGCTTGCGATTGCTGTAGTAATCGTTATTGAGGTTATTATTGTCATAAAAGATCTCCCTCATCCAGAAAAACTAAATACGTTTCAACCCGCACAATCAACAAAAGTATACGATCGCACAGGAACAGTACTTTTATATGAAATACACGGAGATCAAAGTCGAACTATTTTAGACATAGAAAAAATTCCTCTTTATATAAAACAAGCAACTATAGCCGCCGAGGATCAAACGTTTTATGAACACTCAGCTCTTGATTGGAAGGGTGTTATCCGTTCTATTTTTGTAGATATTACGTCGGGGGAGTTTAGTCAGGGGGGGTCTACTATAACTCAACAACTTGTTAAAAATGTATTTCTCACAAATGAAAAAACCATTCAACGAAAGATTAAAGAGGCTATTCTTGCGTATTGGTTAGAACAACAATACACCAAAGATGAAATCCTTTCTTTTTATTTAAATCAAATTCCCTACGGATCAAACAGTTATGGTATTGAATCTGCGAGTATGCGTTATTTTGGTATACCCGCCTCCTCTCTCTCTATTGCACAGGCGGCGACACTTGCTGCTATACCGAAATCACCCACCTATTATTCCCCGTGGGGAACTCATGCTCCAGAATTAAAAAAGCGCGCAGACTATATTATAGAAGAAATGCATGCACTTAATTATATAACTGACCAAGAATTTATTAGTGCAAAAAAAGAAACGCTTACGTTTCTTCCTCAAAATATTGGGGTTATTAAAGCGCCTCATTTTTCTCTCATGGTAAAAGATCAGCTTTCACAATTATATGGAGATGAGACTGTAGAAAAAGGGGGGCTAAAAGTAATAACAACGCTCGACTGGAAGTTACAAGAAATTGCCGAACGAGTAATTCGAGATGGAGTAAAACGAAATACTGAGTTATATGCAGGAACAAACGGCTCGTTTGTTGCACAAGATCCTAAAACAGGACACATACTTGCTCTTGTTGGATCTGCAAATTATTTTGATAAAACTATTGATGGAAATTTTAACGTAGCTGCTCAAGGACTTCGTCAACCTGGTTCAACTTTTAAACCACTTGTGTATCTCTCTGCATTTGAAAAAGGATATACTCCCGACACTATTGTATTTGATGTTCCTACTAACTTTAACACAAACGGTGACCCTCAATATAATTATATCCCAGAGAATTATGACGGAACCTTTCGAGGTCCCATATCTTTAAAAGAAGCTCTTGCTCAGTCTATTAACGTACCCGCGGTAAAAACACTTTATCTCGTTGGATTACCCACGGCGCTTGAAACAGCTTATAAGATGGGCATTACGACACTACAAGACCCTTCTCGTTATGGACTCTCTTTGGTGCTTGGTGGAGGAGAAGTAAAACTTATTGATATGGTTGGTGCATATTCAGTCTTTGCTCAAGATGGAATTAAACATGCACAATCTCTTATATTAGACATACAAAATACAAGAGGTGAGTCGATATACACATATAAAGATTCTGCTGAACAAATTATTGATCCCTTATATCCTCGTATGATTAATACTATACTCTCTAATAGCTCTCTACGCTCTGGATTATTTAGCGCAAGCTTACCCCTAACCATATTTGATCCGTACGCCGTAGCGCTTAAAACAGGTACCACAAATGACTACCGTGATGCATGGACGATTGGTTACACCCCCTCTTTAGTTGCGGGAGTGTGGGTGGGAAATAGTAATAACAAACCCATGCAACAAAAAGGGGGGAGTCTTCTTGCTGCACTTCCTATTTGGAGTGCATTTATGAAAGAGGCTCTTACTGAATATCAACCAGAGACATTTCCTACATACTCATTAGGTTCATCAGATATCCCTATGATAAACGGACAGTATGAAACTATGGTTCAAAAAGATACAAATATCACAAAACAAATACATTCTATTTTATACTATGTCGACAAAAATAATCCCACAAAACGCATAACATCCCCCTCATCAGATCCACAATTTGAAAACTGGGAACAACCCGTTCTTCAATGGGCACAACAACATATTCCAAATTTCAATACTGACTATAATAAATAGTAAGAAAAAATTTCTTTCAAAAAAATCACCATGCGGTGATTTTTTATTAACAATTAACTTCTCAATACTTGTTTAATTAGTCTTTATTGAGGTTAAGATGTACGTATATAAAGTATCATCTGGAATCCGTATAACACTTGGTTTTTGTTCGTTATTTAATCCAATAAATATATTTTCTGTTTTTATATTTTTGATACCATCTAATATAAAACGCCAATTAAAAGATATTTGAATTGGTTGTCCTTTTGCTTTCACTGAAAGCATATATTCTCCTTCTCCAAATTCATGACTTGAAGATACTAATTTCATATATTTCATATTCTCATCTAAAATTAATCGAACTTCATATAATCTATTTGAAAGAGAGCTGGTAAGTTTTAGTGCTGATATAATATCTTCTTTTTTTACCGTCATTTCTATATCATATGTAGAAGGTATCACCATTTCATAATCAGGGAATTTACCATTAATTAATCGAGATACAATTATTGTTTGTTCATTTTCAAACATAATCTGATTATCCTCAACTGCAATAGTAATTGTTTCTTGTTTTTTTCCAGAAAATATTCGAAGTATTTCCTGAACTGTTCGTAGTGGCACAATAAAAGAAAATTCGCGATCAAAATTTGTTTTTATTTTTTTATTTATTATTTCCTGCTTTGCAAGTCTAAAACTATCTGTTGCAACAATTCTAAATTGCCCTTCTTTAAAATGGAATAAAATACCACTTAACTCAGGACGAAAATCAGAAACCTGACACGCAACACTCACTCCCATAAGAGCATCTAAGAGTGCTTGGGGATCTACTGTAAAAACAGAATCTTGTTTTTTTGAAACCTGTGGAATAATAGGAAAATCATCGGGAGGGGTTGTGGTTACTTTTGCTTTATAATTATCTGCAGTAATTAAAAATGAAGTTCCTTTTAATTCTAGCGCTACTCGTTCAAACGCTAAGTTTGAAATAATTTGAGTAAACACAGTATAGGGGACAGTAACTATCCCTTTCTGAATTATCTTTCCTGGAATTTTATGTACGACTCCAATTTCTAAATCAGTAGAAGAAATAAAAATTCCATCCTCTTGTGCATCTATAAGAATATTTTTTAGAATAGGGAGTTGGGTATTTTCTCTTTTAATACCTCCTAAAATTGCAAGTGCTTCTTTTAAATTATTTTTTAAAATAATGATATTCATACCCAGTTATATTTATATTATTTTTTGTTTTATGTGTTTATTATTTCTTTACAATTTACTTCTTTTAAAAAAGTTTTTTACGTAGAATATAAATATTAAGTTCTTTGTCTATCTTCTATAATACTATATTAATATAATTAGTAGTAGTTGTAGTAGGGGGGTGTGGATAAGTGGATAAGTCCTTTTTAGCTTTATATTATGCGTATTTTTTAGTTATAAGGAGTATGTCTTTTGTGGATAACCCTGTTTATAACCAGGGGGATTATGAGGATTGATTTTTATTAATTATTTCCTTTAAAAGAATTACTTTTTGGTTTAGAGCTTTATTTGTCGTGATTTCAAGCGCTATTTTTTCGTATGAATGGATTGCGGTTGTGTGATCACGCTTACCCATCTTATCCCCAATATCAGGGTAGGACATCCCCAACATATCCCGTAGTAAAAACATTGCTACCTGGCGAGGCCCCACAACCTCTTTACGACGTGATTTGTTTATTAATTCACTCGCACTTACATCAAAGAATTGAGATACACATTTTAATATCTGGTTTGGATTTATATTTGCCATCGTTTGTTGAATAGTGTTGGTGATTACCTCTTCTGCAGTTTTTGCATCTACTTCTTGTCCGCGTACTTCTTTATAAAATTGTAATTTATTAATAATTCCCTCTATTTCTCGTATATTTCTTTGTATTTTTGAAGCTATTACGTTGCACACCTCATCAGAAAGTGAAAAATTTTTCTCTTGAATTTTATTTTTTATAATTGCAAGTTTCATCTCGTAATCGGGATAGGTAACATCTACAATCATTCCTCCTTCAAAACGAGAGCGGAGCCGATCTTCAAGTGTGGGAATGGCAGAGGGAGCTCTATCGGAAGATATAATAATCTGTTTATTGTTTTGGTAGAGGATATTAAAGGTGTGAAAAAACTCTTCTTCGCTTCGTTCTTTTCCTCCGATAAACTGAATATCGTCTATAATAAGTACATCAATGTTTCGATACTTATTTTTTACGTCGTCCATGCGCTTAGAGCGGATTGCCCACACTACATCATTTACAAATCGTTCTGATGGCACGTATTTTACGCGTACACGATTATGATAGTTCTTAATAATCTCATTCCCTATTGCCTGAATAAGATGTGTTTTTCCTAATCCAGTACTTCCATATACAAATAAAGGATTATATTTTTTTCCAATATCTTTACTGACTGCCGTAGAAGCCGCAAACGCAAGTTCATTTGATGACCCAACCACAAAAGTATTAAATGTATATTTAGAATGAAGGTTTGTTTCTGGATCAGCTGCAAATTCAATAAATCCAACCTGTTGTTCTGGATGTGGTTTTTTTTCTTCCTTCTCTTTTTCAAAAATCTTTTTTTCGAGCGCTTCTCCAGTGAGTACGATATATTCAATGCGATGAATAGTGTTATCTAGAGTTTGTAAGATATCTAAGATACTCTTATTATATTTTGATTGAATCCACTCTTTTGCGAAATTGTTATGTACTCCCACCACCACCGTTCCATTTTCTGCATTTCGTTCTACCAACCGACTATTTTTAAACCACGTGAGGAAATTTGGCTTTGATATTTGCAATTCTATTTCACCTAATGTTTTTTCCCACAATGTTTTTAATTCCATACTTGGTTTTGGCTATATTATATTGAATTTTTTATACGAATCCAGCGTTGAAAATGAGAATCTTCTATAAATCGTTTCTATTGTAGCAGAACGAGTTTTTTTAGATAGTGTGGATAACAAGTCTAAAGTGGACAAGGTGTGAATAAGTTATATGTATTTAAATACTAATCTTTTCATAATATCTTTTTATCACAACTAACAACTAGTATTATATAGATTCTTTTTGTTTTATTGTATTCTGTTGCTTTTTGGTTATTTTCTGGTACACTCTTTCTTATGTCAGTAACGTATCAGCCAAAAAAGAAGAAAAGAGCACGAACGCATGGATTTTTGAATCGTATGCAAACTCCTACTGGACGAGCGGTGTTAAGTCGCCGTCGTGCAAAGGGGAGAAAAAAACTCACCGTTACCAAGTCAAAATAGTATTGGTATTTCTGGGAATATACACCTCAAGTTGAAAATATAAGAAGTGGTGATATAAAGAACTCTTTAGTTATGCTCGCAAAAAAAAATCGCCTTACCGCAGGATTTTTTCGTACTCGTAAACATCAGATAGTTTCGTTTGCGCACAAATCTGTTTCGGTGCGCGTGTATCAGGCGAGTACACAAGTGTTTCGGTGCGCGGTTGTTGTTCCGGTTCGTGTAGCAAAAACCGCTGTTTTGCGTAATTCTGTTCGGAGAATTGTGTATACTGCTATACAGGAGAATATAGCTAATCTTCCTATTATTGACACTACTTTTTTTGTCTCTAGACCCGATACCGTGTATGATGATATAAGGGTCGTTGTAAAGAAGCTTATGTCTGAAATATAGTTTGCTCGTTTGTTTTCCTTATTTTATACACTATTAATACCTTAATTATCTTATACCCCTATGTCCTCATTATTTCATAACGTTCTATATCTTCCTCTCTTAAATCTATTGTTTTTTATATATAATATTGTTTTTTCTGACTTGGGTGTTGCTATTATTGTTTTAACGATTGTTATTCGTTTTGTCTTGCTCCCCATCTTCTACAAAGGAGCGAAGGATCAAACTATAATTCAAAAACTAACACCTAAGATTAGAGAGATTCAACAGAAACACAAAGAAGATAAACAAGAACAAACTAGGCAAATGCTTGCATTATACAAAGATCACAAGGTAAATCCTTTTTCTAGTATTGGTCTTTTGTTGTTGCAATTACCTATATTATTTGCATTATATCGGTTGTTTCTGGGTGGGTTTGGAGATGATGTTTTGTCTCAGCTTTATTCATTTGTTGTTCGTCCAGAGGTTATTAATTATCATTTCTTAGGAGTTATTGCTTTGAATGAAAAAAACATTATACTCGTACTTATTGCCGCGGTATTTCAATATTTGCAGACATATTATCTCATGAAGGTTTCTGCCTCGACGATGTCTACGGCCCCCGACGAGAATCCGGCGGTTGCGATGGCACAAAAAGTGTCTCGGCGTATGATGTATTTTGCTCCTATATTAACTGTGATAATCTTATCAGGACTTCCTTCGGCGATCGCATTATATTGGTTAACTACATCAGCATTTTCTACTATACAGCAAATAGTTATTAATAAAAAAATTCAAGGCACTCCACTTTCATGAGCAACACCGAAACCACACTTCAAGAAATAAAAGACATCATAGAAAAACTTGTATATACCATGGGATTTCGTGACGTTTCTATTTCGTTATATGAGGAGGGGAGACGATTTTCTATATTTATCAATGATGCATCTTTTTTAGATCGGTATCTTTCTTCATTTGTTTCTGATTTAGATTATGTGTTAAAAATGATCCTTAAGAAGAAGGGATGTGAATTTGTTTTTATTGATATTAATAATCATCGCAAAGAGCGAGAGGACTTATTAATTAAACTTGCACGAGCCGCCGCAAAGAAGGTTTCTATCACCAAGAAAGAAATTATTCTTCCTGCGATGAATGCGTTTGAACGAAGAATTATTCATGCAGAATTAGCAACAAACCCAGATATAAAAACAGAAAGCGTAGGAGAGGGAAGGGATCGCAAGGTGGTAGTGCAACCGCTAGAATAGTAATTAGTTTTGAACGTATAATAGATAAAGATATTAAAATAAAAACCCCACATATGTGTGGGGTTTTTACTAACTACTTATTACTTTATTACTCGTCATTATATACTAATTAAGTTCTCCCCACCTTTTTCCGACAGACACCTCTGTTTTTATAGGAACATCTAGTACATACGCCGATTCCATTTCATGTTTGATATCTTTTATAATTTGACTCTCTTTTCCATGTGCGAGTAATTCATCATCTATCTCGAAAATGAGTTCGTCATGAATGGTGAGTATGATGCGTACTTGTTTTTGCACATTATTTTTTTGTATGTACGTGGATACTCGAATCATAGCGAGTTTTAAAATATCTGCCGCGAGTCCTTGTACGGGCATGTTGATCGCTTCGCGTTCTGCTTGTGAGGCAAAAAAACCGTTTGATGAATGAATGTCGGTAAGTGTCCTAAATCGTCCCGTTGCTGTTGTAACGCGTCCTGTTGTTCGTGCACACGTAAGAATATTTTCTTGCCACCGTTTAACAGCGGAGAACTCTATAAAATATTTAGCGATAAATTCCTTTGCTTCATCAGTGGATAGCCCACTTTGTTGAGCGAGTGCGCGAAATCCCATACCATATACCATGCCAAAGTTTAACGTTTTTGCTGTGCGGCGCATTTGTTTTGTAACTTCAGATTCTGTTGTATTAAATATTTTCTGCGCAGTTATGGTGTGGATATCTTTGTTTTCATGAAATGCTTGTATCATATTTGTGTCTTGTGCAAGTGAGGCGAGTACCCGTAGTTCTATTTGAGAATAATCACACGCCACTAAAGAATATCCTTTTGGTGCAACAAACATATTGCGAATTTCTGTGGACCAGATTGATTCCTGTGGTATGTTTTGCAGGTTTGGATTTTGACAACTCATGCGGCCCGTTGCCGCTCCTAACTGTAGAAAAGTGGGATGAATACGACCATCTGGAGCAATAAGTTTTTCAAAGGCGGTTACATAGGTGCTTTGTAGTTTAAAAAATTCTCTGTAGGTGAGTAAATCTGAGACCCAAGGAATTTGCTCCTTTATTTTATCTAGAGTATCAGCAGATGTGGATTTTATTTTTGCTCCACATTTTGTTTTGAGGAATTCCAAAACTTGTTTTGGAGAATTGAGATTAATGTCATTCCCCGCTTGTTCTCGCACCTTTTTTTCTTGAATTTGTATAGCTTCGTCTAGGTGAATGTGTAGGCGTTGAAGGTGTTCTTTGTCTACTGCAATTCCTCGCGCGCGCATCTCTTTGAGAATGGGAATCAGGGGGAGCTCTATATTTTCGTATACAGAAAATAATTTTTCAGCTTCTATTTTTCTGGATATCCATAGCGTTATTTTTTCTATATATTCTTGATAAGGAAGCTCCTCCTTAAAAATAAGTTGTGCATACTCTTGCCACGGAAGATCTTTAAACCCTAATAGAAGCAGAGCCACATGAATTGGTTCGGGGGTATTGGGTGCATCAAATAGGGTGGTTGTTAAGATGGGTTCTTTTTTTTCTTCATCTTTAATTTCTCTCTTTGTCTCTGACACCTCTTTTGTTTCAAGTCTTTTTAATAAAGATATAAAACCTTGTTGGGTGAAATATTTTTTTATCTGTTCTGTGTCGTGCGTAAATCGTAATTCGTTGAGAGTAATTTGTATGGGAACGTGCACATCAATACGCGCAAGTTCTTGAGAGAGGAGCGCAAGATCTTTGTGTTCACATATTTTTGTATATGATTTGTCTCTTTCTCCTGTAGCAAAATATGTCTCAAGTGTGTCGTATGTTTGTAAAATTGTTGATGCGGTTTTTGGACCAACCCCCGGAACTCCGGGAATATTATCTGATGCATCTCCTACTAGCGCTTTATAATCAACCACCTGATCTGGGCGCACGCCGAGGCGTTCAAACACCTCTTGTTCGTGATACACCACAACATCACTAATACCCTTTTTAAATGTTTCTACTTCAACAGATTCCGTATCATCTACGAGTTGCAAAGAGTCCATGTCTCCCGTGAGGATAGTAATAGTCGTATTTGGTTCACGTTTGAATAATTCCACGCAGGTACCGATGAGATCGTCACCTTCATATCCAGGAAGCTCAAAACAGGGAATAGAAAAAGCGGAAAATAAACTATGCGCTTCTATGAGTTGAGCAATAAGTTCATCAGATGCTTTTGGTCGATGAATTTTATAATCGTTAAATTTCTCCTTGCGAAATGTTGGTTCGGGGCGATCAAATAATGCAGCAATGTAATCAATTTTTTTTTGGGCAATAATTTTTAAGAGCACATTTGAAACTCCATACAAAGCGCCTACGGGTTCTCCGCGTGGATTCGTAAGAGGGGGCACTGCATGAAAACAACGATGGATTAGTGAATGGGCATCTATTAATATAATGTGTCTTTCGTTGTTAGACATAGGTGTGTTTATTTGTAGTATGTATATATACTACCATATTTTCTAACATAGTTTTCCACTTTTTAAATAGTCTTGTGTGTGTGGGTGTGCTATACTTTTTGTAATGCCTTTGCGCATCTTGTATTAGTTTATTTATTTTTTATAAAACAATATATGGATAACAATCAATCACAAAATCAATTTCCGTCGTTTGGTACTGCCCCAGATTCACAAGGACCAAGTGTTCCTCCACCACCTCCAAGTCAAGAGCAGATAGGGGTGCGCACCATGGAATCTGATGCGGAATCAATTCGTCAAAGTGGTGGTGAACAACCACAGTCTCAAATTATGAACGCAACTGAGAATTTTTCTCAACCAAGTCAAGACGCTCAATCATTCTCATTTCAGCCTCCTTTTCAAGCTCCTGAAAACGTATCTCAAGATACAGTTTCATCAAATGTAGTATCGGGAACTCCCGCAGAAGGAGGTCACTCGATTACACTCAAGACTATCCTTCTTATTGCTGGGATTATTATTGTGGCAGTCGCTGTTGGATTTGGAGTTTTTTATTTGGTGCAGTCATTGAATAGCACTCCAGAAATTACTCCCACACCAACATCAAACACTGAACTTCCTGTCGCAACCGAAACTCCCCCTGTTGTTGAGGAGCAAACACTGGTCCCGAGTGTTACCGAGGTGCAGGTTCCTCCTCCTGTACAACCATTCGTACACAACTCTATTCTAACCGGCGCTCCCAAGAGTGAACAGATAACCCTCCTTACTACAGATCTTACCAGTATCAAAGAAGCAATCGCTTCAACTTCACAGAAAGAGAAGCTTATTGCGGGAACTATAAAAGATATTGCATTCGTAGGAAGCGCGAGTAGTTCTATCGAGTCTCTTCCTGTTATAACGGCGTTATTTCCTTCTGTATCGAATACCATTTCTTCTCTCATAGATCGTGATATTACTGCGTGGTTATATGGAGATAAGTCGGGGGGGAATAAATTAGGACTCGCTATTCCTCTTAAAGCCGAAGTAACAAAAGAGCAGGTAAACGCGGTGTTTGCTTCTCTTGAAGCCAATCCACAAGATGTTTTGAATATGTTCATTCCTGTGGTAAAACTTCCTACAGCCGTTGCTTTTAAAGAGGGACTTATTAGTGGGATTATGGTTCGTTATTTGGCAATCTCAACAAAAGATCAACAGGTATTTGAATATGTTCCTGCATCAGTAAATGGAAAAGGATATCTTATTATTACGTCTTCATATAATCAGATGGTTGATATTATTAAGAGATTAAATGCAAAGACACTTACTGCCGCAGCGGTTACCCCGGAGATTGTTCCTGTAATTACTTCTACAAGCACCGCGACAACTTCTACAACTACCGCAACAAGTACACCATAAGAGAAAAAGAAAATTTTAAAATAAAAACTCTCCAAAAATGGAGAGTTTTTATGAATTTAGACAAATACACTTTCTTGGTGTATGTTTAATATAGAAAATTAGGAGCATATATGGAAAAAATTCCAATATCAACCATTGTTTTCCCTATTCGGAATTTGCAAAACCCCGAAGTTCTTTTGGGGATGAAACTTCGTGGTTTTGGTGCTGGGAAACCGAATGGATTTGGCGGTAAGGTTAAAGAGGGCGAAACTATATTAGCCGCTGCCTCTCGGGAGTTGAAGGAGGAGTCTCGACTCCTTGTTGAAGAGAAAAATCTTCAAGAGATAGCAACGATTCATTTCTTCGAGAATCAGAAACTTGTATTTCTCTGTTATATATTCATTATTCAGAAATGGATGGGTACAGAGGGAGATACAGAGGAAATGGGCTCTCTTAAGTGGTTTTCTTTTAAAGAAATTCCTTATGAACAGATGTGGGCTGCTGATAGTATGTGGATGCCTATCGTTTTTTCTAATAAGAAATTTGATGCCACTGTTGTTTTTAAAGATGGTATGAATGAAATAAAAGCGTTTGTTTGGAAAGAACGGAACGTAACCCAAGAAATATAATATGTATTCTTGGGTTTTTTATAAACCCTTTTTTATTTCTAAAATTCTGTTTATTTTTTCATCAAGTTCTGCGGAGGGGATTGCCCCTTCTGTAATTTTTTCTATGACATATGCAATGGCAAATTCTCTTTCCTCTCGCGAAGTTGTATATCCTGAAATAAGCACCATATCTGCTCCCGCTTGTAACGAAGAGAGGGCCGCTTCGCCGAGAGTTTGTTTATTCTGTGCGGCAACCATCTCCATATCATCAGTGAGGATAATGCCATTAAAATGAAATGAGTTACGTAACCAGTTTGTGATAATGGCGGATGATTTACTTGCGGGATTTATATCTATATTTCTATAGGTTGTATGCCCTAACATAATACACGCGGCATTTTCAGAAATAACTCCCACAAAAGATTTTGCGTTTTTTTGTATTTCTTCTACACTCTGATTATTTATTGAATTGAATAGATGTGGATCATTGAGTGCGTCCCCGTGTCCAGGAAAATGTTTTGGACATGATTGTATTCCTGCATCTCGGTATCCTTTTACAAATAATGTGCCGCGCTCACTTATTTCTTGTGGTGTCCCTATAAAAGTACGGGAATATAAAAATGATTGTGTGTTTGTGATTGCATCGAGTACGGGAGAAAAATTTAGATTAATTCCAAGGGTGTGCAATTCTTCTCCTCGTTTCTTTGCAACGGTGTATGCTTGTTGTAATGAGGTAATTTCTGATTGAGGGGTGAACTCATAGCCGGGGAACGTGATTCGTGAAACAACCCCTCCTTCTTGATCGATGCTAATAAAAAGAGGTAATCCTGATTTTTGTAGGCTTGAAACTTGTAATTGATGAGTGAGCGATTGTACTTGTGGAATGCTCTCTATATTTTTTTCTAAAAACATAACTCCCCCCAAGGGATATTTTTCTATAAATTGTTCTGCTTGTAATGGAGTTGTTCCGTCAAAGCCCCACAAAAATAATTGTTGAACTTTTTGTTCAAGAGATAACGACGAATCACTTTTTTGTGCGGATGTTGCCACTACAGTTTTAATAGATGCTGTGTAACGCGATGGTAGAGATGAAAACTTGTCTTGTTGATAGGAAAAACCAAGTGAAATAATAAATATCATTACAGCAAATCCAGATATGTATACAATGAAGTGTTTGAGAGACATGGGGGTTTGTTCTGTTGATTGTAGCGTGTGTTGGTTGTATTTTCTAGAGAGGGGCATATACTTATAGATAATCTTAAATTTATGAACCAAGAACAACTCGATTCTTATAAAAGAATACTTCTTTCACAAAAAGACGTATTAGAAAACGAAATAAAAAAATTAGAAACTCCTCCGGCCTATGAAAATATTCCTGGTGATGAGGACGAAGTAGATGAATCAACAGAATATTTTAATACAACCGCGTCTGCGGGTGGTCTGCGTGATGAAGTTGGACGCGTAGAACGCGCACTCCTGAAGATAGAACAGGGAACATATGGTATCTGTGAAGCGACGGGAAAAGAAATACCCCCAGAGGTACTTGAAATAAATCCGGTGGCATTATACCACCCTGATCATCAACGGGAATTAAATAAATAGAATGTATAAACAGTTGCTTTTCGAGCAACTGTTTTTTTAGATAGTGTACTCGTACAAACATATGACACATCATATATCGAAGTTATTTTGTGCAGAATTAGATGGTATTGTTCCTCACCTTATTGAGGTTGAGGTTGATATTCATGTGGGACTTGCCTCATTCACTATAGTGGGATTAGCCGATAAAGCTGTGTCTGAGGCTAAGGAGCGTGTTTCCTCAGCGTTGAAAAATTCTGGTATTAAACCACCGAACAGAGAAAATAGAAAAGTGACGGTGAATCTTGCTCCTGCTGATATAAAAAAGAATGGTTCTCAATATGATGTCGCGATTGCGTTAGGATACATGATTGCTTCGGGTCAGTTAAAACCATTTGATGGAGCTCACACCTTATTTCTTGGAGAACTAGCTCTTGATGGGTCGATACGTCCTATCACGGGGGTACTTACTATTTGTCGGAGTGCACAACAATTAGGATACACCACGGTATATATTCCCTCAGATAATCAAAATGAAACGATGTATCTGAACAGTCTCCAGATATATCCTGTTCGTTCTTTGGGTGACCTTATTTCACATCTTGAAGATCAGATTCCTCTATCTCCTCAAGAGTCTGAATTATTTATTCCTCATCGAGAGTTGGGACGTGTTGATATTTCTGAAATTAAAGGACAGCACACAGTAAAACGTGCCCTTATGATTGCGGCGGCGGGAGGACATAATTTATTTATGATGGGTCCCCCAGGGGCCGGAAAAACTATGCTTGCTCAGTCTCTTATTTCTATATTACCACCGCTTTCATTTGAAGAGGCTATGGATATTACGAGTGTCTATAGTGCGGTTGGGCTGCTTTCTTCTACGGTAGAAAAAGGAATTCATAAAACAACTCGTTCTTTTATTGATACTCGACCGTTTCGTGCACCCCATCATAGCGCATCAGCAACTGCTTTGATTGGGGGTGGAGGAGCACATCCTCGTCCAGGAGAAATTTCTTTAGCACATAGAGGTGTTTTGTTTTTAGATGAATTTCCCGAGTTTCATAGAGATGTGCTTGAGGCATTGCGACAACCTCTTGAACGGGGAGAAATTATTGTGTCCCGATCACAAGGAAGTGCTGTTTTTCCCGCTCGATTTTTATTAGTTGCGGCTTCAAACCCGTGCCCCTGTGGGTATTATGGAGACAGTGAAAAAAAATGTACGTGTGGTGCGTATGATATTATTCGATATCAGCGAAAACTATCAGGACCGCTTATGGATAGAATAGACTTACATGTATGGGTAAATCGAGTTACCTCACATGACCTACAGGCTTCGCGAAATGAAACGGAATCATATACTATTTTACAACAGGTTATACGAGCTCGAGAAAAACAACGCATGCGATTTGAATCCGCAGGGATCGCGTGTCTTTCGAATGGAGAACTTTCTTCTACTCATGCGACTGAATTTATACACATTACTTCACCTGCACAAAAATTATTAGATCAGGCACTGGATGCGGCCCATGTTTCTACACGGGGTTATTTTAAGGTACGGAAAGTCGCACGAACCATTGCAGATCTAGATGATAAAGATGTTGTAGATGAAGCGTGTGTACATGAAGCGCTCTCTTATAGGGTAAGAGAAACCGAAGAGAGAGAAATATGAGAGATTTTAATTTTACGTTTTGTTGTTCTCATAGTATAGTGTTTGAATGCTTTCAGAACTTAATGATAAACAACGCGAAGCGGTAGAGGCGGGAGATGAGCCTCTCTTGATTGTTGCTGGGGCAGGATCGGGAAAAACAAAAACGCTGACGACACGATTAGCATATCTTATTGCAAAACGAGGAGTAAAACCCGAATCAATTTTAGCTATTACGTTCACGAACAAGGCGGCTCATGAAATGAAGGATCGTGCGTTGGCATTACTACACACACATAATATCACAACTATCTCCGAACCATTTTTGGGGACATTTCATTCATTTGGCGCATGGATTTTACGACGTGAGGCGAAACAATTCAATCGCACACCCGACTTTTCTATTTTTGATGATGATGACTCACAGCGCATTATTAAAAAAATCTTTAAAGAATTTGATTTTGGAAAAGAGAAGGTACCAGCGATATTTCGTAAAGAGATTTCTCGTATTAAAAATGAATTTTTATTAAAAGATGCATATACGGGAGGTGATGACAGAGAACTTATGTGGGAGGTATATGAACGGTACGAACATGCGTTAGAGAAGAATAATGCATTTGATTTCGATGATTTAATTGAGAAGCCCGTGCGACTCTTTCGATCTCATACAGATATCTTATCTCGCTATCAGAAGAAGTTTACTCATATCCTTGTTGATGAGTATCAAGATGCAAATATGGCGCAATACTGGCTTGTTCGTTTACTTGCAGGAGAACATCATAGAATTACCGTGGTTGGGGATGACGCGCAATCAATTTATAAGTTTCGTTTTTCTGATTTTCGTAATTTTCTTAATTTTGAGAAAGATTGGCCAACCGCGCAGACTATCTTCTTGGAACAAAATTATCGTTCTACAAAACACATCATTCAATCTTCATCGGGACTTATTGCACAGAATGAATTTCAAAAGAAGAAAGAATTGTGGACTCATAATCCTGAAGGGGGACGAGTTCTTGTTGTTGAGCATGATGAAGAATTTAGTCAGGCAGATTATGTAGTACAAGAAGCACAACAGCGAGTAGCTCATGGTATGCGTGTGGGAATTTTATATCGTACCAATGCGCAATCACGCGCTCTCGAGCAAGTGCTTTTGGAATATGATATTCCCTATGAATTATTTGGGGCTCTTTCTTTTTATGAACGGAGAGAAATAAAAGATATTGTGGCTGCATTACGATTTGCTATAAACCCACAAGACAGTATGAGCTATGAAAGACTAGAAAAGAATTTTGGAAAGCGTCGTGCCGCGGAGGTTCGTGTAGTGCTTCCGCTGTGGGCAAAAGAAAAAAAACCAGCAGAAGTTATTGCGTCGTTTATGGCGGCTATGGAATTTGAAAATTATTTAAAGAAGCATACCGATAATTTTACAGAACGTATGGAAAATATTGCTGAGCTTATTTATTTTGCGCAACAGTTCTCTGAGCTCTCCGGTTTGATTGAAAAAATATCTCTTGCAGACACCTTTGAATCGAGCGGTCGAAAAAAGAGACACACACAAGAGGGGAAGTCGAGTTCACTTGCACAGGCTGGGATTTTTCTTATGACTATACATCTCGCAAAAGGATTGGAGTTCGATAGTATATTTGTGGTTGGGGTAAATGAAGGAGTGCTTCCCCACCAACACTCACTTTTTTCTCAGGAAGACTTAGAAGAAGAACGGCGATTAATGTATGTAGCCATGACTCGCGCACGCAATGAATTAGTATTAAACTTCTACCAAGTTCCCTCGAGGTTTTTGTATGAACTTCCTCCTGAGACGGTATATTTTAAAGGAGAAAGGAGCCTGAATGATGAAGAGCGATACATCACGTACGATTAATACTGAATTCGTTTTATGGGTGCAAAAAAACAACTTGGTCAAAATTTTTTACAGAACAAAAGGAAACTTCTTAAGATGGTTGACGTTCTTGATCCTGCGCTCGATGGTGTTGTTGAAATTGGTCCTGGTCATGGAGAATTAACGCGCTATATATTAGAGAAAGATTTTTCTGTTATTTGTATTGAGAAAGACAAAGATATGGTTTCTGTACTACAGAAAAAATTTGAGAGAGATATTACGAATGGAAAACTGAAAATTATAGAGGGGGATGCGCTCGGGGAAATTTCAAATAATAAATTTCAAATAATAAATGGAATTACAGATAAAAACTATGCGATAGTAGGAAATATTCCCTACTATATTACGGGACATTTATTACGGATTATTGGTGAATTAGAGCATAAACCAAAACAAGTAATTCTTCTTATTCAAGAAGAGGTTGCTTATCGTCTGTGTGCTCAAAAAGGTGACATGAATTTACTTGCAGCAAGTGTCGGGTGGTGGGCTCAGACTCGTATTATTACTCACGTTCCTCGTAACATGTTTTCTCCTCAACCCAAGGTGGATTCGGCGGTAATTCTCCTGACTTTAAATGACGCATGTAGATTTACAAAGCGGGATTTCGGAGAAAGAGAAAAAGAACTTTACTTTAGTTGTGTCCGTGCTTTGTTTAAACAACCGCGTCGCACAGCTATAAAGAATCTTTCCGACGCAGGTATTGTACGCGAGGAAATAGAGAAAAAATTTTTAACCCTTTCTATGAACTCTCTGGTACGACCCCAGGACTTTTCTATTGATGATATTATTGCTTTATCTATACTTTTTAGTTCTCAATAGAAGTATATTTTATGTCCCCAGAATGTTTGAATATATATTCTATTAAGTGTTCTTTTTGATTGTGTACCACATCTTATATGTGATACACTATGTATATTATGCAAGATCCCGTGCAAAAAAAGATTTTTGCTCTCTTTATACTTATTGTATGTGGGTTTGTTTTATATTGGATTTTTGAGTTTGTTTTTCCTCCCACAGATCCCCTTTCTTCTCTTGAACCCATAACCACTCGTACGAACTCAAATCCTCTGTTTGAAGGAGATTCTCTCAATGCTCCGTTAGCGAGTATATCAACTATGTCTAATCTAACGAATGGGGTTATTGTTGATGCAAGTAAAGAGCTTATTTCTTCTCTACAAATTACAACTTCGACGAGTAAAGAAGATCTTCTTGAAGCTCTTAAGAATGCAACGACATCTCCTATTTCTGAATCATTACTACGAAAATACATGAGTCCGGATCAGATTGGTTTGGTAACCGTTGTCTCTGATTCCGATATATCTCTGGTAAAAGATTCTCCTTCTGCGCTTTCTACATATGCTGTGGGATATCGAGATACACTTCTTTCCATTTCTGAAATTGATATTTCAAAGTTGTCTTCTACACTGAATTCTTTTATGGCTACGAAGGATGCGAGTGATCTTGATTCTATTGTGCAAAAGTATGAGAATATATATAGTGCCTTACGCCAACTTCAGGTTCCTCAGAGTAGAGCCGTTTTTCATAAAAACAATCTTATATATTTCGGAAGTATGGTGTCTGTGCTTAAGTCGATTCGTTTATATGATACTGATCCAGTACGTGCTTATATTGCTGCTCAATATTTTCCTCAAGTGGTTGCACAATGGGGTCCTATATCTCAGGATATTATTAAATATAACTAAAAAAGAATATGAAGTTCTATTCTTGGATAAAACGTACGTGGGTGATTGGATTTATAGTTATTTGTGTTGTGGGTGGGTCTTTTACCGCAGCTGTTCCACGCGCTCAAGCCTTTTTGGGTATTGGAGATATTGTATTTGATCCCGCGGCTCTTGCTCAAATGGTTGCTGATATTGCTACTAATATTGCTCGATGGGTTGCTGAAGATCTGTGGAAAGTCCTTCGAGATCAAGCGGTAAAAAGAATCGTAGATAGTATGACGGATGATATTGTGAATGCCATTAATAATGGCGGTGAACCACTATTTGTATCTGACTTTGGTGCGTTTCTTGGACGATCTCAAGATCTTGCCTTTGATGAATTCAATAATTATCTTATGGATTCTGCGGGGATTAGTCTCTGCGCCCCTTTTCAACCAGAATTAAAAATTTATTTTAATAACAATATTGCTTCGGGAGGGCCAAACGGGAGATATCCTTTCGGTATTCCAGCGCGATGTACATTCTCCCAATTTCAACAAAATATACAAAATACGGAGACGTTTATTAAAAGTGGTGGTTGGATTGGGTTGCAACAATTATTTCTACCTCAAAATAATGTTATCGGCGCTTCAATTGCGCTTGAATCAGCATATAACACCAAAATTGCACAAGATCAACTAGATAAAACACAGGAGTATTTATCAGGAAGTGGATTTCTTGCTGTAAAAAAGTGTGTCGATCCAGGCCCTGGTGTTCCAGATGCAGAATGTAAAGAATTTGAGACCGTTACTCCAGGGGATGTGGTAGCACAATCAGCAACAAAGGCAACCTTAAAAGATTTTGAATATGCGGCCAATGTGGAGAGTGTTGTTTCTGCGTTGGTAAATGTTTTTATAAAAAATATTTTTGACAAAGGAAAAGGACTTGTGTACGGGGGTACCACTCGGGGTGGCTCTGGTTCTGTGAGTTCTACATATTCTGATCCAAACGTGACCACAAATACCTTGAATGATCAATGGGTTGTTGCTCAGAAGAAATTATTTAAAATGGATCATGATTTATATCTCTTAGAAAATCTTCTTTCTCAAAATATTCTTCCTAAAATTAAAGAAGGGCGCAAGAGAGCTATGGGCGCTATTTATGCCTGTTACGTGGGTGTTGGTTATTATCCATCAACTCCATACGGATGGCTTCGATATCAGGTTGGGACGAATAGTTCTAATTTCTCTACGGCTCAATTAAGTACACTCGTTAATGTTCCCTTTACTCACAAAACACTTCCCCCGTCTGAGCCAGAATTGCTTTCTCTTATTTCTCGGGACCTTGTTACTGAAGCTATGAAGCATAAAGTGTGGCCTCCTGTGCAAGATATGCCCCCTCAAGAAGGATATTTTGAACGTACTTTTATTGAGGCAGATAATGCACTTAAAGCGACTCAACGAGGGAGACTTGATATAGCTAGTTTTCTACAAGATTTAAATAAAGTGAGTACTTCAACGACTATTGTAAATGCATCGGGAGATACGGTTGATAATATTGCTTCCGCGACAACAGCTATTAATGTTGTTGTGGGAAAAGCTTCTTCTTTATACAGTTCTTTCACCGCACAATATCAAACATATTTATCTGAAGCTCTTGCTGGACAAGATGGAGTAACGCCGGGAACTCCTTCATATGGATCTGGTGGTTTTTCAGAAACACTCACGGAAATAATAAATGGTCTTGTATTTTTTAGTATGCCTCATTCTCCTGTACCCGATCCGAAGAGTTTCTTTTACTGTGATTTTAGAAGTTAAATTTAAGAATGTTTAGGATGATGATTTGATTTGCTATATACTATTATTATGTTTTTCTTGAAAAGAAATAAAATTTTTAAAATACTTCTTGTTCTCTGTGTTGTAGCTACGTTGTTTTTTGTCGGACAAGGAGTACAAGCAGAAACTGATCCTCCGGCTACCGGCTCTGGAAACAGTGCAAATATTGGAGCAGATGTGATGAGTATTACCGTTCCTGTTGTGGGTGTTGTTGCAAAAGGAATTTTATATATACTCAATATTCTTGTTGGAATGTTTATTTCTCTTGCGGGGTTTCTTTTGGGATGGGCTCTTCAATTCAACCTTTCTATCCTTACATTTGAGCCGTCTTTTATGAAAGTGGGCTGGACTATCTTTAGGGATATTGCCAATCTTGGTTTTGTTTTGGGGATTATTATTATTGCTGTTGCAACGATATTGCGATATAAAAACTATACTGCAAAACAGATTTTGTGGAAACTTATCGTTGCCGCACTAATTGTTAATTTTAGTTTAGTTATTGGGGGTGTTTTTGTCACTATATCTAATACGGTATCTTCATATTTACTTAATGCCATGAGTAGTGGTGGGGGAGCAGGAGCTATTGCTCAGATTGGAGATTCATTTGGTTTTATAAAAATTGTTACCGACGTCTCTAGTTGGAGTGCATTGGGTACTCTTGCAAACGCCATCGGATTTGGAGATGGTGCGAGTATGAGTATGATTGTTTCCCTTGCGGTTATCTTGGTGTTCGGTATTATATTTCTCTTCACTCTCTTGGGACTTGCGGGAATGTTTGTGTTGAGATACTTCAATCTCGTGTTTCTTCTTATGATATCTCCCGTAGTGTGGTTGTTGTGGATATTTCCTTCTACCAGTAGTTATTTTAAACAATGGTGGACTAAGTTTTTACACTGGGTTCAGTTTGTTCCTATTATGTTGGTGTTTTTATATATTGCACTTTCCGTACTTTCTCAGTGGTCAACCTATCAAGCTTCCGTTGAGGGAAGCCTTGGTGCGGGGTATGTTTTAGTAGATAAGAACCTTCACTTTGGGACCCTTATGGTTGCTATTGTTGCCTGCGCTCTTCTTATTGGTGGACTAAAGATTGCTCAAGCGATGGGTGCTGGGGGAACAAAAATGGCGCTCGGAGCGTTTGAAAAATCACAAAAATGGGCAAAAAAGAGAGCTCAACGCACAGGCGCCGCGCTTGGATCTCGTGCAATGAATACAAAAGAATTAAAAATTCCTTTTGTAAAAAAACCCGTTATTACTCTCAACAAATCTTTTAAGGAAAAAGTACAAGAAAAAGGATCTACAAAGTGGGGTAAGGCGTTTGGTATTGGTGCTCTTTCACGAAGCGCTACGCTCGCTGACGACAAATTAAAGAAAACTGCGTATGGGGATGTTGATGATATAAAGAAGAAATATGGAAATCTTTCGCCGAAGGAATTACAGAATGTTATGAATACATTTACAGGCGGGAAGGTGGGTGGTTTTACGGGTGGAAATGAAGCACAGGCTGCTTTTTATGAACTTTTATCTGAGAAAGACGGGTTAGGGGAGGGGTTGCATGATGTTGATCATTTATCTTCGGCACTTGATATACTGAGTCGTAGAGGAAAAGAAAAAACAGCAGGGGATATACAGAAAAAATTGAGTCTCAATGGTGCCGCAATAGAGCACTTAAAGAATCTTAAGAAAAACCCAGGGAATATAAGAGAGAGAGATTTGGCTCTTGCTGAAATGGGGCGTGTTTATACTGCAATGAGCGATGATGACTTTAAATCATACATGAAAAACGCAGGTACTAATATTATGACTCAAAAAGATGGATTTCTTGGTATCTCTGGTGATAATGGGCGGGTAATTACAGGTCATCTTCGTGGAACATTTCTAGAAGATAGCAAGGGTGAGCCTTCTATGGTTTCAGCAATAAGCGCTTCGGTTAAAAACAAGTATGATGATAAAGACGGATCTCTGAAGGGAGATGATAATGTTACTAAAATAAACGCTGAACTTATTGGAAGGCAATTAGAATGGTTTGGTGATGAGGTAAATAAGTTTAACTCTGATTTACAGGCATATAAAAATACTCAAGGTCAACCGAATTCGAAATATAATGAGAAGGAATATCTTAAGAGGAAGGCTCGTCTTGATGGATTAATGCATGAACAGGAAACATTTCAAAGAGAATTTGATCAACTCACTACTTCTGAAATTGACCCTCTTACCGGTACTCGAGGATACAAAGCGAATACAGGTGCTGATTTCTCAGATCTTGTTGATACTATGAAAAATACTAACACCTCTTCATATTCTGATCTACGCAATGCCATGAAGGCCATAAAAATTGTTTAATGTATGATGATTCCACGTGAGAAAATTTTATTACGAAGAAGTTTAATATCGCAAACACTTGTGGATGAAATTTATAGTGGAGTGAATGATCAAATATTATTGCAACTACAAGAGATATATAAATTTTCTGATGATGTTTTATTTGCTATAGAAAAAAAATGTCAGTATGTCTTATTAGGATTTCTTCGCACCAAAGATTTATTTGAAGAACTTGTGCAGGAGGTGAAACTGGACTCAAAGACTGCTCTTGCGGTTTATCAAACATTAGATGAAAAAATATTTTCTCGTTTACGAAGCGATATAGAAAATACCTATAAACTCTTTCAAGTGGAGAGTGTTGTTCCTGATACTCTTGTTTCTCCTATCCAAACCAAAGAACAAGTGGTTTTGCGTAAAGAATCTTCTCCAGAGACGATCACGTTGAGCTTTAAAGATACCCCCCCGCAAGCGTCCATAAACCAGATGACATCGATAAATAATATTTCTCAGGTAAGAAATACCACACCCTCTCCTCAAATAACGCAACCCAATTCACAAACAGTAAACATTCCAGCTTTTTCTGCGATTTCTACACCTCCCCCTGTTTCTTTAGGGGAGAGTGTTCAAGGAAATCTCTCTCCATCTCAGATGAGGGTGACTCCTGTTTCTTCTCAAAATCAAATTATTGCTCCTTCTAAGGTGATACCAGCTTCATTGCCGAGCCAAAATACTAATACTTCAGCAACAAAAGCGGGTCCAACATCAATCTTGAACTCAGGACAACAAACCGTTTCTCCTTCTATGTTTGCAATTCCTAATACTCAATCAACAGCAGAGGGGCCTATGGTCTTACATAAGAAAGAAGAGGTTTCTTCGGTTGGGCAATCTACCGCGGGGAGGACTTATAGGCAAATGTCTTTTGGTAGTTTTATGGGAGCATTTAAAACTCCTCAAAACAAAGAAACGAATATTTCTCGAGCTGAAATTGAGATACCAAACATGACTCAATCAAATAATAACTCTCCTAGTGCTCCTTCTCAACAAGTACCTTTCTCAGTAAAGAAATATGAGACATCTTCTTTTCCACAACAAAAAGAACAGGCAAAGGTGGTGCATTATACATTTGAAGATACTTCTTCGCACACAGATCCTATATCACCAACGCCAAATCCTAAATAAATTATAATTACCAAGACGAATATACTATAAGATTATTTTATATTATTTTTGGTAGTGAGGTTTTAATGCCACTTATTTCGTTATGGTTTATGATGGAGTTGATTGGTGGTTTAGATACTGAAATTTAGTGTTTTATGATATACTCTCGTATATCATACCCTATGCAATTCTCTGTTCCTCAATTTATTGAATTTGAAAGTAAAATTGTGGGGCCGTTAACCATACGGCAGTTTGCTTTTATTGCGGTTCCTGTCTTAGTCTCTTTCGCACTCTTTTTTGTGCTCATCCTTCCTGTGTGGATTCTTGTCGCAACAATATTTATATCTTGTGGTGTTGCGTTTGCATTTATTAAAATTGCGGGTCGTCCATTATATATGGTTGCACTTTATGCGTTGAAATATTTTTGGCAACCCCGTTTATTTTTATGGAGGACTCCTGTTATGCATCAAGAAATTGCATTACCGTCGGTACAGCGTCGTCGTCAACAATTAAAAGACATTATTCCAGATTTTTCTAAAGTGGGTAAATTATGGCAAGACATTACGACCAGTAAAGAACCTATTCCAAAACGTGAAAAAAGAGCTCCTAAGAAATCAATAGGAGATATTCAAGAGCAATATCAGGTGTTCCGTCGTATCACCGGAGAAAAAGAAGTTGCTCGTCGCATTGATTATAGATAGTTTTTTCTAATATCTTTTCCCTTTTACTTTTTAACTGTATACTATATCTATGTCTGAAATTACATTTGCTTCCGATTCTACACAACAATTTGTAGAAATTGAAGGAATTAAGGATGGTGTTGTGGTGCTTAAGAGCGGTGGCGTTCGTTCGGTCGTTATGGTCTCCGGAATAAACTTTGAGCTTAAATCTGAAGAAGAACAAGATATGATAACGGGAGCATATCAGAGTTTTTTAAATTCTCTCGATTTTTCGATACAAATTATTGTGCATTCGCGTAAGTTAAACATTGATCGTTATCTTGGTAAGATGCAGGATATTTATACCAAAGAACCCAGTGAACTTCTTAAGAATCAATTATTAGAATATATTTCATTTATTCGCGGGTTTGTAAAAGAAAATGAAATTATGACGAAGCAATTTTTTGTGGTAGTTCCGTATGAGGGAGCTGCATTTTCTGATGTGAAGAAGGGATTTTCTGGTTTTTCTAAGTTATTTTCAAAAAAGAATACGAATGCTCAACAGGCTGCTCAAGAGTCCATTGATCAAAAGAAAGTTCAGATACGACAACGAGTTGATCAAATTATTGCAGGGATTGAACGCATTGGATTGCGCGCAGTGCCCCTTCAAGATGATGAGTTGTTAGAGTTGTTCTATAATCTCTATAACCCCGAGACAATTGAGAAGAAATTACCCAATACACAAGAAAAAAAATAAACCGCGCAAATTATAACGGATAACACCTATTATTATGGCAGAAAACCAAACACAAACCCCTTCATATCAAGAAGGAGATAATAGAGACATAAAGAATTTAGTGGCACCCGCTGCTATTCAAACGAATCAAAATTATATAAAAATTGGAGATAAATTTTCTAAAACATTTTTTGTTTTTTCATATCCGCGCTATCTCTCGGGGGGGTGGTTTTCTCCTCTTATTAATCTTTCAAAATTATTTGATGTTTCTATATTTGTACATCCCGTAGATACCTCTTTTGCCTTACGGAGTTTACGTCGTCGTGCTGCACAGGTTGAGGCAGAAATTACTGATCGTCAAGATAAGGGATATGTGCGTGACCCTATGCTTGAGACGGCCTTTAATGACATTGAATCACTCCGTGATAATTTACAACAGGCACAAGAGCGACTTTTTGATGTTTCGGTATATGTGACTATATATGCGGATAGTATCGAAAAAATTCAAGACCTTGAAGATCAGATTGTGAATATGTTTGAGAGTAAATTGGTGTATATTAAGCCTGCAATTTTTCAGCAATTAGAGGGGTTTGTTTCTACACTTCCTCTTGCACAAGATAAATTAGCAATTCATTCACCGTTAAATTCTGGCCCCGTATCTTCATTTTTTCCGTTTGTATCTATGGATCTTACCTCAGAAACGGGAATTCTGTACGGCATCAATTTACACAATAATGGACTCGTTATTTTTGATAGATTTTCTTTAGAAAATGCAAACCAGGTGGTATTTGCAAAATCTGGTTCGGGAAAATCATATGCTACGAAATTGGAAATCTTGCGTACGCTTATGATGGGAACTGATATTTTAGTTATTGATCCTGAAAACGAATACAAAAATCTATGTGATACCGTTGGAGGAACGTATTTCAAAATATCACTTACTTCCGATCAACACATTAATCCGTTTGATATTCCCATTGTACCCACAGGAGAGGATCCGGGTGATGTCTTTAAATCTCATATCCTTACCTTAACAGGACTCCTCAAAATTATGTTAGGATCTATTACGGTAGAAGAGGAATCTTTATTAGATCGTGCATTAATTGAAACGTATGCTTCTTATGATATTACTCCTGAAAATCCTAATTTTCTTACGATGGATCCACCTCTTTTATCCGATCTTGAGACGGTATTGCGTAATATGGAAGGGGGAAAAACCCTTGCTGAGCGATTATATAAGTTTACCCAAGGAAGTTATGCGGGATTTATTAATCAACGAACTAATATTGATGTCAAAAATCGATTAGTTGTGTTTTCTATCCGTGATCTTGAAGATGAATTGCGACCCGTCGCTATGTATGTAGTGTTAGAGTTTATTTGGAACTTGGTTCGGTCTCAATTAAAACGAAGGATTCTTGTTATTGATGAGGCGTGGGTTATGATGAAATATCAAGAAGGGGCCGCGTTCTTGTATGGGCTTGCAAAACGAGGACGTAAGTATTATCTAGGACTCACCACCATCACTCAAGAAGTTGAAGATTTTATGAACTCTCCGTATGGAAAACCAATTGTTACCAACTCTTCATTGCAGTTACTTTTAAAACAATCTCCTGCGACTATTGATGTTGTTTCAAAAACGTTTGCATTAACTGAGGCAGAAAAAAATCTTTTGTTAGAGGCTGCGGTTGGTCAGGGACTTTTCTTTGCAGGATTAAAACACGTTGCTATGCAGGTGGTCGCTTCTTATTTTGAAGATAAGGTTGTTACGACAAAACCGCAACAATTATTAGGAGAGGAAAAAGATCTTATTTAATTATTTTGTATGTCAGAAACTCAGATTCCTAAAATTAAATCATCGGGAGTTTCTGCTTCCATTCCTCGACCCGTGCCACAACAGACGAATGTTTCTGAATCATTGAGTAAAAATGATAAGCATCTAGAGACGCAGTATGAAGAAGATGCGGAGGAGTTAGAAGAAGATTTAGATGAAGGAGAAGAACAAGAAAAAAAATCAGGTCCTCATTTTGATACTGTAGATACATTTTTTTATGTTTCTATTGCTGTTTTAGGAGATATTTTTGATGGTATTTGGATAACACGTGTATTTTTTGCACCCCTTACACTTCTCTTCTTATATATGAAAGGGGTTGATCAAATGATTTCAAAAAATATGCTTTCTCAGGGTATAGAATTGGTTCCTGTGGTGGGATGGCTTCCTATTAGTACTACGATGGCTATTTTTACTATTGTTCTTACGAATCATCCAGAAATACTCGATAAAATAGGTCCTGCGGGAGAAGCTCTTGAGAAGATACAGGCGGTTAACAAAAAGAAAAAGATATAAACCTTTTTGAGTTTACTTCTGTTATTTGTTATACTTATTCATATATGAACCGCATATACACATTTCTCTTGTGCGGTATTCTCGGAAGCGTTTTTTTTGGAATCGCTTCGTTTGTCTATGCTGCGGAGCCACAGTTTTTAGTTTCGTGGAAACCGTTAGTGTATACACCTCGTTGGTATGGAGGGAAAGCTATTCCAGTAAAAGATAGTTTAGTGAGCGTATCTTTTGAACTTATAGATCAAAATGATTCAAATAAAGGAAAAATAATTAACATAGGATCAAGCGAAGTTCGTTGGTACATTGGAACAAAGTTGATTCAAAAAGGCATTGGACTACAGACTATAACTATTCAAAATAATTTATTTAGTGGTGATACTATTAATGTAAAAATTGCTGTTGATTTCTTGGATTCAAAGACACAAGAAAAATATTTTGTTGAAAAATATATACGCATTCCGGTAACCGAGAGGAAATTATTTTTAGTTCGTCGATGGATGGACACCACTCTTGCTCCTCGTGCGCAAGCAACATGGTATGCGGTCCCCTTATTCTTTTCTTCTGATCCAAAATCTGCGACGATTAATTGGACTGTAAACGGACAAGAGGTGACCCCTCTTTCTGATAATCCTTTTGCTTTTACTATTCAAGCGGGAAACGCAGGTCAAACAGCCGACATAGAGGTTTCATTAAAAAATAATAATTCTCTCTGGGAGAACGCAAATGCGTTTGAAAGAGTTTATATAAGATGAGCCCCACTTTACGAGTTATGTAGATATCTATTGTATCCATTTTATGAAAAAAACATTTTATTTGTATAGTATTGTTCTTATTATTTTATTTGGATCTGTTTTGTGTGTTCAGGCGGTTGATTTAGAATTACCCGCTTTTACAACAGCCTCATCTTCTATAGCGGGGATGATTAATCAGATTTATATATACGCGCTCAGTATTGCGGGGGTTTTAGCGATTGTTATGATCGTATATGGGGGGATTTCGTACGCTCTTGATCCGGGAAACGCTTCAAAACAGGGAGATGCGAAGGATATTATGCAGAGTGCTATATGGGGTATTGTTCTTTTGGCGGGTGCTTATGTTATTTTAAAAACAATAAATCCTGACCTAGTTCAATTAAGGGAATTACCATTGGAACATATTGAATTGAGTCAATTAGATATCACTAATGCCGAGGAAAATCCTACGGTTGTAGGAACTTCACCAGGAGGAACTTCTATTGGATGCACAACACTAAATACTGATATACAGAAAACTGCTCAACTTGCGAAAGATTTCTTAGCCCTTGGACCAAGACTTACTGCTGGTTCTTGTGACAAAGAGAGTGGTCTTGGCACTGGTTCTTCTCAAATTATTAATGCCGTTATAAACGGAACTGTTCCAGCGGTTTGTAATTGGAAAGATCAAGATAAAAGTTGTAGCGCGTGTGCTCTTGGCGGTCCTGGGGGGAAGACGACTGTTTGTCCGTCAGTTTTAAAAGCTCTTGTTGCTACACAAACCGGTGTTAAAAATAATACTATTCAGGGTTTTACGGTTACTTCAATTACAGGTGGTTTACATGGTGCAAATTCTGGGCATTATCAGGGAAGAAAGATTGATGTGGTTCCTTTCAGTAAAGACATAGCCCAATGGAAGAAAATTGGAGAAGAATTTGCTAAAAATGGAGGTAGTGTTTTTTGTGAAGCGGAGGGAGTTTACGCTACCCTTGCCAAGTGCCCAGATAATATTGGAAATAGGAGTAATGCTCATTTAGATATTGCGTTTGGAGGAGCGGGGACTCCCGAGTCAGATCCGGCTGATGTATATGGATATGCTCTTAGAAAAGAGCTATCCGTACTCGCTAAACAATACCTTGCTTTAAATCCTAATCTTCTTTCGGATACTAATTTTGGCATTCCCTCTGCGTCTGGACAGAAAGCGTGTTCATATTGGCCTAGGTCAAGCGCACAAGGTGTTATAAATGATACCGCAGCGGAACAAATTCCTTTTGTATGTAATGGAAGTTCAGTTGATTTTAGTACTTACACAGCAATAAAATCTTGGTGTGGTTGTTCTCCGGGTGGTACGAATGGAAAAGTTATTTTATCTAAAAATGCTCTTGTTCTTTTAATCGATTTAGAAACTCAAAAGAAAAATGGAAAACTCCCTAATTTTCAAGTTGTGACTCTCACAGGAGGAATTCAAATCGGCGATGATTTTCAGTCTCATTATTCTGGGGTGGGTATAGATATTGTCCCAGTGAGTACTCAAGTGAGTGATTGGAATAAAATCATGAAGTATTTGAAAGATAAAGGATATAGCCCGTCTTATCAGAACATAACAGTAAATTCTTTAAATGATTCAATTAATTCCTCCGGAGTTTCAATGGTTATAGAAAATCAGTCTATGAAAGCTCCTACCTGCCTTGATTCTTCTAAACTTGTTCTTGTACAAGGCACAACTGGCCCCACGTGTCCCGTGGGAAGTCTAGTTTGTTGTTTTGCTGGGCGTATTCATGTAACTGCATTTGATAAATAATTATGTCTAAAAAAGGAAAAATAATATTTGTATTAGCTACTTTGTTTATTATTATTGCCATCGCCGTTGGGGTTATTTTTGGACTTCGTAATATTTCTACAACCCCCAATATACAAAATAGTTCATTTCCCCTCGCGTCTTCTTCTCAGGACGCTGTAGATAGCAACTCCATTGAAAATATTACAACATCACCACAGGTGCACGGACTAACTGATGATACAGAATCACTTCCTGCGGATCTGAAGCGTCTTACTCTTTTAACTAAAAATCCTGTGATGGCATATTGGATTGCGACTTCTTCTATTGTGAGAGAGGTTATTGCATCTTCTTCTCCCCTACAATCTGTTGTTTTTTATATGAATGCAGAAGGGGATATTATTCGTATTCATGCAGATGGGACGGAATCTGTTGTTTCTCATCTTGGTGAATCTCCACTACACATCATACAATCTGTTTCAGGTTCACGAGTTGTTGTTGAATTTACCTCGGGGAGTTTTGCATTTTTTGATGTTTCTCGAGGGGCGTTCGAATTTTTACCTCAGGGAACAGTTTCCGCAGTATTTTCTCCGGACGGTAATACATTGGCGTATCTCATAGTTCAATCTTCTGGAAAACAGGAATTATTCATTCGTGATATGACTTCATTACAAAAAACAACCACAAAACTTTTTTCTCTTTCTTTGAACGATGTAAAACTTGCATGGCCTGTAGATACTCGTATTTATTTACTTCCTCTTCAGTCAGGGTCTGTGGTGGGGGAAATTTGGTACTTTGATATACGTACAAAAACTATGAATTTGTTTATTTCGAAAACAGGAATAGGAGCTCTCTTTTCTACATTGAGTCCTTCTGCTCTTATATTCTACAATGAAAATACTTCTTCTGTACGCGCATATGTACAAGATATAACAAAAGAATCCTCGGTTTCTCTTACTGCTTCTACGCTACTCTCTAAGTGTGCCTTTTCTTTGGATGCCGTTGAAATACTGTGTGCTATTCCACAAATGCAGAGTAAAACATCGGGCATCCAACTTCCAGATGACTATAATGCTATGTCTATTTTTACCAATGATTATTTACAGAGATTTTCCGCAGCCCATAACTATAAAGCACAAGATATTCTTACTACAACACAGGCACCTTTTGATGCAAAAGATGTTCGTTCTCGTGGACGGCAAATGTTTTTTATAGATAGACTCACTGATGGATTGTATATGTTTGATATGAGGGGTTTATAAGGATTTTTTGTATTCTTTTATAATTGATGCAATACTTCTTTGTGTAGTTATGTTCTTCTATGAATTATTTTTCAAAATCAGAATCTAGAGTGGCCCTTTACCTTATTCCTTTATTAGGCGCTAGTATTACCATTGATATAATATTTCTTCCTACTATATGGATGCTTTTTGGTGTTGTGATGATTCTTGTATTGTATGGTGTGTTGGTCTTTTCTCATACACGTGCTGTGAGAATTAATCATGTCAATGCTATACGCACAAAACAAATCGAAACTATTATTCGCGATATACCGACGGCGATCATTGCGTATGACAGCACTTTTCAGGTCTTGATTTATAATCCTGCGGCACAACAAATATTTGGCGCCTCTGAACAGGCGGTAGTGGGGCGTATTCTTGATGCTTCACAAGCAAGTGATGCCTCTCTTCGCATGCTGATTCAGGTTGTTTTTTCATCACTTGCTCCTGTGGTGGTAAAGTTGTCTGATCCAGGGGCATTTCCTCAGGTCGTAGATATAGCATTTCACGATTCTATGGTTAGTTTACATGTGGTTACCGATCGTATTCTTGATGAGCGTGGAGGGGTTGTGGGATTTATTAAGTTTGTTACTGATCTTACTCGTGAGAAAGAATTACTTAAATCGAAGACAGAATTTATCGCTGTGGCCGCTCATCAGTTGCGCACACCTCTCACCGCAGTTAATTGGGCGCTTGAGGCACTCGAAGGATCTACGCTCACTGAAGATCAGAAACAATTTGTAGATACCGCATACGCGGCGGTTAAAAATTCTCTCAATACGGTGAATAGTTTGTTGGACGTTTCTAAGATTGAAGAGGGTAAATTTGGATATGAATATCAAACGGTTCCACTTCTTACCTTTTTAGATGATATTATTAAGCAAGCATATGACCTTGGAAAACAATATGAGATAGCTGTTTTTTTTGATCGTCCTCAGGAAGATTGTCGTGTGCGTATTGATGCACAAAAGTTAAGTATGGTTTTCTACAATCTTCTTGATAATGCTATTAAATATAATGTTGAACATGGTCAAGTTACTGTTTCGGTAGTTATTCATAAAGATGATAATAAGGTTTTGGTACAAATTGTAGATACGGGGATTGGTATTCCTCCTGAACAACTTGATAAATTGTTTAGTAAATTTTTCCGTGCCGATAACGCCGTTAAAACAGTTGCCGATGGTAATGGATTGGGTTTATATATTGCTCGTAATATTGTGCGTAATCATGGGGGAGATATTACCGTAACGTCTGAGTTAAATAGAGGAACTACGTTTACCGTTTCACTTCCTCTTGCTCCTCGTGAAAGAGGTGAACCCTTCTCTGTTATGAATCAATAATTATATATATATTGATATGATTCTTCTTTTGTATGGTCCTAATATCTATGCACGTGATAAGAAGGCTCATGAACTTATTAATGCGGCTCAAAAGAAATATCCCAATGCTTCATTTGAAACTCTCTTTGGTGATGATGAGGGAAGTATTTATGTAGCACATCAATTTCTTTTAGAAAGGGGTTTATTTTCGGGGGGGAAGAAAATTTTATATGTACGTCATGCGTCCGTTTTCTCCCAGGCGGAACTTTGGGTTCATGCTCGCACCATGGCGACACAAGACGATACCCTCTGTATTCTTTCTGAGGATTGGCACACCCGTAATCATACAAAAGAAGAGGCTTCTTTGTTGGATGGGATTGATCATACAGCTCAATATTTTGCTCCTTATACCTCTTCTCAAGCAGCTTCTCTTATTTGTTCTTCTGCAAAAACGAATGGTGTTTATATCGATAGTGTTACAGCGACTTATTTATACACCCATTTTCGTATGAATATATATGCGGTTCTGGAAGAAGTTGCTCGATTATCTCTTTTCAGTACCTCTATTACTTCCTCGCTACTACGTGGATTACCCGAATATGCCGAATCTGTTGCGGTTTTTGATTTTGCTCAAGCCATTGTATCTTCAACAACTCGTGCTCACCGATTAACACTCTGGGAGCATATGATATTTCAACACGTTGATATGTATATGATATTTGGATATCTTGCAAAAATGGCGAAAACACAAACTCTTATTAAAGCACTTGCACGAGTCGATATACTAGTGAAATCGGGACGTTTAGAGATGGATCAAGCTCTTGAGGAACTTGTTATTGCGTGATAAATAATAAAAAATCCCTTGGGGGATTTTTTATTATTTTGAAACTTCTAATTTTTTAAATAATTTTGCAGTTCTGGATTTTATGCGGTTAGCTTTTGCTTTCTTTATATATTTAGTTTTGGCAATTTTATCTGCTGTTGAAAATACTTTCATTAAAGCAGCTTTTGCTTCTCCTTCTTTGTTTTCTTGTATGAGTTTTTTAAAGGCTTTTACGGTCTTTTTGAGTACAGTTTTTCGTCCTTCATTTACTACGCGACGTCGTGCGCTTTGTCGCAATGCTTTTTTTGCTGATTTAATTTTTGGCATAGAATAAATTGTTATCCAACTGTATCAAAATGTATACTATAAGTCAATAAAACGCTGATTTTCTAACACGCTATACTTTTTCTCCCGATGGTGCCCACCAACCTGCTTTGTTATGACTTTAGTGAGGTGAGTGGGTGGCCTCACGACAGGTAGGCCACCCCCTTTTAAAAAGGGCGTTCGGGCTTTATACTAACTATATGATTTATAGTATTCGAGGTACCGTGTTACATACCGGAGAACGATTTATAGTGCTTGAAACGGCGGGGATTGGGTTTCGCGTACATGTATTGGATTCGTATATACAAAGTGTCACCATAGGAGGGTCTGCATATGTGGTTTGTTTTATGCAACAAGATCCGTTAACGGTGTATGGATTTCAATCAGAAGAAGAACTTTCCTTTTTTGAATTATTAAATACGATATCTGGTATTGGTCCTAAAATAGCTATGAAAATTATGAATGGGGTACCGGTGCGTCGTCTGAGTGCTTATATTGCTCTAGAACAAAAAGATCAACTTGCGGCTCAAGCTGGAATTAGCGCAAAGACGGCATCTAAAATTATCCTTGATCTTAAAGAGAAAATTCAAAAAAGTTCTGGGAAAGAAGCATTTATGGAGTCTGGTCTTATTGAGCTAGAGGCTATTCTTTCTGATTTGGGATATTCTCAAAAAAATATAGAAGCCATTCGATCACAAATTCCCACTGATGCAATTTCTGTCGAACAGAAGGTTAAGGCAGCATTAAAACTTCTTTCGGCATATAAGCATCGATAGAATATTATTTTATTATCTTATGCATATTTTTCTTAAACCATTTTTCTCGTTATATCATTATCTGTGGGCATTTGTTTCGGCCGTTTTCTTTTGGTTTCCCTCCCGAAAAATTCGCGTCATTGGGATAACGGGGACAAAGGGAAAAACGACGACAGTGGCGTTATTAGCTCATATATTTTCTACCGTAGGAAAACAAAGTGCGTATCTTTCTAGTGCGCGTATGAGTGATGGAATTTCAACACTAAAGAATAAAACGGGAAATTCTATGCCAGGGAGGTTCTTTATCCAGCAATTTTTATATCGTGCAGTTCGTGCAAAAAGTTTATATGCGTTTATAGAGGTAACTTCCCAGGGGACTGTTCAACATAGACATAGATTTATACAATGGGCTGGTGCTGTATTTTTGGATATTCATCCAGAACATATTGAGTCTCACGGGTCATTTGAGAAATATTTATCAGCAAAACTTTTATTCTTTAAATACGCATATTCACGTACTGTTCGATTTTTTATATATAAACACGATGCTCACGCAGACGATTTTATTCGTGTTGCGCGCGATGCTAAAAAGATTCTTTTTAGTGAAGAGGATCTATACGATGTTCCCACCTGTTCATCTTTGCCGGGAAATTTTAATGCTATTAATATTGCGGCTGCGTATGCGGTTGCTCGAGAAGAGGGTCTTTCTCATGAACAAATTGTTTCTGCGATAACTTCATTTTCAGGGGTCCCCGGACGTATGGAATTTGTTGTGCGTGATCCATTTGAAGTTGTGGTTGATTATGCCCATACTCCCGAATCGGTTGAGGCAGTATATATTTTTTTACAAAAACGTGCGCATGATCGTGGGGGAAAATTAATTTGTGTGTTAGGGTCTGCGGGTGGGGGTCGTGATATATGGAAACGTCCCGCGATGGGAAAACACGCGGGGGATTATGGTGATGAGATTGTTCTCACCAATGAAGACCCCTGGGATGAAAATCCTCAAACTATCATTGATGCGATTCATGAGGGAGTAAAAACAGGAAAGCAATATAATGTGAACCATGTTTTTATTATTATGGACAGGCAAGAGGCAATAACAAAAGCGCTTTCTCTTGCTCACCGGGGAGATCTTATTGTTCTCACGGGGAAGGGTTCAGAAAGTTGGATTCATATTGCGGATGGTAAAAAGATTCCGTGGTCAGAATCAGAAACGGTGCAAAAAGCGATGCAAGAAATATCTAAAAATTGATATTATATATTTTTGATTCTCTCCTATGCAATCTTTCTCATATAAATCCAGTTTCACCCTCATCGAACTCCTCATAGTCATCGGTATCCTCGCTATCCTCACCGCAGCCGTCGTCATAGTCCTCAATCCCACAGAATTACTCAAACAAGGCAGAGATAGTACCCGTATGACTGAT
>Ga0172380_10001427_pt1 | contig 40973 bp, 34 predicted proteins | sample Leawe162metaG_FD_119747 | JGI IMG/M metagenome (GOLD analysis project Ga0172380, IMG submission 119747) | Leachate microbial communities from a municipal landfill in Southern Ontario, Canada - Leachate well 162 metaG | ecosystem: Engineered > Solid waste > Landfill > Unclassified | place...
TTCCTGAAATAGTCGGCAATCCGGTGTACGAATGGGTGCATCTGGATTTGCAGCGTTATTTGGGTATTGACACGCTGATTGGCCCGGATACCGGAGAAAAAATCTGGAATGAAGCCAACCGGACGCTTGCGAAAAAAGATTACCGCCCGCAGCAGCTGTTGAAAAAAATCGGCGTCGAAGTTATGTGTTCCACCGATGATCCGATTGATTTGTTAAACGAACATCGTCAGGTTAATAGCGCAATCGGCAGCGCTCTGCTCCGCCCGACCTGGCGTCCGGATAAAGCGATGAAAATCAGCGCTCCCGGCTGGCGTGAATATATGGATAAAGTCGCCGCCCGTTTCAACCTGAAACTTAACTCTGTAGCCGACCTGATTGAAGCGATGCGCCTGTCGCATGATTATTTCGCGGAAAACGGTTGTGTGGCCAGCGATCACGGCGTTGAAGTTCCACTGGCGGCGAATATTACGGAAAAAGACGCGGACGCGGTATTCAAAAAAGCGATGAAAAGTGAAAAACTGTCTGCGGCGGAAACAGAAACTTTCATGAGTTATTTCTTCGGCGAGGCCGCTGAACTGAATTCCAAAAAAGACTGGGTTTTCCAGATTCATATGGGCGCAGTCCGCGACATCCGCGACGTGCTCTGGAATTCGCTTGGCGCTGACTGCGGCGGGGATGTGTCAAATCATTACCTCAACTATTTGACCCCGCTCCGCACGTTCCTCAACCGTTTTGAAGACCGGCTTAAAGTCGTGCTGTATTGCCTTGACCCCGGACATCAAGCCACGCTGGCAACCGTGTCCCGCGCTTTCGGCAAGAAAGTTACGCTCGGTTCCGCCTGGTGGCTCTGTGATACGCCGGTCGGCATGAAACGCCAGCTGGAATATATCGGTTCGGTGGATGTGCTGGCCAATTTCGCGGGAATGGTTTCCGACTCGCGCAAACTGCTTTCTTACGGCTCACGTTTTGAAATGTTCCGCCGGGTTCTGTCCGATGTTCTCGGAGAAATGGCTGAACGCGGACAGGCGCCGTACGAATTGATGGAAAAACTCGCCATCCGCATCGCTTACGAAGGACCAAAAAAGTTTTTCAACCTTTAAGCGCGGTCGGAGATAATGACAAAACCGTTCTCACTGTTAATCAAACCGGCATCGTATGACTGCAATCTGCGATGCCAGTACTGCTTTTACCTGAAAAAAGCGGCCGTGTACGGCAAAGTTCAACACCGGATGACCACTCAGACGCTGGAGCGCATGATTTCATCCTACATGGCGCTGAACATGCCGCAATACTCATTCGCCTGGCAGGGCGGGGAACCGACGCTCATGGGCGTCGGTTTTTTCCAGCAGGCAGTGGATTTTATGAAAAAATATGGCTATGCCGGTAAACAGGTGTCCAATGCATTGCAGACTAACGGCACGCTGTTGGACGATGAATGGGGAAAATTCTTCCGTGAGTATTCATTTCTGCTCGGCATCAGCCTTGACGGACCGCCGGAGATGCACAATAAATTCCGCGTGGATGCCGCCGGAAAAGGTACGCATCAACGGGTTCTCGACGGCATTGAAGCCATGCGGCGGAATAACGTCGAATTCAATATTTTGACCTTGATTACCCCGGCGAATGTCGAACATCCGGAAGAAGTTTACAACTACCTGAAACAACAGGGAATCCAATATCACCAGTATATCGAATGCGTTGAATTTGATGCCGCTGGAAAACTGCTGCCGTTCAGCGTCACCGCCAGGTAGTGGGGTGAATTTCTGTGCCGACTGTTCGATGAATGGTATAAAAATGACACTACCCGGATTTCTGTCCGGCTGTTTGATTCGATTCTGTTCAAAATGCTCGAAGGCGTTTCCAATGTTTGTGCCATGAGTAACGATTGTATGCAATATTTTCTGGTGGAAAATAACGGCGATGTCTATCCATGCGATTTTTTCATGGACGCAAAATGGAAACTTGGAAATTTGATGACCGGAAACTGGCCGGACTTCCTGGCGTCTCCGCTCTATCATAAATTCGGAGCCAGAAAACGCCAGCGCGCAAAAACTTGCGCCCATTGCCGCTGGTTGTCAATGTGCGCCGGTTGCTGCCCGAAAAACCGCCCCGGACGCGGCGACCGCCCCGGCGAACTTTCCGCGCTCTGCGATGGCTGGAAAATGTTTTTCGAACACACGCACGACCGTTTTCAGCAACTCGCGGAAAATATTTCCAGGGAACGAAATAAGGCTGAAAAATGATATTTCATTTCTAACTTACTTTAAAAGTTTATCGCTGAAACAGGTGCCAGTTTTTGAATATTGAGATGTCCAGCCATTACAAGTTAGTGCCACACTAATCGTCATTTTATAGGTTTGTCTTAAATACACATGCCCCCCAATTGATTCTTTAGTAGGATTGCCATCTTTTGCAATTCCTGCGCTAGCACTAGCGCTACCATCATAGTTGACATTATTTTTATCTTTAACGGTAAAAGGACATGTTGTCATACTGCCGGTAGTCCAGCCGATAAATTTTCCACTGTCGAAAGTAACTGCAAATTCAGCTGTCCCGCTCATAGTCGGCGACGTGACAGTTTGCCATCCGGAATCCTGAAGGCTTTCTATATATTCGACGAATAATAATACTGGCGAAATGCTAAAAGATAAATTTCCTCTTTCTTGCCAGTCACAAAAATCCACGTCTTTTTCAGAAAAAAATGGTTTATTGTTGTTACATGAAGTTTGAAATAGTAAAAACAATAGAGAAACTAACATGAAGTAAAATATTTTCATTTATCACAATTCTCCCCTAAAATTTATGCTTTATTGCGCTTACCCCCTTAGCTTGTACCACTTTTTCTAGATTGGTGTAAAAGCTCTGCCTCACTATAGTCATTAGTTCGCGGAATTCAAGTCCGCCCGTATACCTCCATCCGGCGTTATGTAAAGTGCAATATATCTGCACTAAGCGTGAATTTTAAGTTGTAATATTTTTATTTGCAGCCATTTATAAGATTTGCATTGTAATCATGAAGGCTGAAAAATGAAAAGGTTAAAGCTTGTCGCCGAGCGTTCCTTTTGTGGCGTTAATTTCCTTGTTCTTGGCTTTTTTTCTAAGACCAAGCGGTATCCAGCCGGAATTATATCTGTTAACAAGAAAGTAGTTAAATATAACCCAGTCGTCATTTTTTTTCTCTAGCATGGCAATAGCAACAAAATCATTATTCCCTTTATCATGAATTCCAATATACATATCCTTCATTCTGAGAAAAATCCACTTTGAACCCTTAATCTGGAATCCTTCTGCAGTCATTATAATCATTTTTTTATTTAATTTTTCTCCAGGTTCCAGCCATTCATTATCAGACAGGACTGCGCCACCTGAAGTATAATTATTGCGGATATAGGTTGCCGTTGCCATAACAATCCTGGTTTGGTCAGTATCTCCATCTGTATACAAAAAATTAATATTCTTCCCAAGATGAATATTAAAGACTAAAAGAGTAACTACAATCAATAAAACAAATATACCTGCTCCTAGCACAATTTTTGTTCCCATAACCAATACTCCCCTGTTATGCATTCCTATTCATAATTTCAAGCGCCTGCCTTATTTCGTTACGGGCTCTTTTCTATTTCCAGCTTTATCTTTTGGCGCACGTTTTTCTCTATTATTGATCTCTTGCTGAACAGCGTTTAATTGTTGCAATGAGCCTTGTCCTCGTTGAAACTCTTTCTCTAATCTATTCTTTAACTGTAATAATTCAGAGAGAGGCATGTCAGATAACGAAGTCTTATTAAGTTCTCGTCTTGCCGCCTGATCGTTAATATCTACTAATGTAAATTGACAAAATACTTCCATTGATAGAAACCTGATTGATTTGTCTGATAAATGGTTAGGTTGTAGTACCGTGAATTTTTGGTAAAACATTTTATCGTCTGGCAGACTTTCGCCACTTTGTGATTGCTCGTAAAACTTCATGAATAACATTTCTTTGTTGATTAGAAAAGACTGCTTTTGATATGTTGCCAAAATTAGTTCATATGATGATGGAATATTGTGATTGAATCTCCAAGAGTTACTGAATCTCTCACAAGGAATAACATCGATTCTTATTGTATATTTCCCCGTAGGATTATGCTGTAAGAATAAATAAATATAACATTCTGTCTGTGACTTTCCCAACACATGCTCCCAGAGTGGCAATTTAACAGGAACTCCAGAATCATTGATTTTAAAAGTGATTTTTACTTTTTTATCTTTTTCCAACATTCCAGAATATTTTAAATGCCATTTCAAACTCAATGCAAGCGGGTTATAATAGTCTGGAATATAGTCAACGACAACGTTGGGTTCGGCATGAATATTGCAGAACAATCCGACAAACAACATTATAGATAAAAATGTGCTTTTTTTCATTTCTTCTTCTCTTTTGATAAAACCGTTTGTAAATCACTTCTTTTGACCAACGAAAACACTAAATCTGCCATGGACATTCTCAACGAACGCTAATGCTGTTTCGGTAAGACTTTATTCCTTTCCCATATGACGCTTCTTTCTTTACCCAACAATAGTTCTGATATGTCTTTCGAAATTAGGATTTCTTCTTTAAAGCTTCCATTATGCTTTAAAGCAATTTCTATTAACATAATAATTTTATCTTTTTCTTTCTGGTAAGTTATTTTGTTTACACCATATGCGCTGTGTCCGCACAATCCAGATATTACCAGATAATCATTGTTATCTCTTTGGTTTTCAACGACTTTAAAATTGAAAATATATTTTCTTTCCAAAATCATATCATTAATACTGCATCCACTTAACAACATTCCACCAATGATGATTATAATTTGATATATTCTTCTATTCAACAACGCCATGATTACTTTCTCCGTTTCTCAATGAAATCATCCGCAAGCCCCTGAATTTAACCAACGAAACCACAAACGCTAAAGTTTTGTCCCGAATTGCTGTCGCTCAGGGATTCTCCGAAAGCCGCCATTGTCACGCCCTATTGCTTACCATTTTCAGTGCCTGACCTAAAAGCCCTTATTTCCCGCCATAGAAAAATCACAAAGACAATAATGACGACATAAACAATTAAGATACTCCGACCAAGTAAATCACAAAGATTTACTGTAATCAAATTTCCGCCTTGTAAAAATTTAAGGTCTGAATCTCCAGTTCGGAGAAAATGTCGAAAACACAATTGGAAATTAGAGGGGAACTGCACCACTCCCAATACAATGCCAGCCAGAAAAAGAGTTATATTTTTATTTTTCATCATTGCCTCTACATTTTTTGTTCATCAGCAGAGCAATAATTGTAAGCGGCCAGATAAAAATGAGAATGAAGCAGGCAATACCCAACATTCTCGCCAAAGGAACAATATTTTCCGGAGAAAAATTAAACCATAAAACCAAATAATTCAGTATGCTTCCAGCCACAACTCCGAAAACGAACCAAAATCCATTTAAGAGCTTTGCTCTCACTTCCGTTCTGTGAATTGACTCAGACATTCTTCCCTCCCGGTTTGAATATAATTTGTATTATTTTATGAAATTCCTTACGCGATGTTATCTCACTGTTTTATATCTAATATTATTCGAAGACTTGGTCTTGTAAGTGTTCCTTATATTTTATCTCAAATGAAAACGGAACCGTTTCCGCTCCCACCCGATTAATTCCAGACCTCGGGATAGCCAAGCGGGTCGGAGGTCGGCTATTTGCCCTGCTCTGCGCGATAGTTTCGGAACATAAACGCATAGACAAGTCCTCCAAAGTAAAGCAATTTCACAGATTTATTTTACACTGGGAAAAAAGGTTATCAACACGATTAGAGAAAATATGGATTAATTTTCTCCGGTGTAGCGTTCTCTGCGAAAACATCTTCCTGTTAGTGCGGTTTGGCAGTCGCCTGGATGCCAAATTTGGAAAAACGCCCCGTAGAGCGAGGTCACTACACCGTTTTGCCGTCGGTTTAAGGCTAAACCTGACGCTACTTTAACAACGAAATGCTTTTTGCGCTCGGAGATTGCAAGCTACATATCAGTTTCGCTGAAAAATGAAGAACGGCACAGGAGCGTCAAAAGTTTGATCAGCCCTGGTAACGGGGGAGGCGAATAGTAAAAATGCTGCCTCTGCCGAGTGTGCTTGCAACGCTTACTGAACCGCGATGCAGTTGAGCAATGTGTTTCACAATGGACAGCCCAAGGCCGGTGCCGCCGAGTTTGCGGCTGCGAGCCTTGTCCACGCGGTAAAAGCGTTCAAACAACCGGGGAAGATGTTCCGACGCGATGCCGCAGCCGTTGTCCGCCACCTTGATCAATATGTCATTGCCGTCAGTATTGATGCTGGCGGTGATAACGCTGTCATCACCGCTGTATTTTATGGCATTTTCAATCAAATTGACTACGGCTTGTTCCAGCAGTTGACAATCGCCCTGCACTTTGAGGTTGTCGTCTTTTTCGAAATTGAGTTCAATCTTCCGGCCTTCCGCCCGTTCTTTGCACAATTCAATGGCTGTGCCGACCGGACCGGAAAGTTTGAGCACGGTGAAATCTCTTTCCGAAGCGCGGGTTTTCTGTTCCAGGCCGGATAAACTTAAAATATCTTTGACCAGCGCGTTCAGACGGTCAGTGTGTTTGGTGATGATATTCATGAATTTTTCGGCGTTTTCCGGTTCATTAATCGCGCCTTCCTGAAGGGTTTCCACCGCTCCGCGAATAACCGTCAACGGAGTTTTTATTTCATGGGAAACGTCGGCAATGAAATCCCGCCGGAAGTTTTCCAGTTTTCTAATCTGAGTAAAATCTGACAGCACAATCAGGGTGCCGAAAATCTGATTCTGATTCATTTTCAGCACGGTTCCGCGCGCCCGGATGGAACGTTCCTGAACATTAAATATGGTTACTTCGGTTTCAAGCGTCTTTTTTTCGCGAAAAATCTGTTCCACGAAATCCTGCAGCGGACGATTGCGCACCACGCCGTAGAAAGAGAGTCCGACGGCATTTTCCGGCAGGTCGAACATTATTAAAGCGGCGTTGTTGATGTCCAGAATGTTTCCATCCAGCCCCAGGGCGATAACGCCTTCGGTCATACTGGAAAATATTGCGTCCCGTTCATTTTTTTCCCGGGTAATCTCATCAATGCGGTATTTCAACTGTTCCGCCATATTGCTGAGGGAAAGCGCCAGTTCACGAATTGCTCCTTTTTCCGGGATTGGCAGTTTAATATCCAAATTTCCGGCGGCAATTCTGGCGGCATTAAATTTCAGGCTTTCAATCGGTTTACTGATGCCGCGGACAATAGAGTAACTCAGTCCGCTGGTAACCAACGCCACCAGCAAACCGACAATAATTATATCCCGCCGGGCCTGCCGGATAACATCATCAATTGATTTTAAGGAAACCGCCGTACGAAGCACATAAGCTTTTCCGTCAACCTCAATCGGAATTGCCGTATAAACCATTCGGGTGGAAAGCGTCGCGCTGTAGCGCACAGAGCTGCCGGGAATTTTCTCGCCAAACGCCGTCGCGATTTCCGGACGTTTCAAATGATTACCCATTTTTTCCGCGCTTTCCTGGGAGTCAAACAAAACTTTCCCGTCAGCGGCGATAAGCGTTATCCGCGTGTCAATTAATTTGTCAATCCGGTTGCCAAACTCATCAATGGCGTTAACATCAGGACGTTCCAGCAGTTTTCTAACTTCCGGCTCAAGCAGGTGACTTCTAATCAGCAACTCATTCTGAACTCGTTGCAAATAAATATCTTCCATTGACGTGGACTGATGCCAGATAAAACCCAGCAGCGATATCGCCACGGAAAAAATCAGTATCGGAAAAAACTGAAATGCGTCGTTTCTCATGCTTCCTCTGCTTGTAAGGCCTCTATTTGCCATCAATAATTTTCATTAAACCGGTATCCGACTCCGCGCACGGTATCAATCATATTTTCAGCCTCGCCAAGCTTTTTGCGGAGACCGACAATCTGAACATCCACCGCCCGTTCAGTAACCGGATAATCATCGCCTTTGACTTCATTTACAATCTGATTCCGGGTATAAACCCAACCTGGTCTTCTGGCTAACATGTATAATATCTCAAATTCAGAAAAGGTCAATCCCAGCGTTTTATTATTCAAAGTCGCTTCGCGTTTGCTGCGATTCATAAGCAACGGACCGCGCTTGACTATTTCCGGCATTTCCTCCTGGTCGCCATACTTGCTGCGTCTCATGACGGACTTGATTCTGGCCACCAGGACTTTGGTGCTGAAAGGCTTGGCCATATAATCATCGGCGCCCATTTCCAGCCCGATAATCATGTCCATCTCTTCGCTCTTCGCGGTAAGCATAATCACCGGAATCTGTTCCGTTTCCGGATTACTTTTCAAATGCCGGCAGACCGCCAGGCCGTCAATGCCCGGCAACATCAAATCCAGCAGAATCACGTCCGGAGAGAATTCCGCTACCGCTTTTAAACCTTTTTCGCCGCTGTCCACAATCTTAAGCTGATCGTAACCTTCTTTCTTCAGGTTGTAACGAATCAGCTCCTGAATGTCTTCCTCGTCTTCGATAATCAGTATTTTTTCTTTCGCCATAATCTTCATTCCTGTATAATTGAACATTTTATTTACTTTACTCTAATATAATAATCCCGGTTTTTTAGATTCAGATGACACAAATGTTAGAATAAGATTAAAACTGCTTTTATTTTGTGCTCACGTCGTTTATTCATCTATTAAAATCAATGAATTGCGACATCCGGCGCCACATTGAAAACGCCAAATAAAAATTCCCTCATACGCGCCCTTCAGACTAATGGGTTGAATTCTTGCATTTTCTCATTCATTATGTTATATTCGGACATCGTGAGTTAAATAACTTAAAAGAATGGAGTCAAACCATGAAATCAAAAATCACCATCATTTCTCTCCTGGCTGCCGGAATCGCATTTTCTACAATCGCTGCCGACACCGCGCCAACCAAAGAAGCAACCACGACACCAGCTCAGGAAAAAGTTATTCCGGCAAAAGTTCAATGCGCCAGAATAGACATTGACGGTAACAAAGACCAAATCAATCTGAAACCAGTCAAGGGAATGGCCAACGCCAGCTGGTTGAAGGAAAAAGATCTCGTTACAAAATCCCTTTATTCCTACTCAAAACCGTTGACTGGCGAAGCTTGGGAAGATATGGAAGTATCGTTTATTCCAGACAAAGACGGAATCGTGATTTTAAAACTCATGAGCAGGTGGTATAAGCCCAAAGGTGAAAAAAAGAATATTCCGATATTGGTTGAATTCGATGAAGTTCAGCTTACCGGGGCCGAATTGAAAAATGGCGGGTTTGAACAGCTTGATGAAAAAGGCAAAGTTGCTGACTGGAATTTGAAAGGCGATTTAATTAAAGGCAGAGCTCAAGCCGGCGACAACTCCATCAAAGTATGCACCAAGAATCTGGCTTCTCAGGCTATAAAGGTCACGAAAGATCAGCAAGTAACCATCAAAGCAAAAGTTAAAAAAGCAGAATAACGTTTTATTGCTGTCACACTTGGACTCTTACTCGTAACATCATGGGTAAGAGTCTTTTTTCGTAACCTTCACTGTCTTCGCAATCTAAAGTTTAAAAATCTCACGCCTATATTGCCGCCGTGGAATAGAAAATTTGCGGTGAAAAACATTCCTGCAGGGCTGTATTGAAAGGCCAAAAATCAGCGTTCATGACCTGCAAGATACCCTAATTCCAAGACAAGAATTCATCACAAATCGAATTCATTATAATTTCTCCTTGTATGATTACAAAAAAACAAAAACAAAGCTATATTTAAGGCTGAATTTTAAAATATAAATAACGGCGGGCCGCCGGAGAAAGGATAAAATATGTTTTTTGATCCAATGTATTTGCTGTTTGCATTGCCCGGATTGCTATTTGCATTGTACGCTTCATTTATGACCAAAACGACGTTTTCGAAATATTCCCGCGTCATGTCTTCCACCGGAATCAGCGGTGCGGAAGCGGCGGCAAGACTGCTTAATAACGCCGGAATCCGGGATGTCGGCATAGAAATGGCAAACGGTTTTCTCAGTGATCACTATGATCCTTCCGCCAAAATGTTACGACTGTCTGCTGAAGTGTATAACGGGCATAGTTTGTCGTCAATCGGGGTCGCCTGCCACGAAGCCGGCCATGCGATTCAGGATGCCGAACACTATGCGCCGCTGGGCTTGCGAAGCGCCATGGTTCCGTTGACCAGTATTTCGTCACCATTGTCGTATGGGTTCATCCTGCTCGGATTCTTTATGAATTCTCCACAACTTATTCTGCTTGGCGCGATAATTTTCAGCGCAGCAGTACTGTTTTCCATTATCACCCTGCCGGTCGAATACAATGCCAGCGCCCGGGCTAAAAAACTGATGGTTTCAGCTGGAATAGTTTCTTCCCGTGAAGCCGAAGATGCCGGAGCCGTGCTTAATGCCGCCTTTATGACTTATGTCGCCGCCGCCGTCAGCGCCGTGCTCACTCTGTTATACTATCTATGGCGAGCTGGAATATTCGGCGGCAGAAACAACGACTAAAGCAAAGGAAAATAGAGCTGAAAAGCAAGAAAAAGCTGACGGTTAATGGAATATATACGCCCGCTAAATTACAGCACCCCCGGGATTACATAAATGTCATACTCAGAAAACCGCAGAACATTTTTGTGATACTTTTTTGTGTTAATTTTTCTCTTTGTCTTGTAACTTGTTTTGACATTTATTTATTTTAAGCGTATTGCCGGAAGATTTTAACTTTTGGCATTGTATCTGCTTAAAATGAATGGCATATTTTTCTAAAATTTAAGTCAACAACCATAAGGACAAGTAAAATGAGTTGCTTAACGAGAAAGAACGCGATTGCAGCCATCGCGGCTAATTCAGCCGAAGAAAGCAAGTGTATTGATGAAGTTGCAATCACCGATATTTACGGTCAGGATGTTTTCAGCTTAAAGGTGATGAAAGACTACCTGCCGAAAAGCGTGTTTAATAAACTTTCAACTACGATTAAAAAAGGTGTCGTACTGGATTCAAGTATTGCAGACGATGTGGCCAATGCGATGAAACAGTGGGCTCTCAGCAAAGGCGCCAGCCATTACACTCACTGGTTCCAGCCGTTGACCGGCTCCACTGCAGAAAAACACGATTCATTTGTTGAAACCGACGGAGAAGGCGGAGTTATTCTTAACTTCTCCGGCAAGAACTTGATTCAAGGCGAACCCGATGCCTCCAGCTTTCCGTCCGGCGGCTTGAGATCGACATTTGAAGCCCGCGGCTATACCGCCTGGGACCCTACCAGCCCGGCATTTATCAAAAAAGGACGAAACGGCGCGACGCTGTGCATTCCAACTGCCTTTTGCTCTTATACCGGAGAAGCTTTGGACAAGAAAACTCCACTGCTTCGCTCCATTCAGGCTATCAGCGCACAAATCAAACGCCTGCTGGCCTGTTTTGACGTAAGCACTGAAAATCTGCCGAACGTCACGCTGGGCGCCGAGCAGGAATATTTCCTTATTGACAAAAGAATTTATATTTGCCGTCCTGACCTGATTCAGACTGGACGTACTCTGTTCGGTTCTCCGCCGCCAAAACATCAACAGCTTGAAGATCATTACTTTGGGTCCATCAAGCCGCGCATCCTGGCCTTCATGACAGAAGTTGACCAGGAATTATGGAAACTCGGCATTCCGGCAAAAACCCGACATAACGAAGTTGCGCCAGCTCAATTTGAAATTGCTCCGATGTTCGAAGAATTGAATCTGGCAGTTGATCATAACATGATTACCATGGAAGTATTACGCCAGGTCGCAGACAGACATGGCCTGGTATGCCTGACACACGAAAAACCTTTCGCCGGCATCAACGGCTCGGGTAAACATAACAACTGGTCCATCGGCGCCGGAAAAATAAATTTTTTAAATCCCGGCAACGATCCGCATCAAAACGCTATTTTTCTGACTACGCTTTGTGCCATAATCAAAGCAGTTGACACTCATGCTGATCTCCTGCGCGTCTCCACGGCCTGCGCCGGCAATGATCACCGGCTTGGAGCTAACGAAGCTCCTCCGGCAATCATTTCCATCTTCCTGGGCGAACAGCTGACCGATGTCATTGAACAGATTGAAAAAGGCGGAGCAAAATCTTCCAAGCAGGGTGGAGTTATGCAAATCGGGGTTGATGCCTTGCCGCCGTTGCCGCGCGACACCACTGACCGCAATCGTACAAGTCCGTTCGCATTCACCGGCAATAAATTCGAGTTCCGCGCCGTTGGTTCCAACCAGTCTTGCGCCGGCCCGAATGTCATTTTGAACACGATTGTCGCCGAAGCTTTAGATGAAATCGCTTCCGTTCTGGAAAAAACACCAAAAGCGAAATTCCAGGCAACTCTTCAGACTCTGCTTCAAGATATCATCAAAACGCACAAACGTATTATTTTCAACGGCGACAACTACAGCGCAGAATGGGCTAAAGAGGCCGAGCGACGCGGTCTGCCAAACCTCAGAACCACTCCGGAAGCGCTGAAACCGCTTGTCACCAAAGAAAATATCGCACTTTTTGAAAAATATAAAGTTTTCTGTAAAACAGAAGTGCATTCCCGTTATGAAGTATTCTCTGAAGAATACAAGACGAAAATTAAGATTGAAGGTGAACTGGCGTTAAATATGGCACAAACCATAATTCTGCCGGTGGCAATAACGCAACAAAGCCAGATTGCAGCTAATATCGGTTCTTTAATTACTCTCGGGTTTAAAAGCGGCGTAGAAAATCAAAAAGCCATTGTGGAAAAAATCGGATCTCTGATTGACGATATGTGCAAAAATTGCAGCACTTTGGAAAAGGGAATTGCCAAAAAAGCGCCAGCTTCAATTATCGAAGCAATGGGAGCTCTTAGAAAATCAGTTGACACTCTGGAACTGATTATTGATGATGAGTTATGGCCATTGCCAAAATATAGCGAAATATTGTTTATCTACTAAACTTTTCTTACGCTTAAAGGAATCCGTCAGACGACGGATTCCTTTTTTTTGCTCTAATCAGATAGATTTATAAGCGTCAATGCTTTGCAATAAAATCCTTCCAATTTTTATTTTCTGCAATAAAACTAAAAATCTGTTCAGACTTATATTCCGGATGTCCAATAGAGTCTTTTTGCTGTTGAATATAAAGTTCAGTCCATAAGGGATGAGTAATAATGGTCTTGCTCTCAGGAATAACAATTGGATCTCGCAATGATTTGGGAATATAATCCGGAATATAATTCGTAACAAATCGCTCCCAATGCGGCAAATCAAAACCTATATGTAATTTTGCATCTTGAGCCAGGTAAATCATATCAAGCCCCAAACGCCAATTCAAATATTCATGATAATACAAATTGCTATAATCTTTAATGCAGTCGTAACAGGCAAGAAAACAATTATGATTATCAAACATTTTTTTTACTTTTGAATCTGATTCCATGCTATAAACATCCAATAAATGCTTGCGTATCAATTCTGAATTTTGAAATAGATAATTACAAAAGCCAGAACCGTTTTCCATCGTATCGGAAAAGAAAATTTCTCCCGTTTGTAATTTTTTATCGTCAAAAACTACTCGATAATCAACATTTAATTCTCCAAGTCCTGTGTCTATAAAATCACACGCTGATTTTCTTAAGAGATATCCCATTGATATATATGCTGAGCGAACATTGGAATTCATAGGGTTTAAATCAATATTTTCAGGGGTTTCAATAAATCTGAAGCACAATATTCCAGTAGTTTTACTTGCTAATAAGCCTGCCTGCTGGATTTTTTCTGGGTTAATTTTTGCTTCACTTCCATTTTTATTATGAATCGCAGGAACTACCCAGGCGCCGGAATCACGATCTTCTGCAAAATCAAATAAATTCCCCCCGTTATCATTTAATAAATGTAATTGAGCTTCATTTGAAGAATGAACGGCTAGATTTGTTTGTGCAACTTTCTCGAATTTTTCACTTGATACTTTGTACTCAAGTTGTGACAAATAATTTTGAGCTACCCAATCACCACCGCCAGTATAATCTTTTGGACGTCCCTGCATGTTTACAGAAAATCCTAATGGAGTAAAGGTTGTTATAGTTCCGTGTGACTCATCGCTACATACAGGGCATTTATATTTTTCATGTCGCTCTGTAAGAGGTACTATATAGCCACATTTACATGAAAATATATTCCTAATATAACCTCGCCCGTCTTTGGCGACAATCTGTGCTTGATCTCTTCGCCAATCCACTAAACCTGTAATAGTATATAAAAATTTATCTTTAACTATTTGGCTCCCCGGGGCAAAAGAATTAATTGCTTTCTCCAAATCCCGGTCAACAATATTATCCTTAGCATGAAGCTCCTTAGGTTTTGCCAAGTACAAGCTCCTGGTTTTAGTCGGAAAACCAAACATAGGCAATACACCAGCATTAGCCAAACGTTCGCTTAGGTCGGGTTGCGGAAATTCCTGCCCACGAGAAACAAAGTCCGAAATTTTATTGCATAGTTCGTGACTAACAAAAGATCTGATGTTTTCCCTTGTGGAGGACGATATGTTTACGCCAAACGTAACAACATTAATTACCGGGTTAAGGTCCTCTGAATGAAGCTTAATCCACGTTTCTACATCTGAACAATTATCTTTCCAAGAGCTGGCATATCCAAATTCTCCATGAACAGAATTAGATGATGATTCTACAACCAAATGGCAAAAAGCCCGCCGTAAAATCTCCTTGCTCACCATACGCTGAATGATTGTTTTGTTGTCAATATCAAGATAAAGTGGGCTGGGCGGAGCAGAAATCATTCTTTCAGGTTCAATGAAGTGCGCAAAATCATGTGAATTATTCCGCGCAATGGACAAAGCAAATGCCCATGCGTTTCCGCGACGGCCGGCACGCCCAATCCTTTGTTGGTAGTTAAAACGCTGAGGCGGAATATTCCCAAGCATGACTGTATTCAATGCCCCTATATCTACACCTGCTTCCATTGTTGTTGTAACACTCAAAAGATCAATGGAATATGTATCTTTGGCAATTTCTTCTTCATCTAAAAATACATCTTGAAAATAGCGTTGTCGCTGAATTGAATCAAGCCGGTCAGTTTGACCTGTTAATTCTTCACAATGCAGACGGACACGGTTATAACCATTGCGAGCTATAAAGCTATAGTAATTGTCATCTATCGGAATGTTTGACGCCATATCTCCATCAGACTTAAGTTTTTGAGGACAGTTTATGCAATGACCATTAGAAGGCTGAAGGTGTAATGTTCTGCATTGCGGACAACGCCAAACTTTATCGTGTTCAAGATCAAGCAAAGTAATAATTAAATTTTTCCCTGTTATAAGAAGTGGGTCTTCTGATAATGTATTGTCTGAACACAGTTTATCCTTTATCTCCGTCAGTTCTGGCCGCTTAACTCCTACTGCGGAAAAATATTTACTAATATCTCTTGGTATTCCGCTAGAAGATATTTGTTCATTGCCCCAAACTCTCTTTTTTTCTCCTAACATTCTAATAAAAGTATTGATATGTTGATTGTCCGGTTCTTTTTGATAACGCACCACTCCCAATCCTAATGCCTCAAATGACCGCCTTGGCGCGGGGAAAAGAACATTTAAAATTTCTTTTGATAATTCCGCTTGAAGACTTGATTTATAATCATTTAATTCCTGAGAGGGCTGGATATTGTTGTTAAAATAACAATCTGTCCAACGTAATGATTTATCGTAATTTGAATAAAAACTTGGCTTTGGTCCAGCGGGACAAATCCCTAGTTTTATTAATTCCTTAGTAATTGGAATTGACAGTTCAGATATAAAAACTACACCTAAACGCTTTTTTATTTGTTCAATGGCTTTGCTATCAGAGTCTACTAAAGCGAGATCTATTGTTTCTTCCATTATTTCTAATTTTTTAAGGGCAGAGTAAATATTTCGCTCATCTTTACGATTAAGATTAGAGATATCTTCAAGTTTTGTAATTATTTCTTGATGTTGTTTTTTTATTTCTTTTACAGATTGAAAAACCAATTGTCGCATTAAATCTTTAAAATGGTCAAGTTCAATTCCAGCAGATAATTTTGCCGCTCCTTGACGACTGTCAGAAAAAAGAATTAATTTTTCGTGGTTCTCAGAGGATTTTTGCAATGCCGAATAAAGAGAATCAGCCATAAGTTGGTTAACTTTCTGCACACCGGTCCCATGTTTATAAAACGGCGCCATCTGTTTGACAGATACCTTTTCTGCTTCGCATGATGGACAATATGCAGGATATTTATCATCTTGATTATCCTTACCATCACATGTTAAATAATCACCTCTGTGCCTAGTTCCTGTATTTTCAATTATCCCTGTAAATGGGTTAAACGTACACCTGTTCCAAGCTCCGTAATCTTGAATTCCAAGTGATTCTTGGATTGGCAAAATAAATTTGGGGGGATGAGATTCATTTTCTCCTGGAGGAATTGCATCAATAAATTCACCGTTGCGATCGAAGCCTTGAAAACAAATTTCCCCGCAAGTTCGGCAAATGGCCAAAGGGTAAACCTTGCAACGACATTTACAACGTTTTATAGGCGAGAGATACAATTTCCCAATCTTTCGACCGTCCCATCTATACTCTTCATTTACTTGATTACATTCTGGATTGCTACAAGCATACAACATATCTATATTACGAAAGAAATAATGTATCCGCAACGGCATTAATGTTTTCCCATTCTCTCCAGCAATGGCGATGATGCGCAAAAGTACTTGAAATGCTTTTTTTGCATTTTCTGAGTCCTCCCCAAATATCCATTCAACAAGTTCTGATAATTTTCTAGGGTTATTTTTACCGTTTCCGTAAAATGTTTCTCGTAAAATTTTGTCCAAAGAATATTTTTTAGCCATTTTTACTGAAATATCATGTGTAACTTCTTCCGTAAATAATTCAAGAAGAGGCAAAACTGGGACTTTTTTAATGTTCATTTCCGGTTGTTCAATTACTGGATTCGAGATAATTTCAAATTTATCCAGCTTGCAACCAAAAAATTGTTCTATAAAATCATGATTGTTATCTGAAAGGGAAGCGCTTGTTGCCAGAATTCTAACCTGTTTTGAATCGGGAGTCAGGCCAAGGCGATTAAGCAATAACCGCAAAAGTTGAGAAACTTCAGTTCCTGGAGTTCCTCTGTAGGTGTGCAACTCATCTACGACTAAGTAAAATATATTATCAGAGGACTCCTCCAGCCATTCTTTCGTTTCTTCAAAAATTGACGCCTCGCGTTTACGCATCAACATTATATTAAGCATAGAATAGTTTGTAATCAAAATATCAGGCGGAGTACTTAATATTTGCTTACGTGTCCAATATTCTGCCGAATCGTTATCAGTATTTATGTAGCGTGATATGTATTCTTCCTGTTCTTCTTGGCTTTTAGAACCAAATGATTCTTTGATTTTTTTCCAAGCTTTTTTTAAATCTTTTGCCGACCTTTCAGTTTCTTCTTTTGGGGTTACCCCAGTATAGCGAGCAAATGATATATTTTGACCAGAACACTTGTCATTGAACCACGCACGAGCTTCAGTAGAATTGCAGGTACGTCGCAAGCGTCCAAGCTGGTCCTCAACCAGGGCATTTAAAGGATAAAGAATTATTGCTTTTACCGCATGATGTTGCTTGCCAAGCTTATACGTTTTGTAATTTTTTATGAGATGGGCAAAAAGCGGCAGCATAAAACACTCGGTTTTTCCTGACCCTGTTCCAGTTGTTACTACAATATTTTTCCCGGAACAAGTAGCGAGTATTGCCTGTTCCTGGTGTTGATACAAATACTCATTGGGGAATAAACCAAGTTTTGCAAAATCACTAAATCCGGCAGGCAATTCCGCTATGTCTGAGAGTTTAGCTCCTTGCTTATAAGTTGGCATCAGTTCGAAATAGGGTTGATGCCACAATGCGTCTATCGTATCTTTACTGACATCATTAAAAAGGTTTTCCCGTTCTTGGTCAAGATGTATATCTGAAAGCGGAATACCCGTTTTAAGGTAACGTAAGTAATTGTTTTTCAAGTCATTCCACATCGTGATAGGATTAGTCATGTCAATCAGCTCCTTCGATTATTTTATTGCAAAAAATCCTCTTTAATTCCTGCATGTGTGTCTTTTCTACACCATCGTAAGTTTTTGAGTTAATCGTAAATTTTGAAAACATTTGGTTCAAAAATAGAACACGTCCTATTATAAATGGAGGCTCAATATCAAATTTCAACGTTTTGTTGTTGCGAGAATAATGCGCAACTGGAAGGTTATTGTCAATACAATGCATTACCTTTGCCCAAAAACTATCATTCACATCTTTTCCCAATTCATAATGTTTCCGTTCATTAAAATACACTCTTGAGGAATAGATTTTTTCTGACAATCGATATAAGCCCGGTTGTGGTGTCGCAACGCCACGGGACAACCACCGATCTTTGCCGGTTGGCGAATAGATCTGCTTGTAATCAGCTAAATTACATCCTTCCTTTTCAGAAGAAAATATACCAGGATTGCACACCGGAAAAGATTTTAACAACTTTGTTGTTGACGGATTATGAACAATAGGCAAGCCTTCTCCTTGTTCGTCCAGAGATGTTTTCCAACGAACGATTACAGAAAGCTGTTCAAAGTTTGGTTCAATTTTATCTTCTATAATTTCGTCTACATTGATTTGGTTTTTAAGGTTTTCTGTAAGATTAATGCCAATCCATGAACGTTCTTGATCTGAATCCGAGTAAAATACCATAGCGGGCGACAATTGCCATACTGTTTTCCCTGAAGATAATCCGCATTCGACCAAACCAGACCGAACTAATGGATAAAAATAGAGATATAAACTATAAGACTCATTTACTCTTTTTACGGAAAAGACACACGCATTACAGATATCACGCAACTTTTCATGCCGCACTGGAGATTTTTGGGTACCAAGCCACGCCAAAAGTAAATTTTGTATTTTTATGATTTTTCTGTCCATGATTTATCCTGCCGGGAAAAAATAATCCTCATTAATTCCCACATCTTGTATATCATCAAAAGTCTCCCAAAGACCTTCTTTATTCCATTCATCATAAATATTGATAGCCTTCCAACTTTTTGCAATATGAGTTAAAAGCCCCAAGTGGGAATTATCCTCAGATTCAGTAGCGGCAGACGAAACAATCACTCGCAAATTATCAGGATATTGCGGATTTGACGCATAAGGAATTAGTTTTGTTTTGTGGTCAAAAACATTCCACAAGGGCTTACCCCAACATTCCGGCAATGCAATATTGAAGTTTTCGATTAAAAGGAAATGCCAAATATCCAAATTGTCGTGTGCCGATTCCCAAATGCTCTGCAATGATTCTTCCCAAAAATCTTTAAACGTTATCCACTTTGGCGATGGCTGACATAGTTGATAAATAGAATTTCCCAAAACAGAAGCCAGAAACACGCCTGTTCTAATGTCACTTGTAAGAAAACACCGTTCGTAGGATAGATTCTTAAGTAACACTTGGTTCATAAAATCACACGGCAAGTCAAGCAAATTATTAACGGACTTCATAAACTCTGTTCTATTTTTTGCGTTGACCATCTCCGCATTTGGCTTTTTCCTTATAATTTCAATTGGAAAAGACTCAACTCTATTAACCGGAGCTTGAACGTTGCCGGCAATCCCCACCTGTATTTTTATTGATTCAATAAGTTCTTCGCGCCGATTAACCAAATTTTGGTATTTCTCTTCCAGCTTACCCAGCTCTTCATTTTTTTCTTTGATTTGTCCTTTTAATTTAGTCAGTTCTTTTTTGACTTCTTCCTTCTCGGCTTCATGGCGTTTTTTAAATTTAGATAATTCATCCTCCAACGCTTTCTTTTCTTCTGCGACACCAGCCCGTTTCGCTTCAACTGAGGCCTTTTCTTTTGATAATACAATGTCTATATTCTTTTTTACTGCTTCGTCAATGACCGACTTAAATACTGGGAGAGCTTGAAAGTTTTGGATTTCATTCCAGTCAAATGCAAATGAACTCAGGCAATGCTTAACTCTAACAAAACGCTCCTTAGATAATACTTCATCGTCCTTGACTGTTTCGACATCTTTAATTCCTGCTTGGATTTTTTTCAATTCGTCGGGGCTTAATAGATTATTCAGCTTCCCCTTAAACCACTCTTTGAGTTGGCTTGCCGACATACAGTCTACTTCAAGTTTATGACCCTTGCTTGAAAATTCTGAAAAATCTTCGACAAGATAGGTTGTCCCCTCGAATAAGACGGTGTCGTAATTTGGTCGATACGACCATCCTTTTACCTCTTTTCCTTTACATGGTTCAGAATTAGTTGACCAGACAGGGCCACAAATACATTGAGTAGATCCCTGTTTTCTAAAAAAGAACACGTGCTCTTTTTTATCAGAAATTTGCGTTCGGTTAAAAATTTTATCTTGATTAAATTCTAATACACGTGGACAAACCCATATTTTACCGCCATCTTTTTTAGAAGGAAGAACATATAAATCTTTTCCGTCTGGCAAATCCGATTCATGCGAATTTTCTGAATAGGAAAATCTGACAATATCATGTTCTGCTATATTTGGAAAATCGCTACCAAGATTCGGAGCGAATACTCGTCCTATAGTTGGAAAGTGATTTTTTAATTCACTATTGCTCCAATACCCGTTTTTTGAGTAAAATAACACTTCGATACGAGATTGCTTTCCATTTATAAAAATAATTTTACCGATTGCAGATTCCATTATTATGCCTCCTTAAAACTTTATGAATATAATTTTCATTGTCAAAAACTTTTGTAGTGTCCCTCGTTACAAGCTCCATCCATTGACGAACAAGATTGCCCGGCTGCATTTTCTTGGTCTGTGCGTTCAATAGCTCAATCGGAATTTTTGAAAAATCAAGACCTCTTATATAAGTGCTTTCGCTTGTCACGCGATATCCATTTTCAGTAAGCTCCCATCCTGTTTTAGCGTCATAATCTTCACATGCTATTGGCGAGGTTATCTTAAAATGGATCAATGGCATATCAGCACTGTATTGCAAAAAATATCTCCCCGGCGGAAGATGCATTAAACGCTGCTCAGATATTTCCAATACTTTCCACTCTTTTCCATAATCGAACTTTAGGTTAGCCAAGCGGACTGTTAGCGCTGAATAATTTTCTGCCTCTAATATTGGGCCAACACCTTCCATCCATTCCCGATAGCCTAATTTTATGCCGCCTATTAAATGAATTGCTGGAGCTTGCTTGAACCTATCCGGAAAACGAATTTCCAGTTCAGTAATTTGAGCGGTATCCAGTGGATATAATTTCAGCTTCCCATAACAGTACGGTTGCTGTTCAAAGAAGTTCTTTAAATCATTAAAAAATGGAGTCTCATTTAAATATGCGAGAACGTATCTTTGATTGGATTTGCTGCTGATACATTTTTCTGATATTAAATTCCAATCATTCCAATTTATAGAATCTTGAATAAAAAAAATCCCTTTTTCAAGAAACGCGACATCTTTAATCAAGTCATTATTACAACGAAACTCAGGTTCGGAGTCTTCTCCTCCAGTCCAATACATTGTATATTCTTTTCCCAGCTTTATGTTTGGTGATGGACGATGTTTATCATCATACAGACCATCCCAATTCAAATTCAAATAAGCATAATACATCTGTTTTAAGACGCCCTCTTTGCGACCTTTATCTATATTCCGCCATTTTTGATAAATTCCCGGGGGAAAACTGCCTTGCCTATCCAGTACTATTTTTTTAAAAACATCGAAATCAATTTCATCGTCTTGTGCTAAACCACATTTGTGAAAAAATGAACCTAACGAATCAATATCTTTTTTGTGTAGCAAGGCTAAACTCAATGGATATTGAACATAGCGATGGCCAACTGAACTATGGGATAGATAAATAGAAAAATTATTCTTTTTGCACCATCTTTCAAAACAATCGTAAATATTCTCCTGCGCATCTCGATATTTTGCTTGTAATTTATTATCGTCTGAAAGAGAAAGTATTTTTCTCAATCGCGGATTATAGGCAGCAGAAGAACATAGTTCATCATTTTGCCTGCTGGATGCCGCTAAAAGTTGAATAGCGACAAGGCCTAAATACTGCGGAATGTGGCTTTCTGAAATACATAATTTATGCCATTCAACTTCCCTCAAAAAAGTGCAGGCCTCGGTAAAATATTCCTGATTTTCTATTGCTTGAATATCAATAAAAATTGACGCTACATTTGAATAATTGTTTATATTTGGTTTTAAAAAAACCTCATAAACCCAATCATTAAACTTCGTATAATTTTTAAACTCCAAAGACATATTATTGCTATCTGTTAAACTTTGCTTGAAAACTTCTTTAGCGAGATATGGCAAAATATTAATGTCGGCTAATATATTTATATTGAGCCAGTAACTCCTTCTAATGGGTTACATTAGCATTTCACAAAAGCTATTCAATATTATTTCCTTGTGTTGATTCAAAAATTATACTTTTAGTTCAATTTTTCTTAATCAGGCTGTAGAGCCAGGAAATTTCCTGAGGCCATAAGTCGGGGTCAATGGTTTCCAGCACGAGTGGAATTTCGTCAATCCGGGAATCATTCATAATGCGCGAGAAAACGTGTTCACCTAAATTGCCTTGTCCAAGACTGTGGTGACGGTCAACCCGGCTGCCGAGAGTTGATTTGGAGCCGTTGATATGCATTCCGCGCAGAAACTCAAAGCCGACATATTTTTCAAACAGTGAAAATGTCCAGTCGTAGCCTTCGTCAGTTGAAATATCATAGCCTGAAGCAAAAGTGTGACAGGTATCAATACAAACGCCTACCCGGCTTTTATCCGTCACCTGGTCGATAATCGCGGCTAAATGTTCAAACCGGAATCCGACATTGGATCCTTGACCTGCGGTATTTTCTATCACCGCAGTAATTCCTTCGGTTTCAGCCAGCGCTATATTAATGGATTCAGCAATTCTTTTTAAGCATTCATCTTCGGAAATTTCATTGAGATGACTGCCGGGATGAAAATTAAGCATCGACAATCCCAGTTGCATACAGCGCTGCATTTCGCCGATAAATGATTGTCTTGAGTGATCAAGTTTTTCCTGGTCTGGCTGACCGAGGTTAATCAGATAACTGTCGTGCGGAAGTATCTGCGCCGGCGTGTAGCCGTGTTTCCGGCAATTTTCTTTAAACGCTGAAATATTTACTTCCGTCAGTGACGGAGCAAACCATTGCCGCTGATTTTTTGTGAATAAAGCAAAGCCTTTAGCTCCGATTTCCGCAGCATTCAAAGGGGCGTTTTCAACTCCTCCAGCGGTGCTGACATGGGCGCCGACATATTTCATTTTTTATTCTCCTGGTTATCCGTCACAAATCAAACGTGATTACGTTAAAATAATTGTATCAGGCTCAATAACAACGGTTTCAATATTCGCAACTATTTCATTTAAAACATCGTCATATCCCGGCAAATGACGTTCATCCTCTTCCGCTTTATGCGGCGGAACGGAGGTTGCCGGCGAGTCGGGGGCGAAGACGGTACAACTGTCCGGAGTCTGTTCTTTAGAAATGTCAAAAGCTCCCATCTGACAGGACATTCTGATGGCTTCCAGCTTATCCATTCCAACCAGCGGGCGGATAACCAACATGTTTGTCGCCCGGTTGATGGTATCCATATTCGCCACCGTTTGACTGGCAACCTGGCCAAGCGATTCGCCAGTAACCAATGCCCGGCACTTAGTATTCTCCGCCACTTTTTCGGCAATTCTAAACATCATGCGGCGATACAGGACAGTTCTGAAACGCGGATTGCAGTTATCTCTAATTTGTTTCTGAATCGGCGCCAGGTTGCAAATATGCAGTTTTCCGGCAGGCTGATAACGGTTAATGACGGCGGCAATACGTTTGACTTTATCAATGGTTTCCTGAGGTGTATAAGGGGCGCTGTGAAAAGTAATAAAATTCACCCGGCAGCCGCGTTTCATCGTCATATAGCAGGCGACGGGAGAGTCAATTCCTCCGGAGAGCAAGGCCAAAACAGGAGCGTTACTGTTAACCGGCAATCCGCCCGGTCCTCTGATAGATTCGTAATAGACAAAGGCAAATTCCCGACGGACTTCACAATAAACCGACACATCGGCGTTATCCAAGTCTACTGTCATTTTATCATCATATTTACTTCCGACAACGGCCGCCAGTTCAATTTCTATCTGTTTTGAATCTAACGGAAAATCCTTGTCGCTGCGTTTAGCGCGAATCCGGAATGAAACCGCCGGTTTTGCGGCGAAAGCCCGGTCACAAAACTCACCACAGGAAGATGATACCGCATTTTTTAATTCTTCCATTTCGGGGTGACACATAATGACGGGTGAAAAAGATTCCAGTCCGAAAGCTTTCGTCAACTGTTCTCTGATGACCGTCAATTCCTGGCTGGAAAAGGTGGATTTATCTTTTTTCTCTATCCATATTCTGCCCCTGATACGCAATATTTTCAGTTTGTCCAGTACGCGTAACAAATATTGAATATTATCCACCATTTGACGTTCAAACATATTGCGGTTGTTGCCTTTGATGGCAATTTCGTGATAACGGCAGATTATTGCATTATACATTAGACTTCTTTCATTTCGATTTTATTTTGAATCCCAGCAGACGCAGGGCTTTACTTACTTCCGGATCTGCGGATTCCGCTTCAAACACAGGAAATTCACGCCGTAGCGGATAGTCTCCGCGTTGTTTTTCAAATGTTCCCGGGCTAAGTTTCAACCGTTGCCAATCATCTTTTACGTTATATGACACACTGACCGCCGCCAACAGCTTGTCCTCGCTTGAACCATCTGCCGGGATTTTGACGGATGTTTTTTCAGGAACAGGAACATCTGCCGGATACCAGTCTTTAAGCTCAAGATTAAAGAACTTGCACAGGGCGTTTACGCTCATTGCCGTTCCATTTGCCTTCCCGTCATACGAATATCCGGCAATATGCGGTGTTCCGTAATTTACCAGTTCCAGTAATTCCAAATCCAACTCCGGTTCATTTTCCCAAACATCAAGTACTGCGCCCTTTATCTGTCTGGCTTTGAGAGCTTTCTTCAGCGCCTGATTATCACAAACTTCGCCGCGTGACGAATTTATTAAAAATGCTGACGGTTTCATTTTTGATAAAAATACCTCGTCCGCCAGGTGGAACGTTTTATAAATGCCTTCATCTTCGAGCGGAACATGAAGCGTTATGAAATCAGCTTCATTTAAAATGCGCTCCAGGCTGACGAACTGTTCTGCTGACTCTCTGGCGGCGCGCGGCGGATCGTTTAACAGTACGTTCATGCCTAACGCCAATCCGACGGCGGCAACCTTGGAACCGACATTGCCAACGCCTACAATTCCCAGCGTTTTTCCCGCCAGTGACATTTTGTGGTCACATGCCAGGTTCAACAGTGTTGACGCAATATATTGGGCGACAGAAGACGAGTTGCACCCAGGCGCATTAGTCCATTTTATGTCTTTAGCATCAAGATAAGAGGTGTCAAAGTGATCAAATCCGATTGTTGCCGTCGCGACAAATTTGACGGATGATTCATCCAACAGTGACGCATTACATTTGGTTCGGGTTCGAGTAATAATGGCATCGGCATTCTGAACGTCCTCCGGCCTGGTTTTAGAACCCGGCAGATACAAGACTTCATCACAGTATGGCTCCAGAACACCTTTAAGAAACGGTATTTTATCATCAGCAACTATTTTCATTACATACCTCAAGTCATTTTCAGGATGGCGTCTCTGCCGCTCATGCCTTTTTTAATTCCGATTGTTTCAGCAGCGGCGCTCACTGCGACTACTTTAGCCTCCAGCATATCATCGAAGGTTTTTACCCCGGTGACGATTGCGACATGCTCTTGCAACCTGTCCGCCGTTGCCATATTGAAATAGCCGCAACCCAAAAAACCGTGAGCGGCTTTTATCAAGATAATGTTGGCGTTTTCAGTTGGAATCTTAAACCCGTCCAACGCAATTCCATCAATTATGATTTTTTCCATAACGGTAATCCTTTAATAATTGCTTCAAGTTTAACACTGTGAATATTGCAAAAAGGCAAAAAAGATGCTATTTTCAATCTTTAATATTCCATTTTTAAAATATAGCAAAACATAACAAATTGCTAAGATTTTAATAAAAACATATAGAAAAAAGCGGAGTTTAGTAATGTCAGAAAGCTATTTGCAATTTAATTTTGCCGACCGCATTGGCGGTTCAATGTTCGGAAAAGACACGAAAATTTATAAATTTGAAAAAATTAAGCGCGCCAAACGGGCCGCGATGGCCGCAAATCCCGGCGTCGTTCTGATTGATATGGGCGTAGGGGAACCGGACGAACAGGCATTCCCCGAAGTTATTAAAGCGCTCTGCGAAGAAGCGGAAAAGTGGGAAAACCGGATTTATGCCGATAATGGCATTCAGGAATTTAAAACCGCAGCCGCAAAATACATGAAAGAACTTTACAACGCTGAAATCAATCCGGAAACAGAAATTATTCATGCTATTGGCAGTAAATCCGCGTTGTCATTGTTGCCAGCGTGCTTCATTAATCCCGGCGATATAACCATTATGACCATTCCTGGCTATCCGGTAATGGGAACCTGGACCAAGTATCTTGGCGGTGAAGTCGTAAATCTGCCTTTACTGGCAGAAAATGGATTCATGCCTGACTTGGAATCTCTGACCGCAGATCAGCGCAAAAGAGCAAAATTGCTCTATCTGAACTATCCAAACAACCCGACCGGAGCGTCTGCGACTGAAAGTTTTTTCAGCAAAGCAATAGACTTTGCCCGTGAAAATAATATTCTGATTGTTTCTGATGCCGCATACGCGCCGCTGAATTTCAACGGCAAACCCTTAAGCATTCTTTCGTTGCCCGGTGGCAAAGACGTTGCTATAGAATTGCACAGCATGTCCAAAGGATTTAATATGACCGGCTGGCGTTTAAGCTGGGTTTGCGGCAATGCGCTGGCAGTAAAAGTTTTTGCCGACGTCAAAGACAATGCCGACAGCGGTCAGTTTGCGGCCATTCAGAAAGCCGCAATCAAAGCGCTTGAGAATCAGCAACATATTACTCCGGCGATTTGCGCCAAGTACGAACGCCGCCTGAAAAGCATGACTGAAACGCTTAAGAAAATTGGCTTCCCGGCGAAAATGCCGCAGGGATCATTTTATTTATATGTACAGGCTCCGAAAGGAATACAAGGCGGAACGCAATTTGCCAGTGGCGAAGACTTCAGCCAATGGCTTATCAAGGAAAAGCTAATCAGTTCCGTTCCATGGGATGATGCCGGACGTTTTGTCCGTTTCAGCGCGACCTTCGTAGCGCGTGGCGGAATGGAAAAAGAACAGGAAGTACTTAAAACATTTGCTGAACGCTTAAGCGATGTAAAATTTGTGTGGTAATTTTTAACCCTAAAATTAAGGAGACATAAAATGTCTGATTTGCAAAAGAAAATAACTGACAAGCTGGATGAACTTAGAGTTCACCTGCAAGCCGATGGCGGAGATCTCGAAATAGTAGAAATAAAAGGCAAGACCGTCATGCTAAGTCTGCACGGCGCATGCGGTTGCTGCCCACACGCGACTATGACAATTAAAAACGGACTCGAAAGAATTCTCAAAGAAGAAATCGACCCGGAAATAATTATCGAACGAGTTTAAATCTCAATAACCTGGAGAACAATTTCTCCAGGTTATAAAAAATATAGTTACTGTCACCAAATGCATAACATCGATTTCCTACTCCGCGGCATATTAAAGCGGGAAAATATCAGATTTATTTTTGCAGAAACGACTTCAACCGTAAGAACCGGTATATTAATTCACGACACCGACCCGGTTGCAGGAAAAGTTTTTTCAGAAGCCCTTACGGCTGGCGTCTTAATTTCCCCATTACTGGAAAACAAGGAAAAATACTCGATTCGTTGGGAATATCCCGGCGCAATTTCTTCAATACTGGTTGATATCAATGCTCTGTGCGACATCAGGGGAATCATCAAAAATCCGCAAATCATTGATAAAATCAATAATCCCGATGATATACTCGGCGAAAAAGACGGTTTTATTTCAATAATCAAGTCGGAAGAAGGGAAAATTCTAAATTCGGGAAAAACCAAAGCCGCGCTAGGCGATCCTGCCGCAGATGTTGCATTCTTTTTTTCTGTCAGTGATCAGATTGAAACGGAAATTTCTGTCGAAGTAAGTTTTAATTCCGACCCGGTTGACCCTGTAAAAATATCCGCCGGATTCATGTTACAAGCCATGCCTGGTTGCGATTATTCAGCGCTGGATGAATATCGGAAAAATATAAATTCACAAGCGTTTAGACAGGCTTTACTCAAAGAACAGCCAACAGAGAAAAAGTTATGGGAACTGTTAAGCGTCGCAACCGGAAAAGCCGTGAATTCATTGAATAAAGACAACCTTATGTATGAATTTGGCGTTTCTCCAGGCTTCCGGTGCAATTGTTCTTTTGAAAAAATGAGAACTGCAATGTCTGTGCTGGACAAACAGGAACTGGAAAAGCTTTTCCAGGAAAAAGAGTCGCCAACTATAACCTGTCAGTTCTGCAAAACATCATATTGTTTCAAAAAAACGGATTTTTGTTAATTCTCAGATATTACAGCTTCATTCCAGTTTTTCCGCCATTGAATCTGGAGTATCCGGTCATGGAAAGTTCACTGCCAGTTAATGCCCAAGGGTAATCTTCAGTTGAAAAAAGCCTTCCTTCGTTAAAACACTTTTCCATAATGTCATCAATTTGCTTAATTACGAATCTTTTTCCGATACTGTCTTCCAGTTCTGTCACATCCTGTTCCGGCACAGGAATAACCGGCGATGATTCGTGAGCTCCGTTGCAAAAAAGCGTTTGTGCCATGGCAATATTCAAATCACAGATAAATGTTTTTTTGTCGTGAACTCTGCCCAAAATTGCATTCATAATGTTTTTGCGCATTTCATTCGTTGTGTTATCTATTTTTTCAGAGCCGGATTCACGCTCAATTATTGTTGTTTGATAATTCCAGCGTATTTTCCCCGCGCTACCTTCAATAATCATATCCGGCCCGTAATGTTTTTGACTGCAATGAGTTACCAAAAATAACAGATTAATTTTATTGCCGGTTACAGCCCGGATGCATGCCGTATCGGCGTTTTCTATCTGCGGATTTGCGCGAAATAATCCTGCTTGAACAGATACAATCTGGCAAGATGTTTCAAATGTCTGGCCAGCTAAATAACATAACAAATTTACACTGTGAGCTAACGCATTATTGAAAGGACTGTCAAGAATCCAATCGCTGCCGTTTTTAATTTTTCCCGCCCATCTGTTCCGGCTATAATAACTTTCACTCCTTGGCCACAGTCCGAAACATTTTATGCTTTTCACCTGGCCAATTTCACCGTTTAAAATAGTCTTTTTAATTTTCGCGATTTCCGGTTGATATATGTGCTGATAACCTACGGCAACAAATTTTCCGGTTTCCCGTTCCACTTTCTGCATTTCGAGAATATCCTGGATTGTTGCGGCGGCAGGCTTTTCAATCATGACATTGGCGCCGGAGCGCATTGCCGCAATTGCCATTGGTGCATGCAGATTGATTCCAGTCGGAATAAAACAAACATCAAGCTTGCCATTAAATTCGCTAAACATCGTTTTGTAGTCTGTAAAAATACGACAGCCTATGCTCTTCAGCTTTTCGCATTTCTCTTTTTCTTCTTCCTGATTGATGATGACGGCAGCAACAAGTGCAAGTTTATTTTCATTACACGCCTGTATCAAATCTCCGTAATGAACATTGCCGAATCCGGAAACTCCTATAATAGCAACCTTAATCATAATTTTATTTCTCTGTAAATGTTATAATGTTTTCAGGAATGTGCCTATTTTTTCAATCGCAGTAACAATATCCCGTGTTGACGCGGCATAGCAACAGCGAATATATCCTTCTCCGCAAGCTCCAAAAGCAGTTCCGGGAACAACCGCCACTTTTTGCTCTTCCAACAGCCGTTGAGCAAACTGTCTGGAAGTCAGGCCGGTTTCGCTAATTCTTGGAAAAACGTAGAATGCGCCTTTCGGCAACAAACATGGCAGACCGGCGTCGTTCAACCCTTTAACAATTATATTTCTGCGTTCGCAATAGGTGCTCTTCATTTTTTCCATATCGCGCCGTCCGTTCTTAAGCGCTTCAATCGCGGCTTCCTGAGCGTTGATTGGAGCACAAAGCATAGAATATTGATGTATTTTCATCATTGCGTCAATAATATCCGCTGGTCCGCAAGCGTAACCGATTCTGAAGCCGGTCATGGCAAATGCTTTTGAAAATCCATGTAAAAATACTGTCCGCTCTTTCATTCCTTTTAAAGAAGCAATTGACGGCAATCTTTTCTCGTAAGTAAGCTCGGAATAAATTTCATCAGTAATAACAATCAAGTCATTTTCTATTGCTATTTCTGCGATTTCTTCCATTTGAGCGAGAGAAAGCGTGGCGCCGGTTGGATTGCAGGGAAAATTCAGCAGCAGCACTTTGCTTTTCGGAGTTATTTTCTTTCTGAGCTCTTCCGGGTCAAGAGCAAAACCGTTATCTTCTTTATTTTCAATCACCACCGGCACACCCAAAGCCATAGTTATTTCCGCTGGATATGAAACATAACATGGTTCGGTATAAATAACTTCATCGCCGGGATTTATCAACGCTCTGATAACTAAATCAAGTCCTTCACTTACGCCGACAGTAATTAGGCATTCCTTTTCTGGACTGTATTCAACTCCGTAATCAGATGCGACATATTTACAAATTTCTTTGCGTAAAGGCAACAGTCCAAGATTTGATGTATAACTGGTATGACCTTTTTCCAGAGAATATATTGCGCTTTCTCTGATTGTCCACGGAGTAACAAAATCCGGTTCGCCAACGCCGAGCGAAATTACATCATCCACACTGTTAACCAGTTCAAAAAACTCTCTTATGCCGCTTTTCGGCAAAATGGAAATATGTTCAGCAATTCTTTTTTTATGGTGAAATTTTGAGTCGTTCATATTCTTCCTCGTTATCCATTATCTTTCCGGATTCTTTATATTTTTTCAACAAAAACACGGTTGCGGTAGAAATAATTCCTTCCAGTGTCGCCAATTTGCCGGAGACAAAAGCCGCCACTTCCTGAAGAGAATTACCTTTTACTTCCAGCCTGAGATCATAATCTCCGGAAACTAGATAAAGATCGCTTACTTCAGGGAAGCGACTGATTCTTTTGGCCACTCGGTCAAATCCGCCATCCCGTTGAGGAGTTACTTTAACTTCTATCAAAGCCCGGACAGAATTATCATGAAGCGCTTCTTCATTAAGGATTGCTTTATATCCTTTGATAACATTTTTATCCTCAAGCTCTTTGATTATTTTTTCCACCTTGGCTTCGTCAACGCCAACCCTGACAGCGATTTCCGCTGTGCTTATTCTGGCATTCTCGCTCAGAATATTAATAATACTTTTTTTCACCATCTCTAATTTACTCCTGTGCTAATAAGTGCAAAACAATGTATATAAGAAAAATAAAGGCGCATTAAAAATCAGACTGTCAAGGACATCAAAAAAACCGCCCATGCCCGGGATTATAGCTCCGGAATCTTTAACTCCACAAGTACGCTTAAATGCCGATTCAGTAAGATCTCCAATAAAACCACCAAAAAACAGAATTATTCCAGGAAACAGCGGTGTAAACAGTGAATCATCATGATACATAAAATTAAACATTAAAAAGCTCAAAAGAATTGAGCTGGCAAGTCCGCCAAAAAAACCCTCCCAGGACTTCTTCGGACTCACGGAAGGCACCATTTTGTGGTTGCCATTTTTTAATATTATGTTGGATAACATCCCGACAACGTATGCTCCTGTATCTCCGGCCTTAGTCACCAGTACCATAAAAAGCAATGCCATCCGACCTTCATTATTATGTCCTTCGCCTTCCATGTAAATTAAAATCAAAAAGCTAAGCGGAACTGTCAACATCAAAATAACCGCTGAAGAATTGATTAATTTAGAAAGAGCTTCGTCGCGATCTTTAGCAAAAAGTAAAACCAGCCACAAGATTAAAATAAAAAGCGTCGGTAAAAAAACTAGATAATTTATGTCTATTTTGAAAAATAAAAGAAAAATTATCAATGCGCTTAATAAAGATGTAAAAAGTTTATATGAATTTTTGCCGGTTTTCTCAAGCATTGTCAATGCTTCATGAACAATACCAAAACCGGCAATCGTTCCGAAAACTGTAAAAATTTGTAAACCCCACTCTTTCCAGAAAATGGATAAAATAAATAAACCTATCAGTATTATAAAACTTATAAATCTGAATAAAAACATTACTTTCTTCCCCCAAATCGTCTATTTCTGCTTTTAAAAACATCAATTGCTTTTAAAAACTCTTTCTTATTAAAATCCGGCCAAAGAACGTCTGTAACATATAACTCCGAGTATGAAAGCTGCCATAACAGAAAATTACTCAAGCGCATCTCTCCGCTGGTGCGAATCATTAACTCGGGATCCGGCAATTCCGGGTCGTATAAATAACTGGCAAACAGTTTTTCATCTATTTTATCCGGACTAAGCTTTTTTTCAACCGCAGCAACCGCTATTCTTTTCACACTATCAACTATTTCCGCCCGTCCACCATAATTTAACGCTAAAACTAAAGTTCCGCCAGTATTTTCAGAAGTTTCTTTAATTGCGTTTAATAGCTTTTTGCGGACTCCTCCTGGAAGTTCATCAGTCCTTCCAATAGTCTTTATCCTAATGCCTTTTTCTTTCATTTCAGGAAGTTTATTGTCTATAAATTCTTCCAATAAACTCATCAGCGCATTTATTTCAGTTAAAGGTCGTTTCCAATTCTCGGTACTGAATGCGTACAACGTGAGGTATTCTATTCCGATTTCCCTCGCCGCATCAACAATTTCTTTAACCGCGTCCGCACCCTTTCTATGACCATCAACCCGTTTAAGGCCATGTTTTTCAGCCCAACGTCCATTACCATCCATAATTATAGCAACATGACGAAGGATTCGTTGTTTATCATCCATGAAAATAATCCTCTGCTATCATGCACAATGTATGGTAAATTGGAAGATGATATTCCTGAATTTTAAAGGTTTCATCTCCGGGGGCTTTAATTACGCAATCTGAAATAGTCGCGCATTTTCCGCCGTTATATCCAGTAAGCAATATAGATTTTACTTCAATAACAGAAGCTGTAATTAAACAATTATAAATATTTTGTGAATTTCCGCTGGTCGTTATTCCCATAACGACATCACCAGGTTTGCTCAACGCCAGTAATTGTTGAGCAAAAGTCAGGCTGCCATCAACATCATTAGAAAAAGCTGACGTAAATGCAGGATGTGAGGTTAAAGATAATGCTCTAAATCCATATTGCAATTTTTCTGCTATATTCAAGCCTTCTTTACCATATTTGGTTTCAAACTTACTTTTTAATTCACTATTCAGACACCGTTTTAGTATAAAACCTTTTAATAACTCTCCGGCTATATGCTCTGAATCTGCAGCGCTTCCACCATTACCGCAAAGAAAAAGCGTGTTGCCATTTTTAAAAGCTTCTATCATTATTTCAGAAGCTTCAATAATATTTGTTTTTATTCCATCCAATATTGGATAGCGTTCTATTAAGTCTTTAATAAATCTATTCATTTTCAATCTTACTTAATTGATTAATAGCCTAATTAGTTTATTTTATACCTTACTCTAAATGTCTATTTTTACAACATAAAGAGAAACTGTAAATAAACTGTTTTCTTGTTAATAAGTTATCAATAAAATTTTAATTCTTTTAATAAAACGGCAGGAATGAGAAAAACGATTAAATTGATAAAAAAGTTAATGAAGTTATAAATAAGAAGAAAATGAAAAATTAGGCTCTATTTCTACTTTATTAACACAATTAACAGGGTATAATAGTAATAATATAAAATGTATATAGTATAGAATATAACTATTAAATCTATAGCCTGTTAATAAAATACAAAAGAAAGGCAGAAAAGTAATTATGAAACTGAGTGTAAACAAAGACAAGTTTTTAAAAGCAATCCAGAAGGTTATAAATATTATCGGGAGCAGATCAACTCTTCCTGTTTTATCTAATGTTCTTCTTGAAGCAGAAGATAATAAACTTACCTTAACAACAACAGATCTTGAAATAAGAATTACAACTCAAGTTGATGCTTCGATTGCCAGACCTGGAAAAACAACTGTTCCGGCAAAGAAACTTTATGCTTTAGTCAGTAAGTTTATTGGTGAGGAAGTATGTCTTGATTGTAATGATAATCATCATATAGAAATAGATTGTGGAACCAGTAAATTTAAACTGTTAGGTTTGGCGGCTGATGATTTTCCAATCCCTGTTGAATTTATATTACAGAGACAAATAAAATTAAATGAATCTGATTTAAGAAAAATGTTAGATCAGATTTCTTACGCTGTAAGCCTTGATGATACTAGAAAAGTACTTCACGGTATATTATGGTCAGTAAAAGAAAATACTGTTACTGCGGTTGCTACTGACGGAAAAAGACTTGCTTTGGTTGAAAGAGTGCCTGATTATTTTAATGGAACTGAAGGTGATACCATTATTCCATTAAAAGCCGCTAATGAAATTAAACGTTTACTTGATGGAGAAGGGGTTGTTAATTTAGAAATAGGTGAAAAACAGGCTTGTTTTAAAACTGACACAGTAAATCTCACCACTAAATTAATTGAAGGTAATTATCCTAATTACAGACAGGTGATTCCTGCTTCATTCAGCAAAGTAATTAATGTTCCTACAGTTCCATTACTGGCAAAACTTGAATTGGTATCACTTGCTCTTTCTGATAGCAGTTCGTACATTATTTTGAGTTTTAATGAAGATAAAATAAATCTTCAGGCATCAAGCAGTAATATTGGGGAAGGTAATGATTATCTTGATATTGAATATAAAGATAATAAGATAGACATATCTTTTAACCCAACCTTTTTAGCCGATCCGTTAAAACACAGTGATTCTGATAAAATAAAATTGAAGATAAATGATGGATTCAGCCCGGTAGCAATTGAAGGCGGCGAAGGTTTTATGTATGTCATTATGCCGATGAGAAACCGGTAAAATTATATTTAAGACAGCAGAATTTATTTATAAATGCCGTATAACTTCAAAAAGTTATACGGCGTTTTTTTGGATTTACTGATGATTAGAAAAATTATATTAAAAAACTTCAGAAATTACTCGGAATCGGAAATTACTTTTAATTCCACTATTAATGTTTTTATCGGTCGTAACGGTCAGGGAAAAAGTAACCTTCTGGAAGCAATCTTTTTTATTGGGATGTTGCGCTCTTTTCGCGCCTGCCAAATAGCAGATGTAAAAATGTTTGGACAGAATTTTTTTTATTTGGCAGCGGAAATAGAAAGAAAAAAATGGTCAGAATTTTTAGAAATAGAATATTCTGAACCAGAAAAAAGAAAGTTATTAATTGATGGTAAAGCAATATTTAAAACTAGTGAATTTATAAAAATAATAAAAACAATTATTTTTTCTCCTGAAGATATTACAATTATTACCGGAAGTTCTGCTAAGAGAAGACGCTTTATTGATATACTTATTTCTATTTTAAACCCTTCTTACCTTACTGCGCTTCATAAATACACTACCGCTTTAAAATCTAGAAATGCCGCTTTAAAATCCGGGGATGGAAATTATAAAGTAGCTGAAGCTTTTGAATATGTTTTAGCTGAAACAGGAGTAATAATATCCAGTTTAAGGACAGAATATTCTAATTTACTTACAAAAGAAGTTAATAATTTACTCAATGAATTTATTCCGGAAAAAAGGAAAATTGAAATTATTTACAATCCAAGTTGCGGAACAGATAATGTAAACGAATATTTAGAACGTTTTAACCGCGAACGAACGAGAGAAATTAAACGCGGTTTTACTGGTTTTGGCCCTCAAATAGATGATTTTGATTTTATCTACCAGGGAATATCAATGCGAAATTTTGCCTCTACCGGACAGTGCAGACTCATCTCATTATGCCTGAAAATGGCTGAAGTAAATATAATATCCGCATTCAACATGGAAGATAACAGTAACATTATTGTTCTGGTTGACGATGTTACCGGCGAACTGGATGAAATCACCAGAAGAATGTTTTTCAGAGTGATTAATAAGGCCGGACAAGCGTTTTTTACATTTACCGAAAAACCATCAGACAGCTATTTTGAAAATGCCTGTTTTTATAAAGTTGACAATGGAAAAATAAGCTGATATAACAGAAATAAGCTTTGTGTTAGTTTTTCGAAAATTTTACTTGCTTAGTTCTTCTTTGAGCTTTTCTTCCCGGATGACATCAATAATTTCAGCGCCGTAGAGCATTTTCATCAGTTTGATGTTAAAATCATAGAAGATTTTCGAATCCGGCCTGGTAATCATTTCTGCTCTGGAAAATTCCAACATTCGCTTCCGTTTTTTAATATCCTTTTCATAAATTTCCAAATAACGGATTAAAGTACGCGGACTAAGTTCTTCAAATTTACGTTGTGCAAATTCTTCCACATAATCAGCAGCGATAACTGAAATAAGATCGTTATTACAATGTTTCATTCCTAGCGCCAGCAGAAAATCTTCAACCATTTCGGTGCATTTAATTTCGTCGAAAATCGGGAATTTTACACTGCGTCCGCGGCTGAGAATATTCGCTGGAAACTCAAAATTTGAAGCAATGACAATACAGATATTGTTGGGAAGAATAAAACTTCCTCCAATATTTGTGCGAAAATAATACCAATTAATTTTACCCGGATCAATATCGTCAAAAAAAACTACAAACCGGTGGTCTTTTCTTGCAGCCAATTTTCTGATTAACAGTTCCAATCCTTTTTCCAAGTCTTCCGGCTCGGGAAGAATCAGAGTTAAATTGTCGTGGGCTAAAGCATGTGAAATTGCCAGATGAGTTTTCCCCAAACCAGGCAAACTGGAAATCAGAAAAGGTAAATTGGTCACACCTTTGGAAAAGTCATTAAAGTGTTCGGAAAACGTTTTTCTGACGCCGACAAAGCCGAAAAACTTATCAATCTGACGGATTGAAGTAAGCTCCGCCGGATAAAAATTATTGTTTATATATCTGAACGCTCTATTTCCATTGAATGGATCTGCGTCTTTGGCTTTGACGGACAACATTGTCATGGTTTCTGCGGAAACAGAACCTCTTTTTAGCTTTATTTCTGTTTCTCCGTCAAATAAAAGTTTAACTTCCGGCCTGACCCGGCTGAGAGTTCCCTTATTTACGATATTTTTCTCAAGAATATTTAAGAACAATAATAGCGATTTTGAGTTTCGGCAGACTCTCTCTCCGTGAAAAAGCAAGAATTTTCCGGTCTCATTCAATATAAAACTATCGCAACTTCTGCCACTAAAAACTCCATGTGCTGCCAAGGCATCAAACACGCATAGTTCCAAGTTTTTAATTAAAGACTTGTCTGTGCACTGTACCGTCAGATCATTAATATAATCAATGGAGTCAGCGGTATTGACAATCACTGTTGAATATCGCTTTGCGGTTGCAGTATTCGCATTAAGCGCGGATAAATCATCATAAACGGTATTCAATGTCGTCAAATATTTGTCTATGAAACTTTTCCGGTATATATCAATACAGTTGAGGTGGTTATTTTCTGGCCGTAAAAAGAGAACATTAATGCTTGCAATTGCCTCAGAAATAAATTCTTTAAGCTTGTTGATTTCAGGGTTTTTATAATTATTGTCTGACATTAAAACTGCCTCCCAATCAAAGATTTATGATTCGTCTGAAATAAACCATATACTCAAGAACAGTTATTTCAACTGTTTTTTATCGTTTGACTGATAATCGACCACAGGTTCTTCTACTGGCGGCTGCAATCCAATTACTTGATTTAACTGTAAATCATAGAATTCCTGTTTAATCGGGAAGCTGAAATCTGTTAACTTATCTTGTTCAATTCCCGAGGCAACGCTAAGCTTATTCCGTTCTTTCAATAAAGGCTTACACCAAAAATTGATAAAATTAATAACATAAGGCGAAGAGGTAAAGTTCAGCTTGCCGTTGGAAAAAAGGCTGGCGTAGGCTTCTTCTTCCCGTCCCATCAAAATCATTGCATTAGCTTTCATCAGGGCGGACAAGTCTGCAATAATTTTTCCCTCCGGCTTCCCGGCAAATTTCTTTAATTGAGATTTTAGCTGGAAGGCGGCGAAGGCTTGTATTTCTCCTTGACCGGCCAGGCCGGCTGAGATGCCGTAGCTCAACCAGAAGCCGGGCGTATCTTGTTCAGTTGACTTCACTGCTTCAAAAATTTTCCCCGCCCAAAGTAACGGTAAACGGTTGTCATAAATTAAAAACCAGTCATTGTCTAAATAAAAAGGTGACGGATTTTCGCTTAATCTTTGTGTAAACACTGTTTTGCTTCCGTCAATAATTCCCGTTTTAAATCCGTCAATAATCCGGAAAATATCAGATTCCGCCAACACCAGGTTTTCTCCGCCGGAAAAGTTACTCCAACAAAACTTAATCGGGAAATAAAGCCCGGTTTTGTTGTCGAGAGCAACTGTTCTGGAAATAATGTCTTGGTTATTTTTCTGAAGTTTTCCGGCAAGTTCGTATAAAATCATGCTTTTTGTCGGGCTGACATCAATTCCGGTTTTAAACATTTCCGCCAGTTCGAGCATGGCAGGAACATAATTTCGTTCGGAAGCGCTTTTCAACCAGTTCAATTTGGTTTCATAATCTGATGAAAATCCTGCGGCGGCCAGTTGCGCCGGTGCATATCCGGCCTGAGCCGCTTGCATAATCAAATCTTTGCTTTTCTGCTGACCTATATTTGCTTTGTTTAACTCAGCTAGATTATACATGGCTGGCGGATAGCCGCAACCAGCAGCTTTTTCCAGCCATCTCAATGTTGTTTCCCGTTTCCCGGTTTGACGATATATTTCCGACAAATAATATTGGGCGACCGGATAGTCGTCTTCGGCAGCTTTTAAAAACATTTCACGGGCTTGAGCAAGATTCTTTTCGGTTCCGTTTCCCGTCATATGCATTACTCCCAGCATAACAATCGCCGGATAATATGCTTTAGAGGCGCAATAATCAAACATTTTATAAGCGTCTTCAGGTGATTTCGCTACGCCTCTACCGTAATAATACATTTCAGCTAGAGCGTATAAAGCGTTTATATCTCCGTCGCTTGCTTGTTTTCTGATTGTTTCAAAAGCATTTTCATAAAGTCTTAAAGCCCGGACTTGGCTTGGCGACTGACTGCCCAGTCCGGTTTCGTGAATGACTCCAAGATAATACATTCCAATTGCGCTTCCTCTTGCTGACGATTTTCTCAGCCAGGACAACGCCTCTTCATAATTAATCGGGGTCATGCCACCGGTAAGATATGATGCTCCTAAAATCGCTTGTGCTTCTCCATTGCCCTGTTCAGCAAGCAACTGGTAACGGTCCTTTACGGATATGCACCCGCAAAAAACCGTGAGCATAAAAATAAAAATGGCAAATCCGGCTAATTTTTTCATCATCATATTCCCTGTTGTTGTTATGTCTGGTATTCGAGGCTAATATTCTTATATTTACAGCATAAATTAATCTTTTCTGCCAAAGAAATCAACTATTTTTTCCGCAAATTTTTTTCCAACACCAGAAACTTTGTTTACAATATCATCAACTGACGCTTTGCGCAATTCTCGAACTGAGCCAAAGGCTTCAAGCAGCAATTGTTTTCTTTTTTTTCCAATGCCAGGGATATCGTCCAGAAGGGATTCTTGAAGTCGCCGACTTCTCAGTTCGCGGTGATAACTGACGGCAAAGCGGTGCGCCTCGTCCCGGATTGCCTGGAGTAATCGCAATGCAGAGGAGTGGCGGTCAAGTATAATAGAATCTTTCCGTCCGGGAATAAAAATTTCTTCATTTTTTTTTGCCAGCCCGATTATCGGCAATGGCGGACAGCCTAATTCGATTAGAGAGGCAATAGCTGCAGATAATTGTCCTTTACCCCCGTCAACCATTATCAGGTCAGGCAATGGCAGTCCGTCCTTTATTTGTCTGCCGAAATGCCGCTGGAAAACTTCCGCCATCATGGCAAAATCATCGCTTTGGTGAACATCTTTGATTCTAAACCGCCGGTATTTGCTGCGTTCCGGCCGGCCGTTCTCAAAACAAACCATACTTCCGACGGCTAGTGTGCCAAGGATATTTGAAATGTCAAAACCTTGAATTACTGTCGGATTATTTTCTAATCCCAATACTTTTTTCAGTTCAGCAACGGAATCAGAACCTCCGGCAGAGGGTATCGTGGCGTAACGGAATGAACGGTTTTTGTGACTGAAAACTTCTTCAATATTGAAAATAACGTCTCTGATTCTGGCCGCTTTTTCAAAATTCATCTCATTTGCCGCCAGTTTCATTTTACTGTTCAATTCTTCAACCAGCGGTTTGCTGTGTCCATTGAGCAATTCCAGCATTTTATCAACCAGCACCCGGTAACCTTGTTCAGTGACTTTTCCGGAACATGGCTCGCTACAATCTTTGACGATTCGTTTTTGACAGTGTTTTCTGTCCTCTTCGCCTGGTTCTGATGTCCGGCAGGAACGCAATCCGAAATAAGTAGTCAAAAAATCAACCGTCATTCTCAACGCAGTTCCCTTGGGAAAAGGGCCAAAATAACGGCAATTGTCGTCTTTTCTTACTCTGGCCAACTGGAGCCTGGGAAATTTTTCATTAAGGTCTATTTTCGCCAGCAAATATCTTTTGTCGTCGCGCATTAAAATATTGTAGCGGGGAGCGTATTGTTTTATCAGCCTGGACTCCAGAA
>Ga0172380_10001428_pt1 | contig 40937 bp, 32 predicted proteins | sample Leawe162metaG_FD_119747 | JGI IMG/M metagenome (GOLD analysis project Ga0172380, IMG submission 119747) | Leachate microbial communities from a municipal landfill in Southern Ontario, Canada - Leachate well 162 metaG | ecosystem: Engineered > Solid waste > Landfill > Unclassified | place...
GACGAATAATCATAAAATAAAAAATTGCGAATATAGCACCAAACATAATAAGTGTGCTAACCATACTTCCGCCACCGCCTTGACCTGATGGAGGTGCCATTGCTAATAATAGATCCATTTTTTTCTCCTAAATTGAATTTATGTTATACATTAATTTATTAATAATTTCCTTCTTCCACTCGGAAAAAGTACCTTCTTTAATTTTTTCTCTCGCCTGCCGAACTAAATTTAAGTAAAAAGTAAGATTATGTATAGATGCAAGTTCGTAAGCTAATATCTCTTTCGCATTAAATAGATGCCGCAAATATGACTTTGTAAAATTTTGACACGTGTAGCACGAGCAATTTGGATCAAGCGGAGTGAAATCCTCCTTATAACCCGCATTCCTCATCGATACAACTCCGAGCGAAGTGAAAAGATACGCATTGCGTGCATTGCGTGTTGGCATCACACAATCAAACATATCAACACCCCTTTCAATCGCTTCAAGAATATTCTCCGGTCGCCCGACACCCATTAAATATCGTGGCTTCTCCACCGGCATTAAATCAGTCGTGAAATCAACTAATTCATACATCTGCTCCATCGGCTCACCAACTGCCAGTCCGCCAATCGCATAAGCATCGAAATCGAGATTAACTAAATTCTCTGCCGATTTCTCCCTTAAATCCTTATAAACGCTTCCCTGTATAATACCAAATAAATATTGTTTATGCCCATAAAGCGGTTCCGAATTTTCAAAAGCTTCTTTGTTTAAAACAGCCCATCGGCTAGTAAGTTCCTGCGATTTTTTCGCATAATCATATTCGCATGGGAATGGAGTACATTCATCAAGCGGCATCATAAAATCTGAACCGATACTCCTCTGTATTTGGATCACTTTTTCAGGTGAGAAGAAATGTTTCGAGCCATCTAGATGACTTTTAAATTCTACGCCGTCATGTTTTAGCTTTCTTAGTTCCGAAAGAGAAAAAACCTGAAATCCTCCGCTATCAGTTAAAATCGGTCGATCCCATCCCATAAATTTATGAAGTCCACCCGCTTTTTCTAATATTTCCGTTCCGGGTCGAAGATATAAATGATATGTATTGCCGAGAATGATTTGTGCTTTTACTTCTTCTTTGAGTGCTTTGGGCGTTACTGCCTTTACTGTCCCCTGAGTGCCAACCGGCATAAAGATTGGAGTTTCTATTTCACCATGTGAAGTTGTTATTTTACCGAGACGTGCCTTAGAATTTGTATCTGTTTTTAGTAATTGAAAATCCAATTATACCTATCATTTTTTATTTTATCGTAACCATAAAGATAAAGTAATTAATGGAATACTCAAAGCCGATATTCCCTTTAGCCCTTACTTCCATATTGTGGTAAATGTTGCAAATAATGCTTATTTTTGAATCATTATTCAAAATAATTTTAAGCTTTGTAATGAAAAAATCCATTCTCTTTTTATTCCTATTTATATTTTCTTCCATTATGTTCTCTCAATCGCTTAAGGGTAAATTAGTTGATCATGAAAACCATATACTTTCAAATTTATCTTTAACCCTTTTCATCGATAACAGAACTTATCAAACAGTTAGTGCCACTGATGGTACTTTCATATTTGATAATATCCTTAGTATCGAATACGAAACTATTCCCTCAGGATATATAATCTCGAATAATTATCCCAACCCATTTAATCCTTTAACAAGAATTATGGTTACTCTCCCTTCAAACGGGAATGTAAAAATTTCTACATACAATCTATTGGGTGAAAAAGTTATTTCAGATGTTTCTATGGAATTAACGAGCGGCTCTCATTCAATCGATTTGGAATTTGATGGATTACCTAATGGTGTTTATTTTGCAAATGTTTCGATTGATGATAAATTAAGTGTCGTAAAAAAACTGATGCTACTTTATGGGAGTCAACATCTTTTCCCAATTGGGAATTCGGCTGATACAAGAAATATACATGTCAATAAAAATACCGAGACAATAAAAATTGATAGTTTAATTGTATCGAGCAAGATTATCGGGAAAAAGGTTTTAATTAATTTACCTTCTATCATCGGTAATTCGCTTGACTTGGGAGATGTAGTTATTGAAAGATTTTGCCCCGGGTTGCCGACAATCTTATATGAAGGGAAAACATATAATACTATTCAGATCGGCGAACAATTCTGGTTGAAAGAAAATTTGGATATCGGAAGAATGATTTTGGGCGATAGTAATCCATCAAATAATGGAGTTATTGAGAAATATAGCTACGATAACGATACTAATTATTCCAATATTTATGGTGGACTTTATCAATGGGACGAAGCAATGAAATATTCTCCTAATGAGGGATCGAAAGGGATTTGTCCCGATGGCTGGCATATTCCTACTAAATCAGAATTTGAAAAATTGATCGAAACTGTGGATAGTAATAGCAATTATCTAAAAGCATTTTCAGAAAATGACAATTCCAATTTGAGTGGATTCAGTGCTTTAATCGCCGGACATAGAAACCCTGACGGATTATTCCGAATGCTCGAAAGTAATACATCCTTTTGGCTCTCCTCGGAATTTTTCACTGGAGATGCTTTCTATGCCTACATACGAAAAAATAATAATGAAATTAATATCGATTTTTGTGTAAAAGATTATGCGTTCAGTATCAGATGTCTAAAGGATTAGGTCTTCTCTACATCATCAAAATGTTTATCTATCTCTTTTTGCAATTCGATAGTCTTTGAAATCGCCGTAACGATTTTGCAATATGTCCTCACTTCGTCTGCGGTGAGCGATCTCCCTTTCCTGTCCTTTAACCATTTTTCACATACTTGATATCCACCGATTCGATACTGCCAAACTTCTTCGCTTATTCCATCAAAATATTGATTTTCATTAATCCATATTTTGCCGGTTTTGTCGAACTCCTCTTCATAACGCAATTTTTCTACTTTATTGCTATTACCTTTTTCAATAGGAAACTGAGCAATAGGGTTATCTAATTCACTCGATTTAAGTAAATGTAATTCAGCAAGTTTCTTACCAAGCGTCCCAAGTTGAATAAATAGTTTATATCCTTTTGTAAATGGAATCCGAGGAAAATCAATCTTCAAAAATTCTACATATTTTGTGCGATAAGTATTACTGTATAGAATCGCATAGATATAATAAAATAATTCTTCCGGAGTTACTTCTTTTTGATATGTCATATTGAGTTCAGCAAATAATTCCGGATTAATATTCGGCTGTTTCGCCTCATAATCAATCGCTGGTTCAAACATCATCATCTGCGAAGCAAGTGAACTCTTTTTCCTTTTCTGCTCAGGATAAATATAAAGAGGGAATACTAATTCACCTCCACGCCGAAATAAATTAAAATCAACTAAGTTTTCTGAGACAAATACAATATCATATGTATCACCTCCAATAACCCCAAATTGTCGTCCGATACATAGTGCAGAATTTTCCTTGAGCATATGCTTCATAGTTTCGTAAATCGGTCTTTCAATAATCCATTTTGTATAAACTATTTTTCGTAAGTCAAAAGGTCTATAAAGAATATTTTTAAAGTATTTATCCCAAACTTCCCCTGAAAGCTGATTCCTAAATTTGCTTAGTTTGAATGTGGATGAATCTTTTAGTTTATAAATAATTCTTATCTCATCATCTGTTATTTTTAGATCTGTAAAATCTTTCACTCTTCTTTTTAATTTGTCAAGCTCGAAATCTATAGCAAAACTATCTCTTGCCGTAACCAATCCAACATTATTTATAGGAAATATCTCTTGAACAGACGGATATTCATTATAGCCTTTGCTATACCTTTCGTCTCTGGAAATTAGAAAATAATAAGGAGTTTTGGGTTTTAGCTTCTTCCACCTTACATTTTCAATAGTATGTTTATTGAGCCAATTATATTTCGCTTCTCTTAATCCATAAATCTCTTGATGAAAAATCGATTTTGTTTTCGACTTCTTATGCTTAATAAAAAATGCTATCGCAACACCCTGCTGAATATCAAAAACATTTTCGTCCTTACTTCCATCAGGAGCTTTTTCTTTCTTTAGATTATTGCCATGCAAATCCAATATATAAATCTCATCAAAACTATTCATCAATGACTGCCGCATACCACGAAATGTTGGATTATCGAGATAACTGTGGTTGGTAATAAATCCTACGACACCTTCACCGGCTTCATCTATTTTCCATTGAGCAAAACGAATGAACTTCACATAATCATCCTGCAGCCAATGTTTCTTTTCTTTGAAATGCTCCCCATCAACATATTTATACGATTCAATTTTTTCAGTTATCCACTCTCCCTTATTTGATGAGATACCCGAATAAGGCGGATTGCCGAGCACTACAAGTATCGGAACTTGCTTCTTCACTTTTCCCGCTTCGTGGCTCTCTTGCGAAAGTGATGACATTCCCGGGAATCTCGATTCATCAAGCTCCTTCATTTCGAGTGTATTCGTCAAGTAATATTTTACTCTCTCATCATCTTCCATTCTGTAACCAAGCTCTTCCAAAAGGAACGACATCTTCATATGACCGATAGCATACGGTGCCATCATCAATTCAAATGAATAATAGTTTTGAAGTATCTGTTCCTTAAGAAATGTTTTTACTGCACCTCTACCATATTTACCCTCAAATTCCTCAACCGCTGTTTCAATAGCTTTTGCTAAAAAGCTAAGTGTTCCACCTGCAGGATCAAGTAAAGTAACATCCTTCGAGGCAAGTCCATCTCCGATATCAAATTTTTCTTTGAGTATTTGATGAAGGGAACGCACGATAAATGATACCACAGGTTCAGGAGTGTAATAAACTCCCCTTTTCTCTCTCGTTTTAGGATCATAAATCGAAAGGAATGTTTCATAAAAATGTAAAACCGGGTCGCTTCCTTTTCCTTCGTGATAATATTGATCGAGTATTTTTTTTGCATCAGCCGCACTTAGCACTTCGGCTATATCATCAATTATTACTTCCATCTGTTGAGGTAAGTCCTCTAACGAAATAAATTTAAAAACATCCCTTAAAATTCCGATTGATTTCGGTATGTATGAAAAGGCAAGTTTCCTATTGAAATCTTTTTCTGCACGCAAACGTGCAGCGAATAATCCATAAGTAATTGTTTGTGAATAAATATCGGCAAATTCATCTTCATTTATTCCGGCAATTAAAAACTCTTTGAAAGCATCATAAAAACCGTGAATCGATTTTGTGCCTTGCTTCAATTCCTCACTTACAATTTCATCTTTTAAAAATCGTGTTCTTTTTGCAAGTTCAACAGCGAGCGTCTTAGCAGTATAAGTTCTCGGAAGAGAAAAATCTAAAAATCTTTCGAGGAGTTCAAATAAGTTAACTTCATTTTCGATTGGAGGAGATGTAGATAGTTTTTTTATGATGAATGGTCGTGCAATAGAAATCTGATCAATCATTTCCCCATTTCTATATAACCGGAATTCAGTAAAGTTTGTTAAAATAACATTTGGGAAAGTTGAGAGGTATCTTTCTAACTGTGGTGTTTCTTCTATTCTATCGAGGTCAGTTCCTAAATCTTTAGCTTCGATATAACCAATTATTTTTTGCTTGCCATCCCAAATCCTAAAATCGGGATTACCAGCTTCTGTTTTCTTAGGCAGGATTGTTACATCAATTTTCTTTCTCCTAACTGCTTCAGAAAATTGAGTAATAAAATCAGCAAGATGCTTGTAGTATGATTCTTCCCTCGCATCCCCTTTCTGATATGTCTTGAATAAATTAGATAAATAATTTTTTGTCATAATATTAATATAACTAACTAAATTTATTAAGGAATTTTTATCTTTTTGAATATCCCTGTGATTTTTCCAAAGCCATATTCAATCTTATTATTTACTATCTCCATTGCCTCGGAAATTCCTTTTTTTAACTTACTATCTTCACCGGAATTATTGCCATTTAATTTACTTGCAAGTTCCATTACATATGCCATCGGGTTAACAGCAAATTTTGCAAAATTCTCTTTTTTCTCCGTTGAAAAATTTTTAAGAGCAGTTTTAATCTTCTCCCTTACATCTCCCGTTATTAATTTAGCTGTATCGTAAACTACTTTGAATGATGGTCGTAAATCTTTATCACTGCTTATATAAACCTTATAACAATAGTATTCTGCTATAAATGAAATTCTTGTTACGAGCATCGCATTAACAAATCCATCACCAATTGAACCCATTATTTTATCTATAAAAGGAATGCTCTTAATTCCGTCAGTTGCAAGACTTGCAAATATTTCATCAGTCGCATATTCTACTCCCTCAGAACCTCCGATTGCCATTGCAGTATATACTTTTCGCCCGATGCCAAATAAATCTTTATTTGAAACCCTGCCATTATATGTAATAAATATTTCTTTAACTAAATTTATGCTTGCCGATAAAATTATAATTGCATCAAGAAATCCGTTCTGCGAAACTGCTGTACTATAAAATACTTTTGATATATAACGCTGGCGTAAAGCCATTACCTTAGCTTGCAAAATTAAGATCGAATCTTTGTATTTATCTTCATTTGTTTTCGAGCAGTTAAAATCATATTCAGATAATAGTTTATTCTTTTGGAATTGTTTGAGTCTTTTTAAATAGATTGCTTCAATTTCATCTAAATTCTTTGTCGGAGAAAAACTTCTTGGAATCATTAATGTCTTAAACGAAGGAATTATTACAAAATAGATTAGCACGAGAGCAACAAAAATTAAAAAAGCATATCCCCAATATTCATCAATAGACCTCAAATCATTATATAACGATATGAACTCTCTAACAATAATTACTGAAATCGCAATTGAAAAGAGAAAAAATATTTTCCTTATTAACTGCATACTAACTCCGGATTAGAATTTATTTAAGAAGATATTCATCTCTTCCAACTTAAAATAACTGTCTATGAAGGTCAAGATTTATTTATAAAAAAAGCAGTATAGATAATTTCTATACTGCTTCATAACAATCTTGTAACCTATTAGTAAGAATTAAGACTTACTTCACTTCCTGTAACTCTTCTTTCTCTATCGGTTTACCTTCACTTTGCCATGCTGTAAATCCGCCTGTAAGGTTTATAACATTCTTGATTCCCACCGATAACAACAAACTTACACCAATACTCGACCTATCACCACCGGCACAATTCAATACTATCTCTTTCTCATCTTCCAATAAATCTTTTTTATCAAGAAGCGAACCGAGATGAATATTTTTAGCTCCGGGTATATGTCCCGCCGCAAATTCTGTCGCACCTCTTACATCAATTACCGTTACTTCTTCCGAAAGTATTTTCCTTTCTAATTCAGCAACCGTCAATTGATTAACCGTTTCTAATTCGTGACAATCGTCTGCGTAACTATCCATATTTGAAATATAACCATGAATATTATCTAACCCAATCCGAATCAATGATTTTGTAAGCTCTTCGATATTATTGTCATTCGCAACAAGTATAAATGGATTTTCATAATCTAATAACCATCCTGCCCAAGTAGAAAATGCTGCATTATCCTGAATGTTAATCGATTTACAAATATGCCCACCTGCATAAGATAATTTATCTCTTGTATCGACTAATCGTATTTCCTGATCAAGTGCAGACTTAAATTGTGGCAATGTCAATCGTGCAGGATGAGGCAATCCGCCTAATATTTCAGGACCTGTTTTATTCAATTTCTTCATCATTGCAAAATATTTCGGAGGTTCGGGCTGACCGTCTAATAATACTTTTATAAATTTTTCTTCATCATCTATATTTAATGCCCAATTTGTGATTTTTTCGTATCCAACTGTCGAAGAAGGAACTGCACCAAGTGCTTTGCCACACGCAGATCCTGCTCCATGAGCGGGCCAGACTTGAACATGATCAGGTAATGACTTAAACTTTTTCAGCGATTGAAACATCTCTCGAGCACCAATCTCTTGCGTACCAATATATCCCGCTGCTTTCTCCAATAAATCGGGGCGACCAACATCGCCTACAAATACAAAGTCCCCTGAAAAAATCATAACTGGTGCACTGCTTCGTGCTGTATCTGTTAATAAGAAACTGATATGTTCCGGTGTATGACCAGGTGTATGAATCACTTCAAAAAGAAGATTGCCCACTTTAAACGAATGCCCTTCCTTGAGTGCAATATGATCAAATTGATATTGCCAATCTGGACCTCCCTCATCCGATAGCATTACTTGAGCAGATGTTGCTGCCGCTAATTCTCTCGTTCCACTTAAGAAATCGGCATGAATATGTGTCTCTGTTATATGCGTAATTTTTAATTTTTCTTTTTCGGCAATTTCTAAATAGATATCGATATCCCTACGAGGATCTATTACTATCGCCTCGCCCGATGCTTGACATCCTATTATATAGCTTGCCTGCGCTAATCCTGTTTCATATATGTGTTTAAAAAACATTTTTTCCTCTTAATTTATTATTCAACTTCGCCATTCCAACGGATGATTCCATCGGCAAGATTATATACTTTTTCAAATCCCATTTGAAGCATCTGCTTTGCCGCATGATGACTTCTGCTGCCGCTTCGGCAATACATATAATAACTTTTTGACCTATCTAATTTATCAAGCTCCTTCACAAATACAGGGCTCATTATATCTAATAAAATTGAATTTGGTATCCTTTGCTCTTCATTTTCAGCCAAAGTCCTTACATCTATAAGTACAGCATCTTTATCATTTTTCATTTGTTCATTAAATGTATCTGAATCGAGATTTATTACTTGCGTTCTATTTCCAAATACCGAAGATAATAATGACATATTTTTACTCCTTAAATTAATTTAAATTCTTTAGCTAAAATAAATACGCTCATGATAAGAACAAACCACCCGAATGCGGGTTTGAGCTGAGCTCCTTTTATAAACTTACTTAAAAAACTTCCCAAATAAATTCCTGCTATCGCTATTGCCGAAAGACTAAATAAGAATATCCAATTAAACTGAATACCTAATAATAAGTCCGATGCAAATCCGGTCAATGAATTAAGAGATATAATTAATAGTGATGTCCCTACCGCTGATTTCATCGGAATTTTTAGAAAGATTACCAATGCCGGAATGATTAAAAATCCACCTCCTGCTCCTACCGTTCCTGTTACAAATCCCACTATTAATCCCGATACGAATAACTTTTTCCCATCTTTCCTCTGATTATCTTCTATATCTAAACTTTTATCTGTAATCATCTTGAATGCAGAGAATAGCATAAGAACTGAGAAAAATATCATTATCATAAAATTTTTAGTTATCGAAAAACTGCCTACATCTAATATCGTACTTGGTACTAGTGGCATCAATAATGAGCGGGTAATTAATACCGAAATAAATGCCGGAATCGCAAATGCTATTGCTGATTTTATCTTTATTAATCCCTTTAGATAATAATTATACGCACCAAATAAACTCGTAAGTCCCACTATAAATAATGAATAAGATGTTGCATTAATAGGAGTTAAACGAAATAAATATACGAGTAAAGGAACTGTTAATATCGATCCCCCTGCTCCAATTAATCCGAGCGAAACCCCGATTAATAATGTTAATATGTATCCTAATATTTCTATATTATTCACTTTATTTTATATTCTATATGATGTCCGATTTGAGAAAAGGTTTCAAGGAAAGATGTATGAGATTAATTTAAATAATATTCATGGCACTGAGAGGGTATTACGCTTATACTTTTACATCAAACACTTAATCCATTTCGTCTTTAGTGCTAAAGGTAACGAGTGCCACCGTCTCCTTTAAATAAACTATTTTATAACCTCTTATTTATTTATAAATTTTATTTCGATTTATTAGAATAGTAATTTTTTATTCCGCTCATTAATAATTCTGCATTACTTTTAAGTAATGAATAGTTATTTTCATCAATTGCCTTTTTATCAATCAAAGCAGAACCGACACCAACAGCACAAGCACCTGCACGAAGCCAATCAGCAGGATTTGTTAAATTAACTCCACCGGTAGGCATCATCCTTAAATGTGGCATCGGTGCTTTAACTCCCTTGAAAAAATTAATTCCAAGAACATCTGCAGGAAATACTTTTATTATATCAGCCCCTAATTCATAAGCCAAATTAATTTCTGTTGGAGTAAAACATCCCGGCATTACAGCTATATGATTCTCTTGTGCTTTTTTTATAATCTCTTCTTTTAATATTGGACTAACAACATATTTAGCCCCTGCATCAATAGCTTCTTGTGCCATCTTTCCATTTAATACCGAACCCACTCCAACTGTTACAGATTCACCAAATTCACTGCAAACTTTTTTAATCATTTCAATTGCATTCGGTACTGTCATAGTAATCTCAATCGAATTTACTCCACCCAAATGAATCGCTTCTACTACTTTAATTAATTTATTCGAGTCTTCGAGTCTTATCACTGCAACTGCACAATTTGAAATTATTTTCTCTACTATTTCTTGCTTATCCATTTATTTAAACTCCGAGTTATATGCGTCAGAATATTTTTTAATTATTTTATTTATCCAATTCCCTTCGATATTTTTTTATATTCCAATAATAGAAGTGATATTAAAGATTTTCTTAAATTCATTCCAATTTTACTTCCTTCATACATCGATGCTTATTTTAGGATCTTTTTTCCATAAGAAAGAGAAAACATAATCGATCTTTTTACTCTTCGGATGCCAGCGTCATCCTTACCATCTCTATCTTTGTTTCATCTGACTTAATTATATGGAAAGTAAATTTATCCACCTTTATATTCTCTCCCCTTTGCGGTATCTTGCCCGTTATCGAAGAAATTAATCCGGCAATTGTCTCATATTCGCCATATGGTAATTCCAAATCATAATATTCATTTATAAAATCTATCTCCACTTTCCCGCTTAAAATATAAGTCGTGTCATTAAGTTTTCTTATAATTTTCTCTTCCACATCATACTCATCACCAATCTCACCGAACATCTCTTCAATAAGATCCTCAACTGTAATTATCCCAGAAGTGCCTCCAAATTCATCCACTACCACAGCGAACGAAAAATTATCCTTTAGAAATTGATTCAACATTTCGGAGCTTTTCTTTGTCTCCGGTACATACACAACCTTCCTTATTATCGAAGCAATATCTTTGGGCGATTGGAACATATCCTTTGAAAATATTATCCCCTTTATATTATCAAGATTATCTTCATAAACAGGAATTTTTGAATAACCGGAATCGATAAATAGATTCAATGCTTCTTCAATTTCTGCCGTTATCTCAACACCAACAATCTGAGTACGAGCAGTCATCGCTTCATTTACTTTCTGATTCTTATTCTCAATAATTTTATTGATTACATCAGATTCATCCTCCTTTAATTCCGATATACCTGGCATCTCCTGAATTATTTCATGAAATTCTGCATTTAAATTAATAGGTGTACCGAAGTAAAGATTCGATTGAGGTACTTGTATTGCATTGAATTTTCCCAATACTTTTACGAGAAGAATAATTATCGGCTTTATTGGTTTTACTAATAGATAGTATTGGCTTAGGTCAAAATCGATTGATGTTTTCTTTCCATAATTGAATACCGCAATCATAAAAAGAAATAATATTGCTAATAGTATATAAGAGATTACTATATGGAGGGGATTTATCACAAACAAAATAATTACGGCAAAAGAAAATAATATTGATACTATCATTCCCAAAAGAGAAAAAGCATAGACCTCTTTATTAAATTTTGATAAAAAAGAAAAATAATTTTTATTTTCTTCTGTCTCATCAAAATGATGAGAATTAAATCTCACTGCCGTACTTTCTACAATATAGAAATAATATGAAGACAGAAGCGATATCAATAAATAAACTGTAATTTTAATCATATAACGAAATTAAAAAACGGCATTCTCCTCATAGATGCCAAAATGGACTTTCATCTGAGAGACCATCTCTCCCATTGTAACATAATTTTCTGCCGCATTTATTAATGAAGGCATAATATTTATATCATTTTCTATTGCAAAAGTGATCTCTTTCAAACATTGCTCAACTTTATCATTATCACGCTCCAATTTCAATTGACTCAATTCATCAATCTGTTTCTTCTCCACTTCTGGTGAGATAGTTAAAATCGGAATATCAACTTTTTCATTCTCTTCAATAAATTCATTCACTCCCACAATATATTTTTCTTTCCGCTCTAATTCTTTTTGATATCGATAAGCAGCATTAGAAATCTCTTTCTGAAAATATCCTGCTTCAATAGCCGGAATCACTCCGCCAAACATTTCGATCTCTTTAAATATCTTATTCGCTTTTTCTTCCATCGTATTGGTTAAAGACTCAATAAAATAAGAACCGCCGAGCGGATCGACTGTATTTGTAACACCCGTTTCATAAGCAATTAGCTGCTGAGTGCGAACCGCAATTTTAACTGCCTTCTCGCTCGGGAGTGCAAGAGTTTCATCCATCGAATTTGTATGAAGCGACTGCGTGCCTCCCATTACTGCCGCAAGTGCTTGGAATGCCGTCCTTACAATATTATTCTCCGGCTGCTGCGCTGTTAATGTACATCCCGCCGTCTGTGTATGGAATCGCAGCCACCATGAACGTGGATTTTTTGCGCCATATTTTTCTTTCATTGTTTTTGCATAAATCCTTCTAGCCGCTCTATACTTTGCTATCTCTTCAAAAAAATCAAGATGCGAGTTGAAGAAGAATGAAATCCTCGGAGCAAATGAATCTACATCCAATCCCCTTTCGATGCAAGCTTCTATATATGCAAATCCATCCGCTAATGTATAAGCTAATTCCTGAACCGCCGTTGAACCTGCTTCACGAATATGATAACCACTTACCGATACAGGATTCCATTGCGGAATCTCATTAGTACAGTATTCTATCATATCTGTGATTATTCTCATCGATGGTTTCGGTGGGTAAATAAATTCTTTCTGCGCTATATACTCTTTCAAAATATCATTTTGTAAAGTACCTCGTAATTTATCAAAAGGTACTCCCTGTTTTTTTGCCACTGCCAGATAGAATGCAAAAATAATTGCTGCCGGTGAATTGATCGTCATTGATGTTGATACTTCGCCAAGCGGTATTCCTTCAAAAAGCGTTTCAAAATCTTTTAATGAAGATATCGAAACTCCGCACATGCCCACTTCCCCTTTACTTATTGGTGCATCTGCATCATATCCCATTAATGTAGGAAGATCAAACGCCACCGATAAACCGGTCTGCCCATGTGCTAATAAATATTTGAACCGCTGATTCGTATCTTCAGGCGATCCAAATCCGGAGAACTGTCTTATCGTCCATGCTTTTCCCCGATAACCTGTCGGATGTATTCCACGAGTAAATGGATATTCACCCGGATAATTTATATCCTCCAAAAAACGCTCATTATCTATCGATAATGGATCGTATAGTACGTCGATTTTTTCACCCGATACGGTGCTGTATTTATTTCCTGTATCTGAACTCTTATCTATTTTATTTTTGTATTTCTGTTTCTCTTCTTCTAACCGATTCTTGGACATAATCTGCTCCTTTCAAAAGGGTTTATTTAAGTTCTTCCGAATCTCTTATCTAATTCCTCTAATGGCAATTTAATTACTATCGGTCTGCCATGAGGACAAACATACGGCATAGTACATGCAAAAAGTTGATCAACCAATAGACGCATCTCTTTATCATCTAATTTTGAGCCCGCTTTTACTGCCGCTTTGCATGAAAATGATTTCGCTATGTTATCTGTTACTTCCAAATGTTTTTCAATCTGGTTTTTTCTAAATTCTCTTAATATTTCTAAAAATGTATCATTCTCGCTTCCGATTGTAACATCACCCGGCACTCCAACAATCTGAATAATATTCTTATTCAAATATTTTATTTCAAATCCGAGCTTCGTAAGGTATGGTGAAATCTCTTTCGAGAGTGCTATATCTGCAGGATCAAGTTCTAAACTCTGCGGGAATAATAACTGCTGAGAGAATGGTATATTTGCTTCAAATGCCTTTATTGCTTTCTCATACAAAATTCTTTCGTGCGCCACATGTGCATCTATTATCATCAGTCCGCTTTTTATCTGAGTCAAAATATATTTATTATGCAATAATACTATAAATGGCTCGGATGTATTTTCATCATTCGCATTATTCGATTCATGATAAATTTCAGTTACTGCTGTATTCGCATTATCGAATGGAGATACAATAGATGGATCAGTATTTGCTGATTTGATATCCTTATTTAAGTTATCAAATAAACGATCTATATCATCTCCTGAATAAATCGAACTCCTTTTTGGAATGCTATTCGAAGTGAGTGAAGGACGATCAGAGAAATCATTTCTTTCAGATTTTCTAAAATCGATAAATTTTAATTTGTCAAGATTACTATCCACAGATTCTGATAACGAAACCGATGGTACAATATCATAAACTTTTAGAGCACCTTTAATTACGGCTTGTACAAACAGATAAATCTCTTTTTCGTTTTCAAATTTCACTTCCAATTTTGAGGGATGTACATTCACGTCAATCTTTCTCGGATCGATAGTTAAGTTAAGTACAAAAAAAGGATAATCCCCTTTATCTAGTATATGCTCGAACGATGAATAAACCGCATGAGCTACGACCTTACTCTGGACATATCTATTATTGAGAAAAAAGAATTGCTCCCCTTTATTTTTTCGGAGATATGCCGGCTTGCCGATGAATCCATGTATCGATATATATTCGGTTGTCTCTTTCACTTCAAAAATTAGATCAGTTATATTTTCACCGAATATTTTTTGAAGGCGTGATTCTTTTGATCCCCTCGGATAATCGAATAAAAGATCATCATCAAGAAAAAATTTGAATGATATTTTTGGATAGCAAAGAGCAAGTCGCTTAAATGTTTCTATTATATGTTTTAATTCTGTCGAATTACTTTTAAGAAAATTCCTTCTTGCAGGTGTATTATAAAAAAGATTTTTTACCGAAATGGATGTCCCCTTCGATACATTTCCTTTCTCTTTTATAATTGTATTTGTCTCATCGAATTTTATAATCGTTCCAAGTTCATCCGATTCTCTTCGTGTCTGAATTTCTAATATCGCTACCGAGGCAATTGAGCTAAGTGCTTCGCCTCTAAATCCTAATGTATTGATAGAATCGAGGTCTTCTACTGTTTGGATTTTGCTCGTTGCATGTCTCTGAACTGATAGAATCGCATCTTCATCCGACATCCCTTCGCCATCATCAATTACCTGTATTAAATTCTTACCCGAGTTCTTTATTACTACTTCAATCGATGTAGCATTAGCATCAATTGAGTTTTCCATTAATTCTTTTACAACTGATTCAGGTCGGTTTACAACTTCACCCGCTGCAATTTTATTTGAAATATATTCAGGCAGTATCTTAATTTTTTGCACTTTTACACTTTTCTCTTATAATCATAAATAACAAAATTTTTTCTTCTGTCTTCTTTTTCTAATACCCATTTATTCAAATCTATTTCAGGGAAAAATCGATCCCCTTCAAACGCAAAATCCATAATTGAAATGACGATTCTATCAGCAATCTCCATCGCTAATTTATAAACAGATTCCCCGCCGATTATAAACAATTTCTTATAATCCTTATCATTACAGTAAGATATAGCATTTCCCATTGAATTAAAATATAAAAATCCGGTAGCATCATCTTTATGGGATTTCGAAGTGAGTACTAAGTTTTCTCTCCCTGATAATGGATTATTAATCTCCTTCATAGTAACCGAACCCATAATCACAGGGTAATCTATTGTGGTCTTTATAAAGTGAGTTAATTCTTCTTTACAATACCATGGCTGTGCACCATTCTTACCAATAGCACCATTGGATGCGGCGGCTGTAATAATTATTATTTCCAAGGGATAGATATATTTATTTTTTCTAATTTTTGTTCAAATTCCATTCGCTCTAAATTCTGTTTTAATGATCCGTCATCTTTTCTTCCAAGCCATTCATAGCTTTCCGCTTTTAAAACTGCACCTGTAAAATCACCCGAATTAATATAGCGCAATAACTCCAATTCAAGTCCTGAAAAAGATAATGCATTCAACTGATAATCTTCAAATGCACCCCATGCAATCGGGACCCATTTCTTTACGATCTCATTCGCAATCGTTTCCGAATATTTCCGAATCTCCAACTGTGCATTCGTCTCTAATCTTAAACGAAGAAAATGTAAAAGATTATGAAGATCAATTTTCCAATATGCTTCGGTATATGTCGAAAGCGGTAAATCTTTTCTCGCCTGCTCTCTCGCCACTCCGGCATTGATTCTATTATTATAAACTTTTTTGGAAAGTTCGTGCAAATCTTTTTCTTGATTAGAAAATTCTATACCGACAATCTCATCAATATAACCTTCACTTCCTTGACGGTTAGATATTGATTGATTACGCCATTCATTCGCTCCGGTCATCTGCGCTGAATCGATTGCAAGCGAATAACGTGTTGAGTATTCATTTACGTTAGCCGTACGATGCCTAATCCATTGCCTCCAGCAATCCATCGGGACTCTTATATGAAGCTTTATCTCGCACATCTCAAGTGGAGTGGTATGATGATGACGGAGAAGATAACGAATTAATCCCTTATCCTCTCTGATTTTTTTCGTTCCGCTTCCATATGATACTCTCGCCGCCTGAACTATCGATTGATCAGATCCCATATAATCCACTACTCTCACGAATCCATCATCTAAAACTTTGAATGGCTCTCCAAGTATTGCATCTAATTCAGGAACCCTGATCGATTCCAATTTTTCAAATTTTTGTTCCATCTATTTTCCCCTAAACATTTCTATTGAAGATAACATTTTATCGATCGATTTCTCTATCCCCTCTTTCCAATTCGAGATCGATCCCTCTATTGAATTAAAAAACTTACTCATTTCTATAACGGTTATTCCCTCGCTCGAAGCAATATTTTCTGCTATGCCACAGATTAATACGATTTCTTTATTTTGCTTAGTTGCAGAATCAATTATAATTCCTACTGCCTTTTCAAACTCATTTTGATTATCTACTTTTCCTTCCCCGGTAATTACTAAGTCAGATTCTGAAATTGCCCTTTCCAAATATAAATAATCATTAATAAAAGATTTAGCATCAATTTTAACTGCATTAAAAAATAATTGGAATGCCGCCGCTATTCCACCACCCGCCCCTACAAGATCATCTCTCTGAATCCCATACGATTCATATATTTTTAATAATTTTATAAATGATTCATCTAAAGCCCTTGCTTCATTTATTGTTGCACCTTTTTGAGGTCCATAAATTAATGAAGCACCTTTTTCACCGGTTAGTGGATTGATGCTATCTACCACTATCTCAAACTTTATATCATTCGGAATTTCAGGTAAAACAATATTAGCCGTTCCTTCAAATTTTTCCGGTAACGGATTCAATTGATTACCCAAGGTATCCAATAATAATAAACCAAAAACAGAAAGCATCCCGATACCGAAATCATTTACTCCCGTACCGCCAATACCAATTACAATTTTATCAAAATCTAACTCTCCAAATTTCTTCTTATTAATTAATTCGAGAATGAGTAATCCCATTGGATAAGATGACATCTTCATTATTTCTCTTTCGGCTTTCGGCACTAAACTTATACCTATCGTCTTTGCAGATTCAATATATACTATCTTTTCATTCACACTGTATGCGACTTCAACTGTTATTTGTGAATTAAGAAGTGTATTCGGTATAGTAAATTTTAGGAATTGAATATCCTTCGATAATGCTATTACACTTAAGAATCCATCACCCCCATCGGAGAGCGGAAGTAATTGATAACTATATTTATCAAGATTAGATGAAAGTTTTTCTTTTAAGGTTTTTGCAATGAGCAAAGATACTTCGGAAGAATCTGCACATTCTTTGAAGGAATTTGGTGCTATTAAAATTCTTTTAGAGTTTCGCAAAAGCTTCTATTAATTTTTTCTTAGTAGCAAGTAAGTCTTGTGAAATTACTTTCACTTCGCCAAGGACAGGCATAAAATTAGAATCCCCATTCCACCTCGGTACTATATGGAAATGGATATGATCTGCAATTCCCGCACCCGCAGCACTTCCCAAATTAGCACCATAATTAAATCCATGCGGATTCATTATTTGCTTTAATGCCGCAATTGAATGTTTAGTTACATTATTTACTTCCATTAGTTCTTCCGGAGTAAAGGTAAGGAATTCTGATGTATGTCTTTTAGGTACAATCAATAAATGACCGCTATTATAAGGGTAAAGATTTAGCATCACGAGTGTATGCTCAAAATTTTTGATAAGCAGAGAATTATCTGAAGTAATATCTTCACTAATTGCATTGCAGAAGATACAGTTGTTTTCAGTTTTTTCTGATTTGAATGAATCTATATAGGCAGAGCGCCAAGGTGACCAGAGTTTTTCCATAATATAAATGGGCGGCATTTAATTGCCGCCCTTTTTAATTTATTCTTCAGCTTCTTTTGATTTTTGATATTCGTCAATAATTTTCTGTTGAACGTCTTTCGGTACTTCTTCGTAATGCGAGAATTGCGTTGAGTGTGTTCCGCGTGCTTGTGTTAATGAACGCAATTGAGTAGAATATCTGTATAATTCAGAGAGAGGTACTTTTGCTTTAATAATCTGATAATTCTCATCCGAATCCATTCCTAATATCTTACCCCTTCTTCCTGATACATCACCCATTACATCACCCATGAACTCTTTCGGTATCTTTACATCGATATCATAAATCGGTTCTAATATGATTGGTTTTGCATCCTGGAATCCTTTTCTGAATGCCATTGTAGCAGCTATCTTAAAGGATACTTCATCTGAATCCACATCATGATAACTACCGAAAAATAGAGTAACCTTTACATCTATTACTTTACTTCCTGTAAGTACACCCTTTGCCATAATTTCTGTAAGACCCTTTTCTACTGCCGGAATAAATCTACCCGGAACTACTCCGCCTACAATCGCATCTACAAATTCATAACCTGTGCCTCTTGGCTGTGGTTCTAATTTTAATACAACGTGTCCATACTGCCCGCGTCCACCAGATTGTTTTTTATGTTTGTATTCAGCATTCTCACAAACTGCTTTAATTGTTTCTCTATATGGAATTCTTGGTTCGATTAATTCAACATCCACACCATATCGGTCTTTTAACATCTTTACTGCTAATAATAATTGTAATTCACCCTGACCTGAAACTACTGTTTGACCTAATTCAGGTTCAAATCTAACGTTAAGAGTTGTATCTTCTTCATGCGCTGTATGTAATCCAGACGAAATTTTATCTTCATCACCTTTTGATTTCGGTTTAATTGCAGCACGATATACCGGATTAGGAAATGCTAATTCAGGTAATAATACATTCAGTGATTTTGAACAAAGTGTATCAGCTGTATGACTATCTTTTAATTTTACTACCGCACCGATATCCCCTGCACTTAATGAACTTACGTCTGTTCTATTCTTTCCATTTAGCACAAATAACTGACCAAGTCTTTCGGTTTTATCTTTGCGAGTATTTAGAATATCGAGACCCGGATGTAATGAACCTGAATAAACTTTGAAAATAGAAAGCTCACCCACATGCTGTTCCGAAAGCGATTTGAAAATTAATAATGCAGGTTCGCCATTTGGATCACATTTAATTTCAACTTCTGCATCTGTATCCTTATTAATAGCAATTGCTGCAGTTCGATCGGAAGGAGCCGGTAAGTAATTTACCGTGAAATCTAAAAATGAATTTAATCCTACACCTTTCGATGCCGAGAATGCAAATGCCGGTATTAATCCAAGATTAATAATTGCTTTCTTTAATCCGCCTTTTAATTCTTCATCATTTAGAGTGCCTTCTTCAAAGAATCTATTCATTAACGCTTCATCAGATTCGGCAATCTTTTCAATAAGTTCTTCACGGAGTTTATCTGCTTGCTCTTTTAGATCCGCTGGAATATCAGATTCAGTTGCTTTTTTTGTCCCCGGTTCGCCATAAGTAACTAATTTCATTTTTAGTAAATCTACAACTGAATCAAAAGCTAAACCTTCTTTTGCAGGAAACGTTACAGGTATAATATCATTACTTAATAATTCTTTTGCTTGCTCTAAAGTCTCGAAATATTTTGAATGTTCACTATCGCACTTATTAATAATAACAGCAGATGGCAGTGCCTTTTCTTTTATAAATCCCCATGTCTGTTCGGTTGATACTTCAATTCCTTCGGCACTTTTAATTACAGATATTGCAGTATCAACAACATGTAACCCTGCAATTACCTGACCTATAAAATCTGGAAAGCCGGGTGTATCAATGATATTTACTTTAGTGTTGTTCCATTCTAAGTGAAGCGGTGCAAGAGAAATAGAGATTTGGCGCTCTACTTCGTTCGGATTGTAATCTGCTACTGTGTTGCCTTCTTCGATTCTGCCGATACGATTAATTTCGCCGGCTTGAAATAATAAATTTTCAGCGATTGAAGTCTTACCACTGCTGCCATGTCCTACAAACGCAATGTTGCGGATATTCTCAGGATTATACTCTTTCAACGTTAAATCTCCTTACAAATACACTTATTAAATAAATTGATTACTTGTTTTTATATCGACTCCAGAAAGTTGTGATGCCCTTATACAAAGCTCTCATATTTGTAATTAGATCGCCTGCCGGAAAATCCTGACTTTGGAGAAATGAAAATGGGACAAAATGTGTAATCTTATCACGTACCTTCTCGATTGTATTCTCTATTTCATCCCAATAATATTCTGCCCCGGTTACTATCTTGTTTGATTTATCAAGTACATCATTCAAATTCTCTAATACCGGTAATGCCGTATCAACTAATTTGCTGATATCTTCTTGCATCTTTTCTATTCTATCTACTACCTTTTTGAGGTAGTAGATAGTGAAGATACACAATGCCGAAGCAGATAATGCTAATATTATTAAAAATATATCAAGCACATTCATAGCGTTTATGCTTTCTCTGATTTATATGCATCTACGCCTGCTTTAACTGCTGTTTTTAGTCTTTCGCTCTCTTTTTCTATTTTACTTTTGCTCGAATCTACGAATATACCCGCTTTCCCTTTCGCATCTGTTAAGATATCTTCTGCTTCTGATATTAAAGCATCTACCTTAACTTTTGTTTCTGCAACTAATCTATCAGACTTTTTTTTTCCGTCATTGATTAATTGTGTGGCTTTGTCCTTGGCTTGTTCTATATATTCTTCTGCGTCATCCAATAAATCTTTCGATTTTGATTTAATATCCGAGCGAAATTCTTTACCGGACTTCGGAGCATAAAGAAGAGCTATAACTGAACCAAGGGCTGCACCGGTTAATAAACCGATAAATAATCCTTTTGCTACACCATTTTCTTCTCTCATAATAACCTCCATTTGTATTTATAAATGTTTTATTAAAATAATACTGTAATGCTCTAAAATCAAGGATAACCGTGTCTAAATATGTTTATTCCTATTTCATATTTTTGACGATTTCCTTGGCAAAGGCGGAGCATTTTACTTCTTTTGCACCTTTGAGCAATCGAGCAAAATCATAAGTTACTACTTTTGATTTGATCGTTTTGGTGATTGCTTTCTCAATCATTGCTGCTGCTTCTTTCCATCCCAGATATTCAAGAAGCATTACTCCCGATAGTATTACCGAACCGGGATTAATCTTATCTAAACCTGCATACTTTGGTGCTGTTCCATGTGTGGCTTCAAATACTGCATAATGGTAACTCATATTCGCTCCCGGCGCAATCCCGAGTCCGCCAACCTGCGCTGCACATGCATCGGAGAGATAATCTCCATTTAAATTTGGTGTTGCTAATACATCATATTCCTCAGGCCTTAATAGCACCTGCTGAAACATTGAATCTGCAATTCTGTCTTTTATCAAGATTTTACCTTCCGGCATCTTGCCGTTGAAGCTCTTCCACAACTCATCTTCCGAAATTGTTTCATTAGCAAAGAATTTTTTTGCAGTCTCGTATCCCCATTCCTTAAAAGCACCCTCTGTAAATTTCATAATGTTGCCTTTATGTACTAAGGTAACACTCTTTTTCTTATTCTCAATCGCAAATTCAATTGCTTTCTTTACCAATCTCTCTGTACCGAATTTGCTTATCGGTTTAATCCCTACACCCGAAGTGGTGCGAATATTTTTGTCGAATTTCTTATTTATATATTTTATTAAGCTAACTGCTTCTTTTGATTCTGCTTTAAATTCTATACCCATATATACGTCTTCGGTATTCTCCCTAAAAATAACAACATCTAAATCCTGCGGACGTTTTACAGGACTCGGAGTGCCTGAATAATATTTCACAGGTCTAACGCATGCGTAAAGATCAAGCTCTAAACGAAGCGCTACGTTAAGACTTCTAATGCCCCCGCCAACCGGTGTCGTAAGTGGACCTTTTATGGCAACAACAAATTCTTTAATCGCATCAATCGTTTCCTGTGGAAGCCATTGATTCTTTCCATAAACTTTTACCGCTTTCTCACCTGCATATACTTCCATCCAAACTAATTTTCTCTCTCCCTTATATGCTTTTTTTACTGCTGCATCAAAAACTAATTTAGAAGCATTCCAGATATCCGGACCGGTTCCATCACCTTCAATAAATGGAATTATCGGCTGATCAGGAATTACTAAGTTATCACCTTGAATAGTTATTCTTTCACCCTCTGTTGGAAGTTTGATTTTTTTATAACGCGGCATTGTTACTCCGATTTTTATAGTTTAGTTATATTTGAATTTCAATTTAATAATTTACTTTAAGAATTGTTGTAAAGATTCATATAGTTTTGGTAGTGGTAATCCGACCACATTATAATAGCACCCATTGATTCTTTTTACGAATACTGCACCGAAATCATCCTGGATTCCATAGGCTCCGGCTTTATCCATCGGACTTCCGGTTTTAATATAATCAATAATTTCTTTCTCTGATAATTTCTTGAATGTAACTTTAGTCTTCTCGTAAGATACGAATTTCTTTTTTGTTATGGTATTATATAATGCGAATCCCGTATATACAAAGTGAGAATTGCCGCTTAATTTAGCAAGGATCTGCTCGGCATCTTTTTTATTCTTAGGCTTACCGATAATCTCTTTATTAAGCACTACGATAGTATCCGCAGTAATAATAATTCCTTTCTTGATCGATTCAATTGCCGGAGAGAGTTTATGTTCTGCTAATCTTTTTACTGTCTTAATTGGATGTTCGCTATCTAAAATCTCTTCTTCAAGCTCAAAACTGACTTGCTTAAATTTAAGACCGGCTTGCTCTAAAAGTTTTTTTCTTCTTGGAGATTTTGAAGCCAGATATATTGGTATAGAAGTTTTTACCATTTGGATAAAATAAAGAAGGGCTATCTAAAAAGTGCTTTTATCGAACCCCAAGTTCTTTTTACACTCGATACATTATGATGAACTGTTACTTCACCTGAATATGAGACTGAATTATCGTTATCAACTATCTTAAGACGATATACATAAAGTAAGTCAGTTGCCTTAAACGCGGAGGCATCTGTATATTCATAATTCCTGTCAGCCCGCGTTTCTACTGTTGCAATTTCTACAAAACCACCGCTTACTGTTTTTCTTTCTACAACATAAAATTTAAGGTTGGTTTCATTCAAAGTCTGCCAATTAAGTACAACGTTCCCGCTTACACTGCGTGCAGTAAATTTCAATAACTCCGCACCCGCAAAATTAATTGCTGCGAAAAGTAAAACGAAAAGAGAGATTTGAATAGCGTACTTTTTCATACGAGTAATATATCTTATACCGCAAATAATGTCAAGTAATTTATTATTAAAAAATAATAACTTCCTTATTAGTACTAGATTTAGATATCGGATTAGATATTGGGTTAATTTCTTCCATTAGAAAATATCAATAAAAAATAACTATATTAACCCTTTATACGATAAGAATATTTTAATGATTTATAATTTTACTCAAATATTATTTCTTCTTGCTTCTTTTATTGGCGCAATCGGATTGATTATAACTGTTTATTTGCGTTCTGAAAAAGCAGTTACTTCGCAGCTATTTATAATTACTTTAATATTAGTAATCGCTTATCTGATATCACATACGGTTCATTTTGTTTTTATGCCTACAAGTAACCTGACCGCTCTTGATATTTCTTGCCATTCATTATTACTTATGATTTTGGTATCACTTACCTTTTTTTCATGGAACTATCCACAACCAAAAGAGTTCGGTTTATTGCGAGGTCTTCTTATTTTTATTCCCTCTTTGACTCTCCTAATTCTATTATGGAGCGATAAACTTATTAATGAATCCCATTCTCATATTCATAATTTTTCCGTTTCTTTTTCTTCGCTATATCCTTTTTTCCTTCTATGGTATATTTTATTAGTCATCTATAATGTTATAATCATAATTGGTAAAATAAGAAACCACCCCAAACCAATCGAACGAAATCAAATTTTAGTTTATCTCTTTGGCTTGATAATTACAAATATTGCTACTTTCGTCTTCGGTCTGTTTTTGCCTTGGGTACTCGGTTTTTATTACCTCGTCGAAATTAGTCCAATCGCATTCCTATTTGGTTTTATTTCATTTACATCTTTTGCCATAGCAAGATATAATATGTTCCCGAATACCATTAAAAAGGTATTGAGTTTCAGTCTAAATAAAAAAATAATTTTCTCGGCTTTAATCGTAGTTCCTATTATTATCCTAGTAATCCAAATTCCATTAGGTAGAATTGTTTTCAATATTAATTCTAATCAGGAAATGATTAGATTTTTCATTATCAGTATTTTTATCGGGCTATTAGTAAGCATCAGCATGTCATTTATTATATCGCGTTTAATTGCTAATCCCGTCTCACTCCTTACGCATAAAGTTCTTCAATTTGAAGAAGGAGACTATTCAACTCGCTCAGATATCCAATCTAATGATGAAATTGGTGAACTCTCGAATGCATTTAATAAACTGGCATTTACTCTTAGCAGTAATATCTCTGAATTAAAATTAAGGGAAGAAAGAATTTCGGTACTTCTTAATGCATTTGAAAAATCTTTAGCGGCAATTGCTATTGTCGATTCTGATTTTTTTGTAACTGAAGCTAATAATCAATTTTATAATATGATAGGATTAAATGAATCATTAGATGAGAAAAAATCGATCGAATTTCTTCAATTCAGATATTCACTGCCCCTCTTTAATTCGATAATTGAAAAAGTAAACAAGGAATCGATCTATATAAATGAAGTAGAGATTAAATCGTTTGATAATCAAAAAAATAAATTCGTTTTGCTTTCCGTTACAAAAATTTCCACAACCGAATCAATTCCAAAAGGATATCTATTCATAGAGATCGATATCACCGAAAGAAAAAAACTTGAATCGGAAATTATTCGTTCAGAAAAATTAGCTTCACTCGGTAAAATGTCCGCTACAATAGCGCATGAAATAAAAACACCCTTAACTTCCATTAAAATGAATATCGATATGATCTCTAAATCAAATGACTTAGAACCGGAAGATAAAGAATCAATTGAAATAATAAGTAAAGAAGTTAATCGCCTTAATAAATTAGTTAAGGAAGTGCTGCAAATTTCACGCACCGCTCCCCTCTCTTTAGATAAAATAAGTTTGCATAATTTTATTGGTGAAGTTATAAGCCAAGCTAATTCTAATGAGTCGAATAAGTTAATTCACTTTTCTAATAATTCTAATAATTCAGAAATATTTATCGACCCGGATAAATTCAAACAAGTTTTTCTTAACTTATTTCAAAATTCTATCGAAGCTATTCAAAACGAGGGGATGATCGCGATCACTAATTTTAACGATAGTGAATTTATCTATATTAGAATAGTTGATAATGGTAAAGGTATAACTAATGTTGATCATATATTCGACCCTTTCTATACAAATAAAGCATCCGGGACAGGATTAGGTCTATCCATTTCTGCAAGAATCATCGAACAGCATAATGGTGAATTGGAACTTATCTCTTCAAAACCGGGTGAAACTATTTTTCAAATTAAACTACCAATAGAAAATGGAAAACATACTAGTAATTGATGACGACGAATCAATCCGGAAAACTCTTTTAAATTATTTGAAACGGTTGGGATACGCCACTCTTTCTGCTGAAGATGGATTAATAGGTTATGAATTAATCCTTAAGCATCAGCCCGACCTAATAATATCTGATATTAGGATGCCGCATCTTACCGGATTGGAACTCCTAAAAAAACTTAAAGACTTAGAAATTGCTGCTAAGGTTATAATTATTACTGCTCACGATGAAATGCAAACTACAATCGATGCAATGCAGAATGGTGCGTATGATTATTTAGAGAAACCGCTCGATATTGATCGTCTTAAAGTTACTATTGAGCGTGCATTAGAATCTAAAATGCTCTCCGAAAGAATCGATTCTTTAATAGGCGAAGCTGCGAAAGATTTTTCTCCTAATCGTAAAATAATTGGTAAATCTAAATTAATGATTGATGTTTATAAAATTATCGGACAGGTATCTTCGAGTAAAGTAACTGTTCTACTCCAAGGCGAAAGCGGTACGGGTAAAGAAATTGTTGCTAAATCAATTCATTATAGCGGTATAACTAAAAATGATCCGTTTGTCGCTGTTAATTGTACAGCCATTACAGAATCACTTCTTGAAAGTGAATTATTCGGACATGAGAAAGGAGCATTTACCGGTGCGGATCGCACTAAGAAAGGTAAATTTGAACTCGCCGCAAATGGTACCATCTTTTTAGATGAAATTTCGGAAATGTCGCAGCACCTTCAAGTAAAACTTCTTAGAGTTCTTCAAGAAAAAGAATTCGAACGGGTCGGAGGAGAAACTATTATACCGATGAAAGCCCGCATTATCACCGCTACAAATAGAAATATTGAACAATTAGTCCGCGACAATAAATTTCGTGAAGACTTATTCTATCGCTTGAATGTAGTTAAAATTGAACTCCCTCCATTAAGAGAACGAATAGACGATATCCCTCTTTTAATTAATTATCTATTACAAAAAATAAATAATGAATTGCATAAAAATGTTTTAACTGTCTCTAATGGAGCAATGAAGAAATTAATGAACCATAATTGGACAGGCAACGTTCGTGAATTGGAAAATAGTTTGATGCAGGCGGTCGTAATGACTAATAGCGATATTATCTTAGAAGAAAATATCTTATTAAATAATAATCTAAATGAACAATCTGATTTTTCAGTGAATCTTTCACTCGCCGAAGTAGAATCTAAACATGTCAAAAATGTTCTTGAATTTACAAAATGGAATAAGCCGGAAGCAGCAAAAATTCTTGGTATCTCCCTTCCGACTCTCTATTCTAAAATCGATATTTATCAATTATCTAAGAAATAATTCTTTTAAATATTTTTAAATTGTTTTAATTTCTTAAATATTTATAACGGTTAATATATCTTTTTGAGCTGTAAATCCCCCTTTTTTTAGGCACACTTCTTGAATTATTAATTCTAATAAAAATAATTCAATAATAAGCCCGGAAATATTTATGAAGAAAAAAGAGCTCTTACTTCTTTTTTTATTTTACACTACAATTAACTTATTCGCTCAAAGTGCAGATTCATCATTAAATAAATATGTCAATGAAGCAATTAAGTTAAGTCCAAAAGTGAATTTTCTTCAAAGCAAAAAATCGATATCAGAAACTAAAATTGCACAAGTATCCAATTTGCCTGATCCGATGCTATCACTCGGAATTGCAAATCTACCCGTAAATTCATTCTCCCTTTCTCAAGAACCTATGACCGCAAAAATTATAGGACTCAGTCAGGCAGTGCCTTTTCCGGGTAAACTAAGTCAAGCAGCAAAGGCAAGCCAAATCGATATCGATATTAATCAACAGGAGATTGATGATGCGATTAATGAAATAATAAATGATGTGAGAAAAGCATATTACGATTTAATTCTTTCTCGAGAATCAATTCGGATATCATTAAAAAGTAAAAAACTACTTGAACATATTGCAGATATCATTCGTGCAAAATACTCTGTTTCAAAAGCATCGCAGCAGAATCTAATTCAAGTAGAAGTGGCGTTAACGAAAATTCAAGAAAGAATAGAAGAATTAAAAGGGAAAGAAAATAGCAGTCTCGCAATTATTAATTCATATTTATTTAAAGAACCTTTTGAGAATATTAAAACCGATTCGATACCGGAGATAAAAGATGCTCCACTTAATTTCAATGAAATTAAATCAGATGCTCTTAAAAATCGCCCTTTCTTAAAAGGAATTTCTCTTGCTAAAGAAAAATCAATTTTGATGGAAGACCTCTCTAAATATGACAAATATCCAAACTTTAATTTCTCGGTTCAATACTCACAGCGAGATGAACTTGCTAAAACCGGTATGCCTCAAAATGATTTCCTCTCATTTATTGTGGGTATCTCTCTCCCATTAAATTATGGCGGGAAAACATCCGCAAAAATCGAAGAGGCTCGTCTTTCTCAAATAATGTATGAGAATCAATATCAAACTTCCATCCAATTAATCGATCGATATATCGGCACTTCAATATCAAAAATAAATGAACTTCAAAAGAGAGAAGAACTTATTAAAGAAGGTCTTCTTCCTCAAGCAGAGCAATCACTAAAATCTTCTTTAATCAATTACCAAGTTGGGGATAGCGATTTTATAAACGTACTCGATGCAGAAAATAAGCTTTATGAAATTGAACTCAACCTTTATTCAATAAGAATAAATTATCTAAAAGAATTATCTCAAATAGAATTCTTAACAGGAACCAATGTATCACAAATAATAAAATAAGCGGAGTAGTTGTATGAGTAAGAAATTTTTATTAATCGGAATAATCTCGATTATAGTTTTAATAACAGCGGGATATTTTATTTTCTACAATAATGGAAGCGGAATTCATAATCACAATAGTTCCGATCATCAGCTCTGGACTTGCGGTATGCATCCTGATATAATTATGGATGAACCTGGCAATTGCCCTATTTGCGGAATGAAATTAGTCCCTAAACAAGGTTCTAATTCTTCTAATAGCAATTCGGGTGAAAGAAAAATAATTTATTATCGTTCTCCTATGGACCCGACCATTACTTCCCAATACCCGCGTAAAGATGAAATGGGAATGGATTATGTACCTGTTTATAACGACGAGGCTGCATCTGATGGAACCGTAAAAATTAGCCCGACTGTTATTCAGAATATTAATGTAAAAACAGAAAAGGTAGTTAAAAGAAAAATTAGGAATATAATTACTACGAATGGAGTGCTTACTACAAATGAAACTGAAGAATATATAGTAACGACACGTGTAAATGGATTCGTACAAAAATTATACGTCAACTATGTGGGCAAACGCATTAATAGAGGGGATAAATTAATGGAAATCTACTCCCCTGAATTAGTAGTTGCACAGCAGGAGCTTTTGAGTGCTGTATCCTATCAACAATCTATAAGCAATAGCGATATTCAAGATATTCTAAAAAGCGGAGATGAGTTAATAAAAAACTCAGTTAAGAAATTACAACTATTGGAAATGCCTGATTCGGATATAAAGAAACTGATGAATTCAAAAGATGTGAAAACTTACGTTACTCTTTATGCTCAACAAACCGGAACAGTAATATCTAAGAATGTTTTAGAAGGGCAAAAAATTAATCCCGGTATGCCTCTTCTTCAGATAACTAATTTAAATACTCTCTGGCTGATGGCAGATGTTTATGAATTTGAATTATCCAAATTAAGTCTCGGCACTAAAGCTGAAATAAAATTCAACTTTAAACCGGGTGTGATTTACAACGGAAAAGTATCTTTTATTTATCCGACTATCGAACCAAAAACTCGCACAGTTAAAGTTCGTATTGACGTAAAAAATAATGGAGAACTTAAACCCGATATGCTTGCTAACGTAACTATAATGGGAAAAGAATTAGATAATGCCTTAGTAGCTCCTGAAAACGCAATTATTAGAAGCGGTAAAAATGATATCGTAATTATTGCATTAGGTGAAGGAAGGTTCAGACCGCAAAATGTTTTACTCGGTGATTATTCTGATGGTTACTACCAAGTATTAAACGGATTAAGTGAAGGAGATCAGATCGTAACTTCAGCTCAATTTTTAATCGATTCAGAAAGTAATCTTAGAACTGCGGTAAATCAATTTACTTCCGATAATTCGAAATCAGGATCGAAACCGAAAAAAGAAGTTGGGAAAGAAATAGAAAAAGAAAAACCGGCTATGGAAATGAAGGATAATAAAAATAATGAACCGATGACTTCTAATAATAAACCCAAAGAAGTTAGAAAAGAAGAATCGATAGTAAGAACAGGTATAATCGATCTAAAAATGATAGACAAAAATAAAGATGGGAAATTATATCAAGATATGATGGATTGGAATGTAATTTCGGATGAACCGGGAGATTGCCCCATCTGCGGTATGGAACTAATGGAAATGAGTATTGAAGCTGTAAAGAAAAATTTAATCGATAATGGTTTTAAAGTAAAGTAGGAGTATTAATGCATTCCGGTGATAATAATAATGATGGCTTTGTAGCTAAAATAATTGAATGGTCAATAAATAATAAATTTTTAGTAATTGTATTTACTTCTGCAATTATTGTTGCAGGAATTTGGGCTGTATATAATACTAAAATTGATGCTATCCCCGACCTTAGCGATGTGCAGGTTATTATCTATACAGAATATCCGGGACAAGGTCCGCGTATAGTAGAAGATCAAGTTACTTATCCCCTTACGACTAAAATGCTTTCAGTCCCTTATGCTAAGGACGTCCGAGGCTATTCGATGTTCGGCTATTCAATGGTCTATATTATTTTCGAAGATGGCACTGATATTTATTGGGCACGAAGCAGAGTATTGGAATATTTATCTTCATTGCGCGGAGTTTTGCCTGAAGGAGTTAACCCACAGCTTGGTCCTGATGCCACCGGTTTGGGATGGGTTTATCAATATGTTCTTAAATCAAAAACAAAAAATCTTCAAGAATTACGTTCGATTCAAGATTTCTTTTTGAAGTATGAATTGACCTCAATTCCGGGAGTTGCCGAAGTTGCGAGCGTAGGTGGATTCGTAAAACAATATCAGGTAAATATAGACCCTACTATATTAGCTTCTTATAATATCCCGCTTCAAAAAGTGAGAATGGCAATTCAAAGAAGCAATAACGATGTCGGCGGTCGTCTTCTCGAAATTGGTGAAATGGAATATATGGTCAGGGGTCTTGGCTATATTAAAAGTATCGATGATCTAAAGAAAGTTGCAATTGGAGTTTCGGCAAATTCAGGGACTCCTATCTATCTCGGCGATGTGGCTCATATTAATATTGGTCCTGACCTTAGAAGAGGTATCGCTGAATGGAACGGTGAAGGTGAAGTAGTCGGCGGAATTGTATTAATTCGATTCGGAGAAAATGCTCTTACTGTTATTGAAAAAGTGAAAGAACGAATTGCTGAATTGAAAAAATCACTACCGGCGGATATTGAAATTGTCTCGGGTTATGACCGCTCAAAACTAATTGAAAGTGCAATTGATAATTTATCCGATAAGTTGATTGAAGAAGGGATAATAGTTGCTTTAGTAATAATTGCATTCTTACTTCATTTTAGAAGTTCGTTCGTAGCAATCTTCACTCTTCCCACGGCAGTCCTTATTTCATTTTTGATAATGAAACTTCAGGGAATTAATGCAAATATAATGTCGCTCGGAGGTATTGCTATTGCTATTGGAGCGATGGTGGATGCTTCTATAATACTTGTGGAGAATGCCCATAAGCATCTTTCGGAAGAAGGTGATAAACCATCTGAGCAAAGGAGAGCGCATTGGCAATTGATTCTCGAATCTGCTAAGGAAGTCGGTCCATCAATTTTTTATTCTCTATTAGTTATTACAATCTCCTTCCTCCCTGTATTTACACTCGAACAGCAGGAAGGAAGACTTTTCAAACCGCTTGCATTTACTAAAACTTATGCAATGGGTGCCGCTGCTATTCTTGCCGTTACCATCGTTCCGGTATTGCTCGGTTATTTCGTTCGCGGGAAAATGAAAAAAGAAGAGAATAATCCGATAACAAAATTCTTGATCAAAATTTATCATCCTGTTGTCGATTTCGTTATGAATCGCCGCTGGTGGGTAATGGGTGCTGCCGTAATTATTGTATTAATTACTCTAATCCCCTTCTCAAAATTAGGTTCTGAATTTATGCCCCCTCTCTATGAAGGAGATCTTCTCTATATGCCTACTACACTCCCGGGTATATCTATTACTAAAGCAAAAGAATTACTCCAGCAGACAGATAAAATAATTAAGTCATTCCCCGAAGTTGAAACAGTGATGGGAAAAATCGGCAGAGCTGAAACAGCCACAGACCCCGCTCCTTTGACAATGATTGAAACTACAATTCAACTAAAGCCGAACGATCAATGGCGCGATGGGATGACTCCCGATAAATTAATTGAGGAAATGGATGCTGCTATTAAAATTCCGGGTCTTACAAATGCTTGGACTATGCCGATAAAAACTCGTATCGATATGCTCTCCACCGGTATTAAAACTCCGGTTGGGATTAAAATAGCGGGACCGGACTTGAATATTCTTCAAGAACTCGGTAAAGAGATCGAAGAAGCGGCAAAAACAATCCCCGGAACACGTTCTGCTTATGCCGAGCGATCTGTCGGCGGTAACTATATTGATTATGTTATAAATAGAGATGCAATTGCTCGCTACGGTCTTACGGTCGGCGATGTGCAGGATGTATTTATGGCTGCTATCGGCGGTATGAACATTACTAAAACAATTGAAGGTTTAGAACGTTACCCAATAAATTTGCGCTATATGAGAGACTATCGTGATAATATTGAAGATATTAAACGGGTTTTAGTACCACTGCCTAATGGAGGGAATATCCCGATCGAACAATTAGGTGCAATAGAAATTAAAAAAGGTCCTCCGATGATAAAATCGGAAAATGCACGCCCAAATACTTGGGTCTATATTGATCTTAATTCTGATACCGATGTAGGCTCGTATATTAAAATTGCAAAGGAAACAATAATCGAAAAAGTGAAATTACCGGCGGGCTATTCCATTAAATGGTCGGGACAATATGAATATATGGAAAGAGCTTCTAAACATCTTACTTTAGTAATCCCGCTTACTTTATTGATCGTAATTCTTTTGCTTTATATGAATACCAAATCAATGATGAAAACCGGAATCGTATTATTAGCTCTTCCCTTCTCAATGGTAGGAGCAATCTGGTATCTCTATCTAGCCGGTTTCAATTTGAGTGTTGCCGTATGGGTCGGTATAATCGCTCTTCTCGGTGTTGATGCCGAGACGGGTGTAGTGATGCTCCTCTATTTGGATATCGCTTATGAAAAATTTAAAAAGAATAAACTGCTAAATTCAGTCTCTGATCTGCGTGAAGCAATTTTTGAAGGTGCAGTAAAAAGAATTAGACCTAAAATGATGACCGTAATGACAACTCTTCTTGGTCTCTTACCTATTGTCATTGGACTAGGTACAGGTTCTGATGTGATGAAAAGAATAGCTGCTCCTATGGTAGGGGGTATTATAACAAGTATGATTATGGAATTAACAGTCTATCCTGCAATCTATTTTACAATAAAAAAACGTGAACTAAAAAAAGAACAATTAATAACTAACGAGGGATAACTATGACAGATAAAAATGATAACAAACATTCTCACAATGAAATGGAGAATGAGCATGATGATCATTCTCAAAAAGATATGAAGAATGAGCAAGATGAGCACGCCGGACACGATATGCATTCTCATCACGAAAAGTCCGGCGAAGAAGATAAACACTCTCATCACGAAAAGTCCGGGAAAGTAGGTGAACATTCGCATCGGATGTCAAATGATGAACACGCCGGACATAATAAAAACTCGCACCACAAAATGATGATTGAAGATTTTAAGAAACGGTTCTGGGTATCACTAATTCTCACTATCCCTGTTCTTCTTCTTTCAACTATGATTCAATCACTATTGGGTCTTAGAGATTCGCTGCAATTTAATCAAGAGAATTACATCATCTTCGCTTTCTCCAGCATAATCTATTTTTATGGCGGGCTCCCTTTCCTCAAAGGAATCTATTCCGAATTAAAAAAGAAACAGCCCGGAATGATGACTTTAATTGCTGTGGCTATTACGGTTTCGTATGTGTATAGCAGTTATATTGCTTTGGCAGATAGCGGGAATGGATTTTTCTGGGAACTCGCGACCCTTATCGATATTATGCTTCTGGGTCATTGGATAGAAATGAGGTCTATCCTTAGTGCTTCAAGAGCTTTAGAAGAATTGGCGAAACTGCTTCCTAATATTGCTCATAGAGTTTCAGAGAATGGAGATATAATTGATGTCGAACTAACCGAAATTAACGTTAATGATAAAATACTTATTAAACCCGGAGAAAAGATTCCCTCTGATGGCGAAGTAATAGAAGGCAATTCTTCTGTAAATGAATCAATGTTGACTGGTGAATCGAGACCCGTTTCAAAGAAAAAAGGAGATAAAATTATAGCCGGTTCAATTAATGGTGAAGGCTCTCTCACTATCGAAGTTAAGCAAGTTGGCAATGATACCTTTCTTTCAAAAGTAATTGACCTTGTAAATAAAGCACAGGAAAGTAAATCAAAAACGCAAAACTTAGCAAATAAAGCGGCTTTGATATTAACTTTAATTGCAATTTTTGCAGGCGTAATAACATTTTTTATCTGGGAATTTTTTACAACTCAAAATTTTGCGTTTGCTATCGAAAGAACTGTTACAGTAATGGTTATTACCTGCCCCCATGCTCTTGGTCTCGCAGTGCCACTAGTCGTAGCAGTATCAACCGGTATTGCAGCGAAAAATGGATTCTTAATCCGTAATAGAACAGCATTCGAGAATGCCCGTAATATCACCGCTGTTGTATTTGATAAAACCGGCACTCTAACCGAAGGAAAATTCGGAGTTACTGATGTAGTAAGTTTTGATGATGAATATGATAGAAATGAAATTCTAAAATATGCAGCAGCGTTAGAATCTAATTCCCAACACCCTATTGCATCCGGGATTAAAGATGCTTCGAAAGATTCGTATAAAATTCAAGATTTTGAATCGATTACTGGCAAAGGTGTTAAAGGGAATGTAAATGGTAAATTAGCATTAATTGTTAGTCCTAATTATGCGGATGAAAATGATATATCATACAATAAAAATGTAGTAGGAGAATTGCAAAAGAAAGGATATACATCAGTAATATTAGTCATTGAAAATAAAGCAATTGGTGTAATAAGTCTGGGAGATAAAATCAGAGAAGATTCAAGATCTGCTATCGCAAAATTGCAAGAGATGGATATTCAATGCATGATGATTACAGGAGATAATAAGAAAACCGCAGAATTTGTCGCTAAGGAATTGGGATTGGATGAGTACTTTGCAGAAGTAATGCCGGAAGCAAAATCATCAAAAATAAAAGGGCTGCAAGATAGAGGTTTGATTACGGCAATGATTGGAGATGGAGTGAATGATGCTCCGGCATTGGCTCAAGCTGATGTAGGTATTGCTATCGGAGCCGGCTCTGATGTGGCTATTGAGACTGCTGATATTATTCTAATTAAAAATAAACCGCAGGATGTTGTCTCCGTTATTTCAATGGCAAAATCAACTTATAAAAAGATGGTTCAGAATCTATGGTGGGCTACCGGCTATAATGTTGTCGCCATTCCTCTTGCTGCCGGAGTTTTATTTTCTTATGGCATACTATTAAGCCCTGCTCTAGGTGCGGGATTAATGACTTTAAGCACTATTATTGTTGCAATTAATGCAAAGCTTCTAAAAATATAAAATATTTTCAGTAATCGGATTGGAGTAAATGGGCTACACTTTCTTAAATGTAGTCCAATCTCCATAATAATATTTTATGAATATAATTGCAGAATAAAGAACTACATAAAATGGAAGAGCTGACCAAGCACCGATAATACCGAAATCTAATACTACTCCAAGCAGATACGCTATCGGTACGAATACAAACCAGTTAAGAATCGATTCGGCTACCATTACGTAAACTGTTCTTCCTGCCGCTTGAAGTCCATTCGCTAAGACTACACCGACAGAATAAAACACCTGTCCCGCACCTGCTATGCGCATTGCCGGCACTGCTGTTTCGATTACATTCTGATCGTTAGTTAATAACCATAAAACATATCGCGGGAAAATTGTAAAAATTAATCCTGCTATAAAAGTATAAATCGTCGCTAGTTTACTCGTCTCTAATCCCAACATTTTCGCCTGCTTAATATCACCCTTGCCAAGAGCATTCCCCACTAATGTCTGCACTGCTATACCGAATCCGAAGCATGGCATTATCGAAATCAGCAAAGATGAAAACACGATGTTACTTGCCGCCTGCTCAACAGTTCCGATATGACCTGTAATCGCAATAAAACTTAAGAACCCGATTAATATAAAAATATTTTGAAGTGATACAGGTAAAGAGATTCTGATTATTGAAATTGCATATTCTTTGACAAATCGGAAATGAGAAAATAGTTGATATCGTTTTCTATAAATTGGCTGTAATGAAATAACAAAGTAAAACATAAAATCGAAGAATGTAGCAATAGTAGAACCAACCCCCGCACCCGCTAAACCCATACCGGGGATTCCGAACATTCCATAAATAAAAATATAGTTAAAAATAATGTTCATGAAATTCGCAATGATTGCCGAATACATAAAAATATGCGTCTTGCCGATTCCGAAAAAGAAACCTCTATATGAAACCGTCAATAAGAAAAATGGAATACCCATAAAACGGAAATAAAGATATTCTCCTGCATACTGCCCTACTTGATTATCGACAGCGAAGAAATGTGCCATTTGAAAAGCGAAGACCACGCCAAAAAAAGAAACTACGATTCCAATAAGAACTGAAATTACTAACGAGGTATTTAATGCATTACCGCAATTTGGGTAATCTTCCGCACCGAATCGGCGGGCAATAACTACATGAGTACCGGTGGCTAATGAAGAGAAAAAACTAACTAACGCCCAAGTGGCAAGTACGCCTAAACCCATTGCCGCTAAATAATATTCGGCATTATCTAAACGCCCTACCATTGCCGCATCCACTAGAGATACAATCATCTGCGTAATCGAACCGGCAATTGCCGGAAGTGCGAGCTTTAAAATATTTTTATGTACTGCTTCGTACTTGAATATTTTCATAAGCTGCAAAGATATTTAATTATTACAAATAATGAAACTAAAAATATGAAGCGACATTATTAACATTTTGCTTTATTTTTCTTATCTTAGAATACACATAAGATAAGAGGTTATAATGACAAGGCAGGAAGAAATAAAACACTTGTTGAATACGCTTGGAATAAGACCGATTATCATTGCAGAAAAATTAGGAATGAAACCAAATACATTTAATTACCTCATAGAAGAAAGCCCACAAATTGAAGAAGACTTCTATTTTCAAATAAAAAAAATAATCGATGATTACCAGTTTGAATTACATCTATTCGATGTGGATCAAACTGAATCTTTGGATCTATTCGATGATGAAAAATTCCAGATTGGTATCGGTGAACGAATGCGCCTATTTGCTCAAAGGAAATATGGCACATTAAAAAAACTCGCCGAAGCAATGAAAATATCCCCTCAACAATTACAGCAATATATATCAGGCAAACGAGAACCCGGTTCAAAAATATTAGCAAAATTACTTCGACTGGGCTGCGATATAAATTGGATATTGGGTGGACGAGAATCATGGGAATCATATAAAATTTATCGCCTCGAAGGTGAAGTAAAGAAATATCAAACCGGCATGCAACAAATCGAAACCTTAATCCACAAGATCGAGAATAAAGTAACACCATAGAGATTAGGTTTTATATAGAAGCAGAGTCCTAAATAATTTTTATACTTATTAAATGTTAAAAACATATTAGTAACTAAGATTTTGATCAATGATCTAAAATAATTATTAGTATTAAAGATGGTAGTTTATAGACATAACTATATTTAGAATACAATTATTACTAGCTTTTTGAAAATTTACTATTTTGGTTATATTTTAATAATTTATTGATATTAAACTAAAGTTTTATGCTATTTTTAGATAATAAATTGATCATCATATTTAATAGATATTAAAGGTTCTTATGAAAACATATTTGCTTTCTTCTTCCGCTCTTTTTTTATTATTTTTTCTACAAAGTTGTTCTATTGAGCCGATATTATATCATTCTGAAGCAAATTTACCTTTTATTCATCGCACCACAAAAACAGTTTTTAAAAATATAATGGATGAAAATTCTAAATATTCATTACAACTTGGGGTTATTTCTGCTGTTGATAATGATACTTTATCATATGTATTATTAGCCCGATCAAAAAATTCTTTGTACGTAAATGATTTGACAGATTGTGATTTATCTAATCCAATACCTTTTACGATAGAACAAGTGAAAGAATTTATTATTATACTGAACTCTTCTGCGGATAGATGGGATTCTAAATTCGATGTTAATGATGGAATTGGTTACGAATTTATGGTAAGATCTAAAATTCCAATAATTCAACTAACCAAAAATGGTGATCTATACTATTCCTCTTTCAAATATTATTTTCAAAATAATAAAAAGGGTCCACTTGGCACTATACTTTTTGATGAAATACTGTTTCACTATCAGTATAAATTAAAAAAATCCGCCGAATTAAGACATTTATCTAAGCTATTAAGCATAGCCATTAACGAATAATAAGTTTGTCTTCTATTAAAGATAGATAATCTTAATCATAACTAGGCAATTGGGAAATAGCAGATTTTAAAGTTATTAGAGCCATTTCATTATCTATCAAATAATTGACCTACTCAATGAAATTGTGATGAAAATGAAAGCCATTTATTTCCTTTGAAAAAGTTTTGAACTCCTTACATTCACAAATATTTCTCTTTTTAATTTTCTGAAAATTCATAATTATATCGATTTTTTAACATTACCATTTATAAGAATATTTATACAATATTCTGAATAATATTTTTGAAAGGCAATATGTATTATTCTGAGCTATGAAAATTATATATTATTTATTTATTTTTAAGTACCTATAAAATAATTTATTTAGTTGTTATAATTATTAAATTCGCAATCCACCTGTTCTAAATTATCAACAAATTATTAGCTAACTATCGGCTTGTGATATTGTGCACAATTGATGTCACTTTATATAAAGGAAAATTTATGGGGAAAATGGAAAAGAATTTGATATCAAAACTTGAGAAGGTTTCTAAAAATATTTCAAGCGGTACTTTACCATATCCGACCCTTGATGTAATTCAGAATTCGACTTTTTATGAAGAAGTAAAAAATGTTTATAAAAATTTGGGTGGAATTCTTTCTGAAATCCCGATTAATCTTCGAAAGTGGGATATCGAGATTGATGGAATTGCATTCGAATTAGATGAGCAATTGCATTTTAATCGATATCGCAATATTACTCTTCAATCAAACATCTACGAACAACTACCAAAGTTTCCTTTATCGAGTTATGTAACTTATTGTAAGTATTATGAAGAAGCTTGCATAAGTGCCGGTTCTTATGGGGGCAAATGGAGTAATGATAGTTGCGAAAAACAGTTCGGGAAAGCATCTTCATTAAAAAATTTTAACGGTGTAGGTGCGCCAAGATGGAAACAACGTGCTTTTTATGATTTTGTAAAAGATTTGACTAATCTACTTTTTAATATTCCTTTAGTTAGAATCTCAATTCATGACGTAATAATAATTAATAACAATAAAATTCCTGTTAAAGAAGTTGTTGAGAATAGTGGTTCTTACGGGTCTTTGGAACTATATGAATTAATAAAAGAACGAACTCAATTATTTGATTAGGAATATTCGGAGAAACTCTAGATTAAATAATTTTTAACAAATGAATTACTTTGAAACCATGATATATGAGAACTCTACTAACAATTCTATTTTAGTTAATTAGTGTTTCATTTAATATATTTTAGTCCTGTCGGTTTGCTCGTGAGCTGGAAAAAAGGAACTTGAGATAAGATCAAAATAATACCGGATGATGCTCTACTAACATAATTCTGATTAATATAATCACGAGTAATAGAACCTTCTTCTAAGAGTTTATTTATTGCCAATCTGAATATCTCGATTTTTATTTTTCCCTCATTACCATTTGATGTTATTCGTTTGACTTCGCTCCAATCTATTTTCAAAATTTTGTTGGTTTCTCCATTGCTCCTGATTAATGTTTTCCCTTGAAGTGGAATAATATATTGTTCCCAAATACTCTCAAACGTTTTGTCATCTAACTTTGTTTCATGAGGTGTTAAAATTGCAGAAAAATCAATATTTATAATATCGATTTTTAGTTTACGGGCGACTTCAATTGCATCAGGGAGCAAAGCCCCGTCTGTCGCAATCACTGCCTTTGTGCAGTCAAAATAATCTTTAGCTCCGTGAAGTTCCATGACCATTTGCCTATTTATCTTCCTCGAACCACCGCCATACATTTTCGCTTGAACAGCAATTTTTTCATTGCCCTTATACGCAAATAAATCAACTCCATAGTCATTGCAGTATGAGGTTGCTTCTACATTATAACCTTTGTTGCGAAAGTGTTCGCATACTAATTCTTCAAATTCTTTTGGATTCATAAGCCTCCTAAATAATATATTCCGAGATTATTACACAAGTTTTTTGGTTGTTTACAACTTAAGTAATTTTGAAAGTATCCCGTGTGATGAGACATAAGGTACAAACATATCATCATTGATCTGAACA